>Ga0209387_1000371_pt1 | contig 12581 bp, 12 predicted proteins | sample NCControl_FD_187515 | JGI IMG/M metagenome (GOLD analysis project Ga0209387, IMG submission 187515) | Agricultural soil microbial communities from Utah to study Nitrogen management - NC Control (SPAdes) (version 2) | ecosystem: Environmental > Terrestrial > Soil > Agricultural land | place: USA...
AAACGACTCCGCGAGTCCCTGCATCGCGTCGAGCAGCGCGGGCAGGGTGGCCAGGGTGGCGAGCCGCATCGCGGTCGGGATCACGTCGTTGGTGCTCTGGGCCATGTTCACATGGTCGTTCGGATGCACCGGCGCGTAGCTTCCCCGCGCGGCGCCGAGCAGCTCGTTGGCCCGGTTGGCCAGCACCTCGTTGCAGTTCATGTTGTGACTGGTGCCGGCGCCCGCCTGATAGACGTCCACCACGAACTGGTCGCGGTGCTGCCCGGCGAGCACCTCGTCCGCCGCCCGCACGATCGCATCGGCCACCCGGGCATCCAGCCGCCCGGTGTCGCGGTGGGTGAGGGCCGCCGCCTTCTTGATCCAGATGACCGCGTCCACGAAGGCGGGCAGCGGCCGGAGGCCGGAGATGGGGAAGTTCTCCACCGCCCGCAGGGTCTGAATACCGTAGAGGGCGGCGGCAGGAACCTGCTTTTCGCCGAGGGGATCTTTTTCGGTGCGGAATTCCATGGGGCCCCGTGGGGTGAGCCTTCAGTCATCAGCCTTCAGCCCTCAGTCACCTACCGTCCTACCGTCCTACCGCCCGTACCGTCCTACAATACCGTCCTACCGTCCTCCAACCTACCGTCCCAAAAGAAAGGGATTCGTCTCCCGCTCCCGGCCGATGGTGGTCACGGGCCCGTGCCCCGGATACACGATGGTGGCATCGGGCAGCACCAGCAGCTCCCGCCGGATCCCGCCCAGCAGCGCCTCGAGATCCCCGCCCGGAAGGTCGGTGCGCCCGATCGAGCCCTCGAACAGCACGTCGCCACCCAGCACCATGCCGTTTCCGATGAAGCAGACGTGCCCGGGCGAGTGGCCGGGCAGGTGCCGGACCTCGAAGCCGCTGGGCCCGATGCCAAGGCGCTGGCCGTGGTGCAGCATCACGTCGGCGGGCGGAGGGGGATCCAGCTCGAGTCCGAACCAGCGGCCCTGCTCCGGCAAGCCGTCGTAGAGCGGGCGGTCGGCGGGATGGAGATGAATCGGGGCGCCGGTGGCCCGGTGCACCGCGGATACCCCGGCGATGTGATCGAGGTGGGCGTGGGTGAGCCAGATCGCGGTGATGCGTCGGTCGCGCCGGGCCGCTTCCGCGAGGAACCGCTCGGCCTCTTCCCCCGGATCCACCAGCACCGTCTCGTTCGACTCGGCGTGGTACACCAGGTAGCAGTTCTCGGCGAAGGATCCGTTGGGAATCGGAACAACCTGGAGCGGCTCCCGCGGCTGGTCCGGAATCGCTAGGCCCCTGCCAGCGACCGGCGCTCGGTGAGGTACTTCTCGACCGCGATCGCGGCGGTGGTGGCATCGCCGACCGCGGTGGTCACCTGGCGGGTCAGCTGGGCCCGCAGATCGCCCGCGGCAAACAGCCCCGGAATGCTGGTCATCATCCGGTCGTCGGTGCGCAGGTAGCCGTTGACGTCGTGCTCGGCGTGATCCATCACCAGCCCGGTGTTCGGCTTGAAGCCGATGAACACGAAGCAGCCCGTGGCACTGAGGACAAATCGCTTGCTGGTGAGGGTGCTCTCCAGCTCCAGCTCCTTGAGCCCGCGGGCGTCGCCCCGCATCTCGAGGACCCGGGTGTTCCAGATCGGCTCGATCTTGGGGTTGGCGAGCGCCCGCTCCTGGATGAGCTTGGAGGCGCGGAACTCATCCCGCCGGTGGATGATGTACACCTTGGCGGCGTAACGGGTCAGGTAGTCGGCCTCTTCCACCGCCGCGTCGCCCCCCCCCACCACCGCGATGGTCTCTCCCTTGAAAAAGGCGCCGTCGCACACCGCGCAATACGACACTCCCTTGCCGGCGAACTCGAGCTCCCCGGGAACCCCCAGTTTGGTCGGCGTTCCTCCGGCGGTGAGGATCACGGTGGGGGCGAGGAACTCGGCGCCCGAGCTGGTGGTCACCCGGAAGGTGCCGTCCGACAGGCGATAGATGCCTTCGACGTTCTCCATCCGAATGTCGGCGCCGAACGCCTGGGCATGTTCGGTCATCCGGGCCGCCAGCTCGGGGCCGAGGATGGTGCTGAAGCCGGGGTAGTCCTCCACCTTCTCGGTGTTGAGCAGCTCCCCGCCGGGAATTCCCCGCTCCAGCAGCACGGCCTTCAGCATACCCCGGCCGGCGTACATGGCGGCGCAGAGGCCGGCGGGGCCGCCGCCGACGATGATGAGATCGAGATCGGATGATGTCATGGACGGATCAATTTAATCGGGTGGCCCGCCGCGAGGGGCTCCGATCCGGAGCAGGCTGACCGCGCCGTGACAGGCGGAGATGGTGCCTACCACGACGTCTACCGTCGCGTGGGCCGCGCCGGCGGCGAGCACCGTCGCCCGGCTGGCACGGATCTCCCCCGCCCCGAACATCCCGACCCCGTAAGCGTGATGCCGGGTGGTGAAGAGCGCGGGGCCGGCCGTCGGCCGTCGGCGCGCCAGCCCCGCGGTGTAGGAAGCGAGCGCCTCCGACATTTCCCAGGTGCGGGGCGCCCGGATCATCGGGCACACCAGCGGCTCGATGCAGTGGGTCGGACAGATCCAGTCGGCGAACGACACGTAGCGGGTACCGTCGGGTCCGACGGTGTCGTAGGGGCTGCCGAGCGGCTGCTCCGGCGGCAGCAGCGCTATGGCCCGGTCGGGCCACCGGTGTGCGGCGGTTTCGGCAAGCCACCCGGCCATCAGGTGGGGCATCAGGGGCGACGGCACCACGGCGTCATCGGGCTGGCCCGGTGCGGGAGGTTCGGCGTCCAGAAATCCGCGCAGGAAGCCGGCCCAGTCGGACACCACCAGCTCGCAGCCGGTGAGCCGGGCGCCGGCACACTGGGCATCGTGGTCGACTACGAGGATGCGGCGGACCGTGAGCCCGCCCCGCCGGCACGCGGTCAGCAGCTGTCCCGCGTAGAAGCTCCCGTAGCACCCGCCCCCGATGATGGCCACATCGCGCAGCGGGGCGGGCGCGCCGCTCATCCTCCCGCGCCTCGTTTGCGCTGGGATTCGTCGAGGATCTCGAGCCACTCCGCCGGAACCTGTTGCGACCCCAGCAGCGCGTGGGAGCCTTCACCGGCCGCTTCGCCGTGCCAGTCGCTTCCCCCGGTGCGGAGCAATCCCAGCGCGGCCGCGAGGCCGGTGATCCGGGCCCGGGCCTCTTCGCTGTGGCTGGGATGACGGGTCTCCACCGCGTCCAGGCCCTCGTCCTTGAACGCGGTGAGGATCGGGCGGGTTCCCCGCTCCTTGAGGTGAGCCGCTGACACGATGCCGCCCACGGTGTGCACCAGCTCGGCGACATCGCGGAAGGTGGGCAGCCGCTTCTCCACGTAGGCCGGACGGCCCCGTCCCAGCCATTGATGAAAGGCGTCGTCGATGCTGGCGACCTTGCCGAGCTTCACCAGCACCCGGGCCAGATGGGGCCGGCCGATGGCGGCGTTGGTTGCTTCGAGCGCGAGGTCCTCGAAGGACACGTCCACTCCCCAGGCCTGGAGACCCTCCACCATTTCCCGGCCCCTGCGCACCCGGTCTTCCCGGCAGCGGACCAGGAATGATTCCAGCCTGGGATCGTCGATCGGCAGGAAATACCCCAGCACGTGCATTTCGCCCCAGGGCGCGGCGGTGGAGAACTCGCACCCGCTCACCACCCGCAGTCCGAGCCGCGCCCCCGCGGCCTGGGCCTCGGCCACACCCGCGATGGTATCGTGATCGGTGAGGGCAATGGCGGCCAGCCCGATCTCGGCGGCGCGCTGGACCACCCCGGCCGGCGGGAGCAATCCGTCGGAGGCCTTCGAGTGCAGATGCAGATCGATCGGCGCGGCGGTGTTCAGCGGAGATACCCCAGGTCCGGCGTGGTCCACGCGGGCTGGGACACCTTGAGCAGCCCGGCGAGATCGGCGTCGCTCAGCTGAGCCAGCGCCGACTCGCGATTCTTGGAGAGCTGGGGCGAGTAGCGCACCACCCGGTCCACCACCGGCTCGGGGACCCGGCGGGTGAAGCGGAGGCCGAACTCATCCTTCCCGTACTGGGTGATCCGGCCGGTGGAAGACACCTCCCACTGCTCGCCGTTCACCTCGATGGTGCGTCCCGCCATGACCCTCCTGTCCGGGCCGAAGCCCCTGGTGGACTACGCCGCGTCGTCGGGGAACTCCTCGAGGGTCTTGCGCAGATCGGCGAGGAAGCGATCGGCGTCGGCGCCATCCACGATCCGGTGATCGAACGACATCGCCAGGGTCCCCATCGTCCGGATGGCGATGCTGTCGCTGCCGTCCGCCGCCGTCACCACCGCGGGCCGCTTGACGATCGCCCCCACGGCGAGAATGGCGGCCTGGGGCTGATTGAGAATCGGCAGTCCGACCAGGGTCCCGAAGACGCCGGGGTTGGTGATGGTGAAAGTTCCCTTCTGGACTTCATCGGGAGACAGCTTCTTGGCGCGGGCCCGCTCGCCCAGGTCGTTGATCGCCCGCGCGGTGCCGAGCAGGTTCAGCTCGTCGGCGTGCCGGATGACCGGCACGATCAGGCCCCAGTCCAGCGCCACCGCAATGCCGAGGTTTACGTCACGCCGGTACACCGTGCTCTCGCCCATGACGCAGGCGTTGAGCACCGGATGCTTGCGGAGGTTTCGGGCGACCGCCGACGCGATGAATGCCAGAAAGGTGAGATTGACCCCGCGCTCGGCATAGGCCGCCTTCTGCCGGCTCCGCAACCCGGCGACCCGGGTGTAATCAACCTCGATCAGGCTGTGCACATGCGCCGAAACCCGGCGCGACATGATCATGTGGTCGGCGGTCAGCTTGCGGATCCGCGACCACGGCTCCACCCGGTCTCCATCCCATGGCTCAACCACCGGACCCGGAACGACGCGGACCCCGTCGGGGCTGGGGGGTGGGGGTTGGGTGGCGGGGCTAGGGGCTTTTGGCCCGGCCTCGAGGAACGACAGGACATCGTTCTTGGTCACCCGCCCGGCGAGCCCCGATCCCGGAATCCCGGTGATGTCGAGATTGTGCTCCGCAGCCATCTTGCGGACCAGCGGGCTGGACTTGGTGCGGAGGCGCTCCTCGAGGGAGCTGGGAGCTTGAACGGCTGGACGGCTGGACGGCTGGACGGCTGGTGGCGTAGGAGTAACGACTGAGGGCTGAGGGCTGACGGCTGATGGCTGCACCGCCGGACGGCTGGACGGCTGGACGGCTGGGGGTGGCTCGACGGCTGGACGGCTGGACGGCTGGACCGCTGGTGACGTTGGACCGACGGCTGTGGGCTGCGGACTGACGGCTGATGGCTGAGAGCTCACCGTTGCGTCGGTCTCCAGCCGGGCCACCACCGTCTGGACCGCCACGGTCTGACCTTCCTGCACCAGGATCTCGGCCAGCACACCGGCCGCGGGCGCCGGGATCTCGGCGTCCACCTTGTCGGTGGAGATCTCGAAGATCGGCTCGTCGCGCTTGACCGGATCGCCCACCTTCTTGAGCCACTTGGACAAGGTGCCCTCGGCGATGGACTCGCCCATCTGGGGCATCGGGACGTCAATCTTTGCCATGCGTGCGACTCCTTGAGAGGGCGCGGAGGGCGCGGAAGACGCGGGGACGCGAACTGCCTGGGTCCTTCGCGTCTTTCGCGTCGTTCGCGTCCTTCGCGTCAGTACTTCGCCAGCCACCTCGCTGCCGCAACCACGTCGTCCACCTGCGGCAGCACGAAATCTTCCAGAGTCGGCGCGTAGGGCAGCGGGACGTCGTGGGCACACACCCGCTTCACCGGCGCATCGAGCCATTCAAACGCCAGGTCGTTGATCCGGGCGGTAATCTCCCCCGCCACCCCGCCGGTCCGGGTGTCCTCGTGCACGATCAGCACCCGGCTGGTCTTCTTCACCGTCGCCACGATCGCGGCATCATCCATCGGCATCAGGGTACGGAGGTCGAGCACCTCGACCGAGAGCCCGTCTTCCCGCTCCAGCTTTTCGGCGGCCTCCAGTGACTTCCAGAGCATCGCCGACCAGGCGATGATCGAGAGGTCGCGTCCTTCCCGGGCCACGCGGGCCTGTCCGATCGGAGTCAGCACCTCCTCGCCGGCCGGCAGGTCTTCCTTGATCCGGCGGTAGAGATACTTGTGCTCGAAGTAGAGCACCGGATCCTCGTCGCGGATCGCGGCCTTGATCAGACCCTTGGCATCCCGGGCGGTGGCCGGGGCCACGATCTTGAGCCCCGGCGTGTGCAGGAACGCCGCTTCGGGATTCTGGGAGTGAAAGGGCCCGCCCCGGACATACCCGCCCGAAGGGCCCCGCACCACCATCGGCGTGGCGAGTCCGGCGCGGTAGCGCGCGGTGGCCACGTAATTGGTCAGGATGGAGTAGGCGCAGGAGATGAAGTCGATGAACTGCATTTCGCACACCGGGCGGAGCCCCATATGGGCGGCGCCGGCGGCCGCACCCACGATCGCGGTCTCCGCGATCGGCGTATCGATGACCCGGTCCTCGCCGAACCGCTGCTGGAGCCCTTCGGTCACCTTGAACGCGCCGCCGAAGGCGCCGACATCTTCGCCCAGGACAAAAACCCGGTCGTCCCGGGCCATCTCTTCGGCCAGCCCGTCCTTGAGCGCCTCGAGGTAGGTGACCTCAGGCATCGAGCCTCCGATACCACTCGAGCTCGGCCCGTGGCGGCGTCACTACTACCCCGTCCAGCGCGGTGCCGGGCGCCGGCATCGGCTCGTTCTCGCAGAGCGCCACCGCGGCGTCGATCTCCGCGGTGATCCGCTGGTCGATCGCGGAGAGCTCGCCCGGGTTTGCCCAGCCCGATTCGGTGAGCTGGCGCAGGTACCGGTCGATGGGATCCTTGGCGGCCCAGGCTTCCAGCTCTTCCTTGCTGACGTAGGACTGGTTGTCGTGCTCCGCGTGCCCCTTGCGCCGGTAGGTCAGCAATTCGATCAGGGTGACGCCCTCGCCGGCCCGGGCCCGCTCGACCGCCGCCCGGGTCACCTGGTACACCGCGAGCACGTCGTTGCCGTCGGCCTGCTCACCCCGCACCCCGTAACCGGCGGCCTTTTCCACCAGCTGGCTGACCGCGGTCTGCCGGGCCAGCGGAGTGGAATAGGCGTAGCCGTTGTTTTCCGCGATCACCACCAGCGGGAGGCGCTGCACCGCCGCGAAGTTCATTCCTTCGTGAAACGCCCCGGTGCTCATGGCGCCGTCGCCCACGTACACCAGACCCACCCGGCGCTGCCGCCGCATCCGGAAGCTCAGCGTCACCCCGGCCATGACCGGGACCATGTCACCCAGGTGGGAGATCTGCCCCAGAAAGCCGCGCTCCAGATCGTTGAAATGGATATTGAGCTCGCGGCCCCGGGTGGGGCTCTCCGCCTTGGCCATGTACTGCCGGAGCACCTCGAGCGGGGTGGCCCCCTGCACCAGCATGGAGCCGAGATTCCTGATCAGGGGTGAGAGGATGTCCCCCTGGCTGCGATCCAGCGCGTAGGCGCTCCCCACCGCGTCGGCTTCCTGGCCCAGCGAGCGGAACAGCCCCCCGACCACCTTGGTCTGCCGGTAGAGATTGACCAGCTTCTCCTCCAGCGACCGGGTCAGCCGCATGAAGTAGTACAGCTCGAGAAGCTGATCCCGAGTGAGCCCGGCGGGAATCGGGCGTGCAGGGCTCTGGGCGGTCGTGGTCATCGGGCCGGGGTTCGAGAGCGTAACTCGAAAGCGGGTAAAGATTTATCCGCCGGGGCCCGGAGTCAAGGACGGGGCGATATCGGCCACGCCAAATCCGCCCTCCGGCGCGACAGCTCGGGGTCGCGGGGGAGGGCGGATTGGTTCCAGCGACGACGACATCTATTTGAAGCACGGCGGGGATCGCGTCAGCAGGACCGAGCTCGCAATCGCCACGCCGGGTAATATCAGCAGCAAAGGCGCGAGCGCTCTCCACCGGGAGAACACCGACGCGCCTTCGTCTCACGCGGCCCAGGGCCGTCGTCCGACAAGGAGGCTCCGCCCGAAGCGGAGCGACTCTATTTTTGCTCTGGCAACCCGATAAGACGCCTCACCCCACCCGACCTGCACACACAGATTCAGACATGCTCCAGCAGGAGCTCGAGCTTGTGGCGCAGCTCGCCCAGGCGCTTCGATTTGAATGCGCTCTTGGTTTCTTCCAGGACGTCGATGACTTCGCGCACCGCCTCGAGCAGCTGGGAGCCCCGGGGACAATTCATCAGCTGGCAGGGATGCTCCTTGACCGAGTGGCCGGTGAGCGCCCGTCCTAGCTGGTCCAGGTCCACCAGCGAGCCCATCACGTTGCGGAGGGTGAGGGAAAGGAACATGTCGACCGCCGGCCCGTCGACCTGGGGGCCGCGCGGCGCCTTGCTCAGCCCCTCGAATTCCCGGCGCCAGTCGCGCAGCCGGTGCTCCGCGCTCTCCAGGGCGCGGTAAGACCGGAACCGCGCCACCGCGGCATCCACCCGGGAGAGGAGTTCCGGAAACACCACCGGTTTCACCAGGTAAGCCGCCACCGGCAGCTCGATGCAGGCCACCGCGGAACGCACCGCCGGAAAACCGGTGAGAATGATGACCGGCAGGCCCCCGCTGGTCTCGGCGATCCGGCGGACCAGCTCCAGATCGGAGTTGCCCGGCATTTCCAGGTCGGTAATCAGCAGGTCGAACCGCTCGGCTCCGGCGCGTTCCAGCGCGGTGGCTCCGTCCGATACGGTCTCGACCTCGTAGCCTTCGCGCCGCAGGAGCTCGGCGGTGGAATTCAGGAAGGTGGCTTCATCATCGGCAAGCAGTATGCGACCGCGAGAACTCACGAGTTGCCTCCGTTCGTCGCCGGAGCGACGGGGATTCTGATGACAAATTCGGCCCCGCCATCGGGCGGGTCCTCGATCTCAACGGTGCCGCCCATCGCTTCGACCGACCGGCGCACCAGGGACAATCCTATGCCCATGCCCCCGGTCGCGGCACCCCGTCCCTTGGTGGTGACGAAGGGCTCGAAGATCCGGCTCCGCGCGGTGACCGGCACGCCGGGGCCCTGGTCGCGAACCCGGAGCTCAAAATAGCCGTTCTCGGCGTGAGCCCGTACGGTGACCAGGCCGCCGGGCGGCGAGGCCTCCACCGCGTTCTGGACCAGGTTGTAGACCGATTGCCGGAGCACCGACTCGGGGATCGCCACCAGCGAGGGCACCCCGGTGAGCTCGGCCTGGATCCGTACCTGGCTGGGACGATTCACCTGCTGGAGGAAGGCGACAGCGTCGCCGATCAGGGTGCGGACCCCGGACTGTCCGGTGCCGTCGGAATCGGGACGGTAGGTCTCGTAGAGCTGCCGGGTGACGTCGGCAATCCGACGGATTTCCCGCTCGATGGCGCCGACGTAGGCATAGTGTGGATGGTCGGCCGGGATCGCATCGCGGAGCAGCAGAAACGAATTCTGGATCCCGGCCAGCGGATTGTTGATCTCGTGGGCCACCCGGGCCGCGATCCGACCCATGGTGGTCAGGGTCTCCACTTCCCGCAGCTCGGCCTCCGCCCGGCGGCGGGCGGTGATGTCCCGCCCTTCCACCAGGAGCTGGGCTACTCGGCCCTCCGCGTCGCGAATCGCCTTGACCGAGAAGTCCATCACCATCCGCTGGCCGGCCCGGGTCGCCATTTCAAGCTCCTGCTTGACGATCCGTCCCGCTTTTGCGGCATCACAGGCGGTCTTGGCCCAGGCCGACGCGTCCGGACCGGGCCACCATCCCGCATCCCAGAACACCGCCCCGCGCAGGACGTCGATGCTGGTCTCGTTCCGGAGCAGCTCGAGCGCGGTGGGATTGGCTTCCAGGACCCGGCATTCCAGGTCGAGCAACGCCTGGAACTGATAGGCGCTGTCGAACATGGCGCGGAACCGCCGCTCGCTCCGTTCCCGCTCTTCGTCCGCCCGGCGGCGCTCGCTCACGTCTCCGCTGACTCCGAGCATCTGGAGCGGGGTTCCATAGGGTCCCCGTTCGGTTACATGCCCCCGATCGACCCTCCAGCTCCATTCGCCGGCGGCGTCCTGAATCCTGTATTGCGCCTCGAACACATGACTCCAGCCGTCGAGATGGGCGGAGAGCAGCGCCTCGACCCGGCGGCGATCGTCGGGATGCACCAGCTCGGTCCAGCGTCCCTTGCGGAGCTCCTGTCCCCGAGTCGAGGACTCGAGCGCGGCTTCGCCGTCGGCCCGGGAGGGAACTTCCCAGGACCAGGCCCGGTCCATCGAGCGTCCCAGCAGGAGCTGAAGTCGGGCCAGCTCGGCGGTGCGGGCGTTGGTCTGAAGGGTGCGGCCCAGCTGAAGCGAGACGGGAAGCAGACCGGACAGCAGCAATCCGAACGCGAGGACCAGACCGGAGAGTCCGCCTCCGGAACCGGGAGAGTTGCCGCCGGTGGGCCAGACTACCAGCTCCCAGGCCATTTCATCCACCGACATGACGCCCCGATGGACCAGGTCCTGGCCCCGGGCCGGTCCGAGCCCGGAGGCTACGATGGTCCTGCCTCGCCAGGAGACCGTGCGATGGTAGCCATCCACGGTGTCGGCCAGCATGGGCTGGAGCAGCCGGTCGCCCCGAATCAGCCCGACCACATAGCCGTCGCAAGTCGAGAGATCGCAGCGGGGCACCGCGATCCCCAGAGTCTGGGCCGAATCCGCCAGCGAAAAATGCCACACCGAATCGGGACGGCTCAGGGACGGCGGCGCACGCGACGCCACCTGAAGCTTGAGCTGGGTGACCAGGGTCAGGGAATCCTCCGGGACCGGCACCAGAAGGGCACGGCTGCCGTTGCCGTCGACCCAGGCGATTCCGGTCATCCCCGGCACCGAGTTCACCATGGTCTGAACCGATCGGTTCCATTCATCGGTTCCGACCACCGAAGGAAACGAGAACCAGGCGACTCGCCGTAGAGCGGAGTTCACGAGGTTAATACCCTCTACCACCCGGGTCTCGGCCCGCTCGGACGCCGCCGCCAGGAGAGTGCGGGCATCGGCGTCCTGTCCCTGGATCATGGCCCGCCAGAGGAACAGCACCGCGGTGAGACTGGCGAGGCCCGCGGCCGGGGGAATCCAGGCGGGGTAGGTAGCGGGGGTCCAGTCGCGGGTCCAGGCGGACGCGCCCATGGCGAGCCCAAGCAGCAGGAGTCCGATCGCCGCCTGGGGTCCCGAGCCGACCACGGGACCGAACTGGACGCCGGGTGAGAACCCGATCGCCTGCGCCAGCAGCAGGGCGAAGCCGAGCGCGCCGAGGATAGACGCGATCACCCCGATGACGAAAGCGCCTGGCGGGCGCTTGAGCCCGGTCACGACCGCGACGATTCCTGCCCCGCCCAGGATGAGTCCCCACGCGGTCGAGAACGGCACCTGCGCGGAACCAGGCATACCGATGAGCGCTTCGAGGTCGGGACGAAGGGGAAGCCCATCGAGACCCAGACTGCTCCCGGTGACCAGCTCGAGCAGCCCGGTGAGGCCGATGGCGGCGCCGATGGTTGCGAGCGCCAGCGCGGTGCGGCGGAGACCCCGGTCGCATGCGAGGGCGGCCACACCCAGGGCAAAGAGACCGAGTGCCGCGGCGGGACGAAGCGGAGCCCGGGATTCAATAGGCTGCACCAGAACCCGGATGGTCAGAATCCACCCGATGATCGCCGCCCCGCCCAGCGCGATCAGGGTCCATCCGCTGGCCGCCCAGAGCCGTCGCCAGCGCTCATTCGGGGCGACTGGCCGGAGTTCGGTCATCTCCCGGCGCTCCTGAGCTCCTTCGGGCGGATTCATGCTCGAAGTTGGGGGCTTGCGTGGTGGAACTCAAGTTTGTAGAATGATTCCAGCAGGCGCCGGAACCAGGGCGTCAGCCTTGTCGGATGGAGCGGCAGAACCATCAGACGAAGGCGCTACCCGTCGAACGGAGACGCGGTGGCGCCTTTTTTCGTACAAACATGGCACTCGCAGAGCGGTGCGAGTCGCCCTGTCGGCCGGAGCGAAGCGGCTCTGGAAGTCGAGGGCGCGAAGGGATTCCCGCAGGTTGGGGCGTCCTTCGCGCCCTCGTGCTTTCGCCGGCCACATCCTGATCGGACCACCGGGCCCTCTTGGGGGGAATATGCTGATTCGTCTGGCGCTGGCATCACTGGTCGTGGCCCTGGTCGCAGCGGTCATCGGGTTCAGCCGTGCGGCCGCCGATTTCGGCGATATCAACCGCTCCGTTGCCTACGTCCTGGTTCTGGTCTTCTGCGTGACGCTTCTCCTCGAAGCGGTCACCGGCCGGAAGCCGGCATCCTAGTGAGAGGTCATGAAGCAGCAACCTGACCAGCGGCCCGCTGCGACTGGGCAGGACCCGCAGGAGCCGGTACGGGATAGTGGAGCACCGGTGGTCCCGGAGGAGCTGATCAAGGGTGACTGGCGGCGCCGCCTGGTGCTTCCCAACCAGGATGGACAGTTGAGGCTGACATCGGTCAAGACCGTGCGCGGCGGCCGACACGCCCCGTCCACACAAGTTCGGTATCTCGACGACAAGCGGCGCCGTAACAGCGCCTGAAGTCATAGCAGGACGCGACCCACCGACCGGAGAGGAGCAGGCCGTGCAGATCGAGACGATGGAAGACCT
>Ga0209387_1000373_pt1 | contig 12578 bp, 9 predicted proteins | sample NCControl_FD_187515 | JGI IMG/M metagenome (GOLD analysis project Ga0209387, IMG submission 187515) | Agricultural soil microbial communities from Utah to study Nitrogen management - NC Control (SPAdes) (version 2) | ecosystem: Environmental > Terrestrial > Soil > Agricultural land | place: USA...
AAAGCTCAGCTCGACCGTGGTCCCCGCACCGGGACGGGAGGTCACGGTGAGTTTGCCCCCGGCGATTTCGGCGCGCTCTCCCATCCCGATGAGTCCGAGCCCGCTTCCGGGCCGCCGCTGCCGGGGATCGAAGCCCGATCCGCGATCGGAAACCGTGAGCCGGAGGGCGCCATTGGTCCTGGTCAGGGTGAGCGAGGCGACAGTGACCCCGGCATGGGCCGCGACGTTGTGGAGGGCCTCCTGGGCCACCCGATACACCGCGAGCGCGCGGGCCGGATCGGTGGGCGCCGGGGTGTCGGGAAGCTCGGTAGCGACCTTGAGCCCATAGGCGCGCTCCACATCGCTCTGAAGCCGGGTGAGCGCGATGTTGAGCTCGCCCCGCTCCAGCAGCGCGGGATGAAGCCGGTGGGCAAGGTCGCGCAGGCCGGTCGAAAGCTCCCGGACCTCTTCCTCGATGCCGGAGAGCCGATGGGCGCGGGTGCCGTCCCCGGCCGGGGGGAGCTCCCGCACCCCGGCGAGCTCCCGGCTGATCAGGGCGAGGCGCTGAACCACGTTGTCGTGCACCTCGCGCGCCACCCAGGCGCGCTCCTCCTCCTGGGTCTTGAGGAGGTTCTTGGAATAGGCGCGATGCATGGCCGTGAATCGGCGCTGATAGATCACCAGGGCTGCGCCGAGGGCGGCGAGGATAGCCGCGACGGCAAGGACACCGGCGATGAAGGCCCAGAGGAGGGTTGCGGAAGAACCGGACACCAGACCCCTCGCGCGATGAGCAGGTATGCGGCCATGTCCACGACCGCCTTGACCGTCAAGGCAGATAATACCACCGGCTGGGGGTCCCCGATCAGCAGCCGGGCGATCGGGTCGATTGCGACTGCTCCGCCGTAGCGCAGCGCCAGCCCAATGCAGATCCAGAACCAGTCAAGCTGGAGGAGACTGCCCCGCTCCTGCCGGACCAGCACCAGCAGGGTGCCCAGGCTCGCGGCGACGATAAGGAGCGACTCGATCGGACCACGGAGGAGGCTGAAAGTGCTCACGCTCTCAACAAAGGCGACCAGGAAGATCACCGCGGCCACGAAGGAAAGCCCAAGCCATCGCAGCAACCGCCGCCCCAGCAGCTCCGGTTGCAGCCAGGACAGCGCCATGAGCGCCGTGACCGCCATGGTCGGCGCCGAGATGTAGCTCAGCCAGTGATTGTTCTGACGCCGCAGCGCGAAGTACAGGCTGATCGCGTCGAACGCCAATCCGGCAAGGCCCCATGCGACAATCCAGCGCCGCGCGATGGGAAGGTTCCGCCCGTGGCGCAGCGCGGCGATGGCCGGGAGTGCTTGGGATCCCGATGCGATGAAGATGATCGGCGGGATTGACACCCGGCTCTTAAGTGTTCAGCGAGTTTGCGCTGCCGCACCAGGGCGGGCAGAGGAAGTGTTCTTCCAACAACACTCCCTGCTCCATGTCGTTCCCCTTCTCGTCCACTCCCACCAGAATCACCGTGTCCTGGCCATCCGCCTTGCGGCCATAATAGAACCGGAGCCCGGCGCATCCCGGCTGGCCCAGGAGTTGGTCCAGCTCGGCGCGGTGGAACATGCCGCCCTTGTGCTGGCCGTCGCGATGTCGCCGGGCCTGGGCCGCGGCCTCGTCGAGCGAAATGCGGTGACTCTTCGGATCGGGAAGCGCCATGAAACTCTCTCCGGTGAAGGAAGGAACAGACTCCTCTTCGCTACTCGCTACTCGCTAGTACGCCAGGTTGTGCTTCTTGATCGGCAGCGAGCGGATCCGCTTTCCGGTCGCCTCGAAAATCGCGTTGCACAGCGCCGGAACCACCGGCGGCAACGCCGGCTCCCCCAGACCGGTGGGCGGGAATTCCGTCTTCCGGAAGTGCACCTCCACCGGCACCGCCTGGGTCAGCCGGAGCAGCGGAAAGTCGTTGAAGTTGCTCTGGACCGTCCGGCCGCCCTGGATGGTGATCTCCTGCACCAGCGCCTCGGCCAGGCCGTCGAGCACCGAGCCCTGCACCTGATTCTCCGCGTTGCTCGGATTGATGACTTCGCTTCCGATGTCGCCCGCCACCCATACCTTCTCTACCGTCACGGCGCCCTGCCGGCTCACCCGTGCCTGCACCACCTCGGCGAAGTGACCCCGGTGACTGAAGTGGAACGCCACCCCCATGCCGCGTCCCCGCTCCCGCTTTCGTCCGGCCCAGCCCGATTTCTCGGCCACCAGCTCCAGAACTCCCCGCATCCGCTCGGCATTCACGCCGCTCTGCCCTGCTTCACCCGCGGCCAGCAGGTCGAGCCGGAACTGTACCGGATCCTTCCCCGCCGCGTGGGCCAGCTCATCGAGAAAGGACTGGATCACGAACGCCACCCCGTTGCTGGTCGGGGCCCGCAGAAACCCGGTCGGAACACCGAGCGGCATCACCGACGCGTCGAGGGCGTAATTGGGGATGAACCGCTGGGGGAATTCGGTCTCCCCCAGGCCGGCGCTGGTCGCGAAGCGCTCGCCTTCACCGAAGGACACGAAGTGATTGCGCCACGCCACCAGCTTGCCCGACCCGTCCACCCCGCCCTTGAGATAGTGGAATCCCGCCGGCCGGTAGAAGTCGTGCCGGGTGTCGTCCTCCCGGGTCCACAGCAGCTTGACCGGCGCGGGAACCTGCTTCGCGATCGCGGCCGCTTCCACCATGTAGTCGTTGGCAAGCCGCCGGCCGAACCCGCCACCACCCCGGGTGAGGTGCACGGTGATGTCGGTTTCGGGAATGTTCAGGGTCCGCGAAACCAGCCCGCGCCCATTCGCCGGCGTCTGGGAAGGCGCCCAGATTTCCAGCTTGCCATCGCTGAAGTGGGCGGTGCAGTTCTGCGGCTCCAGTGAAGCATGCGCCAGAAACGGGTAGGCATACTCGGCTTCCACCACCTTGGCGGCCTTCCCCAGCGCACCCTCGGGATCGCCGTCCTTGCGCAGCGAGCGCTGGGGGGCCTGCCGGGACAGCTCGGCCGCGCGCTGGGCGAATCCGGCGCTGCTCTGTTCCGCCGTAGCGCCCTCGTTCCATTTCACCACCAGTTTCTGCCGCGCCTTGCGGGCGGCCCACCAGCTGTCCGCCACGATGGCCACGCCGCTTAGCAGCCCGTTGAGCGCGGTCCCACCCTCGATCGCGAAGGCGTGCCGCACTCCCGGCTCCGCCTTGATCGCGTCGAGATTGGCGCTCGCCACCGTGCCCGCGAACACCGGGCACTTCTCGAACACGGCGTACAGCATCCCGGGCAGGGAGACGTCGATCCCGAACATCGGCTTCCCGGTCACGATGGCATGGTTGTCCACGCCCCGCACCGGCTGCCCGATGATCTTGAAGTCCTTGGGATCCTTGAGCGGCACGGTCTCCAGCGCCGGCGGCGTCACGGTCGCCGCCTTGGCCAGCAGGGTTCCGTACCGCGCGCTGCGGCCGCTGGCCCGGTGGTGTACCACGCCGGAGGCGGTTTGACATTCCGCTTCCGGCACACCCCAGATCGACGCGGCGGCAGTGACCAGCACCGCCCGGCCCGCGGCGCCCACCCGGCGCATCGGGAGCCAGTTGTTGGGCGTCGCGTTGCTGCCCCCCGCCGACTGGGCGGTGAACTTCGTGGTGTCGAGCGACGCCTGCTCGGTGCGGACATCCTTCCAGTCCACGTCCAGCTCGTCGGCGATGATCATCGGCAGCATGGTCTTGACGCCCTGCCCGATCTCCGGATTCTTGGCCATGATGGTGACCGCGCCGTCCGGCATGATCCGGATGTAGGCGTTCAGCTCCGCGGCACCCTGCGCCGAGAGCGGGGCCACACCCCTGACCCGCCGGGCCGAGATTCCCAGCAGGATGCCGCCCCCCGCGACCGCCGTGACTCGGAGGAACTGCCGTCGGGAAACTCCGCTGGGGGTTTTCATGGAGCCTCCGCCGCCCGGTGAATGCCCTGGCGGATTCTGAGATAGGTCGCGCAGCGGCACAGGTTGCCGTTCATCGCGGCATCGATGTCGGCATCGGTGGGCTTGGGTGTCTTGGCCAGGAGGGCCGCGGCCGACATCAGCTGTCCCGCCTGGCAGTAACCGCACTGGGGGATGTCCAGCTCCTCCCAGGCCCGCTGGAGCGGGTGGCTTCCGTCGGGCGAGAGGCCTTCGATGGTGGTGATCTCGGCGCCCCGGACGGCCGACACCGGGAGCACGCACGATCGGGTGGCCACTCCCTTCACGTGTACGGTGCAGGCACCGCACTGGGAAATGCCGCAGCCGTACTTGGTGCCCTTGAGGTCGAGAACGTCCCGCAGCACCCACAACAGCGGCATGTCCGGAGCGACGTCCACGGTGGCGGATTTCCCATTGACAGTAAAGGTGACGGGCATGGGGGTCTGTGCCTCCGGGTGGAAACGCGAAACCGGCAGAACCTTATCGTACGGTCCCTCTTGCCGAATACGCAAGCGGGCGGCGGAAAACGCTGGTATCCTTAGAGGTCGCACTCACCCCGGAGACCCCCAATGAGCCGGTTTATCGGGACCCTGCTGGCCCTGGCGCCGCTGGTTTCGGCCGTGGCGCAATCGGGGGGCGGTCCCATCAATCAGGCTCCCAATCCCTACCGGACCATCGAGGGCTGGGCCCGGCTCCCCGAGGGGCGGGCCTGGGGCTCCACCAGCGCGGTGGAGATCGACCGGGACGGGCGGAGCATCTGGGTCGCCGAGCGCTGCAGTGCCAACAGCTGCGCCGGGTCCGACCTCGATCCGATTCTCAAGTTCGATTCCGCCGGGACCCTGGTGAAAAGCTTCGGGGCCGGGCTGCTGCTCTCCCCCCACGGCATCTTCGTGGATCACGAGGGCAATGTCTGGGTGACCGACTGCGCCTGCACCGGCACCGCTCAGCAGCGCCAGACCCCCGGCAAAGGCCACCAGGTCTACAAGTTCAGCCCCGACGGGACCCTCCTGCTCACCCTGGGCAAGGCTGCCGGCGCCCGGGAGCCCGACTACTTCTACCAGCCCAACGACGTGCTGGTGGCCCCCGACGGGAGCATTTTCGTCGCGGAGGGCCACTCGTCGGCCGCCACCGCCAACGCCAGGGTGCTCAAGTTCGCTCCCGACGGGCGGTTCCTGAAAGCGTTCGGGACCAAGGGAACCGGAAGCGGCGGTATGGACCAGCCCCACGCACTGGCCATGGATTCCCGGGGACGCCTGTTCGTTGGCGACCGCAGCAACAACCGGATCCTGATCATGGACCAGGAGGGAAACCTGCTGGCCGAATGGGAGCAGTTCAGCCGGCCCAGCGGGATCTTCATCGACCGGAATGACGTGATCTACGTCGCCGATTCCGAGTCCGGCTCGGTCAATCCCGCCCACGGGGCGTGGAAGCGGGGGATCCGGATCGGCAGCGCGAGAGACGGCAAGGTGACCGGGTTCATTCCCGACCCGGACGAGAAGGCCACCAACACCAGCGCCGCCGAAGGCGTCGCGGTGGACGCCAGAGGCAATATCTACGGCGCCGAAGTGGGGCCCAAGGCGCTCAAGAAATACGTCAAGCCATGAGGAGGGCGGTATGGACGTGAAGCTCGAGGTATCGCGGCGGCGCTTCGTGGGCGGCATCACCACCCTGCTCGGGTATCTCACCTTCCGGCCTTCGGGAGCGCTCCTGTCCCAGGGCGCCACGCCGAGGCCCCGGATCGGAGTGGACGAGTACGACGGGATGGCCAAGCTCGCCAGCAACGAGAACCCCTACGGGCCCCCCGACTCGGTCCTCAAGGCGATGACCAACGCCTTCAAGTACGCCAACCGGTACAGCTACCCCGACGGCGACATCGTCGCGGCGATCGCGAAGCATCATGGGGTACCGCCGGAAAACGTCATGCTGGGTGCGGGGTCGGGCGAGATCCTCGACGTGGCCGGCACCACCTTCCTGATGGACGACAAGAAAATCGTGGGGGCCGAGGTGTCCTACGACGTGCTCTACCAGCACGTCACCGCCCTCAAGGCCGACCAGATCAAGATCCCGCTGCTCCCCGATTACCGGCAGGACATTCCCGCCACCATCACGGCGGTCCGGGACAACTACCGGGATGTCGGGTTCGTGTATCTCTGCAGCCCCAACAACCCAACCGGGCGGATCGTCACCAAGCAGGAAGTCGCCCAGCTCCTCGACGCCATTCCCCACGACGTCCCGGTGCTGATCGACGAAGCCTACCATCACTTCGTGGACGATCCGAACTACGCCAGCTCGGTGCACTACGTCCTGGAGGGACGCCAGGTGATCGTGGCCCGCACCTTCTCCAAGATCTCCGCCCTGGCCGGGATGCGGCTGGGGTACGCCATTGCCCCCCGGGCCCTGATCCAGCGGATGCGGCCTTACAGCGTGGGAAGCATCAATGCGATCGTGAAGTGGGGCGGGGTCGCGGCGCTCGCCGACGTGGCGGGCCAGGCGCGGGTCAAGCAGGTGACCCTCGAGCTCCGGAGGAAAACCGCGGAGGACCTCAAGGCCCTGGGTTACTCGGTGGTGCCTTCGGACGCGAATTTCTTCATGGTCCACATCCGCCGCCCGGTGGCGCCGGTCGTCGCCGAGTTCCGCAAGAAGGGAGTGCTGGTCGGCCGCCCGTTCACCGGGATGCCGGAGCACCTGCGGGTCTCCATCGGCACGCCCGAGGAGATGGGCCGGTTCATGGTGGCGTTTAAGGAGATCTTTGCGGCGGGAAAGGCGGTGGGTGGGTGAGACGTGAGACGTGAGAGGTGAGAGGTGAGAGGTGAGACGTAACGGCCCCGTCTCACGCCTTACGTCTCACGTCTCACGGTAGTTCAGATCTCCCCCCGGCCTGCCAGGCCGGCTATCCGCTCCCCGGCGCGGAAGGCCAGCGCCATGATCGTCATGGTGGGCTGGCCCCGGCCCGACGTCACCATGCTGCTCCCGTCGCAGAGAAACAGATTCCGTACGTCGTGGGTCCGGTGGTCGGGATCGATCACCGACGTTTTGGGATCCTTCCCCATCCGGCAGGTCCCCAGCAGGTGGGCGGTGAAGGTCGCGGTCTCCGCCGGATAATCCACCCACTTCTCCTGTGCACCAGCGGCATCCAGAATCTCCATCGACCGGTCCAGCAGGAACTGGGAAAACTTGATGTCGTCGGGATGATCGTTGTAGGTGACCCGGATCGCCGGAAGTCCCCAGGCGTCCTTCACCTTGGGGTCGAGGCTGATGCTGTTTTGGGGAACCGGCAGTGAGGTGGTGTGTCCGGCCACCAGCATCGACCGGTTGAAGTACTCCCCCACCATCCGCTTGTACTCGCTGCCCCACTGGGGCGCGCTCGCCGCCAACCCACCCAGTGCCCAGCTGATCGGATAGTGCTGGAATCGCGCGTCGATCCCCCCGCCGCCGTAAAAGCCCCGCTTCGGGTCGCTGTCGTAGAAATCATGGCTCAGCCGGGTGACCTGGATACTCCGGTATTCGTTGAGCGGATGCTCGAATCGGCCCATCGCCCCGGCACCGACATTGAACATCAGGGTCTTCCCCACCAGGCCGCTGGAATTGGCCAGCCCGTGGGGAAACCGGTTGGATTTCGACATGAGCAAGAGCCGGGGCGTTTCCGCCCCGTTGGCACAGAGCACCACGGCCTTCGCTCGCTGGAGCTGCTCCCGCCGGTCGGCATCGAAGTAGATCACCCCCACCGCTCTGCCCCGGGCGTCGAGCTCGACCTTGCGGGCATAGCTGTCGGGGCGGATCTCGCAGCGGCCGGTGGCTTCGGCCACCGGAATCACCGAGGCGAGACTCGAGCTCTTGGCGTTGTACTCGCAGCCGAACTGCATGCAGTAGCCGCAGTGCTGGCAGGCATTCCTCCCGTTGAAGGGACGGGAGAGGATCGCCACCGGGGCGGACTGGGGGTTGAGTCCCAGCTTTCTCGCGCCCCGCTCGAAGAGGACCCCGGCCGATTTGTTCGGCATCGGCGGCAGCGGGTAGGGCCGGGACCGGGGCGGATCGAACGGACCCGGCTCGCCGGAGACTCCGACCTCCCAATCCACCTTGGTGTAGTAGGGTTCCAGGTCGGCGTAGCTGATCGGCCAGTCCTGGAGATCGGCGCCGGGAATTCCGCCCAGCCGGCTCCGCTCGTTGAAGTCGATTTCGTGCAGTCGCCAGAAGTTGGCTGTGAAGTGCACGCTGCTGCCGCCGACCAGCCTCGCATAGAGCAGCTCTCCCCCGCCGACCCGCGCCTCGTCCTTCTCGGTCTTGCGCCAGGACACCGGACTGGGATTGCTGATGCCGTGGTTGAAGAGGTACTTGAATTCGTCGTGCTCGAACTTGGTCGGATCGATCCGGGGGCCCTGCTCCAGCACCACCACCGAGAAGCCCCGGGTCGACAGCTCCTTGGCCATCACGCCCCCGGCGGCGCCGGAGCCTACGATCACGAAGTCCACTTCGGTCGAGGTCGGATAGGTCACCCGGGGTCGGATCTGCACGACTCAGCCCCCCTTCAGGGCTTCGGCGTCGTAATAGCCGAATGGTGGTTGATAGATCCCATGGGCCTGAAATCCCAGGAGCTTCCACCCCACCTGATTCTGATTGCCGCCGTAGGAAGGGTTCGCAAACATGCCGATCACGGCGGCGTCGCGCATTTCTTTGAAAAAAGCGGACTGCTCGATCGCCTTGAGCAGCACGTCCTGCCGTTCGGGCGGAAGATCCGCGAAGGATGTCGTCCCGGGCCATCTGGCCCGGGCCTGCTTGTTCAAGTCATCGAGCCCCCGGAGGACCGGAGCCTTGCGCTCGGCGGCGTAGGTCGAGAGCGCCTTGTCCATGAAATGGATGACGCCCGCCTCTTTGGCGCCGGGAGTCTCATCGGAGGGCAGAATGCGCATGGCGATCGCCTCAAGGCCGGCGGCCTCCGCGGCGGTGAGTGCGGCAAAGCGGTAGGGTGGCGGACTCGCGACTGTTTGGCGGGCATGCGCCCATGCAGCCTGTACCAGCGCTGGATCGCCCGCGACCCAGGCGGCCCCCGCCGCTCCGGCGGCGGCGAGAAAAGCCCGGCGGGTTACCTGATCAGACATGCACGCTCCGGAGAGAGCCTACGGGAGCCGGAGTGCCACGAGGGAGGTGCTGGCCCCCGCTCCGGTGGCGAATACTACATACTGCTTGCCCTGATGCATGAACGTCATTGGCACAGCGGTGGTCCGGGACGGAATTTCGACCGCACCGACCTGACGGCCGGTGGCCTTGTCCACCGCGTAGAGCATCGGCTTGGCGTCGGGAATCCCGCCGCTCCGGCCGGTCCCGTAGATCAGCAGGGATTTGGTGGTGATGACCTGGGCCTGGCCCCGGCTTCCCGCCGGGGGCAGCTCCACTCCCGCGAACAGCGGGTCCTTGCTGGTGACCGGGGCCCGGCCGCCGTTGGAGGTCCACCAGCGCTTGTCTCCCGACTTCATGTCGTAGGCGGTGATGCCGCCCAGCTCCCGGGGCTTCAGGATCGACACGTCACCGAGCAGGGACATCTGGCCCCGCCGCTCGAACCCACCACCCCGCGACTCGGGCGCCTGATAGCCCGGAGGAGGCGGCAGCGCGCCGATCAGCCCGCAATTGTCGCGGGGAGAGCTGTAGCGGAACTCGGAGCAGGGATCCTTCTGAAGCTGAATGGTGCTGAGCCCGCTCAGCGCCGCCACGTACATCATGCCGGTCTCGGGATCGACCGCCGCGCCCCCGTCGATATTCACGCCGCCCGACGCACCCGGAGCGTACCAGGAGCAGCGTACTCCTCCCGAGGTGCTCCCGTCGGTCAGAGCGGGCGGGATGTAGTAGGGTCCCATCCGGCAGCGCCTGGCCAGCTTGAGCGCCGAGTCCTTGATGGCGGGGGTGTAATCGATCAGGTCGGTTTCCAGGAGCCCCTGCTGGGAGTAGGGGGCCGGTTTGCTGGGAATCGGCTGGGTGGGAGCGGTCTGCTCGCCGGGCACGTCGCTCTGGAGCACCGGCGTTTCCACGATGGGCCAGATCGGCTCCCCGGTGGCGCGGTCGAACACGTACATCCACCCCTGCTTGGTGGTCTGCGCCAGCACCTTGCGGGGCCGGCCGTCCACACTTACGTCGAGCAGGTTGGGCGCCATGGGCGTGTCGTAGTCCCAGATGTCGTGGTGCACCATCTGGAAGTGCCATTTCCGCTTTCCGGTCTTCACATCCAGGGCCACGATGCTGTTCCCGAAGAGATTGTCTCCCGGGCGGTGACCGCCGTACTCGTCCATCAGCGGCATGCCCACCGGGATGTAGACCAGCCCCAGCTCGGCGTCGGCCGAATAGGTGGCCCAGGCGTCGTTCTTGCCGACGCCTTCGGTGCCGATGGTGGACCCGTTCTTCCAGGTGTCGGCGCCGAACTCGCCCGGCTGGGGCACCAGATTGAATTTCCAGAGCTGCTTGCCGGTGCGGACGTCAAAGCCGCGGATGTACCCTGGAATGTTCCGCACCCGAATGGGGTAGTAGCCGTGGATGGAAGAATTCCCCACGATGATGACGTCGTTGACGATGATCGCCGGAGAGCTGTTGGCGATCTGCCCCAGGGCCGGATCGATGCCGATGGTGCCGTCGGCCCCGGTTCGGGTGACCGGATCCCAGGTCTCGCCCGGCTTGGCCCGCCGGGCCGGGGCGGCGTCGCTGATGATGAGCGAGCCGGAGTCATCCACCGCCAGGGGGACCAGGGGAAGGCCGAGGCCCTCCATGAGGTCTACCACGCCCTCCTTCCCGAAGCGCGGATCGGGCCTGCCGGTCCGGGCGTCGAGCGAAGCCATGTGGTAACCCGGCGTGACCACCACCACCCGTTCCTCCCGGCCATCGGTCCAGTAGGCCAGGCCGCGCCCGGCAAACTGCCGGGGAGCTTTCTGCCACCGGATACCTTCGTGGAGCCGCCACATCCAGAGGGTTTCGCCAGTGGCGGGATCGAGCGCCAGGGCCACCCGTCGGGTGGTAGCCACGGTAAAGAGCCGGCCGTTGGCGTAGAGTGGTGTGGTCCGGTAGTACTCGTCGCTGCCGAACGCCCCCGCATTCCACTGCCAGGCGAGCTTGAGCGAGTCGAAGTTGGACGCGTTGATCTGATCGAGCGGGGAATACCGGGTGCTCCAGAGGTCGGCGCCCCACACCCGCCATTCGCCCGGCACGTTACCCCGCACCGGCGCGGGGCCCTGCGCCGCCGCGGAAGCAGCCCAAGCCCCCGCGCCCGCGATCGCCACCAGAAAAAGCACCCGGGCCCGCTCGCACATCGTCATCGTGACCTCGAAGGGAAAGGATCGCGTGCCGCCGGCTTGAACTCGATCGTGATCCTGGACAGCTCGGTGGAATCGCTGGACAACGGTGCCGGTCCCGACGGCATTCCGTTCATCTTGAGCAGGTAGGCGAGCACCGTGACGTATTCGCGATCCGACAGGCTACCGGGCTCCTGCTTGGGCATGGTTTCCCGGACCAGGCTGTAGAGCTCCCAGAACGGGCGTCCATCCCACTTGGCGGTAAACTGCGGGCCGCTGTGGGTGACCGCCGGGTGGCAGCTCATGCACTGCATCGCGTAGAGCTCCTGGCCCTTGGCGGCCTGATCCGCGGTGTACACCCCGGCCCGGGTGGACCGGGTGACCGGGGGCGCACCCTGGGCCCAGCCCGCCACGGGCAGCGCGACCACGGCGGCCACCAGGAGGAGCGGGAGGGTCACCGCACGGTCATCGCGAGGGCCCGAAGGGCCCGTGGCGATCCCGTCGAGATTGCTTCGGGTCCTGAGGACCCTCGCAACGACCAGCATCAGCCAGGCGGCGGCGGCCACGATCAGCGCCAGCATCGCCGTCCGCATCAGGTCCGCCAGCAGAGCGGTGTCGAGCGCCGGCCACTCGAACCGGTAGGATTTGAGCGCGGACCAGCGCGCCGTCATCCAGTGCCAGGCCGAATGAGCCACCACCGCCGATAGCAGAACGGTGCCGATCCGCTCGGGAACCCGCCGGAACAGCCACGCGAGCGCCGGCACCAGAACGGCAACCACGGCAACCTGCCCCAGCTCGACCCCCAGGTTGAAGGCCAGGAGAGAGGTGGCCAGGTTGGCCCCGGCAAACTGGAGTGAATCCCTGAGAAAGAACGAGAAGCCGAAGCCATGCACCAGCCCGAAGCCGAAGGCCAGCACCCAGCGCCGCTCCCGGCGGGCTCCCAGAATGTTCTCCAAGGCCATATAAACTATGGAGGCTGCGATCAGGGTCTCGATCAGCGGCGCGAACCACAGTGCGCCCGGCGCCAATCCAAGGGTGGACGCGATCAGGGTGATCGAATGGGCGACGGTAAACGAGGTGACGATCCCGATCAGCGGTCGCAGCTTCCGGAACGGGAGCACCAGACAGAGCAGGAAAAGCAGGTGGTCCAGCCCATCGAGAATGTGGAGGAACCCCAGCTTGACGAATCGGAGCCCGGTCTGTGGCCAGCGGGGATCCAGCCGCACCAGGCCCGGGTCTCCGGAAAACTGGTAGGCCCGCTCTCCTCCGGTGGCGGGAAGGAACCGGAGCACCGTGATGGTGCTGAGACCGAGCCGTCCCAGCTGTGGCCGCACCGAAAAGCTCGACCGGTTCGATTCGATGGGATACTCCAGCAGAACATCG
>Ga0209387_1000375_pt1 | contig 12561 bp, 10 predicted proteins | sample NCControl_FD_187515 | JGI IMG/M metagenome (GOLD analysis project Ga0209387, IMG submission 187515) | Agricultural soil microbial communities from Utah to study Nitrogen management - NC Control (SPAdes) (version 2) | ecosystem: Environmental > Terrestrial > Soil > Agricultural land | place: USA...
TGGGCGGTGGAATTCATCGGGGCCGCACCGCCGCGGCGACCGCGAGCGCATCGCGGGTCTCGCCCGGCTCGTGGACCCGGAACAGCCGGGCCCCCGCTTCCCAGGCCAGCGCGCAGGCGATCGCGGTGGCGCGGTCGCGCTCCCCGACCGGCCGGCCGGTAAGCTCGCCCAGGAACCGCTTGCGGGAAGGCCCGACCAGGACCGGCCGGCCCAGCGCGCGGAGCGCCCCTAACCCGCGAAGCAGCTCCACGTTCTGCTCCGGGGTCTTGCCGAATCCGAGCCCCGGATCCACCACCAGCCGCTCGGACTGCACCCCCGCGCTGCGGGCCCGCTCCAGCGCCTCGGCCAGCCCGGCCAGCACCGCGGGCAGCACGCCCTCCGGATAATCGGCGTGGGTGAGCGAAGCCATGTCGGCCACGCCGCCCCGGGAGTGCATCACCACCAGTCCCGCGCCCCGCTCGGCGCAGAGCTTCCCCATGGCGGGGTCGAGGCGAAGCCCGGTCACGTCATTCACGATCGAGGCGCCGGCGTCGAGGGCCGCTTCGGCCACCTCGGCCTTCACCGTGTCGACCGACAGCGGAATCGCCGGGAGCCGCTTCGCCAGCTCGGTAATCACCGGAATCACCCGCTGCCGCTCCACCGCGGCACCGACCGGGCGGGCGCCGGGCCGGGTCGACTCGCCGCCCACATCGAGCACCGTCGCTCCTGCCTCGACCAGCCGGGCCGCGTGACCCAGGGCATCCTCCCGTCCGCTGAGCAGACCGCCGTCGCTGAACGAGTCCGGAGTGATGTTCACGATCCCCACGATGACCGGGCGGTCCAGCATCACCGCGCCCCGCGCCGTTTCCCAGCGGAGCGGATCCTCGGCCGGCAGCGCGTGGCCCAGCAGGGTGGCGAGCTCGACCAGCGGCTCCGGGCTGGTCCAGGGCCGGGCCAGAGCGGAAAGCCGGGCCCGCGGTCCGGCGACCACCGCCCAGTCCTCGCCGCTGATTACGTCGAGGCCGAGCCGGGTCCCGGTGGTGACCAGGGATTCGAGAATGGCGGGGTCGAGCCCGGTGAGATGGAATGCGAGGGTTTCCACGCTGTCCGCGGTGCTGCGCGCAAGATCGCCCTCCCATCCATGGGACAGGAGGGCGACCCGGACCGCATCCTCGGGGCGTCCGCCGAGCGGTGCTACGATCACGCGCCGGCGGGTTCGGCGGGCGGAGCGCCCAGAATCGGCGGCTTGCGAACGGCCGGGGCGGGCCCGCCGGGCTTCACGTTGTAGGACGGCAGCGGGACGTGTTCGATCCGCGGCGGCAGGGTCTCGCCCCGGAGCAGGATCAGCACATCCTCCGAATCCAGGGTCTCCCGCTCCAGCAGGGCCAGCGCGATCCGGTCGAGCAGCTCGCGGTGCGCGGTCAGCAGCTCGCGGGCGTGGGAGTGGGCTTCGTCGAGAAGCCGCTTGACCTCTTCGTCCACCATGCGCTGGGTCCGCTCCGAGATCTCCCGCTTCTGGGAAAACTCCCGGCCGAGGAAGATCTCCTGTTCCTTGTCGCCCACCGCCATCATGCCGACCTTCTCGCTCATGCCATACACCGTCACCATCTGACGGGCGACGTTGGTGGCGAACTGGATGTCGCTGCCGGCGCCGGTGGTGATTTTTTCCTGACCGAAGACCAGCTCCTCCGCGACCCGGCCGCCGAAGGCGATCGAGAGCCGGCCCAGCAGGAACTCCTTGGTGTGTCCGTAGCGATCGGTCTCGGGCAGGGAGGTCATGAGCCCGAGCGCCCGGCCCCGCGGCACGATCGTCACCTTGTGGATCGGATCGGCGCCCGGGGTCTGCAGCGAGACGACCGTGTGTCCCGCTTCGTGGTACGCGGTGAGCTTCCGGTCGTCTTCGGTGAGCACCAGGCTCCGCCGCTCGACGCCGAGCATCACCTTGTCCTTGGCGTCCTCGAAATCCTGCATGTCCACCAGGGTCTTGTTCCGCCGCGCCGCCAGCACGGCGGCTTCGTTCACCAGGTTCGCCAGGTCGGCCCCGGCCATGCCGGGGGTTCCCTTGGCGAGGGAGTCGAGCCGCACGTCGCCGGCCAGCGGAATCTTCCGGGTATGGACCCGGAGAATCCCTTCCCGCCCCCGCACGTCGGGTGAATCCACCACGATCTGCCGGTCGAACCGGCCCGGCCGGAGCAGCGCCGGATCGAGCACGTCGGGCCGGTTGGTGGCGGCGATCAGGATCACCCCGTCATTGGACTCGAAGCCGTCCATCTCGACCAGGAGCTGATTGAGGGTCTGCTCCCGCTCGTCGTGTCCGCCGCCTAACCCGGCGCCGCGGTGCCGTCCCACCGCGTCGATCTCGTCGATGAAGATGATGCAGGGGGCGTGGGCCTTTCCCTGCTCGAACAGGTCGCGCACCCGGGAGGCGCCGACCCCGACGAACATCTCCACGAAGTCGGAGCCCGACATCGAGAAGAAGGGCCGTCCCGCCTCGCCGGCCACCGCCTTGGCCAGCAGGGTCTTGCCGGTGCCGGGAGGCCCGACCAGCAGCGCCCCCTTGGGAAGCCGCCCACCCAGCCGGGTGAACTTCTGGGGATCCTTGAGGAACTCGATGATCTCCTGGAGCTCCACCTTGGCCTCGTCGGCCCCCGCCACGTCGGCGAAGGTGATCTTGGGGGTGTCGCCCGAGAGCAGCTTGGCTTTCGACTTGCCGAAGGAGAAGGCGCGGTTGCCGCCCGACTGCATCTGCCGGATCAGCACGAACCAGATGGCGAAGATCACGATCCAGGGCAGCATCGTGACCAGGATGGACACGATGCCGCTCTTGGGCTCCTTGGCGGTGATGACCACGCCGGCATCCTCGAGCCGCTTGAGGATGGCTTCACTGTTCGCAATCGGGAGGTTGACCGTGAAGTTCCGGACCGCTCCGGTGCCCTGAGCTACCGGGCTGCGGAACTCGCCCCGCACTTCCTTCCCGCTGTACACCTCGACCGCCTTGATGTTCCCGGCGTCGATCTGCCGGCTGAACTCGGTGTACGAGAGCACTTCGCTGCCGCCCGCCCGCTTCTGCATCAGCTGGAAGAGGGTGACGGCCAGCAGCGCAACCAGGAGCCAGAGCGCGAGGTTCTTGCTCAGGCCCGACCAGTTGGGCATGGGAGGCTTCTGGGGTCTCTGCTGCATCACATCAAGTCCGCGATAAAGGGAAGATGCCGGAAGTCTTCGGCGTGATCGAGGCCGTAGCCGACCAGGAACGCGGTCGGCGCCTCGAATCCCACGAAACGCACTTCGGGCATCGGTTCGTGCATGGCCACCTTGTCGAGCAGGGCGCAAATAGCCAGCGAGGCCGGCGCCCGTTCCCGGAGAACCCCCAGCAGCTTGCGCAGGGTGTTCCCGGTGTCCACGATGTCTTCCACCAGCACCAGGTGCTTGCCTTCCAGCCGGGTCTCCGGATCGTACAGCAACCGGACGTCACCCGACGACGTGGTGCCCGACCCGTAGGAGCTGGCCACCAGGAAGTCCACCTGGAGCGGCCGCTCGATCTTGCGCACCAGGTCGCCCAGGAAAATGAAGCTGCCCTTGAGCAACCCGAGGACCAGGAGCTCGCCGTCCGGATAGGCGCGGGTGATCTCGGCCCCCAACTCGGCCACCTTTTTCGCGATGGCCGCCTCGTCGTACACGATGGACTTCACGGTGCGGCCGCCGGTGCGGCGGAGAACTTCAGAGCCTCTCGGCATCAATCCGCCTGGCCCGGGCGCCGGGGCCCGGAATTCCCACCGCCGACCGGCAGACACCCGGTACCCATACGATCTCCCCCGAGGCTTCGATCACCGGCCACCCGACCCGCTGGCTGCGCGGGACTTTCGCGTCCTGCATGCAACGCACCACCAGTCGCCTGCCGGTGCCCCCGAGGGGACGAATCCGATCCCCCGCACGCCAGGGCCGGACAGTGTATTTCCCTTCCGCCAGCCAGCTCGATGACGCCGTTCGCATAAGCCGCTCCGGCGCCGCCTCTTCCCGCCAGGAAATCCTCCACGGACCCAGGTGAAGGGAGCCCTCCGGCCCGTTGAGCGGTGTCCCTCCCCACTGGGGACGATGCTCAGGGTCCCGAAAGAGACGGAGGCGGCCGAACGTGAGCTCCGCGGCGAACCCCGCCCCGAGCTCCGCGACCGCCCCACTTCGGCCTCTGGCGAGCAGCCGCTCGATTCTGGCGGCGCGCGCCGGGCCAATCAGGCAACCAGCTCGCCGCCCGAGGGCTCCCAGCAGGGCCCGCAGAATGGCCGAATCATACCCCCTGAGGGGGGTAGCAGCAACGGAAACCCCATCCGCAGCCCACCGCATGTCGATACCGGGAATCTGCGCCAGGAGGGCGTCCCATCCGGCGCGGTCCGCCGCCGCCTGCCGGCCCAGAGAGAGCAGCCGCTGGTCCAGCTCGGGAAACCGCCGCCGAAGCAGGGGCAGAATCTCGGTTCGGAGCCAGGAACGTTCGTGCCGGAGCTCGGCATTGGCGGGATCCTCCCACCAGGTCCGCCCGAGTCCACGGAGGTAGTCGGTGAGCTCCTCGTGGCGGAAGGCGAGAAGGGGGCGTACCAGGCGCTCCCGCCGCGCGGGGATCCCCGCCAAACCGGCCGGGCCCGAGCCCTTGAGCACCCGCATCAGGATGGTTTCGACCTGGTCGTCCCGGTGATGGGCGGTGAACAGGAGCGCATCCAGCCGGTCGGCCTCGGAGAGCAGCCAGGCATAGCGCGCCGCACGGGCCGCGGTCTCGCTGGTTCCCCGGGGCAGCGCGAGGCGGGTGGCCAGGAAAGGCAGCTGGTACTCCCGCGCCACCGCCTCGACCGCCTCCGCCACGGCGCCGCTCTCCGGATTGAGTCCGTGATCCGCATGGGCCACCTGGAGGGTGAGCTCACTCGCGGCAGGCGAACGGACCAGGAGGGCCAGCAGCGCCAGCGAGTCGGCGCCGCCGGACACCGCCACCAGCGCGGGACCGGCCGGAAGGGCCAGTTTCGCCAGCTGCCGGTCGAACCGCGACTCGAGCGTCACGCGCCCTCGAACGGCTCCATGTGGACCAGGACATACTGCACGGTGGGCACCGCCTGAAGAATCGCGTGCTTCACCTTGCCGCTCAGGATGTGGGCGTCGTGCAGGGTGAGGGACGGATCGGCCTGGACATGCATCTCGAGCAGGAACCGGGTACCGCTCTTCCGGGCCCGGAGCTTCTCGGTCGCCATGACTCCTTCGACCCCGTGAGCCGCGCGATCCACCGCCGACAGGAGGTCCTCGTTGGGCGACCGGTCCATCAGCTCCTGCAGCGCGGGCCGGAGAATGGTGCCGCCATTGTACAGGATCAGCAGCGAAGCCCCGAGCGCGGCCCAGTCGTCGGCCTCCTCCCAGCCCGGCCCGCCGATCAGCGCGATGCTGATCCCCAGAAACGCGGCGGTCGAGGTGATCGCGTCGGCGCGGTGGTGCCAGGCGTCCGCGGCCACCGCCTGGCTTCCGATCTGCTCGGCGCCCTTGAGCACAAAACGGAACAGGGTCTCCTTGACCGCCACCACCACCACCAGCACCACCAGGGTGAACGGCGCCGGCGCGTGATGGGGCGTCAGGATTTCCCGCACCGCCTCGATCGCGATCCCGATCGCGGCACCGCAGAGCAGCATGCCGACCGTGGCCGCCGAGACCGCCTCGGCTTTTCCGTACCCGAAGGGGTAGCGGGTGTCGGCATCGCGGGAGGAGAGCCGCAAGCCGCCCCAGACGATCAGCGATCCGAACAGGTCGGCGATCGACTCGACCGCATCGGCGATCAGGGCGTAGGAATGGCCCAGAACCCCGGCGACCAGCTTGACCATCGCCAGAATGCCGTTGACCACCAGCCCGATCTGGGCCAGCCGAATTCCCCGCTGCAGGGCCTGGTTCACTGCCGGGGCAGCCGCGCCATGAAGAGGTCGAGGATGCGGCGGTACTCGTCGGTCCAGGAATCGGGGCGCACGAAGCCGTGGTCTTCGACCGGATAGACGGCGAGGTCCCAGCCGGTCTTGCCCAGCTCGATCAGCCGCTGCACCAGGCGTACCACGTCCTGGAAATGGACGTTGACGTCCACCATGCCGTGGAGGATGACCAGAGGATCCTCCAGACCCTCGGCGAAGTAGATCGGCGAGGAGCGGCGGAAGGCGACCGAATCCTCCTGGGGCTCGTTGAGGATCTCGGCGGTGTACGGATGGTTATAGTGGGCCCAGTCGGTGACCGAACGCAGCGCCGCGCCGGCGCCGAACGACTTCGCCTCGGTGAACAGGGCCATCAGGGTGATGAACCCCCCGTAGCTCCCGCCATAGATGCCGACCCGCTCGGCTTCGATCCCGAAGCTGCGCTGGAGGTAGCGGGAGCCGTCCACCTGGTCCTGGAGATCCCGGCCTCCCATGTGGCGGTAGATCGCGGTGCGCCAGTCCCTGCCGTATCCCGCGGACCCGCGATAGTCGATGTCCAGTACCACGAAGCCGCGCGAAGCCAGCAGGTGATGGAACTGGTACTCGCGGAAATAGCTCGACCAGTAATTGTGGACGTTGTGCAGGTACCCCGCCCCATGCACGAAGATCACCGCCGCGCCGTTGGGGCGGGCGCCCAGGTCGGCGGGACGGTAGATCCGCGCCGGCACCGCGACGCCGTCCGACCCGGGAATCTCGACGATCTCGGGCACGATCCAGGGATAGCGAAGCCATTCCGCGGTCGGCGAGGTGGTGAGCCGGCTTCGGGGCGCACCGGCCCGTGCCGCCTGAAGAAAGAGCTCGGGCGGGCGGTTGGCGGTGGAGAACACATCCGCCAGGCGGGTGCCGTCGGGTGAGAGCGTGACGGTGTGGCCGCCGACTTCGGTTGTAAGGCGGCTGGACGGCTGGACGGCTGGTGTGAGACGGCTGGACGGCTGGACGGCTGGACGGCTGGTAACTGCCGCGCCGACCGGCATCAGGTACGCGTGGCGCTCGTAGGGTGAGGCCTCGCTGGTGTGCAGCAGCCAGCGGGTCCGGTCGGGAGTGAGCTGAGCGGCGAGCACTTCCCACTTGCCGCTGGTACGCTGGCGCCGGTTCCCTCCGTCACCGGACATGGTGTACAGATGGGCGTATCCGTCGGCCTCCGACACCAGCCAGATGCCGGTGTCGCCGGGAAGCCATCCGCCGCACCCGTCGCAGGGACCGCCGACCCAGGCAGTGTCCCGGAGCACATCGAGCGAACGGATCCGCGCCGAGTCGTCCACCCGGACCAGATGGCGCGCGGTGTAGTCGCGGGTCCAGGCGAACACCAGCGCGCTGGTGCCGGCATCGTTCCATCCCGCGATGGCCACGTTGCCGTAGACCTCGCCGCTGTCGCCCGGGACCGGCCGGATGAATTTCACCGCGCCGGTCGCGACCGTCAGCACCCCGAGCCGTTCCCGCTCCTGGGCGTCACCGACCTTGATCCGGGCCGGAAGGTCTTCGATGAAGCCTGTCAGGGTGACATAGCTGGGGACTTTCTCCCTCCGGGCGTCGGTGGCCGCGGTCGAGAGGTGCACCAGCACGGTGCGGCCATCCGGCGAGGGCTCGAGATCACGGACCTGTTCTCTCCGGCCCAGGTAGAACGGCTTGGGACGCCCCGCATCGCGGGCTTCCCGCTCGGCTTTCGCCACACTGTCCTGGCGCTTGCGGTCCCGCATCGCGCCGATCAGCGCCTGCTGCTCCCGCTCCAGGAAGGCGCGCGCCCCGGTGGCCGGTCTGGGGTCCGCGGGGGCGGAGTCGCTCCGGATGTCGGTCAGCTGCTGTACCCCGCCCTGCACGATGTCCAAAGCGAACGCGTTGTTGTCCCGCCGGAAGAACACCCGCCGTCCTTCGCGGTCGAACGAGGGATCCGATTCGGTGAGCGAGGGCGTTGCGGTGAGCCGGCGCACCGCCCCCCCGGGAAGCTCCACCAGGTACAGGTCGCCGGCCACCGCCACCACGCGCCGCCGCCCATCGGGCGAGACCGGCCCGTCGGCCACCATCGGCGCGAGGGAATCGGCGGCGGCACGGGACAGGGCCTCGGGTACCGCCCCGGGAGCCGCCCGCACCCGGTAGGGCTTGAGGCTCTCCTTCCAGTCGGTGCCGGGCGGGAGCCACTGGAAGTGGATCCATTGGCCGTCCGGACTCCATCGGATGCCGGCCGGCTCCCGGCCGGTGTTCTCCGGCCCGCGCATGATCCAGGGGACCGTGAGCGCCGGGCGAGGGGTTTGGGAGAGGGCCGGAGTGACCAGCAACAACAGCAGGATGAACGCTCGCATCAGCAATCCGGTAAGAGGAGGGAGGAGCGAATTACGGACTCAGCCGCTCGATCATCCAGCCCCCGGTATCGAGCCGCCGGTAGCGCAGCCGGTCGTGCAGCCGGTTCGGCCTGCCCTGCCAGTATTCGTATTCTTGGGGAAGGACGCGGAAGCCTCCCCAGTACTCCGGCCGGGGTATCCGTTCCCCGGCATGACGCATCCGCGCGTCGTTCCACTGCCGCTCGAGCTGGGCCCGGTCGCGCACCACTTCGCTCTGCCGCGACGCCCAGGCGCTGATCCGGCTTCCCTCGGGGCGGGATTCGTAGTACGCGGCCGATTCCGCCTCGGAGACCGCGACCACGGTGCCGCAGATCCTCACCTGCCGTTCCAGCTCGCCCCACCAGAACACCAGCGCGGCACGGGGATTCTCGGTCAGCTCGGTCCCCTTGCGGCTCCTCGCGTCGGTAAAGAACACGAAGCCGGCGGGATCGGCCGCCTTGAGCAGCACCACCCGCGCCGACGGCCGTCCGTCCCGGGTGGACGTCGCCAGGGTCATCGCATTCGGCTCCAGCAGCTCGGCGTGGATCGCTTCGTCCAGCCAGGACAGAAACTGGCGCAGCGGATCGGGATCGAGGCATCGCTCGTCCAGCTCGGCCCGCGCGTAGGCGCGGCGCAGATCGGCAAGGCTCACCGGGGCCTCCCCGCGCCGGGCCACGGGCCGGGCGGTTCCTGGGGCACATCCATGTGCGATTCCTCCGTGCGGAAAACCGAGAACCCGCGCGCCAGATAGTTGGCCAGCGCACCGGGATGATCGAGCGTGCAGGTGTGCACCCAGACCCGCCGGATCCCGGGCCGGATGAACCAGGCCCGGTGCACCGCCTGGGTCAGCAGGTATCCCCCGATTCCCTTCCCGGCGAACTGGGGCAGCACACCGAAATAGACGATCTCCACGCTGTCCTCCGGCTGAAGCTCCAGCTCGAAGTATCCCACCGGCGTGCCGGCCTGATGAGCCACCCAGGTTTCCACCTCCGACCGGGCCAGCCAGGTCATCCACTGGCTCCAGGTCCAGGGCAGCCGGTCGAGCCAGTACCAGTCGCCTCCGATCCCGGTGTAGAGCGACCGGTTGAGCTCGGGCGACGGCAGCGAGGCCTTGATCAGCAGGATGTCGTCGGGCATCCGCTCCGCAGGCCGGAGTGCCGCGGGCGCCAGCATCTCCAGCGAGGTCGTGGTGACCGGCACCTTCACGCCACTACTCCGGCGCAATCCCCAAAGCCGATCCCCCGGAATCCTTCCCGCTCGCAGCGCCCCCGGAGGATCACCTCGTCGCCCGGGTCGAGGAATCGCCGGGTCTCTCCATCGGGCAGCTGCACCGGGTCCCGGCCCCGCCAGGTGAGCTCGAGCAGGCAGCCGCGGTTCTCCGGCAGAGGCCCCGAGATGGTCCCGGTGCCGAGGAGATCGCCGGGCCGCAGATTGCAGCCGTTGCTCGCGTGGTGGGTGATGAGCTGGGCCACGGTCCAGTACATCGCGCCCAGCGCGGAGTGGCTGAGCCGGACCGGCGCCAGCCCCCGGGCCCGCATGGCCGCGCTGCTCAGGTGCACCGTGAGCTCCACGGCGAACCCGCCCCGCTGCTGATTCACCGCCGACGCGAGATAGGGCAACGGCGCCGGATCGCCCGGCGGACGGGGCGATGCCGGAATCCGAAAGGGCTCCAGCGCGTCCAGTGTCACAATCCAGGGCGACACCGTGGTGCCGAAGTTCTTCGCCAGGAACGGTCCCAGGGGCTGGTACTCCCAGCGCTGGATGTCCCGGGCCGACCAGTCGTTCAGGAGTCCCAGGCCGAAGAGGTGTTCTTCGGCGCGCTCCAGTGAAACCGGGTCGCCCAGCTCGTTGCCGCGTCCGATCCAGGCGGCCACCTCGCACTCGTAGTCGAGCGCCCGGGTTGGCGCGACCACCGGCGGGGCGGACCCGTCGTCCCGGATCTGCCCCTCGGGCCGCTGGATCGGGACACCGCTCGGCACCACCGAAGAAGCCCTGCCGTGATACCCGATCGGCACCCACTTGTAGTTCGGCAGCAGCGGCTCCTCGGGACGAAACATGCTGCCGACGTTGGTCGCGTGATCGATGGAGGCGTAGAAGTCGGTGTAATCGCCGATGTCGGCCGGCACCGAAAGCTCCGCGTCGGCCTGCGACATCAGCAGCTCGGGCCGCTGTTCTCCTGCGGCCCGGAGCAGCCGGTACACCGCCCGGCGAAGTCCCCGGGCGGCCGCGCGGCCCTGGGCCATGAGACGATTGAGGGTCGGATCCAGCAGCGCCACCTGCACCGGCGGGGCGGCTTCCGCCAGCGCGCCGTCCCGTGCCGCCGCGTGCAGGTCGAGAATCTGATCGCCGATCGCCACGCCGACATGGCACGGGTCGCTGGTGCCGCGGCGGCGGAACACCCCGAAGGGAAGATTCTGAATCGGAAAATCGGCGCCGGGAAGATTGGCCGTCTCTACCCAGGAGAGGCTTGCGGGGTCATGGGTCTCGTCGAGGCCGGACGGTTCTTCCCGGCTCACAGCGGCCACTCGTCGAGCGGCTCGCGGAACGAGCAGGAGCCGAAGCCATGGAAGAACTCGGAGCGTGTCGCGACCACGGTGTCGAGCGGAAAGGACTCGTCCCGCCAGGCCAGCGCGTCGGGGCCCAGCCGCAGCGCGCCCGGCTCCGACTCCAGCAGGGCGCTTCGCACCACGTCCGCGCCCCGCCCGCACCACGCCGCCAGCGCGGCGAGGGCGAGATTCAGATACCCGTACATGGTGCCCACCGGCGCGTCCGGAGCGTAGGTCAGCGGATACACACCCCGAAGCGGATGGTGGAGCCCGGCCGTGGCCTTGAACGGGACGCCCCGCGCTTCCGCGGCCAGCAGGAAGTGGCAGACCGCATTGGCGTGCGGAATCGCGCCGGCCTCGGTGCCTCCGGCCCGGAGCTTGGCCCGGGCGCCTCGCGCCGCGGCCACGTCCAGAACGCCGTCGCCCGCTTCACCGGGGGGCACCTCGAGGTAGATCACCCACCCCGGAGGGATGCCGGCCAGCACCGCCATCGCGATTCCCGGCGATCCGGCCTTCACTTCCACCGCCTCCACTCTGGCGAACTCCTGGGTGCGGTGAAACCGCTCGATGGCGTCCACGTCGTCCGCCGTGCCGGTGCCGACCAGCGCGGCAATCGGCATGGGCTGGCCGGAATCGCCCGAAGCAGGCGCGCTATTCCCCATGGCGGCTACCTCATCCAGCCGGCTTGCGGGCAGCACCAGCCGGCCCAATGCCCACCCATCGGGAGAGCCGCGGTAATCGAGATAGTTCGCGATGGTGTTGCGGAGGGACAGGGTGGCCGGCGGAAAGAGTCCGGCGTAATCAATGGCGCCACCCAGGAGGGCGCGGGCGATCGGCGCGTCCGGCGGGGGAGACTTCGGCACCCCGGGAATAATAGCCGAGCGCTCGGAGGGTCGGAGGGTCATCGGGTCACCCGGAAAGGAGTGAGATCGAACGCCGGCGTCCGGTCGGTCGCGAGGTCCGCCAGCACCTCACCCAGCGCCGGCGCGAACTTGAAGCCGTGGCCCGAGCAGGGGCTCGCCAGAATCACTCTCGGATCCGACGGCGACCGGTCGATCAGGAAATCGCCGTCCGGCGTGTTGGTGTAGAGGCAGATCGCGGTCTCGAGCAGGCGGCCATTGAGACCCGGAGTACGTGAGGCCAGGATGGTGCGGAGCCGGGCGAGCTCATGGTCGTCCACCGGCCGCCGGACTCCATCCGGATCGGCCGGCTCGCCCTGGTGATGAATCGCGATCTTGACCCCGTCGCCCTGATCGGGAAATCCATAGAACATCCGCTCCGGCGCCCATTCCCAGAGAAACACCGGGAGCCGCGCCGCAGATTCCCCGAATCCCTCGAGAGGCGCGAACCAGAAGAGTGGCTGGCGCGCCACGCTGAGCGGGAGCGGTGCGCCGGGGAGTGTGCCCGCCATCCAGGCGCCCGCCGCGAGAATCAGCCGTTCCACCTGGTAGGTAAGTCCCGCTCCGGTGCGGACCGTAATGGACTCCCCGCCGGTCCATTCCGCCACCGGTTCGTCGAAGCGCAGCTCGGCACCGGCCCGCTCGGCCAGGTCGAGCGCCGCGGCGATCGCGGCCTCGGGGCGCAGCACGCCCGCGCGCGATTCGTAGAGGCCCGCTTCACCGGGACCGGGCTCGAATGCCCCGGCAAACCGGCGGCGGATCTCCAGCGCGGAAAGATCCTCGTACTCGAGACCGTGAAACTCGGCGCTCTGCCGTGCGCCCTGAAGCAGGGTGCCGTCGG
>Ga0209387_1000378_pt1 | contig 12476 bp, 11 predicted proteins | sample NCControl_FD_187515 | JGI IMG/M metagenome (GOLD analysis project Ga0209387, IMG submission 187515) | Agricultural soil microbial communities from Utah to study Nitrogen management - NC Control (SPAdes) (version 2) | ecosystem: Environmental > Terrestrial > Soil > Agricultural land | place: USA...
CGCCCGGCTCCCCACCGAAACCCTCGAGGAGCCGCTCTCGGTGCGCGCGCTGGTGGGCAGCGCGATCCAGCTGCGGGGCCGGGGCGCCGCGCTCGCGGCGCCGGAAAGCCTCACAGTGGAGATGCCGGGCGGAGCGGTGCTCCCGGCGATCGTCGCGGACACCTGGAGCGTTTCCCTCAGGATGCCGGAAGCACCTCAGGTGGTGCGCCTGACCGACCGGGGCAGGAGCCGGCTGCTTACCCTGGAGCCGGTCGTCGACGCGTCTCCCCCGGTCGTGCTTCGCTCCCCGGAGCGCGACACTACCTATGGACTCCCCCGTGGAATCATTTCGGTGGATGCCACCGCATCGGACGACATCGGCATCGAGCGGGTATGGATCGAGCTCCTGCTCACCACCGGCGGCGGAGAGCGGTTCAGCACCACTACCCGGACTCTGGCCACAGTCTCTCCGGGTGGAGCCCGCGCCGCCGCCGCCTCGATAACGATTCGCCTCGATACCATGCGGCTCGGGCCCGGCGATGTGCTGAACCTCCGCGCGGTGGCCCGGGACGGGAACACCGTGAGCGGCCCGGGCGAGGGAAGCTCGGAAACCCGCACCATCCGGATTCACGATCCCAGTCTTGCCAACGCGATCCCCATCGTGCCGGCATCGGTGGCCGTGCTCGACACCACGGTGCTGAGCCAGCGGATGCTGATCATCCGGGCGGAAACCCTTCTGGTGCGCCGGCGCCGGATGCCGGCCGATTCGTTCCGGGTGCAATCGCTCCGGCTGGGTGAGCGGCAGCTCATGCTCTACGACCGGGTGCAGGCGCTGATCCTCGAGCTGGAGACCGCGACCGACGTGGGATTCGTGGGTGAGACCGAAGAATCGAAGCTGCTGCGGGTGGCGGGTGTCGCGATGCGCCGGGCGGAGGACGAGCTCCGGAAGATCCGGGTTGCCGAGGCGCTTCCCGAGATGTATCGCGCCCTCGACGCGCTCGACAAGGGCCGGACCTCCCGGCGGCTGTACCTGCGGGGGATGCTGCCCAGGATCGTGGTCGACCTGGAGCAGGTGCGGCTCAAGGGCACCGATTCGGCGTCGGCGGGTCCTCGCCCGGCGCGGCTGCCGCTGGCCGATCTGCGCCGGGCGCTGCTCACCCGGCTCGACCGGATCGTGGCGGGGACCGGGGCCGCTGCACTGGCGGATTCGCTGACCATGCTCCGCGCGGTGGCGCTTACGGGAGCCCCAGACGCGGCGCCGTTGCTGGCTCGCGCGCTGGAAGCGATTCGCGGCGGCACCGATCCGGCGGCGGCGCTGCGGGCGGCTCGTCGCGCCCTCGACCGCGCCACCGAGTCCGCGGTCCTCTCCCCCTGGCGGGGCGGACCATGAAGCCCTTCACCTTCGCGACCGGCATTTACGCCTCGGGCGACTGGGAGAGCGGCCAGCTGGTTCCCGCGGTGGTCATCGACTCCCTCGCCCGCCATACCACGCTCCTGGTGAGCCCCGGCGGCGTCAACGTGCCGCTCGATTCGGCCGAGCTGTTCGAGTATCCCTTTCTCTTTCTGACCGGGCACCTCGCGGTGCGCTTCACCGCGGCGGAGCGCCGCAACCTGCTCCGCTTCGTGGACCGGGGCGGGTTCGTCTTCATGGACGACCACAACCACGACATCAACGGGGTCTTCCACAAGACCGCCACCGAGGAGCTGGCGCGGCTCTTCGGGCCGCTCCGGCAGGTGCCCAACGATCACGAGCTGTACCGGGCCTTTTTTCATTTTCGCGACGGTCCTCCCGCCACCAACCACGAGATGAACGGCTGGGGCGACAACCTGGTCCACGAGCACCTGCTTGGCGTGATCCGGGGAGGCCGGATCGACGTGCTCTACAGCAGCAAGGATTACAGCTCCGAGTGGTCCATGCACCCGGAGAGCAAGCGCTTCATGGAAGTGGACCCTTCCCGCTTCGCGGTCAACATCGTGGTCTATGCGCTCACCCGGTGAATCGCGCGGGGGACCCCGGCTCTGGCTGGAGCGGATCGCCCGCGGGCTGGCGCTGCTGCTCCTCCTCTGGCTGCTGGTGGACGTCTTCCGGGGACGCGCCGAGCCACTGCGTGCATCGGTGCAAGAGCGCGATCTCTCGGCGGAGCTCTCCCGCTGGAGCACCGCCGCCGACCCTGCATCGGTTCACCTCGAATCGGAAGGATCCATTGCGCCGTTCCAGCGCGACTGGCTGGCGGCACTGTCCGGTGCCGGTACCCGGGTCACCTGGGAGTCACGGGGGGGAGTGCCGCTGGCGATCGCGGTGGAACCGGTGGCCGATCCCGAGGGCGGAGTGCGTGCCTGGATTGCCGCCCCATCGGGAACCCGGGTCGAGATGGAGGACCCTGCCGGCCCCCTCGATTCCCTTGCCGCCGCTGGGGGCGGCGCCAGGCTCCTGGTACGGTCGAGCCCGGCCGAGCTCCGGGCGCGCGCCGGCGGATCGACCGCGGGCTCGGCGGTCACCGATTCGCTGGTGCTGGGCCGGCTGCTGCTGCTCGGGCGCGTGGAGTGGGAAAGCAAGTTCGTCGCGGCGGCGCTCGAGGAGCGGGGCTGGAAGCTCGATGCCCGGCTCCGGCTCTCGCCCCGGGGTGATGTGCGCCAGGGTCCAGCCACCTCGATCGACACCGCGCGCTACGCCGCGGTGCTGGTGCTGGATTCCATCGGCAACGCCGAGGCTCAGGCGGTCGGGCGTTTCGTGCGCGAGGGCGGCGGCGCGGTGATCGCGGTTTCCGCGGCCGACGCTGCCGCGCTCGCTGCGCTCTCGGCTGGAAGATCGACCGCTGCGTTGCAGGGGCGGGAGCCGTTCGACAGCACCCTGTCCGAGCCCCGGCGGAGCCTCGAGCTCGCCCCGATTGCTCCCAGGGAAGACGCGGTGGTGCTGGAGCGGCGGGGCAATGCGGTGGCGGTGGCGGCGCGCCGGATCGAGCGGGGCAGGGTGGTGACCACCGGATACCGGGACACCTGGCGCTGGCGGATGGGCGGGGGCGAGGGATCGGTGCAGGCGCACCGGGACTGGTGGGCCGATCTCGTCGCCGGGGTGGCCCACGCCGGCAGGGTCACCAGGGAAGCGCGGCCGGACACCGACGAAGCCCCACTGGCCACCCTGGTCGACCTGCTGGGGCCTGCCCGCGCGCCACCGGCCGGGCCAGGCCCCGGGTTCGGGATATCCCGGGCCTGGCTCTTTGGACTGCTGGCGGCCGCGCTGCTGCTGGAGTGGGCCTCTCGCCGGCTCCGGGGCGCGCCCTAGCGGCTACAGATCGACGATGGTCCGGAATCCCCCGTACGCCATCCGCTTCATGTCGAACGGCATCGGGGTGTCGCCCGACATCATTGCCGCCAGGCGGGGATCCTTCATCACCTTCTTGTTGACCCGGTCGCGGTGGGCTTTGGATTTGTAGACGATCCAGGAGAACACCACCGTCTCACCCCGCTTGGCCCGGGCCCGGGACGGGAACGTCGTGCTCCCACCCATCTTGTTGCCGAGATCGTCTCCGACGCACTCCCGGTATTCCAGGGCGCCATGCTCGCGCCACACTTTCCCCGCCTTGCTCGAGAGCTTGCGGTAGGCCTCGATCTTTCGTCTGGGAAGCGGCAGCAGAAAACCGTCGATGTAGTGCATTTGAGCTCCTTGAGTAGTGGAGAGCTATCAGCCATCAGCCATCAGCCTTCAGTCGCGCTTTTCGCGTCCTCCGCGTCCTTCGCGTCCTCCGCGCCCCATGTCCCCCTTGTCCGGCATATACACAATCAAGCCATGATCCCGGGTGTTCCGGTTATACCCCGCCACCAGCTGGTCGTTGTAACGGTCGAGGAAGAAATCAAACGGGTCGGATGGGTCGTCGTCCAGAATCAGAAGATCGGTGTTCATCATGGTGAGCTTGCCGAAGCGCAGGGTGCCGCCCTGGAAATACATGTAATTCGCCGAGTCGGAGCCCGGCTGTGCCAGCGCCACAGCCGGCTCGGCGCCGCCGAAGGTCTGGACCACCCGGCCATTCCCCACCGCCAGCCGGGTGACCCGCCCCCGGGTCCGGGGTGGGGGAAGAATGGCCGTGGGATCGAGCAGGAAATCGTCTCCATCGATCCGGACCCCCCGGCCCGACTCCACCTTGGCCAGCTCCTCCAGCTCGAGCCCGAAGAGCCGCATCAGCCGGCGGACGCCTACACCGAACACCTTCACCGTCCGCGGACGCAGCCGGATGAGTCCTTCGGGCGTCAGGGTGACGGTGGCGTGCATCGAGAACGGGAGAAACCCGTGCAGCACTCCGCGCTGGACCAGCTCGTCGCCGTCGGTTTCGATCCGCAGACTCCGGAGCGGCGAGCCGGGATAGGCGAAGACGTGATTGGTGAGAAGATTCCCCAGGCTCGCGGTATCGATGGAGATCTCGGCTGAAGAGATCCGCAGGGTGAACGAGTGTTTGTCATCGAGGGTGGGGGGGCGGTCGGGCCCCATGGGCAAAAGCGCGCCGCGCAGCCGGGCGATGTTCAGCACCACCCCGCTGGCAATCTCAAAGTGAATGTTCCGCATCTCGGCCTGGACGGCCGACGACGTGTCCGGATCGGGTGGATCGGCCCGCGCGGCGGGCAGCCCGGCACCCAGAGCGGTGCCGGTCGCTCCACCGCGCTCCGACGGTCCGCAGATGACCGCCGAGAGCGCGAGGAGAATCGCCCACCTGCGCTTGGCGAAGCTCCTCGCGGACAATCAGATCTCGATCTTCCGGCGGGCCACCAGGCGGAGAATCCCGTTGATGGCCAGGTGAAGGAGGGCATACGCCACGATCGCCACCACCAGGGGCAGCGCCAGCACGTGGCCGCTCGGATCGGTGGGGCTTTCCACGATGCCCCGGAACGGAGCGTAGAGCGGCGCGGTGACCGCGCGAATGAACCGATAGAACCCCGCCTCCGGATTACCCGCCATCAGCGCGAGACCGATCCGGACCGCGAGCAGCGCGTAGATCACGTAGAACACGTAATCCACCATTTGGGAGACCCGAGCCGCGCCCCGGGCCTGCTCCACGGCGCGCTCGGTGACGACTACGTCATCCAGGGCTTTCCGTCGCAGCTCGGCCGCGACCCGTTCCTCCCTGCGGATTTCGGTCGTCGTGGGAATGCTGGCCTCGGCGGCGACTTCCGCCCCGACTTCCCGCTCCACGAACGACTTCACCGCACCGTGCTGGCCCGCTCGACGGGCTTCCTCGGCGGCCAGCTTGTCTTCGCCAATCAGTTTGTCATCATCGGACATGGGTACACCCTCCCGCTTCGAGTCCGTTTTGGGGAGCGGGATTGCGTCCCCGATCCCGAAGGGGAGACCGTTTCCCGCCACCCCGGATGCACATCGCGACAGGGCGCTCCCGAGCCCGGGTGTCCCACTCCCGGACGGGTGGGGTAAACCGTTGCGGGACTTTCGGCTCGGGCCCCTCAGGATCGTGACACCCGAGGGGCACATCGCTTGCCCGTTACGCTGCCATGCACTGCAGCCGATTTGCCCTGCTGATGGTCGCGGTTGCCGCCGCCGGCGCCTGCGCCCGGCCGGGGGCCGGGAATGGCCCCGAGCCGGAGCCGGCGTTTCCGCGGCCCCGCGAAGTCCCGGCGGAAGCGTGGACCCACGCCACCGCCGCCTACCAGCGCGCGGTTCTCCGTGGCGCAGCCACCGGCTCGTTGCTCACCGTAATCGACTACACCCTGCCCTCGACCACTCGCCGGCTCTGGGTGGTGGACCTGGGCACCTCGCAGGTGCTCATGCACGAGTACGTGGCCCATGGCTCCGGATCGGGCGGAACCTTGGCGACCGGATTCTCCAATCGCTACGGCAGCAAGCGGTCCAGCGTGGGCACCTTCGTTACCGGGGGCAGCTACGTGGGGGTGCGGGGGCTCTCCCGCCGTCTCAAGGGCCTGGAGCCGGGGATCAACGACCGCGCGTGGGACCGGGGCATCGTGATCCACGGGACGCCCGGCGTGAGCGCGGCCAAGGCCCGGCTCGGCAGGATGGGGCGGACCGAGGGGTGCCCGGCGGTACCCAGAGAGTCGGCCCGGAAGCTGGTGCGACTGCTGGAGGAGGGATCGGTAGTGTTTATCTGGTACCCGGACCGGGTGTTGCTGGAGACGTCCGAGTTTCTGGATCGGACTGCTATCAGCTATCAGCCATCAGCTATCAGTCAAGCCTTCAGCGACCGATAGCCGATAGCCGATGGCCGATAGCTCTCTACCGGGCGCTATCGGCCGCGTAGCGACCTCATATATCCGCTCATCGCCAGAAACTTCTCGTATACCACTACGCCCTTACGCTTGCTGCCAAACTCCGAAAACAGCTCGCGCAGCTTCCCCCGCCGGGTCAGGTAGAACCGGAAGGTCTCGGCGAAGTCCTCCTGGGGGTGCCGGGTGGCGTAGCCGCTCACGTGGTTCACCGGGGCGATGGCGACCCGGCGGCGCTGGAAGTCCACCCAGGCGTCGTCCATGACCCGGTAGGCCTTGGCCACCTCGCCGAAGGTGCGGCGGAAGGATGGCGAGCGGGTCCAGTGCCAGTTGTGATAGAGCACGCTGTGGCCCAGCTCATGGCTCAAGAGCCCCACCAGCATCGACCAGGGGATCTCGTCCCGTCTCCGGGCGCCCACCACGTACTTCTGCTCGATCTCGACGATCTTGGGGTACTTGGGGTCCACCCCCGACACCCCGGGGCGGAGCAGGACCCGGAATCCCCAGTCGGGAATCCGGGCCACCTTGAGCAGCGCCCGCACCTTCCGGAGCGCCCGGGGTATCAGGTCCTGCCCGGTGGCATCCTCGCCGCACCAGGGGCAGGTGTCCATCCAGTCGTCCACCCCGCGGGCGCAGTGGGGGCAGTTTCCCTCGAACCGGCTGTCCTCGTTCCAGGTTTGATCCTTTCCACACCAGGGGCAGTGGGCCATGGGGTACTGCACCCGTCCCCCGCAGCGCCAGTCGCAGGGGGTTTCCAGCCGGAATCCCTTGGGCGCCTTGAGGGGCACCTCGCTGAAAGTCCCCTCGTCCTCGAGGTCGTGGGCGCACCAGGGGCAGAAGGAGAACTTGGGCGAGATGACCCAGCGGCAGTTGGGGCACTCGGCCCCGGCCACGCCGGCCCAGTCCCGCCATCGCTGGGGACGGCTGCAGTCCGGGCAGAAGCTCCAGTAGCGCTTGAGCGGGTATCCGCAAAGGCAGCGGGGATCGTCGCTGGGCGCAGCGATCCGCCGCCGCTTACGCGGACTCATAGCGGGCCAGGCTTTCGTCCACGATTCGCTGTATGAAGTCGGGGTAGGGCATTCCCGCCTTTTCCGCGGCGTTGGCGATTTCGTGCCCGTGGCTGATGAAGGGATTGGCGTTCGCCTCGAGCACCCAGAGCTCGTCCTCCTCGGTCAGGCGAAGGTCGATCCGGGCGTAGTCCCTGAGCCAGAGGACGTGAAACGCGGTCCGGCAGATCTTTTCGATCTCTTCCCGCGCCTGGGCGCTGATCGGCCGGGCAAAGACGTTCCGGATTCCCTTGCGCTGCCGGTACATCTCGTCCCACTTGGCCGACTGGGTGGCGAAGCGCTCCTCCGGAGGGTTCTTCTCCTTGTCGAACACCAGCTCGGTGATGGGGAGGAGCTCGAGGGTGGCATCGTTGCCGAGCAGGCTCACGTACAGCTCCCGCCCGGTGATGAACTCCTCCGCGATGGCCGGCTGCTCGAAGCGGGTATGCACGAAGTTCACCCGTTCCTTGAGGGCCTCGAGCTCCTCGACCACCGAGGCCTGGGCGATCCCTTCCGAGGCGTCGGCCGAGAGCGGCTTCACGATCAGAGGAAACTTGAGGCCGGGCGCCTCGGTCACCTCTTCGTTGGTCTTCCAGGTGGCGAACCCGGGCACCCGGATCCCGTGATAGGCCAGGATCTTCTTGCTCATCGCCTTGTCCCGCGACACCTGGAGCCCCAGCGGAGGGGAGCCGGTGTAACGGTAGCCGCCGGCCTCCAGCAACGCGGGAAAGAGGTGATCGAGCCGGCTCTCCCCCCGGAACGATTCGGCGCAGTTCATCACCAGCTCCGGCTTCCATTCGGCGCAGCGGTCCAGCACCTCGCGGGGATCCTTGCTCACCCCGATCAGCAGCACCTCGTGGCCCCGGGTCTGAAGGGCGTGGGCCACCTGATACTCCATGTCCGGCTCGCGCTCGGCGTTGGAGCCGAGCTCTTCGGTCATCTGGCGGTGGTGGTCTTCTGGGGTGTAACGGGGATACGGCGAATCGAAGACGACAGCTATCCGCATCAGGTGGGCCACCCTACCGGCCGCTCGGCCGCGAGGAGAGTCAGCCGCGGCCCGGCGGTGGTAGGACGGAGGGTGACCCCGGTGCGGTTGCGAAGCTCCTTCGCGCTGGTCCCCGCTGCCACGCCGTGCCAGAGCATGATGCGGTCCACCGGAGCGGTCTCCGGCCCGTCAGGCCCCAGCACCAGGGTGTCCTCATCGTCGGCGGCGGCCAGCACCACGGGGTCGGTGCCTTCGAGCAAGGTGGGCATCCGGCGCAGGCTCTCCAGCAGGGCAACGGTGAGCGCGAGGCTTTCCCCCGCCAGGGTGATGACCCCGAAGCCCCGCTCGCCCTGGCGGCAGCGGGGGTGGATCAGGCAGGCGTAGCGGCAGGGGAAGGGGGTGGCGGTCCGGGCCAGCACGGTACGCAGGTGATCGCGCACCAATACCACGACGCCTTCTGACGTGGGGGTGCGGCGGTTTCGTGGGGACGGCCCGGTCATGGGAGAAAACATATAACTTTCCGGCGGCAGGCGCACCGATCCCCCCCGGGAGGAGCCGTGGCAGACCTCGAGAGCGTCCCGGCGGCCCCGTCCGGTGCCCGCTATGCCATCATCGTCCTCACGGCGATGAACCTCCTCAATTACATCGACCGCTACGTCCCCAGCGCGGTGAAACCGCTCTTCCAGAAAGAGCTGGGATTCACCGACGCCCAGACCGCCTATCCGCTGACCGCGTTCGTGCTGGTGTACATGCTCACCAGCCCGATCTTCGGATCCCTGGCCGACCGGATGTCCCGCAAGACGCTGATCGCGCTGGGCGTGGCGCTCTGGTCGCTGGCCACGGCGGGAGGCGCGCTTGCCACCGGGCTTACGACTTTCATCCTGGCCCGCGCGCTGGTCGGGGTAGGGGAAGCCGCCTACGCCACCATCGCTCCCTCGCTGATCAGCGACTACTTCCCGCCCGGCCGGCGCAACCGGATGCTCACCATCTTCTACGTGGCGATTCCGGTCGGGGCGGCGCTGGGGTTCACCCTGGGCGGGCTGATCGGGAACGCCTACGGGTGGCGGGCCGCGCTCCTGATCGTGGGCCTTCCCGGGCTCATCGCCGCGGGGCTGGCGCTCCTGATCAAGGAGCCGGTGCGGGGTGGCTTCGATCCGGTTCCCGCCCCGGCGATTCCCTCCTGGCCCGACGCGCTCAGGCTGCTGCGCCGCACCGCGCCCTATCTGTTTGCGGTGACCGGCTACATCGCGGTGACCTGGGCAGGGGGCGGGATGGCGGACTGGTTCGCGACCTACCTGGTCCGGATCCGGGGGATGGACCTGAGCGCGGCGGCGGGGATGACCGGCGCCGCGACGGTGGTGGGGGGACTGGCCGGCACCCTCACCGGCGGGCTGATGGCGGACCGTCTCAAGGGGAAGACCCGGTCACCCTATTTTGCGCTGAGCTGCCTCACCATGATCCCCGCCGCCGGCTTTGCCCTCCTCGCGCTCACCGCCGGAAACCGGATCGTCATCACCGCCGCGATCGTGCTGGCCCAGTTCTTCATGTGGTGCTACAACGGCCCGATCAATGCCATCATCGTCAACTCGGTCCCCGCCGGGATGCGGGCCCGCGCGGTCAGCATGTCCATTCTGAGCATTCACCTGTTCGGGGACGCCATCAGCCCGACGATCATCGGGGTGATCTCGGACCGGACCGGCAATCTGTTCAGCGGGATGGTGCTGATTCCAGTGATGATGCTGCTGGGAGCCGCAATCTGGGGTATTGGCTGGCGCAGGCTCCGGGAGTAGCGAGTCGCGAAGAGCGAAGAGGAACAACCGCTTCGCTCTTCGCTCTTCGCTATTCGCTCAGGTTGTATTGGCGCGCGCAGCCGGCACGGTCGCCCGCCCGATGGTGTTGTTGTCGGTCCCGAACCAGATCACCCGGGCCTTCGGGTCGAAGATCATGTGCCGGATGGTGCCGCCGCCGCCCGGAATCGGACTCGAAGAGAAGAACTTCTCGGTCTTGGGGTCGAAGCCCACCAGCCGGTTGGGCTGGATGCCGGTCTCCACGAACCAGAGCCGGTCGGCATCGTCGACCGTCATCGCGTAGGGCAGTGAGGTCGCTCCGCTGGGATTCTTCCATTCCTTGGTGGCGCCGGTGGCGGGATCGAGCCGCCCCAGATATCCCCGGGCATAATCCACGTACCACACTCCGCCGTCACTGGTCAGCGCGATCCGGCGGGGCCGGCTGGTCGCCTCGGGCAGCGGATATTCCCGGAGCTCCAGAGTCTTGGGATCCAGGGTCCCGATCTTGTTGGTGCCGAAGAGGTCGAACCAGGGCCGTCCGGCCGCATCCACCACGATGCCATAGGGCCGGGAGCGCGGGCTGGGAATCTTCACCAGATCGATCTTCCCGGTCGCGGGAGAAAGCCGACCCACGGCATTGCCGCCCTGCGCGGTGAACCAGAGGTCACCCTTCTGGTCGAAGATCATGGTGTGGGGATCGCGGGCCGCGGGATCGGGCATGGGGTACCGGGTGAGCGCGCCGGTGGCGGGATCGATCCTGCCGATCATTCCGTTCCGGTTCCCCGAATACCAGGGATTGCCGTTCTTGTCGATGATGATGTTATGGGGGTGAGTTCCGGAATCCACCTCGAAGCGCTTGAACTCGCCCGAGACCGGGTCGAGCCGGGCCACGTAGTTCCCGGCCTGGCCGACGAACCAGACTTTGCCGTCCGGGGCCACGATGGGATCGCGGGGACGGCTCTTTTCCCACGGAACAGTCCATTCCTTGATCGGCACCGGCGCAGGATCCTGCCGGAGCAGAGAGACCGGTCCCCCGGGGAGAGTCAGGACGACCGCGGAAAGCAGGGCAAAGACCTTCACGGATTCCTCGACTTGAGGGAGTCAGGATGGCAAATTAGCCCCGATGCTTCCCGCCCGGAAGCGGAAGCGCGACCACCCCGAAGACCTTACCTTACGGCCATGCGCTTGCTCTCGATCCGGATCCTCGGTGCGCTGCTCGTCCTGGTCCCTGCGGCGGGCGAAGCCCAGAGCGGCACTCCGGCGGGCCCGCTGACGCGGGTGGAGTCGGCCTGGCTCGACCTGATCAACGTGCACGACGAGCTGAAGATGACCCGGAGCATGGGGGGGACGATCTCCCCGCGGGGAAATTCCGTCTCCACGCTCGAATCCCGCCTGAGCCGGGCCCGGAAAATCTTCACCGATCTCGCCGCCACCATCCGGCAGGAGACCCTGGACTCGGCCGACCTCTCCGCCTTCGGGGTGCTCGGGGAGCGGTTCTCGGCCCTCAGCGATCCCGAGCCGCCCCCGGTCCCGGGACAGATCGCGCCGGCCAATTGCCGCCCCGACTGGCAGGTGCCTTCCGCCACCCGGGACACGCTGAGCGCCCTCACCGCCCACCTCTTCGATTGCTATGGCCGCGCCGCCCAACAGGTGACCGTGGACGGCGAGACCCTCGACCGGCTCACCATACTCGGGCTGCTGGGACGGACCGACGATCCGGCCCGGCGCCGGCGCTTGTTCATGGCACTGCAGCCGGTCTGGCAGAGCGTCAATGGAGACGATTCTCCGGGAAGCCTCTACCGGCGGATGGTGGCGCTCCGGGTCCGGTCCTGGGAAGGCTCCACGCCCATGGTGGCCCGGGCCCGCGAGCTCGGAGTCGGACCCGATACTCTGGAGGAGGGGCTGGTCCGCATCCTCGATGCCTGGCGCGCCACCCTGCCCGATACCCTGTTCGAACCCTGGGACTTCTACTACCACAATGGCGAAGCGAGCCGGCTGTTGAGCCACCTGATCCCCAGGGATTCGCTGCCGGGTATCAACCGCCGGTTCTATCGCGCGCTGGGCGCCGACCCGGTGGCTCTGGAGATCCGCTACGACCTCGAGCCCCGCACCGGCAAGTATCCCATCGCCTTCAGCGACATCGCCCGGCGGAATCCGATGCGAGCCTGGGTGTCGGCATCCTACCGGGTGGGTGGTCTGGACAACCTTTCCGAGCTGCTGCACGAGACCGGGCACGCCATTCACGTCTCCGCGATCAACACCCGGCCCGCCTACGCCCACTGGCCCGACAGCGACACTTTCACCGAGGCGATCGCCGACCTGGCCGCGCTCGAGATGTACGAGCCGGCCTGGCAGCAGCGGTTCCTGGGCGCCTCGGCGCCGCTCGCCGCGTCGCTCCGGGGCAAGTATTCCGGGATCGTGATGGACATCGCCTGGTCGCTGTTCGAGATCCGGGTC
>Ga0209387_1000379_pt1 | contig 12470 bp, 11 predicted proteins | sample NCControl_FD_187515 | JGI IMG/M metagenome (GOLD analysis project Ga0209387, IMG submission 187515) | Agricultural soil microbial communities from Utah to study Nitrogen management - NC Control (SPAdes) (version 2) | ecosystem: Environmental > Terrestrial > Soil > Agricultural land | place: USA...
CACTGACCACTGCCCACTGACCACTGACCACTGACCACTGACCACTGACCACTGACCACTGACCACTAGCTGCTGCTATTGGGCCCGCAGGGCCTGGGCAGGATCCACCCGGGCGGCGCGCCGTGCCGGGAACGACGCCGCGGCCGCGCCGACCAGCCCAAGCACCAGCGCCGCGGCCGCGAGGGTGAGGGGATCGCGGGTCGAAAGCCCGAATACCATGCTCCGCACCAGGCCCTGGAGCGGGAGCCAGAGCAGGATGCCGAGCGCCAAGCCCGCCAGCACCATCGCCAGACTGTCGCGCAGCACCATCAGCCACACCGCGCGGGGCCGGGCGCCGAGCGCCAGCCGGATCCCCAGCTCGTTGGTCCGCTGGGTCACCGAGTAGGCCACCACGCCGTAGAGTCCGATCGCCGCCAGCAGCAACGCCATCACCCCGAAGACCCCGGCAAGGCGCGCCAGTAATCGCTCGCGCGAGAGCCCCCGGCCCAACAGCTCCGCCACCGGCACCACCTCGCGCACCGGCAGGTTGGGATCCACCGACGCGATGGCGAACCGGATCATCCGGGTGACGTCCTCGACCGGGCCGTCCACACGGGCTTCGACGCTCTGCACGTACTCGCTGGGTTCCTGGCTCAGTGGACGGAAAAGCATCCGGGGCGGCGTTTGCTTGATGGAGTTCACCCGTACGTCCCGCACCACGCCGACGATCTCGAATTGGGGCTGATCGTACCCGAATCGCTTCCCGATCACGTCGAGGGTGCCGAAGAAATGCTTCGCAAACGCCTCGCTGACGACCGTGACCTTGGGTCCGCCGAGGCGGTCGGTGGCGGTAAACTCCCTGCCCCGCAGCAGCACCATCCCCACCGTGGCGAAGTATCCCGGGGTGATGAAGTTTTCCTGGCCCTGCCGCTTGAAGTCGGGCGGGCGGTCGACACCGGGCACCGTGAACTCGCTGATCCGCTGGGCGCCGACCCCAAGCCCGTGCATCGAGAGGCTCACCGAGCTGACGCCCGGCACCGCGCCGACGGCATCGAGCAGCCGCTGGTAGAGTCCGGGCAGCGCCTCCATGGCATAACCCGCCCCGCGCGCGTCGATCCGCGCCTCGAGGACCTGCTCGGCGGCATACCCGGTGTCGACCGCGAGGAAGTTGCGCAGGGTTCGCACGAAGAGGCCGGCGGCCGCGAGCAGCACCAGGGAGAGAGCGATCTGCGATACCACCAATACCCGGCCCAGCGGGAGCCGGTGGAGCGAGCGTGCCGCGATCCGTCCTCCCGCCTGGAACGATCCGAACGGCACCGCCCGCGCGGCCCGCCAGGCCGGCGCGAGTCCCAGGAGCAATCCGGTCACCACCGAGAGCAGCGCGGCAAAGCCCAGCACCCGGGCATCGAGCGCAAGCGCGAGGGGAATCGGTCTCGGGCCGGCGGAAGCGGCCCGCACCAGGGCGTGTCCTCCCCACCACGCCACGAGGAGGCTTGCCACGCCGCCGATCAGGGCCAGGGTAAGACTCTCGGTGAGCGACTGCCGGAAGAGCCGGCCCGCCCGTGCGCCGAGGGCCGCTCGCACCGAGGCCTCCTGGCTTCGGGCCGCACCCCGCGCGATCAGGAGACCGGCGAGGTTGGCGCAAGCAATGAGCAGTACCAGCCCCACGCCCGCCATCAGTGCCTGGAGCGGGTCGGCGAACGCCTGCCGAAGCGGCGAGAAGCCTTTGGCCAGTGGCTCGAGCACCAGCTGGGCCCGGAGTCGGCGGGCCCGGCCCGCCGCGTCGGAGGTGTCGCTGTTGCGCTCGAGCAGCTCGGCGCGATACTGGGCGGCGAGACGGGTCTCGGTCCGCTGGAACGACTCGGCTGGGGTACGGGTCACCAGGGTGAGCCAGGCGATGCCATCCTGGGGCAGCCACGGCTCGTCGGTGTTGGCATCCCGTGACCACGCGCCCCCACTGTAGCGAACCTCATGCTGGAGCCGGAGCGGGATCCAGAGATCGACTTGCTGCCCGACGGTGAGCCCGTCGAATCCCGGTTCGGCCACGCCCGCGACCGCCAGAGGAAAGCCATTGAGCCGGATGACACTGCCCACGATCGCCGGATCCCGGCCGAACTGCCGGTCCCAGTAGGCGTGACTCAAGACGGCGACGGGAGGCGACCCGGCATCATCATCGCCCGGATTCAGCAGCCGGCCCCGGGCCGCCCCGACGCCGAGCATCTGGAACCAGTTGCCGCTGACCAGCTGGGCCTCCATCGGCTCGGCCTGGCCGGCGGCCGCGACGTACATCCGAACGATCGAGCCCATCCCGGCAATGGGGCCCGAATCGGGGAGGACGCCACGGAATCGCCCCATCCCCGGATAGGAAAAGAGGTAGCTGGGGTCGTCGCTCGACGGAGCGCGCTGGCGCAGGGCGTAGAGCTCCTCGCTCCGCTCCACCGGGAGGGAGCGGAACATCACCGCGTCCATCACGCTCCATACCGCGGTGTTGGCGCCGATGCCGAGGGCGAGGGTGAGGATGGCGGCGAGGCTGAAGCCCGGGGCCCGGCGCAGGGACCGCACGGCGTACTGGGTGTCCTGCCACCAGTCTTCCACGATCCGGGTGCCACGGGCGTCACGGGAGGCTTCCTTCACCTGCTCGACGCCGCCCAGGGCGATCGCGGCCTGGCGCCGGGCTTCTTCGGGAGGGATGCCGCTTCGGATCAAGTCATCGGTCATGAGGGCGAGATGGGCCCGAAGCTCGCGATCGAGCTCCCGGTCCAGGGTCCGGCCGCGGAGCAACCGGGAGAGCCAGCTCATCGGGGATCAGGCATCGCCGAGGACCAGGCCGATGGCGGTGGTGAGCTCACGCCAGTCGCGCAGCTCGGCATCGAGCCGGCGGCGGCCTTTGGCGGTGAGGTGGTAAACCCTGGCCTCCCGTCCCGAGGGTGCGGTTCCCCACTCCCCCTTGATCAGGGCCTGGTTCTCCAGCCGCCGGAGCGAGGGGTAGAGCGAGCCCTGGGGGATTGCGAGCCGGTCGCCGGAGACCAGCCGGATCCGCTGGGCGATGGCGTAGCCGTGAAGGGCCTCGTCCGCGACGGTACGGAGCACCAGCATGTCGAGGGTGCCCTGGAGCAGGTCGGGTTTGACCAGGGGATCGGGGCTCATACCCAGAGATACTACCTATCAATAGGTAGTATGTCTAGGTCTCGGTGACGGAGGCAAGGAGGCAAAGGAGGCAAGGAAGCACCGTGCCACCTTGCCACCTTGCCGCCTCTCAGTACCACCCGATCGGCTTCTCGTCGAGATTGATGTGGACCTGCTTGACCTGGAGGTATTCCTCGACTCCCCACTTCCCTAGCTCCCGGCCGAACCCGCTCTGCTTATAGCCGCCCCAGGGCGCTTCGACGAAGGTCGGCTGCATGTGGTTGACCCAGACCACCCCTACTCGAAGCTGCTTCACGGTGCGCATCACCCGGAAGATGTCCCGGCTCCACACCGCGGCGGCCAGACCGTAGTCGCTGTCGTTGGCGATCCGGATCGCCTCGGCCTCGTCGTCGAAGGGAATCACCGCCGCCACCGGTCCGAAGATCTCCTCCCGGGCGATCCGGGCCGTGTTCGGCACGTCGTAGAAGATGGTGGGCTCGACAAATAACCCCCGATCCAGATGGTCCCCTCTGGCGCGGCCACCTCCCAATGCAAGTCTGGCTTCGCTCTTCCCCACTCGCTGATACTCGGCAACTCTCTCCAGCTGCTCCCGGCTCACCAGCGGTCCCATCTTGGTGGTCCGATCGAGCCCCGGGCCGAGCCGGATGCCGCGGGCCTTCTCCACCATCGCGTCGATGACCTTCTTGTAGATGGGCCGCTCCACCAGGATCCGGCTGCCCGCCGAGCAGACCTCGCCCTGGTTGATGAAGAGGCCGAAGAGAGCGCCGTCCACGCTGGCCTCGAAATCGGCGTCGGCAAAGAGGATATTGGGCGACTTCCCGCCCAGCTCCAGCGAAATCTTCTTGAGGGTGTCGGCGGCGCTCTTCATGATCAGCTTGCCGACTTCGGCGCTGCCGGTGAAGGCGATTTTGTCCACCTGGGGGTGGGCCACCAGCAGGGCGCCGGTCTCCCCCGCCCCGGTCACGATGTTCACCACGCCCGGCGGCAGCCCCGCCGATTCGAAGTATTTCGCCAGCTCGAGAAGGGTGAGTGGGGTCTGCTCCGCCGGCTTGAGCACCACGGTGCAGCCGGCGCAGATGGCCGGGGCGAGCTTCCAGGCCGCCATGAGCAGGGGATAGTTCCAGGGGATGATCTGGCCGCACACCCCGATCGGCTCCCGGAGCGCCAGGCTCATCGCATTGTCAGGCACCGGCACCACGTCGCCCATGATCTTGGTGGCCATGCCGCCGTAGTACTCGAAGCAGGTCGCGGCGTCGGCAATGTCGAACTCCGCCTCGACGATCGGCTTGCCGTTGTTGCGGGTCTCCAGCTCGGCCAGCTCGGGGGCGTGGTCCCGGATGATCTGGGCGAGGCGGAACAGGATCCGGCCCCGCTCCTGCCCGGTGACCGCCGGCCAGGGCCCGGTATCGAAGGCCCGCCGGGCCGCCGCCACCGCGGCGTTGACATCCCCGGCATCGCCGTCGCTGACCTGGCCGATGACTTCCTGAGTGGCGGGATCGATGACGTCGAGAAGCCGCGGGGAATGGGGGGCGGCGAAGCGGCCGTCGATGTAGTGTTCCAGCGGGCTCATTCCCCAAGTTCCCGGACCGGGAGCAATCTTGCAAGTACGCCGACACCCATCGCTTCCGGTCTATTTCGCGCTCACCTTCCTGCTGGCCTGGACCCTCTGGTTCGCCGCCACCCTGCTGGCCGGCGATCCGCCGAACCAGTTCTTCTTTCTTGCCGGAACTTTCGCCCCCGGCATCGTAGCGGTGCTGCTCACCGCGTGGGCCGAAGGATCGGCCGGCGTACGGGCGCTGCTGGCCCCGTTGTTCAAGTGGGAAGTGGGGGCGCGCTGGTACTTGTTCGCCCTGCTGTTTTTGGCCGCCATCAAGCTCACCGTCGCGCTGGTGTTCCGGGTCGCGACCGGTGAGTGGCCCCAGTTCGGTGACACGTCCCTGATCCTGATGCTGGCCGCGACGCTGTTCTCGACCCTGACGCTGGGGCAATCAGGCGAAGAGGTCGGCTGGCGCGGCTATGCCCTGCCCCGCATGGCCACCCGGCTCGGCCTGGGGCCCGCGAGCCTGATCCTCGGGGTGATCTGGGCGGTGTGGCACCTCCCGCTCTTTTTCATTCCCGGCACCAGCACCACCGGGCAGTCGTTCCCGCTCTACCTCCTCCAGGTCATCGCCCTGTCGGTGGCGCTGGGCTGGCTCTGGTGGAACACTGGGGGAAGTTTGTTGCTGACGATGCTGCTGCACGCCGCGGTCAACAATACCAAGGACATTGTGCCGTCCGCCGTGCCGGGAGCCGATGCCCCCTTTGGGCTGAGCACCTCGGTGGTGGCCTGGCTCACCGTCCTGCTGCTTTGGATTTGCGCGGGATATTTTCTGGCTCGGCTCCGCGGAGCCTCGGCACCACGATAAGTTGAAGCCATGAGCGCCCTCGCGGTTTCGCTCCTGACTGCCCTCCAGGCCGCCAGCACCCACCCCGCCGTCCGGCGCTGGGAATTCATCTATACCTCGGCGTCGTTCCCGAGCGCCCACGCCTCCACCATTGCGGAAACCCCGGAAGGGGTGGTGGCGGCGTGGTTCGGCGGGTCCCATGAAGGAGCCGACGACGTCGCCATTTGGCTCTCCCGCATGGTGGAGGGCAAGTGGACCGCACCGGTTGCCGTCGCCAGCGGCGAACAGCCCGACGGCACCCGCCACCCCTGCTGGAACCCGGTACTGGCTCCCTGGCCCGACGGAAGCCTCCGGCTCTTCTACAAAGTGGGGCCCAGCCCGGCGACCTGGTGGGGGATGGTGAGCGAGTCGCGCGACGGAGGCCGGAGTTGGAGTCCAGGCCGGCGCCTGCCGGAAGGAATCATCGGCCCGGTCAAGAACAAGCCGGTCTGGCTTCCCGACGGAACCGTGGTGAGCCCGAGCAGCACCGAGTCGACCGACTCGGTGTCGCGCTGGCGGATTCACTTCGAGCTCTCTTCCGATTCAGGCCGGAGCTGGACCAGAACCGCGCCGCCAGAGCTGCCCAATCGGCTCACGCCCCATGCCATTCAGCCCACCATCCTGCTGCACCGGAACGGCGCGCTCCAGGCGCTGGGCCGCACCCGCTCGGGCTTCATCTTCGAGAGCTGGTCGCTCAACCGGGGGAAGAACTGGGGTCCGGTCACCCTTACCAAGTTCCCCAATCCCAACTCCGGCATCGATGCGGTGACCCTGCGCGACGGACGCCAGCTCCTGATCTACAACCATTCTCCCCGGGGCCGGTCCCAGCTTTTCGTGGCGCTCTCGAATGACGGGAGGGACTGGCGCTCGGCGCTGGAGCTGGAAACCGAAGGGGGAGAGTATTCCTATCCCGCGGTGATTCAGGCCCGGGACGGAACGGTCCATATTACCTACACCTGGAACCGGAACCACATCATGTACGTTGCCCTCGACCCAAGAGCCCTGGAGCGCTGACCATGTTCTCTTCCGGAATTGTTGTGGTGCTCCGCCTTTTCCATATCGGCGCCGGGGTCTTCTGGGTCGGGGGCGTGCTGATGTTTGCCCGCTTCATCTTCCCCGCGGTCCAGGCGGTGGGACCAGCCGCAGGCCCGTTCATGGACCAGCTCACCCGGGTCCGCCAGCTCCCCAGAGCTCTCCTCGGGGCCGGATTCGTCACCAGCCTCTCCGGCCTTCTCCTCTATTGGCATGACTCGGCCGGCTTCCAGGGCGCCTTCATGAGCAGCGTTCCCGGTATGGCATTCGGCACCGGTGGGCTGCTGGCCATCGTGGCCCTGGTGATCGGGCTCGTGGTGAACGCACCCACCGCCAAGCGACTGGGTGCGCTCGCGGCCGCAGTCCAAACCCAGGGCGCTCCGCCGTCACCGGAGCAATCCGCCCAGATGCAGCAGCTCCAGGCCCGGCTCGGCGCCGCGGGCCGGATCGTCATGGTGCTGCTGGTGCTCGCCACCGCGGCCATGGCGACGGCCCGGTATCTCTGATCCACCTGCTCCGGAAAGCAGAACCATGATCCACGACAGCATCGTCTCCACCATCGGCAACACCCCGATCGTGCGCCTCAACCGGCTCGCGCCCAAGGACATCCATCTTTTCGTGAAGGTGGAGGCCTTCAACCCCATGGCGTCGGTCAAGGACCGGCTGGCCTGGGCCATCATCCACGACGCCGAGGTCAAGGGCCTCCTCAAGCCGGGCCAGACGGTGATCGAAGCCACCTCCGGCAACACCGGGATCGCGCTCGCCATGGTGTGCGCGGCACGGGGCTATCCGTTCGTGGCGGTGATGGCCGACTCCTTCTCGGTCGAGCGTCGCAAGCTGATGCGATTCCTCGGCGCGAAAGTCCTGCTCACTCCGGCCGCCGAGCGGGCTTCCGGAATGGTGAAGCTGGCGGAGGAGCTCGCCAGAAAGAACGGCTGGTTTCTGGCCCGCCAGTTCGAGAACGAAGCCAACCCAGCCTACCACCGGCAGACCACCGGCCCCGAGATCCTGCGCGACTTCGCCGATCTGCCGCTGGATTATTTCGTGACCGGCTACGGCACCGGCGGCACCCTGACCGGGGCGGGCCAGGTCCTCAAGACCGCAAGACCCGGCATCCAGATCATCGTCGCCGAGCCGGAGCAGGCGGCGCTACTCAACGACAAGCCGTGGCAGCCCCACAAGATTCAGGGCTGGACCCCCGATTTCATTCCCCAGGTGCTCGATCGCGGCGTGATCGACCGGGTCATCACCGTCACCGACGCCGAAGCGGTGGAGTGCTCCCGGAATCTCGCGGCCAGGGAAGGGATCTTCTGCGGGATTTCTTCCGGCGGGACTCTGGCCGCGGCACTCAAAGTGGCGGCCGAGGCGGCGCCGGGGAGCCATATCCTCGCGATGCTCCCCGATACCGCGGAGCGCTACCTTTCCACCGTGCTGTTCGAGGGGATTGCCGAGGGTACCGACGCCCTCTCCTGAGGCTTGCACCGCCTGCAACCTGCTGCACCGCTCTTGCGCGGTTCACGCGCGGGCACCATCATAGGGGAGCAGTACCCCCCTGGAGGTGTTATGAAGAAGCAGTTCGTGGTACCGGTGCTCCGGGAAGAGGCGGCGCTCGCCCAGTTGACGCTTGGGTCGCCCGTCACGAGTAGCCGGGTTCCCTAACCCGGCCTTCGCGGACTCCTCGGAAGGAAGCGCCCGGGCAACCGGGCGTTTTCTTTTCGTGGGTGCCGTGCCTATGTCGCGCTGAGCGCAGTGAAGCGGTCCATCTCAACCGGGAAGACCGGCCCCTTCGCTTCGCTCAGGGTGACTCAGCTTCGCCAGGGTGACTCAGAAGGCTAAGATGTGCTCCAGGAACCCCGCCCCGGCTTCGGTGGTGAGAGGCGACGAGTTGGTCGAGAACAGGGTGGATCCCGCCGTCAGAGCGGTCACCAGCTTGCTGCGGGGCACCTCGGTCCCGGCATGCTCGTCGCCATGGTGGTTGGGCCCGGTGGATAGCATGGTCACCAGTCCAAGGTTCAGCTTGGCGAACTTTTCCCAGAGACTCACCTTGGGCGTGGCGTTGAGGCTGCCGTGGTGCCCCACCTTGTAGACGTCCACCTGCTCCAGCAGCTTCTGGATGGCGGGCTTCCCCAGCGCGAACGACCAGTTCTCCAGCTGGGCATCCCCGGGAAAGAGCAGCTTCTTCCCGCCCACCTCGAAGAGCAGAATCACACTGGTGTTGTTGAGCGCGTTGTCCATCGCCAGCGAGATGCGGAGCAGCTGATTGCGGGCCATGGAGTCGGCGTGCTGCACCAGCCATTTGGCATAACCCGGGATTCCCCGGCTCGAGTACTTCCGGCCGAAGGGCGGCTTCCCGCCCGCGGTGTGCGCGCCGGCCGTGGCCGCCAGGATGTGCCAGAACTCGGTCTGGTGCTCGCCGGTCTGGCTCTTGATCCCGGGAAGCTGCGTGATGCTGGGCGGGCCCAGCACCCGGACCTTCACGCCCGGCAGGTGCTGGGAGAGTCCAGTGGCAGACCCGAACCGGAGGTATTCCGCCTTCCCCTGCTTCCCCATCGCCATCAGGTTCTTGACCGCGCTCAGATTCTTGACCGCGTCCTCTCCCAAAAACCGGAGCCGGCTCCGCACCCCGCGCAATCCCGCGGGAGCCTGGGCCAGCCGGTCGAGCACCGCGCGCTGGAACCGGTTCATCTCGCCCAGCGTCTTCACCATCCTCCGGTCACCAGCGACGAATCCCTTGGGCGCCTTGGCGTCGGTGGCCAGGTCGGGATGCTCGGTCCAGGGCTGCACCACCAGCTTGGGCTTGCAGCGGCGGATCACGTCGCCCGATCCCTTGCCGTTGTCCGCGGTGCTGAAGCCGTTGATGTGATCGGCGTGGCGATGGGTGGCGACGATCGCCAGGTCACCGCCGGTGCAGGTCTTCTCGATGTGCTCGGCGATCTTCACCATGCTGACCGCCGCCGGCTTGGGAAAGCTGCCGAAGTCGATCAGCACGTGCTTCTCCTTGGTCGCATAGACGAAGGTCAGCAGGAAGCAGTCCCCGAAGCCGACGTTGTACGACCTGATCCGGACCGATTTCGGCTTGGCGGTTGGCATAGGTCACCTCACCAGCGATCGGCGGAAGCCAGCCGCGGCGGATCCACCGCGCGGAGCCGGTGCAGCACCTCGAAGCGGCGGCTGGCCGGGACCCGCTGGAGCGGCGACTCGCGCAGGTAGGCGAGCCGCTTCTTCTGCTGGCGGATGTTGCCCACCGAGTTGTGGATGTGGTACTTGAGCCGGCCGAAGTCATCGAAGATCAGGGTGGCGCCGCCATCCAGCGCCATCTCGGTGCCGGGAAGCCCGAGGGCCCGGAATTCCCGCTGGGTGGGCTCCCATTTCTGACGGAACTCCACCACGGTCTCGTTGAGCGGCACGCCGTCCGGCGCCAGTCGCCGGCAGGGCCGCACCGACAGCACCTGGCTGTAGGCCTCGGGGTGGAGCCGGAGCGGACCCCGGTTCTGCCAGAGGAAACGGAAGACCTCGTCGGGATCCCGGCGCATCGATTCCTGGTGCAGGCCGGAATAATCGATCCCCGAATCGCGCATCGCGCACCAGCAGCCGGGTTCCGGAGGACTGAGCTCGGCGCGCTCGCGATCGGGTTTGTGGGCGGCGGGACGGATCCCCCAGCGGGCGAAGCTCCTCCGCAGCCGGTCCCGGTAGTGGTACCGGGTATCGTCGCGCTGCACTTCGTAATCCGCGGTGAGCACCGCGCTCAGATAATCCCGGAAGGTGAGGTGGACCGGCGGGGTATAGTCGATGCCCCGGACGGCCAGGTGCAGCAGGTGCTGCGCGGCTTCAGCGCCTTCCTCGACCACCCGCTCCCGGTCGAGCGGGCCGGTGCTGGTGCGGAGCATTGGGCCGAGCCGGGCCTGCCAGACCAGCACGAACGCCTCGAGCATGGAGGCAACCAGCAGCTCGCCCCGCCGGTAGGGCTCCGCGAATTCGGCGGCGGTGTAGGCCCCGGGGTCGGGACGGGCGGAGTAGGACATCCGGAGGGAACGTCCCGGAATCCGATGCAGCGAATCCCCCAGCTCCTCGGCCACTCCGAACAGAATCCGGCGCACGAACAGCTCGTCGCGAAGGAAGTTGCGGGCCACGGTCTTCCGGTTTCGGGCACTCCGGGAGGGTTGGGCCCGGCCCAGCAGCTCCTTGATGGTCTCGGGGAGCTGAAACATGGAAAGCAGCGCCACCAGGTCGGCAAATCCCTCATGAAATGCCGCCTGGTCGGGAGAAGACGGGTCGGTAAACCGGCCCCGGAGCCCGTCGAGCAGCGCGTGGGTGGTCTCGTGCACCACGATGTCGTGCGACAGGCAGGTGAAGACCGGCCCGGCCCGGCCGGTGAAATAGCCGAAGTAGAGCCCGTCGTCTTCCCTGGAGTAGAAGGCGTTGGCGTCCTCGAAGGCGTGGGGGACCACCTTGAGCTGGTGGGCTCCGACCCCCCAGCCGAGCCGCCGGCCCAGCACCCGCTCGAAGGTGCCGAGGGTGCGCATCACGATGGCGTAGGTGTTCTGCTGATGGAAGTTGGGATCGGAGAGCAGGGTCCGGGCCGAGGCGTTCTTGTAACGGTCCTTGACCAGCTTCTGGGGGCGATAGAGCAGCTGCCGCGAGGCGTCGTAGTCGATGACCTGCACCCGGTGACCCCAGGGCCCCGGCTGCACCGGCTCGGCCGGAACCGGCGCCTGGGCGGTGAGGATCTTGCGCCCGACTCGGATGCTGGGATCCTGCGCGACGATGGTGAGAAAGGTCGTTTCGTGCGGCACGCGCGCGATCTCCCGGAGGACGGGTGCCATAGGATACTGAAATACCGCCCTTCCGCCTAGGGTGTGGCAGCCGCCCGATGCCACGTCTCCCTAGGGTCAGCCACCGGGAGCTACCCATGCGGATTCGAGTTCTGATGTTCCTGTGCTGTTCCCTCGCGGTCCAGAGCGGTTGCGTGGCGGCCGCCGCGGGAGCGGGAGCCGCCGGCGCGATCTACGTCATCGACCGGGGTGCCGAAACCTCGCTGCTCGCTCCGGTGCCGACGGTCGAGGCCTCGGCCAAGCGGGTCTTCGGCGAGATGGGGATCAAGGAGACCAAAACCAGCACCGAGCAGGCAGGCGGCGGCGAAAAGCGGATCATCGAGGGCACCCTCGACGACCGGGAAATCTCGGTGAACATCGAGACCGCCGGCACCGGGTCCAAGGTGGTGGTGGTGGCAAAGAAATCGGCGGTCACCTGGGATAAGGACCTGGCCAAGAGCATCCTGGAGAGGATCGTCGAGGGCACCAAGTAGCAAGACGGGGGCTCGGTTAGATTTTACCCGATGCCCCAACCCCGCCAGCGCATCATCCACGACACCGCCGGCCTCAATACCGGCGAGTGGGCGGTCATTGCCGACGACCACTTCATCACCCCGGTAGAGCGTTTCTTCACCCGGAGCCACGCCCCGGTCCCCACTGTCGACCCGGCCACCTGGCGGCTCGAGGTCGGCGGGCTGGTCGAGCGGCCCCGGGGGTTCTCGCTCACGGAGCTGGCCGGGTCGTTTCCCGAGCGGACCGTCGCCGCGACGCTGGTCTGTGCCGGACTGCGCCGGGAGGAGTACCTCTCGGTCGGACCCCTTCCCGGCGAGCTTCCCTGGGGACCGGAGCCGGTGAGCACCGGCCGGTGGACCGGCGTGCCGCTGGCCGAGGTGCTTCGGGCCGTGGGTGTGTCCGGGTCGGCCCGGCATGTGGAATTCGTGGGTCTGGATCAGGTCGAGCTGCACGGACACCGCTTCGGCTTCGGCGGCTCGATCGATCTGGACAAGGCAATGGCCGGTGAGGTGCTGCTGGCCACCAGGCTCAACGGCGTGCCCCTGCCGGCACCGCACGGCTTCCC
>Ga0209387_1000386_pt1 | contig 12263 bp, 13 predicted proteins | sample NCControl_FD_187515 | JGI IMG/M metagenome (GOLD analysis project Ga0209387, IMG submission 187515) | Agricultural soil microbial communities from Utah to study Nitrogen management - NC Control (SPAdes) (version 2) | ecosystem: Environmental > Terrestrial > Soil > Agricultural land | place: USA...
GCCAGGATTTGCCGGTTCCGAGAGTGTGATTTCCAGTTTGCCGTTTCTGTGTGTGAACGATGCTGGTTTCGAATCAACCCTGACGCTGTTTGTCTTCAGTTCGCCGAAGTCGAGATCGATCACTGAAGTCTTCTTTAGTATGAGTACGTCGATACGCGCGCTGCCGGTGACGATCTCCGAAAGTTGATCGTTAAGCGTTAGATCAACGACATAGTGCTTCGGCTGCCAGGTATCAATCAATCGTTCAACGCGGACCGCGAAGACGACAGGCGAGGTAAGAACTGTAAGCGCTAGTAAAAGGAGTAAACGGCGCGATGTTTTAGTCATGTAGTTAACGAATTCCGAGCATCAGGAGAGCTGAACGATCGGACACACTTCTATCGGAATCGAGCCACTTGCGGTATTCGACCAGTTCATCATCCATCACCGGACGATTTCCGAGACGCGCTGCCGGTGTTCGTTCAAAAGCGCGATTGGTCAACGCCATGTGCGGCTTACGCACCGGCAAAGGCTTGTTTGACGTTAGCGCCGTTTCCGCCGATTCGACGTCGGGAAAGAAATCGTCGTAGGCGAGGAGATGCCAAATGGTGTCTGCTCCGTCGCCTTCAACCGCCAAAACGCGGAGCAATCCAAAGCCGCTCTCAAGCTGAAAAATCAGGTCGTCACCCGCGATAAATATGTGATTTGCCAAACGAAAACAGCACCCCTAGAATCAGGCAATCCGCGATGAGCCAGTTCGATTCAACCAAAGACTACTACGCTGTTTTGGGTGTCGACAAGGATGCCTCGCAGGCCGAAATCGATCGCGGTTACAGGCGATTGGCTTCGAAGCATCATCCCGACCGCGGCGGCAACGAAGAACAAATGAAGTTGCTGAATGAGGCTTATGGCGTTTTGAAGGATACGACACTGCGCAGTTCATATGACGCTGTGCGCAGGCCCGCCGCGCGAGCGACTGCTCCGCCGTTTGTTCGTGTCAACACTCCCCCAGCGCGAGACGTGGGCGTCTTTGGTCATCTTCTCAGCGCGGGATTGTGTTTGGCCGCGGGTCTGTTCCTGTTGTTGTTACTGCGTATTCAGTGGATCTGGTTTCTGTGGCCACTCGCGATACTGGCTGTGTTCGTCGTCGGGTTCGGTGTGCTGCTGGCGCGCAGTGCGATGGTGAAGGTAAACGATTCGCTGCCCACGACTAATCGCTTCAAGCGACACACGAGGATCCAGGAGGTCGCGTTCTGGGTGGTAATCGTTACCAGTTGCTTCGGCCTTTACCTGTTGATGTCGTGGGACGTGACGAGATGATCCAGGGCCTTGACCTGCTGTTTCTCGAAGTAAACAGCCTAGAAGAATCCGTCGCGTTTTATCAGGACGTGCTGGGGATGGAGGTCGAGTCGATCAACGCGACCGCCGAACCGCCTATGGCCAAGCTTCGTGCGGGTGCGTTGAAGATCACGTTGGCCCAGCATCTCGAAACGATGTTGCGGCGCGGCCGCGGGGTTCACTTTTTCATCAGTGTTTCAGATGTTGATCAGTATTACGAACACCTCATCGACAGAGGCGCCGACATTCAACCGCCGGTCGATGAAGGTTGGGGCGGGCGGTTCGTGACGATTGAAGATCCCGATAAGTACCGGTTCTTTTTTGTAACATGGAAATAACGGATCATGAAGTACGTAGAGAATCCACCAAATCCCTGGTTAGTACATTCCGTCGAGTGGATCGGTGAGCGTCCTGAAGCGAAGCTCGAAGTCTTTGAAGAGACCGAGTCTCGCCACATCATCACTCACAACGACAGTCCCGACGTTGGTTTCGACTACACAGTCAACTGCTACCGAGGTTGCATTCACGGTTGCACATACTGCTTCAGCCGGCCCACTCACGAGTATCTCGGCTATGGTGCGGGTACCGATTTCGATCGCAAGATCGTAGCGAAAGTGAATGCGCCGGAGTTGTTGCGCAAGGAATTGATGAAACCGTCGTGGAAGGGTGCGGAGATCGTCTTTTCGTTTACTTCAGATCCCTACATACCGCTCGAGGCGAACTACAAACTCACGCGACGTTGTTTGGAGGTCTGCGCGGAGTTTCGCAATCCGGTTGGGGTCATCACGAAGTCGGCGATGGTCCGTCGAGACATCGACGTACTTCAGGAGCTGACGAAACACGCGAGTGTCGGGGTGTTTCTGACGATTCCGTTCACTGATGTTGAAGTGGCGCGCGCGGTTGAGCCTTATGCGCCACTCCCGGAAGCGAGATTTCACGCGATGGAAGCGCTCGCCGCGGCGGGCATCAGTGTCGGCATCGGTATTGCGCCTGTCATTCCTGGTCTATCGACCGATATTCCCGTGTTGCTGAAACGCGCGAAGGAAGCTGGAGCGCAACAGGCTTTCATCAACATGCTGCGCCTGCCGGGCAGCGTCGCGCCCTATTTTGAAGAGCGTTTACGCGAGAAATTGCCGACGAAAGCCGATCGCGTCATGAACCGCATTCGCGAAGCGCGCGGTGGAAAACTCAATTCCGCGGTCTTCGGCGAACGCATGCGCGGCAAGGGCCAATACTGGGAGGCTACAGAACGTCTCTTCAAAATTCATTGTGAGCGTCTGGGCTTCAACAAGCGACGCGAACATAAAACACCCGCCAACTCCACCTTCCGCAGACCATCAGCGCAGGCAAATCTGTTTGGTTAAGGTATAATACCCACCACTCAAGACATCCCCAGGATCAGGAGGCAGTGCGATGCTTATCCGTGACGTGATTCGCAACCGTGAGCCTTACTCGACCAAGGCTTCAGCGACTGTGCAAGAGGCGGCGGAGTTTATGGCTTCCCGCAACATCGGCGCCGTTTGCGTGATTGACGAGGAGGGAAGGCTGCTGGGCGTCTTTTCAGAGCGCGACGTTTTGAACCGCATCGTCGTACCGCAGCGCGATCCGATGACGGTCAAAGTCGGCGACGTGACGAGCGAACTTCGCGCCGTGATCCAGTGCGATGAAACCCCGCATCAGGCACTCGAACGCATGGAAATGATCGGCACGCGCCACCTGCCGGTTGTCGATGGTGAGCGTTGGGTCGGTATGCTTTCGATGCGCGACTTGTTACGCGTCGAAGTCGGAGAGCAGGGCGATGAGATCAAACTGCTTCACGAATACATTCAACACTAAACGCCCCAATTCGTAAAATCAGTTTCATTTGTGTTTTTATGAGAACCTTTCTGTATTCGCTTATCGCGTTGATGATAGTTTTTGGTTTAGGTTGCGGCGAAGATGCGCCTGCGGGACGTGGCGCAGGCGAAGTGGTAACCTCGCCGCAGACGGCGACGCAATTTAAAGTCGAGACTGTTGTTGGTGGTTTGGAAGTGCCGTGGTCCATTGTGTGGGCGCCCGACGGCCGCATGATTTTTACTGAGCGTCCCGGACGTGTGCGCGTGTTTGAAAAAGGCGCGTTACGTCAGACACCGCTGTTTGTCGTTCAGGATGTCGAACAAACCGGCGAAACAGGATTGATGAGCGTCGCGCTGCATCCGCAGTTCAGCACGAATCAGTTCCTTTATCTTTCGTACGGCTACGGAAACCGCGGTTCGCTTGTTCGTGTTGTGCGATTTCGAGAGACGCCGCAAGGCCTCGTCGATCGAAAAGTGATCATCGAGAACATTCCGGCCGCACAGTTTCATGCGGGCTGTCGAATTCGCTTTGGTCCGGACGGCAAGCTTTACCTCACTACTGGCGACGCCACGAAGCGAGACCTCGCACAGAAACTCGACTCACTCGCCGGAAAGACTTTGAGACTGAACGACGACGGCACCATTCCTCAGGACAATCCCTTCATTGGCCAACAGAACGCCCGCGGTGAGATCTGGTCCATTGGTCATCGCAACGCTCAGGGACTCGACTTTCAGCCCGGCAGTAATCTCATGTTTCAGACCGAGCATGGTCCAAGCAACTTCGATGGACCACCGGGAGGCGACGAAGTCAACATTGTCGAGAAGGGAAAGAACTACGGTTGGCCTACCATCCATCACACCGAGACACGAGCGGGACTTGAATCACCGCTGCTCGAATACACTCCGCCATGTGCTCCGGCTAGTGGCATGTTCTACCGCGGCGCAGCCTTTCCGAGATTCAAAGGCGACTTCTTCTTTGGCTGCTTGCGCGGCGAGATGTTGATACGCGTCGTGCTCGATGGCCGCAAGGTACTGGGGCAGGAAGGAATCGTGAAGGAGTACGGACGAATCCGCGACGTCGCTGAAGGTCCGGACGGAGCTATCTACTTTTCGACATCGAACCGAGATGGCAGAGGCAAGCCGGCGAGCGACGACGACCGGATCATGAGATTGGTTTTAGTCCCGAAGTAAGCGTCGATCCGATCAGACCTTCTGCGCGAGGATGGCCGTCTTGCTCCAACCAATCACGTGATGCGGCTTGAACCGGTATTGATGCACGATGCGGAAGTGATGCTCGGTTCGACCAATGACTTCTTTCGGAGGATGGCTTTTGAAGCGGAAAAGAATTTCGAGAAACTTGCCTGCGATTCCTGGATGCACGGGCAAATGAAGTAAATGACCACCAGGGACGATCACTCGCGCGAGTTCTGACAATCCATCTGCGAGCGGGACATACTCCAGCGCGCCTGAAGTCACCACCAGATCCAGCGACTCATCCGCAAAAGGCAGACACAACATATTTCCCTGGGTAAAGCAGACGTCGCGTTTGCGGCCGTCACTGTAATAGAGCGACTTGCGCGCTGCTGCGATTGAAGTCGAGGAAAGATCGAGCGCTGTGATCGAGACAGGGAAGCGAATCGAGCGCAAAAGCGCCATCGTCAACAGTCCAGTCCCGCAGCCGGCATCCAGAATGCGCTGTCCGCGATAGACCGGCAGGGGATGCCTCCGGAAATACTCATCCAAGGAGCGGCCGTAACCATTGATTTTGAAGGTCAACTCGTAAAACCGGGCGATCCGATCGTAATAGGATCCCGCGCGTGCCTCGGTTTTGGTTGCGGTCAGAGCATACTCCATCAGTTTCTCCTAAGCCCTCTGAACTCAGCGGGGAAGCGACTACGGCGATTGTCAGTTTATTTCATCCCGGATTGGCGGGCAATTGTAGCCTTTCCCACAAGGTTTACTCAACCGCAAATATGTCCCGGTATTGTGAGAAACCTCTTACGAATCTGACGGTTGCGCAAGAATACGCCGGAAAACCGTTCCACACTTGTAGGAGGAGCCGATGAGTAAAATCCGCTGGTTTGTCTTGCCGTTTTTATTCCTGCTGTTGTTTAGTCTGGCACCCTTAACTGCCCAGGAATCAAAGGTTACCCGCCCGATTGGGCCGCGCTTTGAAGTCGACGTGTTGGTGAACGGACGACCCCTCCCGGAGATCCAAGCGCGCGGTCGGACTTACGTCGAGGCGCTGCGAGGTGACGAGTACGAGATTCGTCTGAGAAACCGGTCGAATGAATGGGTGGCGGTGGCGCTTACGGTAGACGGGCTCAACACCATCGATGCGAGCCGCACGTCGGTGTGGAATGGGAGCAAGTGGGTGATTGAACCGCACCAGACGATCACGATCAGTGGCTGGCAAATGGATTCAGATTATGCGCGGCGTTTTTACTTCACTACAGAGCGCGATTCGTACGCCGCAAAACTCGGGGTAAGAACAAATCTCGGCGTCATCTCGGCGGTGTTTTATCGCGAACGCAGACGCCCGATACCAATCACGCCGCCTCGGCCGCTTCCTCATCCCATCTATCGCGACGAGGCGCAGTCGTCGTCGGCAGAGGCTGCGGCAACGGGTGCTGCCAAATCGCGATCGGGGGCAAACGACGCAGCGACGGGCGTCGGACGATCCGTCCGGCACGATGTGCGTTACATCGATATGGATCTTGATTCGCGGCCCGCAGGAGAAGTGACGATCTGTTACGACTTCGGTCGGTCTATTTCCGAATCAAATCCGAAGTATAAAGTTCGCGGTAAACGCGATAATTAGCCATGACCTTTTGGACGTAGCCTTTCGTCTCGTCGAACCCGACCTCGGAAGTAAAAACTCCGGGGTCGAGGTGTTTTGAGCGCTTTAGCCAACGGGCCACGTTATCTTCACCGCCGTTGTACGACGCCGCGACGGGCTCGAGCATCTCCGGAAACATATCTTTGAGATTTTCGAGGTACTCAGCACCGACAGTGATTGAAGTTTCTGGTTGGTAAAGCTGGTTCTCGTTGATGGATCGAAATCCAGCGGCTGGTCCAAACTTAACCGCGGCGTCCATCGTGAGCTGCAACAGTCCTCGCGCGCCCGCGGGTGATTTCGCAGTCGGCTTGAAAACACTTTCCTGTTTTATCAAGGCAAGAATGAAACGCGGATCGAGTTTGCGTGCTTTTGCAGCGCTAAGTATCGAATGACGATACGGCGCCGGATATGAACTCGCGACGCGCGCGATGGCCGTCTTCACAGCGCTCTCGCGCTGGGCCACGATTTCACGGTTACGGCCGACGATCTCAGTCAAGCGACCGGTCGCGAGCCAGCCGTAGTACGATTCGAGGCCATCACCAATTGCGGCATAAGCCGCGACGGCTTCTTCTTGTCGGCCGGCTCTATCGAGGCTGAAGGCATACAGGTAAGCGACTTCGGATCTTGACGTGTCAACGGCTTTCGAGAACGAGCGTTTTGATAACTCTTCGGCGGTGCGGATCGCGTCTTTCCAGTTGCCTTCGGAGATGTGCAGCCGCAACGCAGCGAAGATTGCATTCGTCTCGACAGCAGTACCCGGGAAACGCTGTCTGGTTAGATTGACCCAGCGAAGTGCTTCTGCCGAACGATTCGCTTCGCGCAAGGTGTCAATGACATTCAGGTGAGCAGTGTCGATCCGTTCGCCAGTCGGGAATCGTTCGACGTATTCAATGTAACGTGCGGCCGACTCGTTGAAGCGGCTCATCCGCAGCAACGAGGCAGCGCTGTAGTTCAACGCCTCGCGTCCTTCTTTAGTCGAAATGTACTTCGCGGCCAGATCATTAAAGACCGTGTAACCGTCTTCGTAGATCTTGCCGAGGAAATAAGAACGGCCGATGCCGAGCATGGCTTCCGGCACGCGTGGATCGTCGGGATAATTTTCGATCAACGTCTGCCAGTGATCGCGGGCCTCGGCGAAAGCACGCACGCTTAGATACACCGCTGCCCGGCGCATGTGCTCGGGCGGCGCCAATTTTTGTAGCTTGCCTCTGGCATCACGACTTGAAGCGTCACTACGACGTACCGAAGCAAGCGTCGATTCGCTTGCTGACTGGCCGGTTGCCGGTGAATGGGAGAGAAAAAGTACGAAAACAAAAAGGGCGGTAATTCTGATGAACACTAATTTACTTCTCCCGTTGTCGGGTCTGGTGTGTCTTCGATGATCTCGAAGCTGGTTTGGATTTCCACGCCGGGTCTTAACGTTGCCGCAACACTGCAATACTTTGTATCTGAAAGTTCGATGGCCTGCGCGACAGCATTCTGCGCGAGAGCGCGTCCGGTCAAAATGTGATGCACTTTGATCGATGTGTACTTGCGCGGATAGTCCTCGCGCCTCACGCCTGACACTTCGATGACGTAACGCGTTAGCTTCTGCCGCTTTTTCTTGAGAATGCTCGCGACATCTGTCGCCGTGCACGCTCCTGCCGCAAGCAGAAGCAGCTCGGTGGGTGATGGTGCGATCGAACGGTTACTGTCAGTGTCGAGCGTTATCGAATGACCTGATGGAGTAATGCCGACGAACAAGTCGTCACTCACGAACCGCACGATTGCTGTTACTTCGTTTGCTGCCATCGCTGAAAAAGAATAACACAGGAGCATTTTCCATTTTCCATTTGGCATTTTCCATTTCTCATTTTGAAGAGGTTACAGCACTGTTTGCTCTTTACGCGTAACGCAAATGAAAAATGCCAAATGGAAAATGGAAAATGTTATGATTTATCGCGCCCTCACAAGCGGCAAAGTTCAAAGGTCAAGTCTCGAATTCATCCCCGGCCCAGGGAGACGCCTTTGGTGAGTAACGTGGGAGGACCATCATGGCTGAGATCCTGGTCGTTGACGATGACGACGTCATCCGAGAAACACTCTGCGAATTGCTGTCACAGGACCACACGTGTCAGGCGGCAGACACCGCTGAGGAAGCGCTTGCGAAACTCGAGTCGCAGCCCTTCGACGTTGTGTTGACAGACGTTTCGATGCCCGGTTTGAGCGGGCTCGACTTAATGAACAGAGTAGTGCAGCTTTATCCCGGCACACCCGTAATCATTATTTCCGGACTAAGTGATGAAGAACAGGCGCAGAGCCTTATCGGGCGGGGAGCGTTTGATTACCTGCTGAAACCGTTTCGTTTGGAAATGGTGGAGGATAGCGTCAAGCGCGCACTCGATCGTCGTCACCATTCGAATCCAACGCCCGTTCGTTAAAGCTTGCTAGGCTGTCGCATCCTTGCTTCGCGCCTTTGCGCCTTTGCGCGAGAGTTGTTTCACAAAAGAAATTGATCCCGCCAAGGCGCAAAGGCGCAAAGAAAGGTCTAGCAAGCGTTGGAGATGCTATTCATCACGCGGCGACAATGGACAGCGATTGCGCTCTTGCAGATTCGCGGTGACGAAGAATGTCGCGTACTAGTTCGGCAATGCGATCGGCGGTGAATGGCTTGGCGATAACCCAGTTAACACCGGCGGCTTTTTGCTCATTCGATCCGACAGCCTCGCCCCAACCAGTAATCACTGCGATCGGAATCTGCTGGTTCAAGTTGCGAATTTCCCGCGCCAGCTCCCAACCGCTCATGCCCGGCATGCCAACGTCGGTACATACTGCGTCAAACTGAAACTCCTGAAACATCTCGAGCGCTTCACCACCACTCGCCGCAAGCTGAACATCACAGTCTTCGCCTTCCAGAATCTCCTGCAGCAGATCGCGCACGAAGTCTTCGTCGTCGACGATAAGTAATCGAGGCTGCGTGTGTTTGTCGCCCAACGACAACTGATCGATCGTCATCGGCGGTGGTTCCGTCTTTGAGAATTCGACTGCGATTCCGCCTTCAACAATTCTCGCGACCGGAAGCGTGATGCGAAACTCCGTTCCGCTGCCGTACTGTGAATCGACTTCGACGTTGCCGCCATGTCGACGAATGATGCCAAAGCTCACCGCCAGGCCCAGACCAAGTCCCGCTTTACCCTTCGTCGTAAAGAACGGATCGAAAATACGTGACCGCACTTCGGGATACATACCGACGCCGGTGTCGATGACTTTGATGACTACCGACTGGTCCACGGTCGTAGTGGACAGCGTCAGCTTTCCGCCTTCAGGCATTGCATCAATCGCGTTGAAAACCATGTTGACTAGTACTTCGCGCAGCTCCGAGTCGTCTCCCATGACCATCGCGTTCGATCCGATCTGAAGATCGAGACCGATGTGAATGTTTGAAGCTTCGGCGCAATTCTTCCAGCGCGGACGAGTGATTTCACTGGCATCGAGCAGAATCTGGTCCACTGAAACAAGCTCGAAATCATGATCGCGACGCTGGCGCGCAAAATCCTGAATGCGCTTGACCGTTTTAGCGCCGTCTTCCGCGGTCTTGATGATGATGTCGAGTCCGCGCTTGATCTTTTCCGGATCGCTGGTTCGTTGCAGCAGTTGGGCTCGACCGAGAATACCGGCGAGGGTGTTGTTGAAGTCGTGCGCTACTCCGGAAGCGAGTTCGCCGAGCGCGGAAAGTTTTTCCATCTGCGAGAACTGTTCGCGGATTCGTTCCTGCTCGGCGATGTAATGCGAGAGTTCCTTGACGTGTTTCTCCGCCTGCGCAGCCTGCGCTGCGGAGGTTTCCACATTCTTCAAATAAGTGCGATACGTCAGAAACACGAAAGCGATCATCGGGAGCGTGATGACAAACGCGTATGCGCCGATGAAGTAGACCAGCCCGGCGATCACACCCGCGGAGATCGCGCCGGTGAAGTAAGTGATCGAGGTCCACAGGTAGTGTTTGCGCCACGTTTGCCAGATCGGTTGGTCTGTCTTGAAGGCAGCGCAAATACCGACGATACCCGAGTTGCAAAGATAGTGCGTGAGCGCCATCGTGCAGATCGCAGCGAGAAACGTGGCCGTCATCGGCGCGGTGCGCAAGGCGATGATGTCGCCAAACGCGAGTTGCAGAACAGTGCTGGTGATGAAAATGGAAACGGCGGAGCTGCCGAAGTTGAAGACTACGATTCGAGGCTTTTTAGCAAAGCGAAGCGATGAGAGGAACGCTTCAATCGCGCCAACAGTGACCGCGGCAGCACCGCCGTAAAGTAAAAGGAGCAAAAAGACGAAAGTATCAGAAACCGAAATCTGTGAGCTGAATCGCGGAATAGGGACCGAGATCTGCGACGACAACACCAGTGTCATTGCCACCAGTATCACGAAGCCGGAATCAAGTTGGTGGAAGTTGAGCCGCGAAGCGGAATAGAGAAATGCCAGGCTACCAGCCCCAGTTACTACCCAGAGGAATGGCCCGAAGAGTTTGTGTCTTAAGGTGCCAAGGGTATCTGACATGTAAAAGTATCAACATCAAGGTGAGGCAACGGTGCCATCAATCAGAGCGGATCGGGGCGCGAGGCTTCATCAATTACGGGGGAACTCCTTCCGTGGGAGGAAGATGGTTTCGTAAGTAGCGCGGAAGCGGAAGCCGCACTTCCGATAAAAACTTTGAGCGCGCTTGTTGTCTTCGTTCACGAGGAGACAAATCGATTTGCTGTTTGTGAGCAGCTTGTGCGTAAGCTCGGTCATGACGCGTACGCCGTCGCCGTTGCTTCGCCGTTCATCGCGAACCCAAATACCTTCAACGTAAACAACAGCCGACGTTTCAGAGATAACATCAGCCTTGAAGATCAGCTGATCGTCTTCGACAACCACCCAGGTGCGTTCCTGTTCGATTCGTCGCAAACAGCGGCCGCGGAAGCCTTTCGGATCTACAACCATCGGGTTGATCCCGCTTTCCGCATGTGCGAGCTCAGCCTGAATCGGCATCACCAGTTCCAACTCGTTGGCCGTCGCCGGTCGCAGACCGGAAACCGGACCGAGCGGTGCAGTCGGCCAATTCAATTCAAACAGCCATTCCCGACAGGTGAGACGTTGCCGTCGACCAGCACTCGCATAATGCGACCAGAAGTCGTCGACTCGCTCTTTCTCGCCCATGATCATGTGCGTGTTCGGACATTGCTGCGCGACTGCCGCGAGCAGCGCCAGCGCACGGTCCGACACGGTTTCCATCAACGTTGCATGGCCCACCAGCGCCACGCCTTCGAGCTGTCCGTTCGTGTCGCGACAGCCATAGAACGTACCGCGGTTCAAGGGGTGATCGAGGCCGTTGTCTTGAATCAAACTTATCATCGAAACCGTATGAAGCGCGCGCTGGGATAGAAACTGTAGAACTTCCGATTCCTCGTTCTTGGCCAGGGGCTTCACATAGACCGGCGACGATTGCGGCGCTCGTTCCTGTAATATCGATGTGGTACTCGCTATCATGCGTCTATCCTCTTTAAGCAGTCGGGGGACGTTTATCGGATCTAATACTGCTTAGTAACCCAGGTAGTCGGTGGAGTCGTCGAGAATACTCAACATCGACGTGCCCGGGTCGCCGTAGGACAAGGCGGTGTATGCCTGGATAATGGCATCGCCGATGAGCACGCCGTCGCCGATGAGTACGCCATCGCCGATGAGCACACCGTCGCCGATGAGTACGCCATCACCAATCAGCACGCCATCGCCAATCAGAACGCCGATGGAGAGGAAGATAGTGCCTTCGCCAAGAGAAAGACCATTGCTGGTCATGATGTTGTTGGCCCAATTAATGCCACTCGAAAATTTCGTCGAGTCACCAATCAGGACGCCGATCGCATCGCCAATCAACACGCCATCGCCAATCAGGACACCGGCAGCGTCGCCAATGAGCACGCCGTCGCCGAGTAACACGCCATCACCCAGCAATACGCCTTTGGCATAAACCTTTTGATACTGGGTAATGAGCGGGAGACCCGTTGCGTAGGTCTGACCAACGACTGCGCCTTTGGACCATGAGAAGGTGTAGGTTGCGCCGGAGCTGATTGCGATCGTCGTCTGCGGGTTCGGTGCTGAGGTCGTCAGCAGCGAAGCGCCGAGACCAGTCGAGCTGTTGATGGTGGTTCGTACAAGTTTCGCCAGGCGGACAGCGCCGTCGACGTTGAGTTCACCGGCGCCCTGCTCGAGCAGGTTGAAATTCGGAAGCTGCTGAGCGGTGTACATCATCAACACTTTGA
>Ga0209387_1000387_pt1:0-10000 | contig 12248 bp, 6 predicted proteins | sample NCControl_FD_187515 | JGI IMG/M metagenome (GOLD analysis project Ga0209387, IMG submission 187515) | Agricultural soil microbial communities from Utah to study Nitrogen management - NC Control (SPAdes) (version 2) | ecosystem: Environmental > Terrestrial > Soil > Agricultural land...
GCGAGGGGCGCGAGAGGCGCGGCCACCGGAGCGGGAGCCGGCGGCGGTGGCGCCGGCGCCGGACGGGCTGGCGCGGGAGCCGCGGCTGGAGCCGCCGCCACGGCGGGCTCCGCTTCGCGCCGGACCCAGAACACCCCCGCGCATATCGAGCAGCGGGCCCGCACCCCGGCCTCGGGAACCTTGGCGGGATCCACCCGGAACACGGTCTGGCACTGCGGACAGGTAGCGTTCATCGGGACTCGCCGGCTCCTTCGCGTGCGGCCGTTGATCCGCTGGGACGATCCTGCCCGCTGCTGCTCTGGCGCCGGTCGACCACGTACACCGATCCGGGGAGGGTCTTGGCGTAGCTCTTCATCTCGGTGGCCAGCTCGCTCACCTCGGCCGGGTGGGCAAAGGTCCGGTGCCGGTTGGTGACGATGCCGACCGAGAGCGTCATCAGAGGGACCCGGTGCAGCTGCCCGCGCCGGTCCTTGCCGAAGAAATATCCGGCCCGGCGGTCCTGCTCGTTGTACTGAAACGGCACCAGGGTGTCGAACACCGAAAGCACCTCCCCGCACACCAGGCTGATTTCGGCTGCCGGGATGATGAAGATGAAATCGTCGCCCCCGATATGACCGACGAATCCCCGGTTGCCGAGGAGCCCCTTCACGACATCGTGGAGGATCCGGGAAAGAATGTAAATGACCCGGTCGCCATCGTAGTAGCTGTACCGGTCATTGTACTCCTTGAAATGGTCGAGGTCGGCGTAGCAGACCGCGAACTCCGGCGTGGCGGTCTCCAGCCGGCGGCGGATTTCCCGTTCGATTTCGGTGGTGCCCGGCATCCGGGTGGAGGGATGGACCGACACGTCCCGCTGGGTCCGCACCAGCAACGCGTCGAGCCGGGCCCGCTGCTCCGCCGGGGGAAACACCCCGCTGAAGATTTCGTCCGCTCCCGCGGCGAACCATTCCTGAATTCGCTCGGCCTCGTGGCTGCCGGACAGAACCAGGGCGGGAATGATCGCCGTGAACGGGTCGCTCTTGAGCCGGCGCACCAGGGTCAAGCCCAGCTCGCCCATGCCGTCGGCGTCAATGAACAGAAAGGAGGGGTGGCCCCGCAGAACGATGGATTCGACCTGATCGGGATCGGAGTGGACTTCGAGCGGGAATCGCTTCCCATCGACCCACTGCCGGATCAGGTCAGGGACGGCTCCCCCGACCGGTCCGAAATAGAGAATGGTCGGACGAGTTCGCACCCATCATCCTTCGTAAGAGTTTATCCCCAAGCAACTTACGGACTTGACAGCCGGGAGTCAAATCAGAGGAAGTAGGCAGCGGCCGCCACCATGGCGTAGAGGGCCAGGAGCTGGACCCCTTCGAACCAGTGGGACTCCCCGTCCAGGGTGATCATCGAGACCACGATGGTGGAAACCGCCAGGGTAATCACTTCGAAGGTGGTGAAGACCAGGTTCATCGGCTGCCCGATCAAGACCCCGGCGAGCACCAGGATCGGGGCGACCAGGAGGGCGACCTGGGTGCTTGACCCCAGCGCGATTTGGAGGGCCAGGTCGGTCTTTCCCTTGCGGGCCATCAGCACCGCGGAGGCATGCTCGGCCGCGTTGCCGATGACCGGGATGATGATGAGGCCCAGGAAGACTTCGGAGAGCCCGAGACTCGCGGTGACCCCCTCGACCGCGTGGACCAGGATTTCGGATTCGACCACCACCGCGGCGGTGGCCAGCGCGAGGATCCCGACCGATTTGAACAGACTCCACTCGGGGCCCTCGGGAGTGGAGCCGGCGTCCCCCCCGAAGACCGACTTGTGGGTGTGCAGGGAGAACAGCAGGGAGCACCCGTAGGTGATCGCGAGAATGACCGCCACCGCCTCCGACAGCGCCAGCTCGCTGAAGGCGAACCGCGCGCCCTCGGTGGGATGCAGGGTGTGGAAGACCGCGGGAAATACCAGTCCCGCGACCGCCAGCGCCAGCATGGCCGCGCTCATTCCCGCCGAAGTGCGGTTGAACTTGAGGATCGGCGCCTTGAGGCCACCTGCCACCAGCGAGAGTCCGAGGATCAGGAGCAGGTTTCCCAGAATGCTGCCGGTGATCGACGCCTTGACCAGGTCCACCAGGCCGGCGCGGAGCGCCACGAAAGCGATGATCAGCTCGGCCGCATTGCCGAAGGTGGCATTGAGCAGCCCACCGATGGTGGGGCCGGTGCGCTCGGCGATCTGCTCGGTGGCCCGTCCCATCAGGCCGGCCAGGGGAAGCACCCCGAGACAGGCGGCCCCAAAAATCAGCAGCGGCGAGGCATGCTGAGCGTTGAGCACCATGCTGGCCGGCACTGCCAGCAGCAGGATCAGGCTCCAGGGAATCTTCCGGCCTGATTTGGCCTGGCGCCGGCGAGTGTCGAGATGGGGCGGAAGCCGGCGTTCTCGCTGGGGTTCCTCGGCTTCGACCTGGTGGGGCCGGCGGTCGCCGCGAGGACGCGAGGGCGCGGAAGACGCGGAAGACGCGGAAGACGCGAAGGACGCGGAGGGCGCGGGCTTCGCGGGTTTTGGCTGCTTGGGAGGCTTGGGAGCCCGCGGCTCTTTCTCGGGTCGGTCGGGCTCCAGCGCTTTCTTGAGCTCCGGGAGCTTGACGCCCCGGCGGGCGAGTACGCTGGCCAATCGCCCCCGGGGTGCCCTGAGCAGCACCAGGGCGAGATTGCCCCCGGCCTTTTCGGCGTCCGCCAGGGCCCGCTCGGCAAACCGGGAGAGCGGCGGAGGCTCGCCGGCGTCGGGCGCCGCGGCGGGAAGTCCCACCAGCAGCTCGTCGGCCAGTCCGTCCTGACTGGTGAGCCCGGCGGCGGCGAGCGCCTGCCCGGTGGCACTCTCCGGGTCGTCCAGCGCGGCGGCAAGCAGGTGTTCGGTGCCGACGAAGGCGTGGTGGGCAGCCGAGGCGCGGTCGCGCGCGGCTTGCAGGATCCGCGCGAGGTCGGGCGAGCTCAAACCGGCTTTGCCTCGTCGATCAGCATGATGGGGATGTCGTCTTCGATCGGATAGCCAAGCCGGCAGGCGTGGCAGATCAGCAGCGATTGGTCCTGGCGATACTCGAGGTCACCCTTGCACTTGGGGCAGACCAGGATCTCCAGCAGCTCCGGGGCAAGCGTCATGGGGGTCCCTAGGAAATGTCGGGAAATCCGAAGCGGCTGAGCTGGGCCGGATCCTTGCGCCAGCGCGGCAGCACCTTGACCCAGGTCTCGAGATACACCCTGCGGCCGAGCAGCTGCTCCAGCCGTTCCCGGGCGTGGGTGCCGATGGCTTTCAGGGTGCGTCCTCGCTCGCCGATCAGAATACCCTTCTGGGTCTCGCGCTCGACGAACAGCGACGCCCGAATGTACACCGGGTCGGTCGTCTCCCGGAACTCCTCGATCTCGGCATTGAAGGCGTAAGGCAGCTCCTCCTCCAGATGGAGGAAGGCGCCTTCGCGGAGGAACTCGACCGCGAAGAAACGCATCGGCTGCACCCCGAGGTCATCGGGGGGATAGGCGAACTCCCGCTCGGGCAGCAGCGCCGCGATTCGGGACAGCAGCTCGGGGATTCCCTCCCCGGTGGTGGCGGACACCACCAGGGCGTCGGCGGAAAGCACCCCGTGCCAGGTGGGGGAGAGCAGGTCGCCCTTGGTGTAGACGGTGAGCACCGGTGCCGCGGGGGCGCGGTCCAGGCCCGCGGTGGTGACGAAGTCGGGCGCGGGGGCTTCGGGCGCCGGGTGGAGGTGGAGAATGACGTCGGCCCGGCTCACCCCATCGAGCGCCAGGGCCCGCATCCGTTCCTGGAGAGCGTATTCGGGGTCGAGCAGGCCGGGGAGATCGTGGAAGACGAACTGGACCTCGCCTTCAGTGCGGAGCCCGGTCACCGGGAGCCGGGTGGCCTGCGCCTTGGGCGAGACCAGGGCGATGTGCTCGCCGACCAGGGTGTTGAGCAGGGAGGACTTGCCGACGTTGGGTCGGCCGGCAAGGGCGATGTGACCGGAGCGAGGCATGCCGGAAGATAGTGCCAGCCAAGAGCCCTCAGTCCTCAGCTTTCAGTGACTGATGGCTGCCGGCTGACGACTGATGGCTATACTACGGCACCGGTACGAATCCCTGAGCCTTGAGATGGGTGTCGATGAAGTTCTGGTCGTCTGCCGTCGGGATGCGGATCGAGATTTCGGTGTAGCGGGGCTTGGCAGTGCCCTCCTTAACCCGCATCCAGTGTACCACCCGGGTCAGCTGGCAATTGCAGTACAGGTAGGTCCGAAAGAGCGCCCGGCGGAGATCGGTGGCGGTCGCAGTCGGGGATATCCCGCCCATCGACGGCTCGTCGGCATTGAACAGGGAGGAAGGCCCTCGGACCACAGGGTTGCGGGGCACGTTCTCCCAGAAGGCGTCGGCCGAGGTGGAGCGTCCCACATCCACGTCCCAGACCCGGTTCGACGGATCGGTGGTGAGGGCATAGTTGAAAGGAGCCGGGGCCTTGCCCGCCCGGGGCAAGGCCGGAGTGCTGCTGATGTCGAGCTCTTCGCGGGAGATGAACTGCACGTAGTGGGGGTTCCGGCAACCCCTGGCCTCGAATTTGATCGCATCTCTGGTGGCATGCGTGGAGTCGGCGCACTGGGTCCCGACCTGGTAGGCACACACCCCGATGCGTACGGTGAGGTACTGGTCCTTGAGCTCTTTCTGCGCCATGTCCTTGGCGATGGTCCCCAGGGTGTAGAGGATCGGTGAGGTCGGCATGGGCACTTCGGGAAGCCCGGTGCCGGTGAGTCGCCACAGGACGCCCCCGTCGTATAACCCGCCCTGGTAGGTGGTGCCGTAGATCGCGCCTTTGCTGTGGAGCAGGAGCGCGCCGAGCGCCGACCGTCCCGACTCCCCCCAGGAGTTGGGGAAGTGGTGCACCAGCCTGAAGCCGGTGCCGTCGGGGCTGATGCGGTAGATGGTTCCCCGCCCGCCGCGCCCCCCGAATTTGGCCGAGCCATAGAGCGAGCGCTCCAGCCGGGACGGATCGTTATTGAGGGTATCAATCCGCTCGACCAGGCCGGCCGTCGGGTTGAGCCCGGTCAGGAAATTCCCCAGTGCCGGATCGAGGTGGAAGTCGGCCAGGGTCCGCACCCCGGCGCTGCCGGGCGCGTGAAGGAAGACCGTGCCGGCGTTGACCGGCCCGCCGGCCCAGGTGGTACCGTACAGGCTGCCATTGCTTGCCTGCAGGAGGTTCATCGGCTTGGAGCCGTCGGTGCCCTTGAACTCGTGCAGCACCTGGGGCATCCCGCCAGTCGATCGCCAGAGGGAGCCATGGCCGCCGATGGTGGTGCCGTACAGGGTGCGGCCGTCGCTTCCAAGGGTAACGGACCCCGCTCCGTAGACCCGGGGGTGGCAGACGAAGGGAGCAATGTCCTTGTCGGCAACCATGCGCCCGTCGAAAATGCAGATCGCGGTAAGCCCCTCTTCTCCTCCCCCCAGCTTGTACAGAACCCCGGTGCTCATGTTGCCGGCGTAGTAGGAGACTCCATACACCGCGCCGTCGAGTGTCACCACCGGCGCGGAAGTAGGGTAGCCGCCGATGGCGTCGGCACGCTGCCGGCCGCTGTACCGGCAGGTGGTCGGGGTCGGGCATTGCCTGGGGACGAGGCCGGTCATCCGGCCATTGCGGAGGTGAAAGAGCACCTCAGGCTTGGAGGCGCCGATGGTATACCGGAAAATCGTCCCGACCCCCCATCGCCCGCCCATGTAGGCCGAGCCGTAGAAGGTGCCGTTCGGCCGTCCGTCGGCGCCGGTGGCGGCGATCAGCCCGCTTCGGGCCCCGGACCCGGTGGTGTCGGCCAGCGGGAAGTGGTAGAGCACTTCGTATTTCCCGGTGGCGGGATCGTGCCGCCAGATGGTGCCCCGGCCGTATTTCCCCCCCGAGGGCGAGGTCGAATAGATCTGTCCATCGGGGCCCTCGGCGAGCCGCCCGGGGTCCTGGATCCAGGTGGCGTCCACGCTGGGGGCTGGGGGAATTGGGGTTCCGAAGTCCCGGGCCACGCAGACCCGGGCGCCGGGGGTGGTCTGCTGGACCGTCTGGGCAGGAGCGGCACCCAGGAGGAAGACCAGCGCAAGCACGACTTTGGCGCGGCGGAGCGACATGGTCCCTGGCGGGTGATGGGTCACGTACTATTGCGTGAAATCCCAGGAATGACCGTCATGAGCCGGTCCAAGCCTCCGCGGGTCGGAGGGGTGCGTGGGTGCGGATTACTCCTCGGAAGACTTCGACAGGGTCAGCAGCTCCCGGATCACCCGTGCCTGGCCGTCGAGCTCCTCCCCCTCCTCGCGATACTTCCGGGCGGTCGACGGCATCCCCGCGTCGAAACGCTCGGCCAGCCGTCGCGCCACTTCCCGTTTCTCCTTGAGCGCCCGGAGGGCGGAGCCCAAGGCGTTTTCTACCTCCAGGGTCTGTTCGGCCTGCAGGCTTTCGGGCGAGAAGGCGTGTCCGATGTGGCAGCGGTAGCGAAACATGTCTCCCTCGATCAGCTCCCAGAGGGCGCCGTGGCAGGCAGGACAAGTGAATGGGGAAGGCCGGCCGGCGCTCCAGAGCGCATCGCTGTTTTCGCCGTTCATGACCAGGTTTGTCTCCAGTTTGACCAGCTCGGGTGTATCCGGCCGGTGCCCGTTGCCCCGCTCCCGGGCCAGCCGGGACAGCAGCGGGCCGATGTCCCGGATCGGGAGCCGGTGATCCACCGTCAGGTGGGCCAGGGCGCTTTCCGGCATTCCGCTGTACAAGGCGTCTTCGGGGTCCTGGACCACGGCGATCCCGCCGCACGACTTGATGGCCCAGAGACCGGCGCTCCCGTCATCCAGGGTTCCACTCAGGACGACGCCGGCCACCCGGGGTCCGTACGCCCATGCGGCGGACCGGAAGAGGGGATCCACCGCCGGCCGATGGCGGTTTTCCTTGGGGCCGTGGACCACACGGACTTTTCCCGGCTGGAGCAGGAGATGACGATTGGGGGAGGCGACGTATATCCGTCCCGGCTCGATCGGCGTATTGTCGTCGGGCGCCAGTGCCGGAAGAGCGCCCTTCCGGGCGAGAAGCTTGGGGAGCACCGAGGATCGCTCCGCCGGCATGTGGAGCACGACGAACATTGCGGCGGGCAGGTCGGCCGGAAGCTGGGCGACCAGTTCCTGGAGCGCCTCGACGCCACCGGCCGATGCACCCACTACGATAATGTCCCGTGCCGGCATGGCTCCTCCCCCGGTGTGGTTTGCAGCCCCCTCTTTCTAAGGACGAACGAAGCCTGCCGGGGACTTCGCCGTGCCAAAGCCAAAACGCCCGGCCCCCCTGCGGGGACCGGGCGTTTTGAATGGGAATGGCTGGCGACGGCCTACTCTCCCACGATCTCGCGATCGTAGTACCATCGGCGCTGCGGGGCTTAACGACCGTGTTCGGAATGGGAACGGGTGTGGCCCCCGCGCGCTAGTCGACAGCCAATTCTTGAAGGGTCCAGGGAGCTGGGGAGCTAGGGAGTCAGGGTTGTTACCCCTTGCTCGCTAGCTCCCTAGTTCCAAGCCCCTGAAGCTTGGCAACTGAGCGATCGGATGATTTGCAAAGAATTGGGAAGAGATCAAACTGCACGGGCGATTAGTAGCGCTCGGCTGAAGTGGTTGCCCACCGTACACCTGCGCCCTATCAACCTGGTAGTCTCCCAGGGCCCTTGAGGGACCTTGCGGTCCAGGAGTGTTCATCTTGGGGACAGTTTCCCACTTAGATGCATTCAGCGGTTATCTGCGCGCGATATCGCTACCGGGCGATGCCCCTGGCGGGACAGCCCGTACACGAGAGATCGCTTCGTCCCGGTCCTCTCGTACTAAGGACGAGTTCCCTCAACACTCCTACGCCCACGACGGATACAGACCGAACTGTCTCACGACGTTCTGAACCCAGCTCATGTGCCACTTTAACCGGCGAACAGCCGGACCCTTGGGACCTTCTCCAGCCCCAGGATGTGACAAGCCGACATCGAGGTGCCAAACCGCGCCGTCGATATGAACTCTCGGGCGCGATAAGCCTGTTATCCCCAGCGTACCTTTTATCCGATGAGCGATGGCCCGTCCACACGGGACCACCGGATCACTTACGCCGACTTTCGTCCCTGCTCGCGCCGTCGCGCTCGCAGTCAGGCGCCCTTTTGCGTATACACTCGTCGTGCGATTACCGACCGCACTGAGGGCACCATTGCGCGCCTCCGGTACTCTTTAGGAGGCGACCGCCCCAGTCAAACTACCCGCCTGCCACGGTCCCCGGCGCTGTAAACGCCTGGGTGAGATTGTTAGTAAAACAAGGGTGGTATTTCACTGGTGCCTCCGCCCGAGCCGAAACCCGGGCCTCAACGGCTCCCACCTATGCTACGCAGGTTATACCGACAATCAATGACAGGTTGTAGTAAAGGTGCACGGGGTCTTTTTGTCCTGTCGCGGGAAATCGGAATCCTCACCGATACTGCTATTTCGCCGAGCTCACGGAAGAGACAGCACCCAAGTCGTTACTCCATTCGTGCAGGTCGGAACTTACCCGACAAGGAATTTCGCTACCTTAGGACCGTTATAGTTACGGCCGCCGTTTACCGGGGCTTCGGTTCGCCGCTTCGGCTTGCGCCTGACGACTTGCCTTAACCTTCCGGCACCGGGCAGGAGTCAGTGTCTATACGTTGGCTTGGATTACGCCTTAGCAGACACCTGTGTTTTTGCTAAACAGTCGCTTGGGTCGATTCTCTGCGGCCGGTCTCCCCTTGGGCTGTACGCCCTCAGGTACTGCCGGCACCCCTTATCCCGAAGTTACGGGGTCATTTTGCCGAGTTCCTTTTCCGTGAATCACTCGAGCCCCTGAGGCTGCTCGCCTCGCCCACCTGTGTCGGATTGCGGTACGGTCAACGATCGTCCTGGTCTGCGAAGCTTTTCTCGGCAGCATGCGTCGGCCACCCTTGGCGGGGCCTTGCGGCCCCTTCGGCATCGGCTCTCGACTAACCCAGTCTTTAAGTCCCGGGCAACGTCTACCTGCCTTGCAGCGGATATTCCACCACCCGCCGGTCACCTTGCTTCTGCGTCCCTCCTCAGACTCGTAACGTTCGATCGTTGGTACGGGAATGTTGACCCGTTTCCCATCGTCTACGCCTTTCGGCCTCGACTTAGGGACCGACTAACCCTGAGCTGATCGACATGGCTCAGGAACCCTTAGGCTTACGGGGACCATGGTTTTCACATGGTTACTCGCGTACTTAATCCGGCATCCTCACTTCCCACCGCTCCACCGGAAGGCTTCCGCCCCGGCTTCACTGCTATGGGAACGCTCCCCTACCCCTGGTGCTTGCGCACCAAGACATAGCTTCGGCGGGTGGCTTAAGTCCCGACCATTATCGGCGCGACATCGCTGGACTGGTGAGCTATTACGCACTCTTTAAAGGAATGGCTGCTTCTAAGCCAACCTCCCAGTTGTCACAGCAACATCACATCCTTTGCTACACTGAGCCACCACTCCGGGGCCTTAGCTGATGTTCTGGGTTCTTTCCCTCTCGCCGCGGTACATTAGCGCACCGCGACTGCCTCCCGGGCAGCATTCAACAGGCATTCGGAGTTTGGTTGGGGGAGGTACGGCTATTCGCCGCCCGGACCCATCCAGTGCTCTACCTCCTGTGAACTCAATTCCCGAGGCTATACCAAAATATATTTCGGGGAGAACCAGCTATCTCCGAGCTTGATTGGCCTTTCACCCCTACCCTCAGTTCATCCCAGCGGTTTTCAACCCACATGAGTTCGGTCCTCCACCGCCTGTTACGGCGGCTTCAACCTGACCAAGGGTAGATCGCCACGGCTTCGGGTCTACGCCCACGTACATGCGCCCTATTCAGACTCGCTTTCGCTTCGGCTCCGGCCCTGAAGGCCTTAACCCGCACGTGAGCAGTAACTCGCCGGATCATAATGCAAAAGGCACGCGGTCAGGCCCTTGCGGACCCTCCCACTGCTTGTCGGCACAC
>Ga0209387_1000388_pt1 | contig 12247 bp, 12 predicted proteins | sample NCControl_FD_187515 | JGI IMG/M metagenome (GOLD analysis project Ga0209387, IMG submission 187515) | Agricultural soil microbial communities from Utah to study Nitrogen management - NC Control (SPAdes) (version 2) | ecosystem: Environmental > Terrestrial > Soil > Agricultural land | place: USA...
ACAACGAAATCGGTACGATTCAACCGATTCGCGAGGTCGGCGACTTGATTCGCGAGCGCCGCGGCGCGCAAGGAGGTCAACGACATTTGTGGTTTCACACCGACGCCGTGCAGGCTGCCGGTCGTCTGTCATTGAATGTTGACGAAGTTGGTTGCGATCTACTGTCGATGTCGGCGCACAAGTTGTACGCGCCAAAAGGCATCGGCGCGCTTTACGTGCGGCGCGGTGTGCGGCTGGCAGTCCAAAATGTCGGTGGGCATCAGGAACGAGAACGCCGCGCGGGAACGGAAAACGTTCCGGCGATCGTCGCGTTTGGTGAAGCAGCGAAACTTGCGCGCGAAGAGATGTACGAGCGGGTGGCACATGATTCAGCGCTGCGCGATCGATTCGAGAGCCGCGTGAAACAACTGATCGGCGACGTCGTCATGAACGGCGATCGCGAGCACCGCCTGTCGCACCTCTCAAACATCTCCTTCCGTTTCATCGAAGGCGAAGGCTTATTGATCAACCTCGATCTGGAGGGCGTCGCCGTCTCGACGGGTTCGGCATGTTCGTCGGGTACGCTCGAACCGTCGCCAGTAATCCGCGCTCTCGGCGTCAGCGATGAAGTCGCACGCGGCTCGATCCGTTTTAGTTTCGGAAAAAACAACACCGAGGCTGACGTCGATTACGTTGTCGATGTTTTGTCACGCGCTGTGGAAAGACTTCGCGCGCTCTCACCGCTGAGTGTTGCCGGCCACTGATGGTGTATTCCAGTAAATTCAAGGACCACTTGGCCCATCCTCGCAATGCCGGCGAATTGCCCGATGCGAATGCCGTAGGCGATCAGCAGAATCCGGTTTGTGGAGATCGTTTAAGGCTCTCGTTGATCGTTAAAAATGATCGCATCGAGACCGCGCGATATCTCGCCTACGGTTGCCCGCCTACACTCGTGTGTGGATCCGTGTTAACGGAATTAGTTTCTGGAAAGACGATTCGTGAGGCGAGAAAGATCACGAAGACCGAGGTGCTCGACGCGGTTGGCGGCTTGCCGTCCAGAAAACATCACGCGGCGGCACTCGCCGTTGAAACTTTGAATACCGCCCTGGACAACGGCGCAAAGACTTAATGCCATTTCCATTTGTCATCGCTCATTTTTCATTTGTCAAACCACTAATGCTTCTAAATGACAAATGGAAAATGGAAACTGGAAACTGTTCAAGGTTGTGGTGTCCCAACGACGCGCGGACGCGCGGAGCCTGTGGGCTCGATAGTCTTGCCGCTGTGATACTGCGGACCACAATACTTCTTCGGCTCAGTACCTAAAACGAACGTCTTCGTCCTAATCACCGGACACGACTCAACCGCGATCAATCCTGTCGCCGGATCGATATCTAACGTAATCGTACCTTCAAGTCGACTGTCAGGTACTGGCGGCGCTTTTCGTGGCGTTGGTGAAGGCAGTGAACCAGGTGGAGGAGGCAGTTCGGTCGGTTGTTCCGTCAAAGGTGATGGTTCCGGCAACTCTTCCACCGTTTTTTCTTCTTCGCTCGCAGCCTCAGCGTTACTTGGACCAGTACCGTTGATGAAGAACTCCGTGCGCTTCTCGGTATCTTCCGGAACGGTGGGTTCGCCTGTCTTCGGGTTGATTTCGATTGCTTCAACCCCCGCGGGCTCTTCCCAATCGCCTTCCCACTCCGGATGCTTCGCGAGGGCAACCTGCATGAAGTCGGCCCAAATCGGCAGCGCCGAATTCGCCCCGGTCAGGCCCAGTTGCGAGCCGTCGTCGAACCCGACCCACACAGCGCACACGAGATTCGGCGTAAAACCGGCGAACCATCCATCACGTGATGTTCCTGTTTTTCCAGCAAGGACCTGTTTCAACCCGCGCGCTCGAACCTTCGCCGCGGTTCCGCGATTGACGACGTCTTTCATAAACGACGTCATGACGTAAGCGACGTCTTGTCGAAGCACTTCAGTGCGTTGGGTCGTCGGAGCGGCGATCGTGACGCCGTTGCCGGTGGTGATGCGGTTGATGGCAATCGGCGAAACTCGGCCGCCAAGATTCGCGAATGCTGTGTAAGCCGAGGCAATCTGCAGCGGCGTCGCTTCGTTTGTCCCGAGGGCCATCGCCGGATACGCGCGCGCAGGCTTCGGTAGACCAGCCTTCGCGGCGAGATTCATCACCCGGCCGATCGTCACTTCCATAGCGACGTCAACAGTCACGACGTTCAAGCTATGGACCAGGGCGTCGCGCAACGTCACCGGCGCGTGACTGTAGCTATCGCCGAAGTTTCCGGGCGAGTACTCCTGATTATCAAACGTGAACGTTTTCGGCTCGTCCATGTAGGTCGTCGCCGGCGTGATCAGACGAGGCACCGGATCGTAAGCAGTATTCAAAGCGGTCGCATAAACGAACGGTTTGAAAACTGAACCTGGTTGACGTAAGGCATCTGACGCGCGATTCAACTGGCTCTTCGAGTAATCGCGCCCACCAACCATCGCTACGATCTCTCCCGTCCTCGCATTCATCGCGACGAGCGCTGCCTGCAACGTTCCGGGTTCGACGCGTTTGGCCTGGATCTTGTCGAGCGCGGCGAGCTGCTTCGTCAGCGCAGCGTAGGCTGCGCGTTGGAGATCCATGTCGACCGTCGTGTAGATCCGCAGATGTTCCGCGGCGCCGGACCCAGCGACCATGTCGGCGAGTTGGTTCTGTACGTAATCCGCGAAATAAGGCGCATCGGAAACGTCGATTCGTCCACGTACTGGCGCAACTTGCAGCGGTGAATCCTTTGCGGCCTTCGCGTCGGCAGCGCTGAGCTCGCCGGCTTCAGCCATCGAATCCAAAACCTGATTGCGTCGAGCAGTCGCGGTTTCGAGTTTGGTGTAGGGGTTGTAGCGGTTGGGACTGCGGATTAATCCCGCGAGAAATGCCGACTCGGCTTGCGTGAGATTAGTTACGTCCTTGTTGAAGTACGCACTCGACGCCTCGCCGAAACCATGAATCGAGAACCCGGCCTGTTGGCCCATGTAAACCTGGTTGCAATACAGCTCGAAGATCTTCTCTTTACTTAGCCTCGTCTCGAGGATGATGGACATGTACGCTTCGGCCGATTTACGTCGCCAAGTCTGCTCCGGCGAAAGCAAAAGGTTTTTGACGAGCTGTTGGGTGATGCTGGAACCACCCTGGCGCGCAATCGGCGAATTCGGATCGGCGTCGACGCGACGAACGAACGCGCGAATGATGCCGCGGATGTTTACGCCATAGTGCTCGAAAAACGAGCGATCTTCAGTAACGGTGATCGCCTTTACGAGATGCGGCGGAAGATCGCCAAAGCCGATGACCTTTCGTTTCGCACGCTCAATTCCGGTGACTGAGCTGATGAGCTCGGGTTCGAGCCAGGTGCGTTGCAGCGAACTGCGTGTGTCGAGATCCGTCAACGCGTTGATCGATTTTCCATTGCCGGAGAACTGCACTCTCACGTGCTGGAATTGCTTCGCTCCGTCAACAGTCGAGGCACTGCTCGGCTCGACCTCCACGCTTGTGCCATCGACCGTGTAACGACCGCGATTCGTATCCGCTTGCTGACTCTTCTCGACGTACCCCGCGCGCTTCAGGAACGCGATCATTTCTTCCTGAGTAATTGCCTCGTTGACGCGGAGTTGTTTGGGCGCAGCGTAGATACCGGCTGAGCGCGTGAATACTTCGCCTTGCAAAAGGTTGTCGATACGTCCCGAAAAGACAGTCCAGTAATAGATCAGGATGCCGAGTACTATCGCGCCGATGAAAACAACTGGGATGATGACAGGCGCACTAAAGAGCCGCCGGATGATCCTGCGACCAAGGCCGACATGTGGCTCGACGTAAGAGACCACGCGCGGACCCCGACCCCCTGGATACCTGGCATTGTTCGGTGGATATCGTACTGGCATAAACAAGTAGTTCTTTGTACTTAGTGCTTGGTACTTTGTCTAAAGTCCAACTTCCAAACCAAGTACAAAGTACAAAGAACCAAACACTAGTATAACGTTACATTTGCGCCGTAGTTCTGTCGACGTTCGTTTGACAGGGATACCCGCTTTCGCTAACGTGGCTGCCCTGCTACAGTGGCTTTGATGCCACTCTTCAGGGATGAGTCTAACACCGGCGCCATTGCAGGAACATACTGATTAATGAACACTTTAGTAACCGGCGGCAGCGGCTATCTCGGTACGTTTGTGCGCAGCTTCTTCCAGGCAATGGATTTCTCACGCCGCTCGAGTCTCAACATCCTCGAACCCGCTGATGCCCAGATTGTCGAGAACTACGACGTCGTCATTCACCTCGCCGGCCATCTCGACAAAAGCCCTGAAGGCGCCGAAGAGTGCTTTCAGACTAACGCCGACGGCACCCGCAACATCGTTCGCAACATGCGCGAGGGATCGGCGTTTATTTACGCGTCGACGAAGGATGTTTATGGCGACCAGGCGAGCGCTTACGAGTTCGTTCCCGAGGACTGTCCGCTGGATCCGAACCCGGCATCAGCGTTTGAGTTGTCCAAACTGATCGGCGAACGCTACGTGGAATACTACGCGCGCCAACGAGGGGTGCGCGCCTGCATCTTTCGCATGTCGGCGGTTTTCGCGCGGCCGACGGATGGAAATGAGAACGGTTTCGTGAGTCACTACGTCGAGTCAGTTAAACATCGCTGGCCCATTCGGCTTCCTGCCGGCGGCGATCCGGTCCGCGATATTCTTTACGTAGACGATCTGTCGCGAGCGTGCCAATCATTTATCGAGTCGAACCTGCAGTTTGGTCTTTACAACCTCGGCGGTGGTCGTGTGAACGCGCTGAGTTTGCGCGATCTTATTGGACGTGTCGGACAAATGCTGGAGATCGAGCCGATCATCGAAGAGGATCCAAACATTCCGTTGCCTTTGCCGTTGCGGTATGTCTCCGACCTGACGCGCATCCAAAAAGAGCTGCGCTGGAAGCCGCAAATCGCCATCGACACAGGCCTTCGCGTAACTTTTTAGCCGCCGATTTGTTTATGAGCGTGCAAGACATCAAGCGAGTCGTTGTGCGAGGCACGAATTGGGTCGGCGACTCGGTGATGACCGTCCCGGCGTTGCGCGCGTTGAGACGTCTGCTGCCCGACGCGAAGATCACGCTGGCGATTCGACCGTCGGCGAAAGGGATCTTTTCCGAAGTCGATTTCATTGACGACGTGCTCGTTTACGATCGGCGCAATGCGTTTTCCGTAGTCTCGCAGATTCGTGAATGGCGTCGCCGGCAGTTTGATCTCGCGGTGCTTTTTCAGAATGCCTTTGAAGCGGCGTTGATTCCCTTTCTCGCAGGCGTTCCGATCCGGCTGGGGTACGCAACGGAATCGCGCCAGGCAATGCTCACGCATCCGCTTCCCTTACCTGACTGGCGCTCGTCGAAACACGAAGTCTTCTATTATTTGTATCTGATCACGGCGCTGGAGCAGTTGTTGTCAGGCACCAGCACGGTTTGTGAAGCTGATCCGGATATTAGTCTCGCGATTTCCGAATCGCGCAAGAACGACGCGGCGGAGCTGTTACGATCGCACGGCGTTAACGAAACGAAAGGCGTTGTCGCGATCTGCCCGGGTTCGATAAACAGCCGCGCCAAGCGTTGGCCCACGGAGTCGTACGCCGCCCTCGCGGATCGGTTACTTGAAGAACAACGACAAGTGTTGCTCATCGGCTCGCGCGACGAGATCGACGTCACGAATGAAGTAACCAGCCGGATGCGACATCAACCAGTCGTGCTGACTGGAAAGACCACGCTCGATCAGATCACTGCCGTGCTCGGTCTGGTCGATCTCGTAGTCACAAACGACACTGGTCCAGCGCACATCGCCGCGGCGCTTGGCTGTCCGACGATCGTTATCTTCGGCCCAACAAACCCGGAGACGACGCGACCGTTTTCGTTTAAAGCGGAGATCGTTCGTCATCCGCCTGACTGCGCGCCGTGCATGTTACGTGATTGTCCAATCGATCATCGTTGTATGACGGCGATTACGGTCGATGAAGTATTCGAACGTTCGCACGCGCTGCTCAAACGGAGCAGTTTCGCCAAAACCGTCAGGAGCGTTTGCGACTCGGTCGCGTGAGGTTCATGAAACGTCCAGCAGTCTTCATCGATCGCGATGGCACAATTTCGGAAGAGGTGGGGTACGTCAATCATCCATCGCGGTTTCAACTGTTTCCTTATTCCGCCGAGGCGATCCGGGTTTTGAATGATGCCGGCTGGCTGGCGATCGTGATAACGAACCAGGCGGGAGTCGCGCGCGGCTATTTCTCGGAAGAATTGATTCACCAGGTTAACGATCGACTCACGCGCCATCTTCAGCATGAATCGGCGCGACTCGACGCGATCTACTACTGCGCGCATCATCCGTCAGTCGGCGAGGCGCCGTATCGCGTGGACTGCAACTGTCGCAAACCGAAGCCTGGTTTGATCCTGCAGGCGGCGAAGGATTTTGAGATCGATCTGGAGTCGAGTTGGATGGCAGGTGATCGCTATAGCGATATCGAGTTGGCGCGAAATGCTGGATTGCGATCGGCGTTTGTGTTGAGTGGTTATGGGCGGGGCGAGTGGGAGTATCAGAGTCACGCCTGGAAACACCGTCCGGATCTCGTTTGTGAGAATTTGTTGGAAGCCGTAAAGTCCATTGTTGACCATGGATCTGATTAAGATCGTCCGTAGTTTCGCGGGTCGGAAGCTGGTTGTTGTCGGCGACGCAATCGCCGACCAATTTCTCTACGGCAACATCAGCCGCGTGTCTCGCGAAGCACCGGTCTTCATTCTGCGGCATGAGCAGACACAAACAGTTCCCGGCGGCGCGGCAAATTGCGCGATGAACCTGGCGTCGCTCGGCGCGCGAGTGTCGTTGATCTCAGTCGTCGGAGATGATGAAGCCGGTCGGGAATTGCGAGCAAAGCTCGAAGCGGCGGGGGTGGCCGTTGGTGGTGTAAGCGTTTCTGACAAGATCCAGACCACGACTAAGGTCCGAATTCTCGCGGGCCAGACTCACTCAAACAAACAACAGGTGATCCGGATCGACTACGAAGACGCCGATCTGGGCGACCGCCTGCCGCGCGAAGCGATTCTAGACAAGTTGAAGTCGGCGTTGCCTGCCACGGACGCGGTCATCATTTCTGATTACAACTATGGCGTCGTAGACGATCGCACTGTTGCTTTTATCCGCGAGTCAAGTTCGAAACCGGTGCTGGTCGACTCCCGTTTTCACTTGTCAAAGTTCACTGGTTTTACCGCAGCCACACCGAACGAAGACGAAGTTGAACACCTGATCGGGCGTTCCATCGAGTCCACCGATGAATTGGAACTCGCTGCGAAAAGTCTCAAAGACAAACTGGGCCACCGCGCGCTTCTCGTGACGCGTGGCGCGCAAGGCATGATGTTGTTGGATGGCGACGCTACGCCAATTCATATTCCCGCCGTCGGAGCCCAACAATCAGTCGACGTCACAGGCGCCGGCGACACAGTCATCGCGACCTTCGCGTTGGCGGTCGCGTCCGATGCGTCTTTTGCGGATGCGGCGCGACTCGCAAATTACGCCGGCGGACTCGTGGTAATGAAACGAGGGACCGCTTCAGTTACAGCCGCCGAGTTGGAGCATTCGATTCTCAACGCGGAAAACGATTGATGTCGCTGGCGATGTTACTGCCAAACGATTCCAGAATTCTGAATCGCGAAGAGGTGCTGGAGCGCGTGCAGTTAGCGCGAACCTCAGGCGCGCGGATCGTCCTCGCCAATGGTTGTTTCGACGTCCTTCACGTCGGGCACGTGCGTTACCTCGCAGGAGCGCGTGAGTTGGGAGAGGTGCTCGTCGTCGGCATTAACTCCGACGCACAGGTTGAACGACTCAAAGGCGAGGGCCGTCCTATCATGCCCGCTACGGAACGCGCCGAAATCGTCGCTGCACTCGAATCTGTAACTTACGTCACAATCTTCGACGAACCGACTGCGGAACAACTTCTATTAACTCTCAAGCCCGACGTCCATGCGAAAGGCACCGACTACACCCAAGACACAGTTCCGGAGCGCGCCGTGGTACGATCCTACGGCGGCCGTGTGGCGATCGTCGGCGATCCAAAAGATCATTCAACGTCGGCGATCCTGACCCGGCTCGGAGGTCAATAAATGCTTAGACGACTAACAGCGGTTGCGATGGTTTTCGTAGCAGTGGCGTTGACGGCGTCAGTGTCGGCCCAACAGAAGTCGCGTTTCGATCCAAGCGGCGCCTTCTGGGTTGAAGGTGAACCTCCGGCGGGTTTCTCCGACTTCAGTGCGATAAATCTCAACATGCGACAACTGAGGCGGCTCCCGACTTCAGGTCTGCAACTGAACGACGGCACTTCGTTTCGTTTTCGGACCGTGATCGTCAAGCAAAGCAATTTCACTTTCACGACTGTGACACTGAAAGGCGTCTATTACACGTTTTCGGGTAAGTTTTTAAAAGGCGGCGACTTTGCAGCAACGTGGCAGGGCGAGGAGACGCCAGTGCTTGAAGGAACTCTCACCAAGTTCAAAGCCGGGAAGAAAGTCGCGGACGCAAAGTTGAAATTTATTTACTTTGGCGGGACCTGAGAGTCACAAAAGGCCCAAAGGCAGACGCAAAAAGGCACAGAGAGTTCTTAGAGCAAGTCGCATGAGGATCTTGCCATGAGGCTTCTAATCGTAAAGCTCGGGAGTATCGGCGACATTGTTCACACCCTCCCCGCCCTCGCCGCCGTGCGTCAGGGATTCCCTGACTCGGAAATCTCCTGGGTCGTCGAACGAAATTTATCTGAGATTTTGAGAGACAACCCACTTCTGGATCGCCTCATCGAAGTCGACACGAAGGCGTTGAGGCGCGGGCTGATGTCTGGGGAGACGCTGCGGGCACCGCGCCAGCAGTTACGTCGGTTACGTGCCTCAGCCTTCGATGTCGCTTTAGACTTCCAGGGACTTCTCAAATCCGCTTCAATAGCGCGCCTTTCGGGCGCGCGACGTGTTTTTGGCTACTCTCGCGCCGGACTCCGTGAGCCCGCCAGCAGTATTTTTCTTTCAAAACGAATATCGGTTCCCAAGCAGGTCCATGTAATCCGAAAAGGGCTTTTGCTGGTCGAGGGCGCCTTGGGGATCTCCGTGTCTCTCGAGGCGGAGCGGTTCTCGTTTCCAATAACCGTGGGAGACGCGGACGAAACTGCGGCTCGTGAGGCGGCCCATTCGGCAGACGGAAAATTCGCGATCCTGAATCCCGGTGGCGGCTGGCCGACCAAACTGTGGAACGCGGATCGGTTTGGTAAACTTGCCGACGCGCTGTGGTCCAGCTACGGATTAACTTCGCTGGTCACGTACGGGCCAGGCGAGGAATCGCTGGCTGACGCCGTTCGGCAGGCAGCGACTACAGGAAAGGCGCGACCGGTTGATCTTTCATTGAAATCGTTTTATGCGCTCGCGAAAAAAGCGCAAGTGTACGTTGGCGGCGATACCGGTCCAACACATCTCGCAGTCGCAGCGGGCGCGCCGATTGTTGGTTTGTTTGGTCCGACTGAATGGTGGCGCAATGGCAGTCCGCGAGCAGACGACGTCTGTGTCGAACGCACCGACATCGATTGCCGTGTCGATTGCCATCGGCGTTCGTGTTCGAAGTGGATCTGCATGGACATTGAAGTCGAACGAGTGTTTCGGGCTGTGGAAAAAAGGCTGGCTCTGCCTTAGCGCCTTTGCGGTTTTGCGGGAGAAGTTCCCGCCAAGACGCAAAGACGCAAAGACGCAAAGAAGGAATGTTATGCGGCGAGGCGGAACATGGATTCAGCGATGGCGGGTGTCGCTCGGTTTTGTGTGCGCGGCGGTGTTTCTTTTCTTCGCGCGACCAACGCCGACTGCGCTTGCTGCAGGAGCTTTCGTTTCAGTCTTGGGATTGGCGATTCGGGCTTGGGCCGCAGGTCACATCCGAAAAAATGCACAACTCGCCACCTCCGGCCCGTACGCCTTCACTCGAAATCCACTCTACTTGGGTAGCTTCCTGCTCGGGCTCGGTTTTACAATCGCTTCGGGTCGATGGTACCTCGCGGTGCTGTTTGCGGCGCTTTTTATTGGCATCTATCTGCCGACTATGCGCGTCGAAGCCTCGACGATGGCCCAGTTATTTGGCAACGATTTCGCGAATTACCGGCGTTCGGTGCCATTGTTCTTTCCCCGCTTAACGCCTTACCGGCAGGAGAATTCGGCCGCCGTGAGATTTGACGGAGCGCTATATCTTCGGTACCGGGAATATCGCGCAGCGCTCGGGTTGGTCGTCGCCTGGAGTTTGCTGCTAATTAAGACTTATTACTTATAAGACTATCTTGAGAATTTACACGAAAGCCACAGCCATCATCCTGTTATTGCTTGCTGCGCCGGCGCTGCTTGCGCAGAAGTCGTCTGGACCAAAGCATTTCGAGACCGCCGAGGAACTTCATTTCGAAGCCGAGTTTTCGAAATTGATGGTACGCAAACTTGATGTCGCGGATCTGACGTTCCGCGCAAGCCGAACACCTGTCGAGGCCGCCGCCGCTGCTGAATCCGCTAATGCGACTCCATATGCGTTGACGTTCACTGCCGACATTGCGAGCAAAGGGTTCTTCGTGCGCTTGTTCAACTTGAAGTTTCGTGAGCGTGTCGAGTCGACGGTCGAGCCGATTTCGTTCACCATTCAGAAGACCAAGATCCTCGACGAACAAGGTAAGCGCGTTCGCGAAACACAGGCGACGTTCGATCGATCGAAAGGCAAGATGACGTGGACCTTGCGCGATCCGAACAACCCGTCAGCCGAACCTCGTCAAAAGATCGCCGATTTTTCCGGCCAGCTTCAGGATGTGTTATCCGCAATCTATTTCATTCGCACTCAACCGCTTGCCGTGGGAAAGAGTTTCGAGATCTTCATCGGTGATGGCGGCAACGTTTATACGATTCCGGTAAAGGTCGTCGAAAAGAAGCGAATGAGAACGGTGCTCGGTCGTGTTGATGTACTGCGGGTGAATCCCGAGCTGTTTGGACCAGGCAGACTCATCGACGAAGAAAAAGGCGAGTTTTCGATCTGGGTCACCGCCGATGCGCGACACATTCCGGTTGGTGGCCGCATCAAGACCGATTACGGAACTTTCGACATCAAGTTGAAGAAAGTCATCAACAACGCTCCGCCTTCGTTTCCTTAAAACTAATCCGTGTCAGGACCACTGATCATTGGTCACCGCGGCGCCTCGGCCGTGGCTCCGGAGAACACTATCGCTGCCTTTGAAGCGGCAATCCAAGCCGGCGCAGATGGTATTGAATTCGACGTCCGGCTAGCGCGCGATGGTGTTCCTGTTGTCATTCATGACGAAACGCTGTATCGCACTCACCGTGTTCGACAGTGCGTCGCCGATTCTTCAGTCGATCAGCTAAATGAGTTCGACGTGCCGAGTCTGGCCCAGGTATTTAATTTGTTTGCGTCGAACAAACTTATTCTCTATTTGGAGATTAAGGGCAAAGAGACTCAGTTGGCGGAGGAGTGTTGCCGGTTGGTTGAGCAATATGGTCTCAAAGAGCGTGTGATCTTCGAGTGCTTCGAACATTCCGCGCTGAAAACAATCAAGAGCATTGATGTGACAATACGAACCGCTGCTCTGTTTCAACCACCCGCATCATTCATCGTCAAACGCGCGCTGGGAATTGAAGCAAACGAGATCGCGTTGCATCATCGGTTAACAAACAAGCGCAACGTAGAGCGGGCGCGTCTCGCGGATCTGAATGTCGTCACCTGGACTGTTGACGATCCTGCCTGGGTCAAACGCGCTCAGGAACTTGGCCTCCACGCGTTAATCACAAACGATCCTTCCACTTTGATCGCCGCGCGAAACACTATTTGAAGCTTCGGATCGGATTCGCGTACATTGAGAACTGATGACGCGTTCCCTGCCCCCGCTCAACCGGTTCTTTGTTTCGCCTGACTACTCGGTCTACTACCGCCGCGCCAAACATCTTCGCTGGCAGAATCAGGCAATTGCGGGCTACTCGCTGCTAACGGTTCTCGAGGGAGAACTTGAACACACGGTCGACGGCACAAAGAACTCTTTGACTCGCTCGCAGTCAGTCGTCTTCGAGCCCAACGTTAATATCACCGCGACCGGCACCAACGCGGAGCTTCTCTTTCTCACGTTCTCAGCGTCGCTGGTCCTCCAGCACGCCGCGACCATGCGATTGATTCCACCAAAGTCGACCGTCACATTC
>Ga0209387_1000389_pt1 | contig 12245 bp, 10 predicted proteins | sample NCControl_FD_187515 | JGI IMG/M metagenome (GOLD analysis project Ga0209387, IMG submission 187515) | Agricultural soil microbial communities from Utah to study Nitrogen management - NC Control (SPAdes) (version 2) | ecosystem: Environmental > Terrestrial > Soil > Agricultural land | place: USA...
TGAGAAACGACGTCGTTTTCGTGGAGATCCATGAAGGTGCAAGGGGAACTCGACCACGCGACGGTATGGCGCAGTAGCCTGACTGTCAAGGGCTGCTGTCTTCTGCACTCCCGAGGAAGTGCGACTCAACTCGCCGAGTATTTATATATAGAGGCATGTGGTATATCGCCTGATTATAGCTGGGACGATTGTCTAATATGAGAAATGTAAGCCGTGAGCTCTTGCATGGAAATGCCGAGACCCTTCTTCTGCTCGTTTATACGGTAATGTTTTGTCGAACGCTTCGGTTGCCGGATTAACGTTAAGCGAACGTCCTATGTTTCAAACCTTAAACTTCCGAAGCACTCGAACGAACAATTTTACTTTGTTTTGTTCTGGAAGGCGGTTTTATCGAAGTCTATGGAAGACGTTCCCGCTCGTGCCGGCCTGCAACGCTTGTTTCATCCAGCAGGCGAAAATACTCGGATTTCTTTCGCGCCGTTTCGCGCTGGTGCGGCTAATGATGCAATTACGGCAGACGCAAACGTGGGCGGACGCACGGGAGTATCGCGCCAAGCTCGCGCTCTGCTTCCAGCGAGTCCTCGTGACTGACAGTTACTTGAAGTAGCCGGAGGGGAGCAATGAGCGTAAACTCGCCCCATCCCGAGTACAATGCTTGAAAGTTTTCAGGGGATGGTTATGCAACGCATGAGAAACTTGATCATCGTGTTTTCAGTGCTAATCATGCTCTTTGGATGTAGCGCTGCCAAACGAGCTGGACGAAGTCCGGAAACCGAAGCATTATTGCGCGCTGCGAGCGCTGGAAACGCCGACACAGTCAAAACGCTATTGGTCTCTCCGAACGTTGACATCAATGGCATTGATGATCAAGGCAACACTGCCTTAATTCAGGCGGCACGCTTCGGACACGATGAAGTAGTGAGAGATTTGTTGGTCGCCAGGGCCGATGTGACGGTAAAGAATTCTGAAGGCAAAACCGCTCTGATCTTGGCAGCCGAAGGCGGGCATGACCGGACGGTTGCGGTGCTGACGCAGGCGGGCGTCAGGTAAGCGCACGCGCCAAGTTTCTTACAAATCCCTTCTTGCAAAGGATGCCGCATCATGAAGCTTGAACTGGACGCTGAGATCTTGGAGTTCAAGATCGCTCCAACAAAAAAACGCCCGATGACAGTTGATTACCTCTCAACCAGTCGAGAGGTGATCGTTCACGCTACACTTCCAGACGAAAAATCAATAAGTTTCGATACTAACTCAGAGGAAGTGATCCTTAGTTTTCGACAGCTTGATTTACGGCTGTCCGAAGTTGCCGTCCGCCAAATCTTTGAGGCATTGCCGCCGGAGATGTTGCGCAGACTGTGAGTTTTAACTTTCCTTGAGAAGCGTTCTCGTAGCGATGGGAAAGCTTACGATTAGGGGGCAAAAAAAGGAGGTCCAAGATGACGATCATCCTCTTAGTGATTCTCATTCTCTTGTTAATTGGTGCGATGCCAAGATGGAACCACAGCAGGAACTGGGGGTACTGGCCAAGCGGAGGAATCGGAACGATTCTCTTGATCGTTCTTATCCTTTTTCTTCTCGGACGAATATGATCCTGTTGTTGCAATAGCGTTCTGGTGCGGCGCTTGAATATCCACGATTCACTGCTTGGCTGATCTCTTTTTCCCATTGCTTATCTTTTTCGTGGACTGACCAAGACCTGCCGCTTTGGTCCCAGCTTCTGCAGCTCCTACCACAGCGCCGGTAGCCGCCCCAGCGACGGCGCCCGTCAAAACTTTGCGCGCAACCTTTTTTACTCTGCTAATGAGGCCGGGCGAGCTCGGGTTACCTGACTTCTTGCGCCCTCTCTTCTTACTTGACGCTGACGAAACTGATTTCTTCGCGGCCGATCGCTTCTTTGTATTCTTTTTGGTTGCCATACACTTTCTTATTCCTTTTTCTAACGTGAATGATTTTCGCCCACCCGGACCATTGGCCCGAGCTAGTCGCAAAGAGTGTGCCGCTAGGATTCGAAAGGTTACAAGAGCTCACAGAGAAAAACTGAAGAAAAACTACTACCCGCTCGTCCAAGACCTACGATGAAGATCATTCGCATGATGGTGCTATGTTGTGTGGCCCTCTTGGGTTCGGTTGCGGTGTACGCTAAAGACGCGCCTATTCAATACAAGATCCGAATTGATCCAGCCGATCTCACAAGCTTTGCTGTCGAGATGAAGGTCCAGCGGCAGCGGCCTGGTTTGCTGCGGGTGGCGATGGCAGTCCACCCTGAATACGACGATCGGTACTTTCGCTATATCGAAAATTTCTCCGCATCGGACGCGCGCGGCGGTCAACTCACCGTCGGTCGTGGAGAAGACACGGTCTGGCGTATCGACAACGCACCGCAGCAGACACACATCCGATATCGTCTTCGCTTGCCGGCACAACAGTCGGCGCTTCGTCAATCGTGGAAGCCGTTCCTCACACGTGATGGCGGTATGGTCGGTGACCTTCATTCACTCATGTATGTCGTTGGCGAAGAAAAACGTCGTGCTCGGCTCGACCTCGAAATGCCAGCCGAGTGGACCGCGGCGTCGGGTCTCGAGCCGACATCAAATCCGCGAAGTTTTACAGGTTCTACGGAGCTGTTGCTCGACTCGCCGATCATGATCGGTAAGCTGAAGCAATGGCAGTTTGTTGCTGCCGGTGTGCCGCACAGTGTCGTGATCTGGTCGGCTTCGGGCCAGCCGAAAACCGACCCCAAACCCATTCTCGATGGCATTAAGCAGCTCGTGACTCAGTCGATCGGTGCCTTCAGTAGGCCGCCCTACCCGCGCTATGCCTTTCTGTTACAGGAAGGTGGGCAGTCAGCACTCGAACATCACACGTCGTTGAATGTTGGTCTCTCATCCCGTCTCGAAGATCTCTTTGAAGAGATTGCGCATGAGTACATCCACGTTTGGAACCTGATGGATGTGCGTCCCAAAGAGCGGGTTGGTCTTCGTTATCGTTTTGCTGATCCTACCGGGGTCCTTTGGTGGAGCGAAGGGGCAACGATAATGTTTTCCGATCTACTCATCCGGCGCGGCCGGATCTCCGGTGAGAGTCGCTCGCGTATCGAACGTCTCGAATCACTGATGGCACGATACTTTTCGTCGCCTGGCTATTCGAACCAGTCTGCCGAGAAGGTCAGCAAGGGAGACTCCCATCCGGAGATCCTCGGCGACAATTTTGCCAGTACTCATCTCCAGGGCGAGCTGCTTGTCACGATGCTTGACCTCGAGATTCGAAACGAAACAGAAAACCGCAGGAACGCGACTGACGTGATGCGCCGGCTTGCCGAACGATTCGACTCCGAGCGCGGCATCGACAACACTGATATAGAACGAGCGATAGAAGTAGTGTGCCAGTGCGATAAGAAGCAGTTTTTCCGCGACTACATCTACGGTGCGCGCGTGGTCGACTTCAACCGTTACCTCCAACTGATTGGACTCCGCTCCGGGGTTCAAACCATTCCCGCCGTAGACGACAAGGGTCAGTCCGTCGTGGATCTTCGAATCGTTCCGCTTTCGTTTGAGAGTGAGGGTGATTTTAAGGTCAGGATCATGAACCCCGAGAGCATCTGGGCCAAAGCAGGCATCCGCACAGGTGACACAATTATTTCGGCAGACGAAGGAAAAATTTCCACTTGGCAGGATTTTCGTGGCTGGCTGGGACGGTTGAAGATAGGTGACACTGCGCGGCTCATAATCCGCCGTGATGGAAACACGCAAACTATCGAAGTGCCGATCAAAGGTTTTCTACGGGCGGTCGTGCGTATCAGTGAGTTGAAAGAGGCGACAGCCAAGCAGTTGATGCTTCGCAAGTCATGGCTAAACGCGAATTAATAATCAGGTCTGTGATCTCTTTCTCTGTCCTCACTGAACCTGTGCGCGAGACTATTCCGATTACGTAAGGTCTCGAAGGTTTCAACATCGACTAGATAGGCTGATGGAACGCCATGCTGCGTAATTAGGATCGGCTCTCGATCCTTCTCGAGCTGGTTGAGGATCTCCGGGGCTTGGCGCTTCAGTGTGGTGACGAGTTCGGTTCGCATAGAGTGATACTAAAGTAGCACTTCCATTTTGAGTCAAGAGTTAGTCGACCGACGCACTTATTATCCGCAGATACACAGATCGTTTGTTGCAGGCTTACGTTATCGAAGGTGCCAGGCCGCACAAGAAATACAAATTACAAAGCTCAAGCACCAAACGCGTGACAGCCTTCGCAGCGCGTGGTATGCATACATATATGTCGGGGCTTTGGAATGTAGACGATCAAGCAGCACGGCTCGCGGAACTCACCAGTCAAGATAGCGATCTGAAGGATGCTCCCCTGCGCCGCGATGTGCGTTCGCTTGGCCGTCTGCTTGGCGACGTTCTCAAGGAACAGGTTGGCGACAAATTGTTTTCAGCGGTTGAGGGATTGCGCTTGTTGTTGATTGAGCATCGAGAGTTGCATGCGCACCCAGCACACGACGTTGAGAATGAGCGACGCTTGATCGAGCGTGCGGAGAGAATTGTCAGTCGCCTGGATGTTGCTGAAGCGCATCAGATGGCGAAAGCGTTCGCAATCTATTTTGAACTGACAAACCTCGCTGAAACCAATCATCGCAAACGTCGTCGCCGCGCCGCCCACGCGTCGTCCGAGTTTCTGGCCCAGCCGGGATCATTTCTCGGAACTCTGCGTCGGATGCGTGATGCGGGCATCACTCAACAGCAAGCACTTGAGTGGCTGACGAAGATCGAAGTCATACTTGTATTCACTGCCCATCCCACCGAAGTCGCAAGACGCACCGTGTTATTCAAGCGACAACGTATTGCCGCCGAACTCGAACAATTAGATCGTCTGCCCCTGACCGAGAGAGAGTCTGAAAAACACGAGCAGGCGATTATTGCGGAAATATCCGCACTCTGGCAGACCGATGAAGTACGACGCCGTCAGCCGACAGTTCGCGACGAAATCAGGATGGGGCTCGATTACTATCCGAGTGTTTTGTTTGAGACCTTGCCGGCGTTGTATGACGAGTTGGCTGACAATTTCCGTGAAACTTATGGTGAAGAGTTACCAGCGAACGCGTTGCCTCGAGTTTTGCGGTTTGGTTCGTGGATTGGCGGCGACCGTGATGGCAATCCTTTGGTCACGCCCGCGTGTACGCGCGATGCGTTGGAGATAGCTCGCGAAACGATTCTCGGCTACTACATCGAGCGAGTAAACGATTTGATTTGGCAACTCAGTCCTTCGACACATCAGGTTCCGGTTTCAATGCAACTGGAAGCAGCACTCAACTCTTATGCGGCAACTGTTTCAGCGCCTGAGCTCAATCCGGAAAGACATCCGTTACAAGAAGTCTATCGGCGTTTTCTCGATTATGTGTTGGCCCGTCTGGTCCTGGCGCGAGACGAACGCAACAACACGAATGCGTACAAGAACGCCGCTGAGTTCCGCGAGGATCTGAGCGTAGCGCGTCAAAGTCTCTCTGCACACGGCGGGGAACGTATCGCGAGATTTTTGTTCGATCCTCTGCTGCGCCAGGTAGATACTTTCGGCTTCCACTTACACACGCTGGACATTAGAGAGCATGGGAGCGTTCACAAACAGGCATTGCTAGAGTTTTCGAACGCTGTCGCCGCCAACGAGGATGCGCTTCCGCGTGCACCGTCGAAAGAAACTGTAAATTTGCTTGATTCACTCAGGGTGGTCAGTGACTTAAAACGCGAGTATCCACCCGAAGCAATTTGTAGTTACGTCATTAGCGGAACACAGTCGGTCTCGGACATCACGGCCCTGGTGTCGCTGGCCGAATTAAGCGGCGTACAGGTGGCGTCCACAAATGGATCTGATCCAGGCGTGATGCCTGTGCCGCTCTTCGAATCGATTGACGACCTGCGTAACTGCCCGGCGGTTTGCCGGAATTTGTGGACCAGCTCCTACTATGCTCGTTTGCTCGACTCATGGGAGCGACGGCAGGAGGTGATGCTTGGGTACTCCGATTCAAACAAGGATGGCGGGATGCTCACCAGCACCTGGGAGATATTCAAGGCCCATCGCGCGCTGCATTTAGTCGCTGCCGAATGCAACGTAAAGCTCACGTTGTTTCACGGACGCGGTGGAACCGTCGGGCGCGGCGGTGGACCAACCCATCACGCGATAGTTGCGCAACCGCAGGGCGCCTTCACTGGTCAGATAAAGATCACCGAACAGGGCGAAGTGATGAACTGGAAGTACTCAGATCGGATACTCGCTGAGAGAAACCTCGAGTTGATGATTGCAGCGTCGCTGGAAGCGCTGTCCCGACCGGGGAATCTCGAAGATTTAGATCAGGAGAGCGAAGCGGCCTTGGAGAAAATGTCTCACGACGCTTTCGAGTTCTACCGAGAAAAGATTGCCGAGAACGAAGCAATCCTGAACTATTTCGAAGAGGCAACGCCGGTCAAGGAATTGGAACATATGAGGATCGGTTCTCGGCCCACGCGACGAAGTGCCGGACGTGGTCTCGGTGATCTCCGCGCGATTCCGTGGGTGTTTGGTTGGATGCAGAGTCGTCATGTTGTGCCGGCATGGTTTGGAGTCGGCTTTGCTTTGGAACGCTTCTCCGAACAGAGTTTAAACAACGAGCAGTTGCTCGAAAAACTGATGTCGCAGTTTCCCCTCTTCACTGAACTGATCGCGAACGTTGAGTTGGGATTGGCGAAAGCTGACCTGTCGATTGCGCGTTTATATGCAGGGCTGGTTTCTGATGCGGCGCTAAGGGAGCGAGTGTTCGGCATGCTCTTCGAGGAGTTTGAGCGGACCAAAGCGATGGTGCTACGTTTGACTGGACAGACAAAGTTACTCGAGAAGAACCCGGTGTTGGCCCGTTCAATTCGATTGCGGAATCCGTACGTCGATCCGTTGAGCTTGATTCAGGTTGAGTTGCTGCGTCGGAAACGTCGAGGTGAGGATAACGACACTATGAACTACGCTCTTGCGGCAACCATCAACGGGATTGCGGCTGGGCTGAGAAATACCGGGTGAAGGCCTGCTACCACTCGATACCACGCAGTATCATCGAGGTTTCAGCCGCCCCAGCTCACGTCGCACCTCGTCAGGCGAAGGATTTTGACTGACGCTGGATTCGCATTTGGACCCGGTCGAGCCATCAGTAGAACTTGAGACTCGACCAGAATCACCACATCCAGTAACGAGGGGTAGCAGCTTTCCTACATGTGCTTGCGACGTTTTCGCAGGGCACCCGCCACTCCAACGATGCCACTGGTTAATAGCAGCAAAGTGGCAGGCTCAGGCACCGCCTGAAGCTGTCCGCGAATTTCTCCACCTGGAAATTGCGTAGTGTGAATATTGAAATACGCTAGCCCGTTGATCAGGCCGGTGGTAAAGGCCGCTTGCGCGCCCGCCACTGTTCCGCCATTTGCGGCGATGAAAGCGGGGTTGTACGTCGACGCAAGTGTTAGATCAAACGTTTGTAGATAGGTACCAGTAGTCACGCCTACTGGAAAACCTGGAAACGACGGAACCGTTGTCGCTGGGATCGCAATTCCACCTGGGGCCGCGCAGCAATGGATGTGAGCGATAGTTGTTGGACTCACTAGTCCAGCGAAGGAAACGTTGACGGTCATCAAATTTGTAACGGTGTCGATAGTTACCAATGCGCTACCGATGCCTGGCGAACCGGTCGGCGGCACTTCCTGAGCGCCAGTCATTGTGGTGGTGAACACGAGCTGATCTGCTTTTGCCATTCCGGACAACATAAGGAAGGCGAAAACCAATGAGACGAGATTCAGAGTTTTTTTCATAAGTGACCTCTTTCGCTCTGCGGGCGTCCTCTCATTTCTTTGCGAAGAAGATTCGTTATACGCGGCGACGACGTATCGCGCGAAAGGGGGATTTACACCGTTTGTAACTGCATCTGGGGGAAACTCACTCGTGGCCGGGGCAGCGCTAGTTGGGATACCGTTTTATAGATCCCTCAGCCTAAAATTGTATGTGCGCTACCGTACGAAGACGTTAAGTTTTTCAACTTATCGGGACGTGCGATCCCGCTTGTCTAAACAACGACTGCACGGGTCGCTATGCTGGATCGCTGGTTTACCGACAAATTCCGGGAATACAAGCCGGAGCCATAACAGTTTTTTGCTTTGCAGCCATTCCGTCTGATAGTCCGACTGCTACGACTCCGATCAGCGGCGAACCCGAAATATCTCGTACACCGCACCTTGATCAAGCGAAACCACAAAGAGATTACCGTTGGGTCCAGTTTTTATATCTGTGATAATCCCGAAGTCTCGACCAATTAACAAGCTTTCGCTCTCAGTCATTTCATGAAAAGTCAAGTTGTCGGCTACGCGATCGTCGAGCCTCGGATCATCCACGCCGATCTTTCTTCTGTTACCCGTCAAATTAAAGTGGAACAGCGGTCCACCCAAAGGTTCTGGCACTGAGAAGCCAACAAACAAATCGCCAAAGAATTGGGGTCCTAAAGCTCGGCTATTCAAAAAACCTATTGCAGCCGGAGCGAGCACGTGTTTCCAACTGAACTCAGGATCGCTATAACGCGAACCGGGAAGCACAAACAAACGCGATAATGCTTCATGCGGGGTCTCGGCGATTCTTTCCGGTCCCCAACGAAACTGCTGCAAGTTCGGAAAATCTTCATGATGCAAAGAGGTCGTTTCGATCAGCTTATACTCGGGCACACGTTCGGCCGGTCCGATGATCTGAATCCAACCAGAGTTCATTCCTCGCTCGACCAAGTTAAGCTCGTCGAACGCATCTTCACCGTTCTCCTGATCCCAGAGATTGCCTGAGAGCGGATCGAACGCCATCCCGAAGCTATTACGAATGCCATAGGCGAATATCTTTCGAATGTTTTCGCCAACTTCACCGCCGATTTGCGTGCCTACATTAAAGAATGGGTTATCTGCTGGGGTGGTTCCATCGTCGTTAAGTCGCAAAATGACACCGGTGAAATGTGCGTCGTCGGGCTGTGGGCCGCCAAACTGATCGTCAGGGACCGGAGAACCGAGTCCAGTTAATGTTGGCCCAGAGGGCAGATTTTGGAGTTGGCTGCGCCGCCCGGCATCGCCAAACATGATGTAGAGCTTGCCATCGGGTCCGAATGCCAGCACACCTCCATCATGGTTGCCACGCGGCGGCTGGGCTTCATCCCCCTGACCTGGCGGTATTGGTGCACCGTCGTTTTGAAACGAAAGTAATTTGATCAGGTTATGGTCGAACGTCAGCGATGAGCCGTCCCAAACAAATCTGTCGACGCGATTCCCGAGGAGAGGGACGGCAAGAATGTTATCCGTATCAGCTCCGAGATCCGGCGTGTCCGCACATTCGTTTTCCATAGGGAAGAACGGGTTCTCTGCCGGTGGAGGCATTCCTTTACAACTCCAGAAAAGATAGACACCGGGATCAGTAGGGAAGGCTGGATGAAGTGCAATTCCCAACAATCCTCTCTCGGACGAGAAGTTTACTCCCAGGTCTAAAACGGTGCTGCCAACATTTCCGTTTACAACTCGCTTCACCTTGCCGGTGTTCTTTTCCAACACCAGAAAGTCGTTTGGTCCAATAAAGGCCATTGTGATTGGCGTGACCAGGTCACTGACCGCCGCTCTGAGCGCAAGGTTCGGAACGAGCATTGTAGGGCCAGCCGATTGGGCGCGCGTAGCTTCGTTTATGAATGGCTCAACACCAATAGCTAGTGCTAACACGAGAATACAAAGAATCAATGCACATGTTTGCCTCATGTTCTTACTCCTTCTTAGGAAGCAGGTGTGCCGCTCGGGGGATTTGGAGGAACCACCCATAGGAGAACGTCACGGATTTGACGTGAGGCAAACACTTATAATGAATGTTTTTGAAGGCGTCAAGAGGTACGTGTTAGGGTCGAACCTAAGACTGAATCGCAGAACTTTTGCACCACTTCGGTTAGTAGTAACACGGCCTGATCTACACGTTACAAGCTCCCGGTGTAAGTCCCGCTTGCCTCATTCTGATAACAAACCTATTAGGTTCCGGCCCAACTTTTGTAACGTGTTAAAGGCTTGGCGATACCACCGAATCGTTTTAGGTGAGACGTTGCAGAGGTAAGTTTTTTCTTTCTGGAACAAATCAAAGGGTTTCCATGAATCCTCCAATCAGCAGGTCATTTAACCTAGCTTAGAAACTGGAGAACCTTAATAGGCATGTTGTATTGCTTACGAAGAAGCTCGGCGCGTTGCGCGAAAAGTTGCAGACGTTGCTTGTCATAATAAGAACGCCACATCGCAGTCTCCAGTCGCGCGACTTCGTCGGCGTCAAAGCTTCGAAGTTGCGTAGTGCGCGACGCGAAAAGGCCGCATGCGACTCAAACGCCAATGAGCAACACGAGCACGCTGAAAACTTTGAGAAATCTTCTCATTTTGAGGATCTATAGGTTGGACTCTTAAGACTAAAAAGGCTCGCAGGAAGTTAGAATAAACATGCCCACAGTAAACTCATTAAATCGAACCATTCGAAGCTTGCAGACGCATTTACCTGGGTGGCTTTTCCTGCGTGGTCCCAGGTGGCACGACCGCCGTAGAGAGTGAAAGCCATGCCATTGAGCACACGATTCTCAAGTCCAACTAAACTGGCCGGTACTTCTAATCGCACCCACTGCCCGGTCGGCGGCAGCGCTCCCATGAAGCGCCGGCTGTTAGTGCCGTCAGTGCCCCAGCCGATGTTGTTCGCACCCCAGTAGGCTCGATGCTCCCATGTGCCATCGTTCCACTGCAGCATGATCTCGCTCGGAACATTTGCCGGATCCAAATACACATAGGCAATCAACGTGTCGCCGGTGTTGACAGTTAGCGTTGCCGTCGCACCAAAAAAGTAATGCTGATGCGCGGCGCTCGAGATGCCCGACTGATCGGCGAGACTGCCGGAAAACGGCGTGGGGTTAGCAGCAATCCAGTTCCAACCACTGCCGTCGGCGGCCAATATGGCTCCTGCCGGTGTCGAATCCTCGATCCAGACAACCTCGCTCGGCACGGGTGTTGGTGTCGGCGTTGGCGTCGGCGTCGGCGTCGGTGTAGGTGTCGGGGTTGGGCCACTACATGGATCGAGAGGTCCTTGCTCTATCCATCCGTTAGACCATCGATACCATTGTGCGTCGGTGCCGAAGACATAAACGATGTGATTGCAATAAAGAATTTCAGAACCGACGCCGCCCGACGCTTGGACGCCGTTGCGCAAGATCGCTCCGTTAGTTGCGCGAGTCCACACAGCACCGGTGCTATCAATAATCTGAGTTGCTGGTGGCACGCGGGTGTTATTCGGCGATTCTCCAGTCGGTGTCGGTGTTGGAGTTGGAGTTGGAGTCGGCGTCGGAGTAGGTGTTGGTGCCGGAGTTGGCGTAGGTGTAGGCGTCGGAGTTGGCGTAGGTGTAGGCGTTGTGTCGCCACACGGATCGACAGGTCCTTGCCCCACCCATCCGTTAGACCATCGATACCATTGCGAGTCAGTGCCGAAGACATAAACGATGTGATTGCAATAAAGAATTTCAGAACCGACGCCGCCCGACGCTTGGACGCCGTTGCGCAAGATCGCTCCGTTAGTTGCGCGAGTCCACACAGCACCGGTGCTATCAATAATCTGAGTTGCTGGTGGCACGCGGGTGTTATTCGGCGACTCTCCACTCGGCGTCGGAGTTGGTGTTGGAGTCGGTGTCGGCGTCGGCGTCGGCGTTGGTGTTGGAGTCGGCGTAGGCGTTGGGCTGCTGGTCGTGAGCGCAAAATCCTGCGTGGCTGTACCACCGGAAGAGACATTCACATTGTTAGCCACGCCACTCGCATAGCCCGCCGCGGACACACTGACTTGATAGGTTCCCGTCGGCAAATTAGTGAATCTATAGAAGCCACTCAAATCAGTTTTTAAAACGTGAACTCCTGCTGTCACTAAAGCATCGTTGAGCGGATTATTCGTACTGTCATCCCTAACTGTACCCTGGAGAGTACCAACCGTATTCGGGAGGCACTGTGAGTATCTGAATGAACCGATGCGCGTTTTCCAATTGTTCTGCGCGAGAGTGGTCGGCATCGAATCATAGTATTGGTTCGTATACCAGAACGTACAGCCATCAGGATCGATCGTCATTGCGCTGTAGTCGCCCCACCGGTTATTGAGAGTGCCGTCTGAGAATCTGCAACACTGAAAGCCCGTACCTTCAATCATCGAAGTTTCACCCTATCCTAGGGTGTTTA
>Ga0209387_1000392_pt1 | contig 12191 bp, 10 predicted proteins | sample NCControl_FD_187515 | JGI IMG/M metagenome (GOLD analysis project Ga0209387, IMG submission 187515) | Agricultural soil microbial communities from Utah to study Nitrogen management - NC Control (SPAdes) (version 2) | ecosystem: Environmental > Terrestrial > Soil > Agricultural land | place: USA...
TTTCCCGCCCCAGACTCCGGGCGCGGTGGCTTGGCGGCTCGAGCTCCGCCGGGGCCGCACCCTCGCCATCGAACTTCGGTTCGACGCCGCGCGTCCGGCCCGGGTGTTCCTCGATCTCTTCTCGGTGCGGGACACCAATGCGCCGTCCCGGGTGGCCAGCCTGAAGGAAGATTCCACCGCGCTCCGCTACCAGGTGCGGCGCGACGGGGTGTACATCCTGCGGCTCCAGCCTGAGCTGCTCCGGGGCGGGCGCTGGACCCTGGAGCAGCGGACCGAGGCCTCACTCGGGTTTCCGGTTCCCGGCCTCGATGTGAAAGCGGTGAAGAGTCGCTTCGGGGTCGACCGGGACGCGGGCCGGCGGCGTCATCACGGGCTCGACATCTTCGCGCCCCGGGGTACCGCGGTGGTCGCCCTGGTGGACGGGTATGCGCGTCCCGGTACCAATCCGCTGGGCGGGAACGTGGTGTGGCTGACCGACGGGCGCCGGAATCTCTATTACGCCCATCTGGACCGCTGGGCCTTCGAGGACGATGCCCAGGTGCGGGTGGGGGACACCCTGGGCTACATCGGCAACACCGGGAACGCGAGGACCACGCCGCCGCATCTGCATTTCGGGATCTACGACAATGGCCCGGTGGATCCGTTTCCGTTCCTGGCGCCGGACGATCCCAGGCCTGCGGCACCGAGCCGGGCGCCGGAAGAATGGAACCAGTGGGTTCGAGTGACGGCGCGGGAGGCGGTGCTCCGGAACGGAGCGAGTCGCGATGCTGACACGCTGTACTTGATCGAGCGGGGCGGGCTGGCCCGGGTGATCGCGGCTTCGCAGGGCGCGCTCAGGGTGCTGCTCCCCGACGAATCGACCGGCTATCTCGACCCCCAGGCTCTGACCAGCGTCGCCCGGCCGCTCCTCCGGGCCCGGCTCGACTCCGGCACCGTGCTGCGTGAATCCCCGGGCGACCGGGCCCCTGCGGTCGAGCTGCTGACCGGAGCCGCCATGGGAGACGTACTCGGCCGCTTCGGTGACTTCGCCCTGGTGCGGGTCCCCGACGCCGGGACCGGCTGGGTCGCCGCTCACATGATCGGCTTGCCGCCCAGCTGCTGCCAGAGATAGGCATAGGTCAGCGCCAGCATCTTGGCCCGCTGCTCGCTGGTAACCCCGGCGCCGTGCCCGCCCTCGGTGTTCTCGAAGTAGTAGAAGGGCAGCCCCATCGATTCCATCTTCGCCGCCATCTTCCGCGCGTGGCCGGGGTGCACCCGGTCGTCCCGGGTCGTGGTGGTGAACATCACCATCGGATACTTCGTCCCGGGCCTGAGATTGTGGTAGGGTGAGTACTTGGAGAGGTAGGCCCACTCCTCCGGTTTGTCGGGGTCCCCGTATTCCGCCATCCAGCTCGCGCCGGCCAGCAGCGTGTTGTAGCGCCGCATGTCGAGCAGGGGCACCTGCACCACGACCGCCTTGTAGAGCTCGGGTCGCTGGGTGAACGACACCCCGACCAGGAGGCCTCCATTGCTGCCGCCGATGATCCCAAGCCGCTCGGCCGAGGTGATCCGCTGCCTGATCAATTCCTCGGCGACGGCGGCAAAATCGTCGTAGACCCGCTGCCGGTTTTCCTTGAGCCCGGCGCGGTGCCACTGCGGCCCGAATTCGCCGCCGCCCCGGATGTTCGCGACGACATACACCCCGCCGCGCTCCAGCCAGGACGCTCCTACCGTGCTGTTGTAGTTGGAGGTCGAGGGGATCTCGAACCCGCCATAGGCATAGAGCAGGGTGGGGTTGTTGCCGTCCCGCGGCAGACCCTCCCGCGCCACGACGAAAAACGGAATTCTGGTCCCATCCTTCGAGGTCGCCTCCAGCTGCTCGATCTTCAAGCCCGCGGCGTCGAACATGGCCGGCAGCCGCTTCACCTCGGAGATCCTGCCGTCCTCGCCGGACAGATACAGCGTCGTGGGCTGGACGAAATTGGCGTAGGCGAAGAAGAAGCGGTTCGACGAGGGCGTAGCGCCGACAAAGTTGATGCTGCCGAGGTCGGGGGCCGGCACCTTGGTAAAGGTCCAGGCGCCGTTCTCATGGCGGTACTGGCGCAGCTCTCCCCGCACGTTGTTCAGCACGTTGAGCAGGAGGTAATCACGAGTGGGGTGGATGGCGTTGATGGTCTCCTTCGGCCCCGGCTGCATCACCAGCGAAAAGCGGGGCGACCCGGCCAGGAATTCGTCCACCGACGCGGCCACCAGTGAGCCGGTGGGCCAGGTCGTGCCGCCGACCTGCCAGGGGTCGCGCACGTAGACCACCATCCGGTCGCGGACCAGGTGGAGATCCGCGTCCTTCGGAATATCCAGCTTAACCAGCTTGGCCTTCTCGAAGAGGTACTGGGTTCCCTCGTAGAAATTGGTCCCGTCGAAGATCCGGACGTAGCGGCGGCCGCCGGCATCGTCGCTGGACACGAACGCCCAGACGTGGTCGGCGGGGACCTCCATGATCTGCTCCGCGGAGGCGAGCGGAGTACCGCGCCGCCAGAGCTTGATCACCCTCGGGTATCCCGAGGTCGTCATGCTCCCGGGGCCGAAATCGGTTCCGACCAGAATCGTGTTCTGGTCCACCCAGCCCAGGGTGGATTTGGCCTCCGGAATCCGGAAGCCGTCCGCCACGAATTCCTTGGTGACGAGATCGAGCTCGCGGGTCTCGGCGGCGTCGGAGCCGCCCCGGGAGAGCGACACCAGGCAGCGCTGGTTGGCCGGCTCGAAACAATCGGCCCCGCCGAATGACCAGGGCACGCCCTCTTTCTTCGCCAGCGCGTCGATATCGAGGACCGTCTCCCACGACGGCGTACCGGTCAGGTAGTCGGCCGAGGTGGTTCTCCGCCAGATGCCCCGCTCGTGCTCGGCATCCTGCCAGAAGTTGTAGATCATGTCCCCCTTGATGGAGGGAAACGCGATCTTGTCCTTCGAGTCGAAAATGCGCTTGGCGCGCTCGAACAGCGGCCGATAGATCGGCGTCTTTTCGAGCGCGGTAACCGTGGCGGCGTTTTTGGCGCGGACCCATTCCATGGCCCGCTGTCCCTCGACTTCCTCGAGCCACTGGAACGGGTCGGCCGGAGCTTGCCGCGCAGCCACCGCGGCGGGCGACAAAGCGCACCCCACGACCAGGGCCAGCAGGGCGCGTCGCGGTTGTTTGTAGGTCATATCGCCTCTTCTCGGGTGTCGCAAAACAAAGATACCGTGTGCAGCAACAGGGTTGTACCTCGCGCGGGACAGAGGCCATAATCGGACGAGTCACGCGGAGCCGCGGAGGGCGCGGAGGAGTCTTGGATGCGAGAACTGGATGACATTACAGGTGGAATCGTGGACGCCGCGCTCCGCATCCATCGTGACCTGGGCCCGGGGCTGCTGGAATCCGTGTACGAGACTGTGCTGGCGCGGGCGCTCGACCAGCGGGGATTTCAGGTCGAGCGACAACAGGCCATCCGTTTCGAATACGACGGGATGGTGTTCGAGGAAGGATTGCGCATTGACCTCTTGGTTGATAATCGCGTCATCGTGGAACTCAAATCTGTGGAGCGACTGGCGGCTGTCCACAGCAAGCAGCTTCTGACTTATCTCAAGCTGACGAACACTCCCGTCGGTCTGCTCATCAACTTTGGCGCCGCCACACTGCGGGAGGGTTTGCATCGTGTTGTCAACGGGCTGCCCGCTTCCGCGTCTCCGCGCCTCCGCGTGAACCGGACCGCGGGGCACCCCGCTCCGCTGCCGCCGCGAGGTTCGCCTATCTTTCCTGGATGACTCAGTTGTCCGCTGTCGTAGTGGGAGGGGGCCTGGCCGGTTCGGAAGCCGCCTGGGCGCTGGCCAATCGCGGAGTGGCGGTGACCCTCCACGAGATGCGCCCCGCCGTCACGACGCCGGCGCACCAGACCGGACGCCTGGCGGAGCTGGTCTGCAGCAACTCCTTCAAGTCGGTCGAGCTGGTCAACGCCCACGGCCTGCTCAAGGCCGAGCTCCGGATGCTGGGCAGCCTGCTGCTCGAGTGCGCCGACCTGGCCCGGGTGCCCGGAGGCTCCGCGCTGGTGGTGGACCGGCACGTCTTCTCCGAGGCGGTAGATGCCCGGATCCGGGCCCACCCCGGAATCACCCTCAAGACCGGCGAGGCGACCGAGCTCCCGGCGCCGGGCATCGTCGCCACCGGTCCGCTCACCTCCGAGTCACTCGCCACCGCCATCTCCGCCCGGCTGGGCAGCTCGGCGCTCGCCTTCTACGACTCGATTGCGCCGATCGTGAGCGACGAGTCGCTCGACCACGACCGGTTGTACCGGCTCTCCCGGTACGCCAAGGGCGACGGCGACGATTATCTGAACGCCCCGCTCACCCGTGAGGAATACGAGGGCTTCATCGCGGCGCTCACCGCGGCGGACCAGTACCAGGGTCACGACTTCGATGAAGTGCCCTACTTCGAAGGATGCCTTCCGGTGGAGGAGATGGCCCGCCGCGGGCCGGAGACCCTCCGCTTCGGGCCGATGAAGCCGGTCGGGCTGCCCGATCCACGCTCGGGACGGGAACCCCACGCGGTGGTGCAGCTCCGCCGGGAGGACAAGGCAGGGCAAATGTGGAACATGGTCGGCTTCCAGACCCGGCTCCGGATTCCCGAGCAGCAGAAGGTGTTTCGCGGTATCCCCGGTCTCGCCACCGCCGAGTTCCTGCGCTACGGCAGCATCCACCGGAACGCGTACATCAACAGTCCCCAGAGCCTGGGACCGGGCCTCGCGACCCGGGAGGGGTCGCCGGTGTTTTTTGCGGGGCAGCTCACCGGCGTCGAAGGCTACACCGAGTCGCTGGGCACCGGGATTCTGGCCGGGATCAACCTGCACCGTCGGCTCACCGGACGGGAGATCGCGGTGCCGCCGCCCACCACCATGCTGGGCGGGCTGCTGCGCTATCTCCGGGAGGCCGATCCGAAGCACTTCCAGCCGATGAACGCCAATTTCGGATTGCTGGATCCGCTCCCCGGCAAAGTGAAGAAGGCCGCAAAGCGGGAAGCGCTGGTGGAGAGGGCGATCGCGGAGTTTCGCGCCTGGGCGGGCTCATTGTGAGGGCGGAAAGGCGCAAAGGCGCAACGGCGCAGAGTCGTGTGGAAGAGTTCCTGCTCCATCTGGAGAAGGAACGCGACCAGTCGCCCCACACCATCAAGGCGTACCGCCGGGACCTGGAAGCCTTCAGCACTTTCTGCAACCGCTATTACGCCGGCGCATGGAGCTGGGAGACAATCGACCGGCTCGGGGTGCGGGGCTTTCTCGGGGAACACGAGCGCAAGGGGCTGGCGCGGCGCTCGGCGGCGCGGGCGCTTTCGGCGGTGCGGTCGTTTTACCGCTATCTCCAGGTGCACCACGGCGTGGCCAACGCGGTGGCCCGCTCGGCCCGGATGCCCCGGCTGGAAAAGCGGCTGCCGACCCACCTCCGCCGGGAGGAGATGGATGCACTGTTCGCCCACGCCGAGGCAAAGGCGGCGGAGAACGAGTTCACCGCGCTCCGCGATCTCGCGATGCTGGAATTGTTCTACTCCAGCGGCCTCCGCCTCGCCGAGCTCGCCGGCATCGACCTCGCCACGCTCGACCTGCTGAGCGACCAGGTGAAGGTGCGCGGCAAGGGACGCAAGGAACGGATCGTGCCGGTGGGGCGCCGGGCGGTGACCGCGCTCCGGCGCTATCTTCTCGCGCGCGAGGCGGTGGCCCGGCGTCCCGGGGCCGAGCGCATGGCGGTGTTCGTGAACCGGAGCGGGCGCCGGCTCGGGGTGGCCACCATCCAGCGCCGGATGCACCGGTTGTTCGACGCCATCGGGGCGGAAGGGCAGCGGGTCCACTCGCTCCGGCACACCTTTGCGACCCACTTGATGGATGCGGGGGCGGACCTTCGGGCGGTGCAGGAGCTGCTGGGTCACGCCTCGCTCAGCACCACCCAGATCTACACCCACACCAGCGTGGAGAGACTGAAGCAGGTCTATCGTCAAGCGCACCCCAGAGGAGGGTGAGGGGTCAGTGGTCAGGGGTCAGTGGTCAGGATGAAAAGCTTCACCACTGATCCCTGACCACTGACCACTAATCACTCGACACACTATGGCTTTTCACGGAACAACGATTCTCGTCGTCAGGAAGGCCGGCCGGGTCGCGCTGGGCGGCGACGGGCAGGTCAGCATCGGCGACACGATCGTCAAGTCCACCGCGAACAAGGTGCGCTCGCTCCGGGGCGGGAAGGTGCTCACCGGCTTCGCGGGCTCGGTGGCCGACGCGCTCAATCTCTTCGAGCGGTTCGAGGAGAAGCTGGACCGCTATCCGGGCAACCTGCCCCGTGCGGCCGTGGAGCTGGCCAAGGACTGGCGGAGCGACCGGGTGCTGCGGCGGCTCGAGGCGCTGCTGGTGGTCGCCGACCTGGAGCACAGCTTTCTGCTCAGCGGCACCGGGGAGCTGATCGAGGCGGACGACGGGTTGATCGCGGTGGGTTCCGGCGGCAACTATGCCCTGGCCGCCGCCCGCGCCCTGGCGCCCGACCCGGCGATCTCGGCCCGCGAAGTGGTGCAGCGTTCGCTGGAGATCGCGGCGGAGATCTGTGTCTTTACTAATCGCAATCTGACCATCCTGGAATTGTGAGACGTGAGATGTGAGATGTGAGACGGAAGAACAACCATCTCACCTCTTACGTCTCACCTCTCACGTCTTACCTTTGGGCATGACCACCCCCGCCGCCGAAGCTCCGCCCCTCCCCTGGCTCGAGGAGATGCCGCCCCGTCAGATCGTGGCGGAGCTGGATCGCTACATCGTGGGCCAGGACGCGGCCAAGCGGGCCATCGCCATCGCGGTGCGCAACCGGTGGCGGCGGAGCCAGGCGCCCGACCCGATCCGGGATGAAATCACCCCGTCCAACATCATCCTGATCGGCCCCACCGGGGTCGGCAAGACCGAGATCGCCCGCCGGCTGGCCCGGCTGGCCGGCGCCCCGTTCGTGAAGGTGGAGGCTTCCAAGTTCACCGAGGTGGGCTACGTGGGCCGGGACGTGGAGGGGATGGTGCGCGACCTGGTGGATGCCGCGGTCAACCTGGTCCGCACCGAGCGGGAGGACGAGGTCTATCCCCAGGCGGAAGAGCGGGCGGAAGAGAAGCTGCTCTCCCTGCTCCTGCCGGAGCCTGCGGGAGACGCGAAGGCGCGGGGACGCGATGACGCGTCCGCCCTCACCCCCGAGGAGGAGAGCCGGAAGCGCTCCCTGGAAAAACTCCGCGCCATGCTCCGGGAAGGGAAGCTGGACGAGCGGGAAGTGGAGATCGAAGTCACTCCCCAGGGCTACCCGCCGATGGAAATGATGCAGCCACCCCAGGGGATGGAAGGAACCGACTTCAATTTCACCGAGTGGCTCCAGCAGATGATGCCAAAGGGCAAGAAGCGGCGCTCGGTGCGGGTGCCGGAGGCCCGGCGGATCCTGGTGGACGAGGAGCTCCGCCGGATGGTGGACATGGACGACGTGGTGAACGAAGCACTGGAGCGGACCGAGAACCACGGCATCATCTTCGTGGACGAAATCGACAAGATCGCGGGGGAGCGGAGCACCGGCGGCCCCGACGTGTCGCGGGAGGGGGTCCAGCGGGACCTGCTCCCGATCGTGGAAGGCTCCACGGTGCAGACCCGCTACGGTTACGTCCGCACCGATCACGTGCTGTTCATCGCCGCGGGAGCATTCCACGTCTCCAAGCCGTCGGACCTGATTCCCGAGCTCCAGGGGCGGTTTCCCATCCGGGTCGAGCTCACCCCGCTCACCGAAGCCGATTTCATCCGGATCATGACCGAGCCGGAGAATGCCCTCACCCGGCAATACGCCGCGCTGGTCGCGGCCGAGGGCGCCGCGCTCAGCTTCACCTCGGAGGCGATCGCGGAGATCGCCAGGGTGGCGTTCGTCGCCAACGACCGGATGGAGAACATCGGCGCCCGCCGGCTCCACACCGTGATGAGCACCCTGATGGACGAAGTGCTCTTCGAGCTGCCCGGCCTGTTGGAGCGGGAGATCGTGTTCGACGCCGAACGGGTGCGGGATCGGCTGGCCAAGGTGATCGGGAACGACGATTTGCGGAGGTACATTCTGTAGACGACGCGGGGACGCGGAGGACGCGGAGGACGCGAAGGACGAGGAGTGGATGGCAGGAGGTGGGCATGCGGTTCGTGGTTGCGGGACTGATAGCGCTCTACGGGCAGCTTCTCCCCGCCCAGACGATGGAGATCCGGCTGCGCGACGAGACCAGCCGGGCCCCCGTTGTGGGCGCCATTGTCCGGCTGCTGGACGAGCGCGGCCCGGTAGCTCAGGGACTCAGTAACGAGTTTGGCTTCCTGGTGCTGCGGGCGGCGGTGGCGGGCTCCTATCGCCTCAAGGTGGATCGCATCGGATGGGCCGGCGCCATGGCCGGCCCCTTTGCGCTGGGCGCGGGAGAGACTCTCCGCCGGGAGCTGCTGCTCAGCTCCACCCGGCTCGAGCTGCCCGCCCTCTCGGTCGAGGGGGAGAGCCGCTGCGCCATCAACGCGCGAGGCGGGGCGCTGGCGGTCGCGCTCTGGGAGGAGATCCGCAAGGCGCTCACCGCCAGCGTGATTTCCGACGAAGGCACCCCCCAGCCGCTCCATGTCCGCGAGTTCAGCCGGGACCTCGACCTCGAGGGCCACCCGCTTCGGGAGCACCTGGTGGTCTCGAGGGTGTATATGCGCCACAGCTACTCCGCCCTCTCCCCCCGGGTGCTCGCCGAGGGAGGATTTGTTTTTTCCCGGGGCGACCGGACGATGTATGCGGCGCCGGATGCCCGCTCGCTGCTTTCCGAGGAGTTCGTGGCCGGCCATTGCTTCCGCGCTGTAGCGGGGCCCGGCTCACTGGTGGGGCTGGCCTTCGAGCCGTCCCGGGATCGCAAGGTGATCGACGTGCGGGGCACCCTCTGGGTGGACCGGGAGAGCAGCCAGCTCGATTTCCTCGAGTACCGCTACACCAGTCTGCCCGAACACCTGGCGCGGGGAGAGCTGGGAGGCCGGGTCGCCTTTCGCCGGCTTCTCTCCGGGACCTGGATCGTGAGCGCGTGGCACATCCGGCGGCCCCACCTGCTGCGGGAGGAGATCCGGGGAGCCGGGAACACCACCCGGTTCCGGGTCCGCACCACCGGCTTCAACGACCGGGGCGCGCGGGTGGATGTGGCCACCGATTCCCTGGGACGAATCATCCGCTCGGTAGTGCGGGGGCAAGCCTGGGACAGCATCGCCGGCCGGGGACTCGCCGATGCCGTGGTTTATCTCGAGGGGCTCGCCGATTCCATCGTGACCGACACCGCCGGCCGTTTCGAATTCGCGGTGGCCGATTCCGGGGACCGCATCCTGGCGATCCGCCACCGCCGCGCCGGCCTGCTGGGTCGTCCCGCCCGTACTGCTGTGCGGCTGGCGCCCCGCGACACCGCGATCGCCAATTTCTCGGTGCCCTCGCTCCAGACTTTTGCCCGCACCCTCTGCGGGACCACCTGGATGTATTCCGGGCTGGCCGGGATTCTCACCTCGGCGGACAGCCTGCCGGTGCCCGGACTTACGGCGCGGATCTCCTGGACCACGGCGGCCGGTGAGCGACGGGAAGAGTCGGCCCTGAGCGGGGACCGGGGGGTCTTTGCCATTTGCGGAGACCTCCCAGCTCACCGCGAGCTGATGCTGCGGATCTTCGACGGGAAGCGCCCGCTCACCGAGAACCCGGTAAAGCTTGCGGGGGCCGGTGTGGTGTGGATCGAGCTGAGGATGCCGGAGGACGCGGTGTCGCGGAGACGCGAGGACGCGAGGTGACGTACGTACGGGTGTGGAGATTCCGGCCCTTGGCGAACTGCATCGCGGCGTTCGAGGAGGCCTACGGCCCCGAGGGGGACTGGGCCCGACTGTTCCGCACCGCCGACGGCTTCCTCGGTACCACCCTGCTCAAGGGCGATGGGAACCCGGCGGAGTACCTGACCCTGGACCGCTGGGTCTCAGCAGAGGACTATGAAGCCTTTCGGCGGGTTCGGAACGAGGAGTTCACCGCTCTCGACCGGCAGTGCGAATCATTGACCGCGCTCGAGGAAGAGGTGGGAAGCTATGAAGAGAGACGATAGTTCGTCGTGATGAAACGCCCACTCGTGGTATTTGCACTTGTTCTGGCAACGATTGCGGCACCACAGGTGCATGGTCTGCAGGCCGATTCGGGAGTCCTCGTGATCTCCGGTGTGGTGGTGGATCCGCTGCGCCGTCCAATCGAAGGTGCGGAAATCCGGATCGCCAAGACCAGTCTTGCGACACTCTCTCTTGCGAATGGCAGCTTTCGCCTGGCGGCCTCGACAGGCGATTCCGTCCTGGTGCTGGTCCGACGTCCCGGCTACAAGGCCCAGCTCCTCAGCATCCGGGCACCCTGGACCGGCACGGTGCAGCTATCACCCGGCGCTTTCGAGCTGCCCGAAGTCCAGGTAACCGCCCGTTTCGCCAAGCCGGCGGATTACGCCGGGACGACCAGGTACGACGACTTCTTCCGACGGCGCCGACTTGGCCTGGGACAGTTCATTGACCGGGCGGAGATCGACAGGAGATCTCCAACCCGTGCCGTGGAGATCCTTCAGGGGAGAGCCGGGATCCGGGTTGACCTGCGTCCCGCCGGCGCCAGCGGTGGAACAATTGTCGCCTTTTCCCGCTGCAACGAGTTCCCGCCCAAGATCAATGTCTATGTCGATGGCCGGCGCCAGATGCCGGAGGGGAGTGCCCTTCGAATGGCAGAGAGTGCCCCCGCGCCGCCCCGTGGGCGCACTGGTTCAGGAGAGAGTGAGGCGGTCGAGTCCGCGAGGCGCGAGGTCAGAGCGATGGTTGGCACCATACTGGACCGCATTCCGGTCGGCGACATTGAGCTGATCGAGATTTTCCGGGGTCCGGGGGAGCTGCCTCCCGAATTCAACGAAGGAAACTGCGGGGCCATTTCAGTGTGGACGCGCCAAGCGAGGTGACCGGCCTTTCGGCTACCGTCGGGTTTTGATGAGCAGGATCAGGCTCGAAAGCCCTATGGCCATCAGGGCCAGCATGACCCGGAGCCAGAGCAGCTTCACGACGAACACGATGGTGACCGCGATGCCCCCCACCAGCATCACGAGGGACACGACCTTGGCCCGCACCGTCATGGCACGGTGCTCCTCCCAGTCCCGCACCGGCGGTCCCAGCCACCTGTGGCCCAGGAGCCAGTTGTAGAACCGCATCGAGCCCCGCGCATAGCACGCCGCCGAGCCGATCAGGAACACCACCCCCGGCAGCACCGGGAGGATGACCCCGGTGATGCCCAGACCCAGGCAGACGTGCCCCCCCGCGATGAACGCAATCCGCGCGGCGCGCGAGTCGGCCACCACGCCACGGCGCCGGATCTGGATTCCGGGATCAGGCGTGGTGGTCAAGGCTGGGGCCGCCGTTCAGCAGCGAGGTACCGGTCGAACCAGCGCCGCTCGTTCAGCATCCGGTGCACGTTGTTCCAGGATCCCGAAATCCCGTGGGGCATCCCGGCATACTGGATCATCCGGGCCGGCACCCCGTTCTTCTTGAGCGCCACGTACATCTGCTCCGCTTCCGAATAAGGCACCCGCTGATCCACCTCACCGTGAATGAACAGGGTCGCCGCCCGGACCCGTCCCGCGTAAGTGAGCGGCGATTGCCGGATCATCAGGTCCCGCGCCTTGTCGTCCCAGGGCGTGCCGTAGAACTCGGTCTCCTTGGTGCGGGCGATGTCGGCGGTGCCGTAGTCGCTCACCCAGTTCACGATCCCGGCCCCTACCGCGGCTGCCGCGAACCGCTCGGGGTACTGGGTGATCAGCCAGTTGCTCATGAATCCGCCGTAGGAGTGACCCACCGTGCCCACCCGCGCCGAGTCGATCGGGTAGCGGGCGATGACGTGGTCCACCCCGGCCATCACGTCCTCGCCGTCCCGGTTGCCCCAGCCGCCCCAGCTTCCCCAGAGGAACTTCTCCCCGTACCCGGTCGAGCCCCGGAAATTGGTGGCGAGCACGAAATACCCGCTGGCCGCGAAGTACTGGAGCTTGAAGTCGAATCCGTAGCCGGTGGCGCTGTGGGGCCCGCCATGGCTGAACACGATGAGCGGATAGCGTCGCTCGGCCCGGTACCCGTGGGGCCGGTAGAGCCACCCCTCGACCGGCG
>Ga0209387_1000397_pt1 | contig 12102 bp, 5 predicted proteins | sample NCControl_FD_187515 | JGI IMG/M metagenome (GOLD analysis project Ga0209387, IMG submission 187515) | Agricultural soil microbial communities from Utah to study Nitrogen management - NC Control (SPAdes) (version 2) | ecosystem: Environmental > Terrestrial > Soil > Agricultural land | place: USA...
CACCATGAGCCCGATCCCAACCTGCTGGAGCTGACCCGCCAGGCCAGCGCGTCGCCCCGAGGCAGCCTCATCGTGTTCCTGGGCGACAACGTCTACCCTAACGGGCTGGTGGCCGAGGGGGATCCCGGGCGCGCCGAAGGGGAGCGGCGGCTCGAGGTCCAGCTCGAGGTGGCCCGGAAGAGCCAGCGGCGGGCGATCTTCGTGGCCGGCAACCATGACTGGGAGCGCTGGGGGCAGGGCGGTCTGGGCTCGATCGGCCGGGTCTCGGAGTATCTCCGGGAACGGGTTCCCGGACTCAGCCGGCAGCTTCCCGATTCCGCCTGTCCCGGGCCGGTCACCCTGGACGTGGGCACCTCGGTCCGCATGGTGTTCCTCGACACCCAGTGGTGGCTGCACAGCCACGACAAGCCCTACGGCACAACGTCCCGCTGCACCGCGACCACCGAGGACCAGGTCATCGAGCAGCTGGAAGCCACTCTCAAGAGCGCGGGCCGGCGCCATGTGATCGTGGCCGCCCACCACCCGCTGGCCTCGGGGGGCGAGCATGGTGGCCGCTACGGACTCAGCCGCCATCTCTTTCCGCTCCGGGGCTGGAAACGTTGGCTCTGGATTCCCTTTCCGATCATCGGATCGATCTACCCGATCGCCCGGAAGCTGGGGATCACATCCCAGGACCTGGCCAACGGCAGGAACGAGTACATGCGGGCCCAGTTTGCCAAGGCATTCGCGGCCAACCCACCGCTGCTCTACGCCGCGGGGCACGATCACAACCTGCAAGTGTTCAAGGGGCCCCACGCCAAGTACAGTATCGTGAGCGGCTCGGGGATCGTGGACCACCAGGAAGGGGTCGGCTGGAAGAAGGAAACCATCTACGCCGAAGCCGTCGCCGGCTTCATGCGGGTGGATGTGGACCGCCGGGGCCGGGTCCGCCTGTCCGTGACCAAGACCGAGACCAAGCCCGAGAAGGCCGGTTCTAGGGAATCAATGGCAATCTGGCTCACCGAGCCGTGAAGGAGGCGAGCATGCGAAGTCGGTCCCTTTTGGTGTGCGGTGCAGTGCTGGCCGGCTTGTCGGCCGCAGAACCGGCCCTGGCGCAGATCACCTTTGCCCCTGCCGAGAGCGTGACGGTGGTGCCGGGGGCGCAGTTCAAGCAGAGTGGCCTGCATCGCTTCTTCTTCGGCACCCGGTACCGGAAGCTCTGGACCACGCCGATCAAGATCCCGGTCCTGCGCCTCAGCCAAATCGGCGGCGGGCTCAACCCCACCGAAAAGGGCGGGGGCATGCAGACCAAGTCGCTCCGGTTCAAGGGGGCCGACGGCAAGGAGTACCAGTTCCGCTCGCTGGCAAAGGACCCGGCCAGCGTTCTGCCGCCCGAACTGCGCAACACAGTCGCCGCCGACATTCTCCGGGACCAGACCAGTGCCCAGCATCCCGCGGGCATGGTGGCGGTCGGCCCGATCCTCGACGCGGCCGGGGTGCTCAACGCCCAGCCGATCCTGGTGCAGCTGGCCGACGACCCCGCGCTGGGCCAGTACCGGACCGAATTTGCCGGCATGGTTGGGACCATCGAGGAGCGGCCCACCGACTCCGATAATCCGGCGGCCTCGTTCGCCGGCGCCGACAAGGTCGAGTCCACCGCCGACATGATCAAGGCGGTCAACGAGGCGCCCGCCGTGACGGTGGACGCGCGCGCCTTCCTGCTGGCCCGCCTGACCGACGTGTTCGTGGGCGACTGGGACCGCCACCAGGACCAGTGGCGCTGGGCCAGAGTGGACTCCGGCGGCAAGCGGCGCTGGCTCCCGATTCCCCGCGACCGCGACCAGGTCTTCGTCGTCTACGACGGCTTCCTCCCCGGAGTGGCCCGCCGGGTCAATCCCCAGATCATTCGGTTCGAGCGCGACTACGCCGAGATGGTCGGGGCCACCTGGAACGGGCGGGATCTCGACCGGCGGTTCCTGACCGGGCTGGAGCGGCCGGTGTGGGATTCGATCGCCGCGGTGCTCAAGAGCCGGCTGACCGATGCCGCGATTTCCGCCGCGGTGACGGCGATGCCCCCGGAGTTCCGTCCCCTCAACGGGCCGGATTTCGAGCGGACGCTGCGAGCCCGGCGCGACAAGCTGATCGAGATGGCGGAGGAGTACTACGAGTTCCTGGCCAGCGTGGTGGATGTCTACGGCTCCGACAAGGGCGACGAAGCCAAGGTGGTCCGCCAGGAAAACGGCCGCACCCTGGTGACCCTGACCCACGACGGTGCCGAGTATTTCCGCCGGACCTTCGACAAGGGCGAAACCGGCAGCGTCCGGCTCTACCTCCAGGGCGGCCCCGACAAGGTGACCGTGGAGGGCGACGGCAGCAGCTCGCCGGTGGTCCGGGTCATCGGCGACGGGGGCGACGACCAGTACACCGTCACCGAGCGGGGCGGGGTCAAGCTCTACGACGACAAGGGGACCAACAACGCCGTCGGCGCAGGGATAAACACCAAGGAGTGGAAGTGGAAGCGGGACACCACCAAGCCCAACGAGCTGCCGCCCCGCGACTGGGGCGCCCGGACCATGCGGCTGCTGACCGGCTACTTCGCCACCGATCTTGGCGCGGTGATCCAGTACGGCGGCTTCAACGACTGGTACGGCTTTCGCCGGGTCCCCTACTCCACCCGGCTCAGCTACCAGTTCCAGTACGCCACGGCCAAGAAATCCGGGCGCTTCATCGGGGGCATCACCCGCCAGTTCGAGAACTCGCAGGGCTTCTATCACATCGACCTGCTCGCCAGCGGCATCGAGACCCTGCGCTGGTACGGCCTCGGCAACGAGACCGAGCAGACCGGCTCCAAGACGTTCTACAAGCTGAATCAGAACGAGTTCGGGGTGGGGCTGCGGTTCGGCACCCGGTTCGGCAGAAACGATCTCTGGAGAATCGGGCCGGAAGTGCGCTGGTCGCAGACCAAGCTCAACACCGAGCCGAACAGCGAGCGGTTCATCGCCGAGGACCGGCCCTACGGAACCGGCGATTTCGGCATGGTGGGTCTGACTGCCGAGTTGCGGGTGGATGGCCGGGATTTCACCGGGTTCGCGAGTAAGGGCGTGTATCTCTCGATCAAGGCGAGCGGCTATCCGAAGGCCTGGGATGTGGACGAGACCTTCGGCCGGGTCTCCGGGGAAGCCGGCATCGCCCTGGCGCCCCGGGGTTCCTGGCAGCCGTCCATCCACCTGATGGTAGGGGGCGTCAAGACGTTCGGCGACTCGATCCCCTTCTTCGAAACCGCCCGGCTCGGCGGCCTCCGGACCCTCCGGGGCTACAATTTCGATCGGTTCGCGGGGCACGCCGCGGCCTACGCGTCGGCCGAGCTCCGGCTGCCGCTCACTCGGATCAAGTTCGTGGTGCCGGGACAGCAGGGGGTGTTCGGGTTCTATGACGCCGGGCGGGTCTGGGTCGATGGCGAGGATTCCGACGAAATTCACACCGCCTTCGGGGGCGGGTTCTGGATGTCGTTTTTGAACCGGGGCACCGTGGCGTACGTCGGGGTGGCCCGGCCGACCAAGGACAAAGAGGGGAACCGGGTCCTGGCGGGGTTTGGCTTCCCCTTCTAGGTGAGAGGTCAGAGGTGAGAGGTGAGCGGTGAGCGGTGACCGGGAGCGTTTCCCGCTCACCGCTTACCGCTAACCGCTAACCGCTCTATCTTTGTTGGCAGTCTCCCCCTACCAGAGGACCTCGATGGAGTCCAGCCGCTCGAGCGCGCCGTCGCCGTCCTGGTTTTCCGTCCACCCCGTTCAGCAGATCTTCGCCTACTACGCCGTCCTCGGACTGGTGGTGCTGGTGCTCTGGTACGTCAATCCGAACATGCAGGGCATCTTCACCATGGAGCGGTTCTCGGAGGCGGTGGCCACCGGCCGGACCGACCTGCGGGAGGACACCAGCAGTTACGTCAATCTCGCCCCCGGTACCATGGCCTTCGAGGCCATCATGGCGATGCTGGGGGCGGTGCTGATGATGATTCCGGTGGCCTGGGTCTACATCCTCACCCGGGCCCGCCGGGGATTCAATCAGTCCACCGTCCAGACCCTGATCTTCCTGCCCATCGTGGTGGCGGGACTGATCCTGTTGGTGCGGAGCAGCCTGGCGCTGGCGTTCGGCCTGGGCGGTGTGGTGGGCGCGGTGGCATTCCGCAACCGGCTGGAGGATCCCAAGGATGCGATCTACATCTTCCTGTCGATCGCGGTAGGGCTGGCCGCCGGGGTGCAGGTGATGGCGGTCGCGCTGGCGATCTCGGCCTTCTACAACATCGTCGTGCTCTGCGCCTGGAAGGTGGATTTCGGCCGGATGCCGGCCCACCTCGAGGCGAGCGTGGCCCAGAAGCGGCTCGACCGGGTCCGGGCCGAAGCGGCGCCCGGCCAGGGGGCCGACTTCCTGAACCTGGTGGACAAGCAGCTGCTCCGCTCCATGACCCCGGACCAGCTCCAGGCCATCGCCCAGCGGGCTTCCGAGCGGGGCCGCAAGGTGGCGGCCGACCTCGGCATGCCGGGGAGCGAGAACGATCAGAACGAGTCCGACGAGGAAAAAAAGAACAAGTTCGATTCGCTGCTCCGGGTCCAGATGCAGCCCGATGACGCGGTGGCGATCCGCAGCGCGATCGAGCAGGTGCTGACCGGCCAGACCAAGCGGTGGGAGTTCGAAAAGGCCGGGGCGGGCGACGGCGGCCGGGCCCTGGCTCAGTACAAGGTCCGCTTCAAGAAGAGCATTCCCAGCACCCTGGTGATCGAGGCGATGCGGCGCGCGGTCCTTCCCAAGGTGGTGACGATCGACGTGCGTGATGCCTGATGGCCGTAGAGTCCCAGTTCCGCTGTGATGTAGCGGGACCGGAGGCGCTCGCCGAGCTTCGCGATGCCCCGCTTCCACCTCCGCTGCGGGGCAGTCCCCCAACCCGCAGCTTCCACCGCGACATCTACCTCGACACCGCCGACCAGACCCTGCTGGCCAAGGGGGTCTCCTGCCGGGTGCGGGTCCGCACCGACGATCGCCGGCTGCTGACCCTCTTTATCAGCGGCGGCACCGAGACCCGGGGCGAGCGCTACGAGGAGGAAGTCCCCGAGCTGGATCCCCGTCAGGCGCTGGAAGGCAGCTCCGAGCCGGCCCGGCGGCTCCGCGGTCTGGTCGATCCCCTCTCCCTCAAGCCCCGGATCGAGCTCGAGGTCGAGCGCTGGAGCCGGAGCGCCAGCGCGGGATTCTTCCGCCGGGAGCCCCGGTTCGCCTTCCTCTACGACCTCTGCACCGTCCGCCATGGGGGAATCTCCCGCACCTTCGAGGAGCTCCAGGTCCGCCGCCTCGCGGCCGGAGCGCCGCACCTGGAGGAGATCGCCCACGCGCTGGAGCGAAGCCACGGGCTCCGGCCCCTGGTGGTCCCGCGGCACCAGCGGGCCTCCCAGCTCGTCGTCGCCATGTCCGCCGAGGTGGCCGAGCGGATGTTTTCGGCGGAGACCGCGGTAGTGCTGCTGGCGCTGGACGAGGGACGGGTCGGCTTTCTGGAGCACGAAGGGGGGCACGCCCTGCCGGTAGCCCGGGGCAGCGGGGAAGAGGCCGCCCGCCACCTGCTCAGCAGGGTGACCGGGAGCAGTGTGGGCACGCTCTCCCTGCTGGGCTCGCTCCCCGGCACCGAGGATCGTGACGCGCTCGAGGTCTGGGTGGCCCGAAGGATCCGGGGCGACGGGGAGAGCGCCAATCACCTTCAGTGGGTCACCGCCAGCGAGGCGGTGGCGCGGATCGGCACTCCCGAGATCCGGACGGCGGAGACGCTGGCGGCGCTCGCGGTGGCCACCCGGGCCAACCTGCTGGGGAGCCCGGTGCGGGGACCCACCGAGCGGTTCGCCCCACCCCCGGCCGCCACGGTCCGAAAGAAATCCTCGGCCCACCGCGTGGCGCCGCCCCGGGCCACCACCGACCTGCCACCGGACCGTTTTCTCAACGTCGAGCTGTCCCAGCTTGCCTTCAACGAGCGGGTGCTCGAGATGGCGGAGGATCCGGGAGTACCGCTGGCGGAGCGGCTCCGGTTCCTGGCCATCGTAGGCTCCAACTTCGACGAATTCTTCTCGGTCCGGGTGGGCGCCCTCAAGACCGCGCTCTTGGCCGGGTCCCTGGCGCGGGGATTCGACGGGCTTACCGCAAGGGAGCAGCTCGAGGCCATCAGCGCCCGGGTGCCTCCGCTCCTGGCGCGGCAGAGCCGCTGCGCCGAGGAGTGCCTCCGGGCGGCTGCGGGGCACGGAGTCCGGCTCCGGCGCTGGGAGGAGCTGGACGACACGGCCCGGGGGGCGCTGGCGAAGCACTTCGAATCCGAAATGCTTCCGGTGCTCACCCCGAGGGCGCTCACCCTCTCGCCGGGGCACCCCTTCCCGGTCATTCCGCAGCTCACCCTGACCTTCGGGGTGGTGCTGCTCGATGTGCGGACCGGGCCGGTCCACTTCGCGACCCTGCCGCTCCGGGCCCGGCTGGAGCGGATCCTGCCGGTGCCCGGCTCGGAGGATCTGATCCTGGTCGAGGAGGTCATCCGGGCCAACATCCAGGCGCTCTATCCCGACCGGACCGTCGAGGGGGCCTGGATCTTCCGGATTACCCGGGGCGCGGACCTCGACGTCGACGAAGAGGAGGCGGGGGATCTGCTCCAGGCCATCGAGGAGGAGGTCAAGCGGCGTCCCGGCAACGCGCCGGTCCGGGTCGAGGTGGAGGCCAGCATGCCGCCCGGAGTGCGGGAGACCATCCTGCGGGAGCTGCGGTTCGAGCGGCGAGGGGTGACCGCGCTGCTCGGGCCGGAAGATCTGTACGAGCTGGATCCCCCGCTCGACCTCACCGTCCTCCGGAACCTGGCGGAGCGGCTCCCCGCCGACCAGTCGTTCCGGGCCTTCCATGCCCGGCGGCCGCTTGCGCCGGAGCAGAGCATCTTCGACCAGATCGACCAGGGCGACATCCTGGTCCACCACCCCTACGAGGACTTTTCCTCGACCGTGGGAAGGTTTCTCAAGGAGGCGGCGGAGGACCCCGGGGTGGTGGCGCTCAAGGCCACCCTCTACCGGCTGGGTGAGCGCTCCATGGTGGTGGACGCGCTCCAGCGGGCGGCAGAAAAGGGGAAGGACGTGGCGGTCTTCATCGAGCTCAAGGCCCGGTTCGACGAGACCCGGAATGTGGGGTCGGTCCGCAAGCTGGAGGAGGCCGGCGCCCAGGTGATCTACGGGCTGGTCGGGCTCAAGACCCACGCGAAGGTGTCGCTGGTGGTCCGGCGGACCGAGGCGGGGCTCAAGCGCTACGCCCACATCGGCACGGGCAACTACAACGAGTCCACCGCGCGGTTCTACACCGACCTCGGGCTCCTGACCGCCGACGCCGAAATCACCGCCGATCTGACGGATTTGTTCAACCAGCTGACCGGCTCGTCCCGGGCGCCGGGCTCGAGCTACCGGAAACTGCTGGTGGCGCCGGCCACGATGCTGCCCGGATTCCTGGAGCGGATCGAGCGGGAAATCGGGCATGCCCGGGCCGGGAGAGGGGGGCTGATCCGGGCCCAGCTCAACGGGGTGGAGGATCCCGAGGTAGTCGCGGCGCTGTACCGGGCCGGCGCCGCGGGGGTGGATGTCGAGCTGGTGATCCGGGGGCTCTGCGTGCTGCGGCCAGGGGTGCCGGGGGTGTCGGAGCGGATCAAGGTGAGCAGCGTGCTGGGGCGATTCCTGGAGCACGAGCGGATCTACCACTTCGGCAATGGCGGGGAATCGGAGTATCTTATCGGGTCGGCGGATTGGCGCCCCAGGAATCTCCGTCGCCGGGTCGAGGTGGTGACGCCGGTCCGGGCGCCGACTCTGGTCGCGCGACTCGACGCCCTGCTCACTGCTGTGCTTTCGGAGCCGTCGGCCTGGACGCTCGGGCCCGATGGCACCTATGTGCGCCGGGGGCGGCCCGCGGCCGATCACCCACACCTTCACGACCGGCTGCTTCCGTGAACGATCCGCAGACCCAGCGATTCCAGGCACTGCTCGAGGGCCGCTACGCCATCGAGCGGGAGCTCGGGCGGGGGGGCATGGCGACGGTTTACCTGGCCCGGGATCTCCGGCATGGGCGCACCGTGGCGATCAAGCTGCTCCAGCCCGAGATCACCACCTCGCTCACCGCGGAGCGGTTCCTCCGGGAAATCCACATCACCGCCAAGCTCCAGCATCCGAATATTCTGGGGCTGTTCGACTCCGGCGCCGAGGATGGCTTCTGCTACTACGTGATGCCGCACGTGGAGGGGGAAAGCCTCCGCGACCGGCTGCTCTGGGACAAGCAACTCTCGGTAGACGGCGGCGTGCAGGTGGCCATCGAGGTGGCCAGCGCGCTGGCGTACGCCCATTCGCGGGGGGTGGTGCACCGCGACATCAAGCCGGAGAACATCCTGTTCTCGGCGGGGCATGCGATCGTGGCGGACTTCGGGATTGCGCGGGCGGTGAGCGAGGGACAGCGCTCCATCACCGCGGTGGGGATTCCGCTGGGAACGCCGCCCTACATGAGCCCGGAGCAGGCTCAGGGGCTGGAGAACATCGATCACCGGAGCGACATCTACGCGCTGGGGTGCATGCTGTTCGAGATGGTCTCGGGCCGGCCCCCCTACGTGGGCGTGTCGGTGGGGAAGGTGATCCAGCAGCACCTGATGGCGCCGATCCCCTCGCTCCGGGAGCACCGTCCCGAGGCGCCGGAAGCGCTGGACCGGATCCTGACCAAGGCGCTGGCCAAGGACCGGGCGGGACGGTACCAGACCGCGGACGAGATGGTGGAGGCGCTCCGCCTGGTGGCCGCGGCGACGACCCTGGAGCGGTCGGTGGCCAGTGGGGAGCGGGCGGCAGCCGCAATCCCGACGCCGGTGGGCGGGGTGCCGACCTCGACGCCGACCATGGTGCCGGCTGCCGGAACGAACGATCGGCGGTTGCTGTACTTCGTGGCGACGCTGGCCGTGGTGGCGGTGATTGCACTGATAGTCGTCCTCATCGCCAAGTAGACGCGGAGGACGCGGAGGACGCGGAGGACGCGAAGGGCGCGAAAGACGCGGCGATAGTACCGAGGGTGGGGGGAACCAGCTTATAATGAGGCCCCGCGAGGGTCACCCTGAGCGAAGCGAAGGGTCGGGGCCAAGCAGTCGAACACCGGAGTTGACGGGACGTAGCGCAGCCCGGTAGCGCACCTGAATGGGGTTCAGGGGGTCGCGGGTTCAAATCCCGCCGTCCCGATCGAAACGAACCGGCCCCCAGCCGGTTCTTTTCGTTCAAACCGCCGAGTTTTCGCGAAGCCCTCTGCGCATTCTCTGGCGGGTAGCGGCCGGATGGATCACATTGAGCCGGCGATGATCTACCTCGTGACCTCCCGCGACCAGGAATTCGGGATCGCTCCCGCCGTTGCCCGGCTGGCCCGGTGGTTCCGATAAGTCGGCCCGGAGGACGGCCCGGAACTTTTCTCGGCGGCCGCTACCTCACCGCCGGGTCGCTGGTCGCCCTGGCGGTGGGGCTCGGGTTGGGGATCGTCCTCCACGGTTCGGGCGCTCCCGCGGTTGAGTCAGTCGCGACTGCCCTGAAATGGGCGGGCCGGATCTGGATCATCGCACTCCAGTTCAGTGTCCTGCCTCTGGTCCTGACCCAGGCGGCACTCGCGGTGTTCAAGACGGATGGCCTGGGCCGCCTGGGAGCCAAATCCTTCGCGCTCTTCGTGGCCCTGCTGGTGCTGGCCGCCGGCTTCACGCTGCTGGTTGCGCCGGCGGTGATCAGCCTCTATCGGGTGAACCCAGCGACCATCGCCGCGATTCGATCGGCGGTCACGTTACCGGAATCGCTCGCTGCCTCGTCTGCCGGGGGGCTGTCGCTGTTCGACTGGATCCGGGGCTACATCCCCACCGGTGTGGGCGTACTGTTTCAGGGAGCCAACCTTCTGCTGGCGCTCCTGGCCGCGATCCTGATTGCCCTGGTCGCGCGTCGGCTCGCTGGCCGGCGGCGCGAGCAGCTCACCCGCAACACCGAGGCGGTGGCAGAGGTCGCGATGCGGGTGGTTGGATGGATCCTCCGATTCACGCCGATCGCCGTGCTGGCCCTCAGCTTTGGCCTCGGGCGCGGGGCGGGGCTCGCCGCGGCGGGACTGATCACCTTTTACGTGCTCGTCTCCTCGGGCATGATGCTCGCCGTCACCCTGTTGCTATACCCCCTGACCACCGCGATGAGCCGGGTGCCAGTGCGCCGGTTCGCCCGCGGGGCCGCCCCGGCCCAGCTGGTGGCGATGAGCACACGGTCTTCCCTGGTCTCCCTTCCGGCGCTCGTTGAGGGCGCCCGGGACCGCCTCGGGTTGCCGGTGGCGGCGACGGGATTCGTCCTCCCGCTGGCGGTCTCGACCTTCAAGCTGAGCCTGGCCGTCTCGCATCCGGTCATGCTGGTGTTCATCGCCCATGTCTTCGGCGTGCCCCTGGGAACTGGAGCGATCGTCATCTTCGCCGGCACTATGCTGCTGATAAGTTTTGCGACTCCCGGCATCCCCGGTGGCAATCCGGGGGTCCCGACCCTGCCGGCCTTTCTGGCCGCGGGTGTGCCGGCCGAAGGAGTGCTGATCCTGGATGCGGTCGATGCCATCCCCGACATCTTCAAGACCGTCCTCAACGTGACCGCCGACCTGAGCGTCGCGACGATCGTCACCGGGGCTCCGGCGAGGGTGAGCCCCCCGCAACAGTGATACGCCGACGTCGAGGATGAATCCCATCATGCCTCGGCGGAACGTGCCTTCAACCGGCGGGCCTGGACCGCGCGCCAGGCGTAGTAGGCGGGAATGCCGGAGAACAGGATCAGGAAACTCACGCCGGTCTGGGTGGGCCGCCGGATCGCACCGTTGATCAGCATCGCCAGCGACACCAGCAGGAACCCGGCGGGGAGCCAGGGATGACCCCAGCTCCGCCGCACCGGCACGCCGGCCGGATCACGGCGTGGCAACACGAACACCGCTCCCACCGCGAGCGCATAAAACGGCCAGCTCCCCAGCACGAACATCTGGGCCAGCTGCTCGAAGGTCCGGGTGGAGATGCCTAACACGCCCAGCACCAGATAGAGCAGCACTGCCATGTAGGGGGTCTGATAGCGCGGGTGGACCGCGCCGACCGAGCGGAAGAACAGCCCGTCGCCGGCCATCCTGTAGAACACCCGCGGACTGGTCATGAAGGTCCCGTTGAGCGAGCCCAGGGTGGAGACCATCACCAGCGCCGACACAAGGGCGGTGCCGGCCGCCCCGAACACCCGGCGCGCTGAGTCGGCCGCCACGGTGCTCGACCGGGCCAGCTCGCCGAGCGGCAGCACGTACAGGTAGGCGATGTTGACCAGCAGGTACACCAGGACGACGGCGATCAGACCGCCGGCCATCGCCCGGGGGAAGGTGCGGGCGGGGTCCTTCACCTCGCCGGCCAGGTAGGTCAGGTCCACCCAGCCGGTGTAGGTCCATAACACGGTGATGAGGGCGATGCCGAAGCCTCCCCAGCTGCTCGGCGTCCAGCCGATCGGCTCGGCCAGCGCGCCGGAGCCGCCACCGAAGGACAGCAGCAGCAGGGCAAGCCCGGTCAGCGCCAGCAGCTTGGCGGCGGTGGACAGGTTCTGGAGCGCGGCGCTCCAGGCCACCGAGCGGAGGTTCAGCAGGGTGAGGACCAGGAGCAGCCCGGCGGCCACGATGCGCTGCTGGACGTCGGTCAGGGGAACGAACCCGCCGGTGTAGGCGGCAAAGATCAGGGCGACCGCGGCGAGCGCCGCGGGGCCCGCCACCAGCAGCTTGACCCAGGCAAAGAGGAAGGCCACCAGCGGCCCGTAGGCCTCACGGAGAAAGACGTAGGCTCCGCCCGGCTGCGGATAGCGGCCGGCCAGCTCGGCGAGCGTCAGCGCCCCGCTCAGCGTCAGGAGTCCGCCCACCACCCAGACCAGCAGCACCGCGCCCGCCGAGCCGACTTCGGCGGCTACGATGCTGGGGACCCGGAAGATGCCGCTGCCGATGACGATGCCGATCAGCACGCCGACAGTGCTCAGGAGGCCGAGCCGTCGGGGCAGGGTGGACACGGTCATGGCCGACAAGCTAGTGCGAGTT
>Ga0209387_1000400_pt1 | contig 12047 bp, 9 predicted proteins | sample NCControl_FD_187515 | JGI IMG/M metagenome (GOLD analysis project Ga0209387, IMG submission 187515) | Agricultural soil microbial communities from Utah to study Nitrogen management - NC Control (SPAdes) (version 2) | ecosystem: Environmental > Terrestrial > Soil > Agricultural land | place: USA...
TGCCTGCGCATCCAGGAAGTCGGCATGCTCGGCGAGAATTTTTTCCAGCTCTTCTCGCGCCTCCAGCGGACGGCTGGCTTCCAGCAGCAGGCGGGCGAGCCGGTAGCGCAGGTCGTGAAACGCCGGTCCCAGCTTCACCGCCCGGCGCAGCTCGGCGATCGCCTCGTTCAATGCACCGGCCTCGGCGTAGGCTTCGCCCAGCTCCGCGTGCAGATTGGCGAGCCGGGCCGCGACCGGCCGGGAGTACGCACCGTCCGGGCTGGCGCCGTGGTCCGCGGCCGCCCGGAACGCCGCCTCCGCTTCCTCCGAGCGGCCCAGCTCGCTCAGCAGGATGCCGCGGTGGATATTGGCCTCGATGTAGCGGGGGTTCCGGGCCAGGGCCTGCTCGAACTCGGCCAGGGCCCGTTCCTTGTGGCCCAGGAGCGCCAGGGACAGCCCGAGCAGGTGATGCGCGTCGGCAAAGCTCCGGCCGGAGGTGAGAAGCTCCTCCAGCAGATGCACCGCGCCGTAGTAGTCTTGTACGGCGAAGCGCTCCCGGGCCTGAGCGAGCAAATGGTCGGCGCTGACCTGCATTCCGTCCGTCCGTAGATGAGCCTTGAAAGATAATGCGGGAGGTGATGCCTTGAGCACCCGAGAACCCGGTCCCGGAGCCATCGAAATCCGGGTCCCGGCCGCGGAACAGCTGTTCGATGCCCTCGATCCCGCGACCCATCAGGAGAAGGACCTGAGCCCGAAAATCGACGAATACATCGTCGAGAGCGCCGTGGACCTTCCCGGCCGGGGGCCCTTCGCCCTCACCATCCACCTCGACCAGCCCCGGGGTGGAGACGAGGAGCGCCTGGTCGGCGAGGCGGTCCGGGCCCACTTCACCCGGCGCGCCCGGAGCCTGGGACGCAAGCTGCGCCGGCTGCTCCGCCGCGGGCTGGCCAGCCTCGGCATCGGCCTCGCCTTCCTGATCGCGGTCTTTCTGGTGGGACAGCTTGCCGCTCGGGTGATCGGGGCGGACGGGCTCGGGGGCCTGCTCCGGGAGAGCCTGCTGATCGTCGGGTGGGTAGCGATGTGGCGGCCGCTGGAGATTTTTCTCTACGACTGGTGGCCTATCGCCGGAGAGCGCCGGCTCCACGACCGGCTGAGTCGCATCACGGTGCGGGTCGTTCCAGCCTCCGGCTGAAATACTCGATGGTCCGGACCAGGCCGTCCCGCAGCGGCACCTGGGGCTGCCATCCCAGGGCGGCCTTCGCGTGGGTGATGTCGGGCTGGCGCACCTTGGGATCGTCCTCCGGCAGCGGCTTCCGCACCACCGGCGACCGGCTGCCGGTCAGCTCGAGCACCAGGTCGGCCAGCTCGGCCACCGTGAACTCGGCCGGGTTTCCCAGATTGGTGGGCTCGGTCCGATCGCTCTGGAACAGGCGATAGATCCCCTCGACCAGGTCGGACACGAAGCAGAAGGAGCGGCTCTGGCTGCCGTCGCCATAGATGGTGATCGGCTCGCCCCGGAGTGCCTGCACGATGAAATTGGAAACCACCCGGCCGTCCTCCGGCCGCATCCGGGGACCGTAGGTGTTGAAGATCCGCACGATCCGGGTGTCGGTGCCGTAGGTGCGGTGGAACGACGAGGTGATCGCTTCGGCAAAGCGCTTCGCCTCGTCGTACATGGCGCGAGGCCCGACCGGATTGACGTTGCCCCGATAGCTCTCCGGCTGGGGATGCACCTGGGGATCGCCGTACACTTCCGAGGTGGACGCCAGAAAGAACCTGGCCCCTTTTTCCTGGGCCAGCGCGAGCCCCCGGTGGGTCCCGTAACTCCCCACCATGAGGGTCTCGATTGGCCACTGCTGATAATCGGGCGGGCTCGCGGCCGAGGCGAAGTGCAGCACGCCATCCACCGTCCCGTCGACCCGGAACGGCTGCGAGACATCCTGCTCCACCAGCCGGAACCGGGCGCCCCGCGCGAGGTGGGCCAGATTACCCCGGTCGCCGGTCAGCAGATTGTCGAGCCCGAGTACCTCGTGCCCTTCGGCGAGCAGGCGGTCGGTCAAGTGGGAGCCGATGAACCCTGCGGCCCCGGTGAGGACCAGTCTCACGGGGTGCGCCGGCCGATCCCGTGGTACTCGAAGCCGAGCCGGATCATCCGCTCGGGATCATAGAGATTCCGCCCGTCGAAGATCACCGGGGTCTTGAGCAGGGCGCGCATCCGCTCGAAGTCCGGATTGCGGTACTGGAGCCACTCGGTCACGACCACCAGCGCCTGCGCCCCGGCCAGCGCGTCGTAGGGATCACCGGCGTAGTAGAGCCGCTCGCCGTACAGCTGCCGCGCCACCTCCATCGCCTTGGGGTCGTGGACCCGCGCGCTGCCGCCGGCGTCGAGAATCCCATCCAGCAGCGTTATCGCGGGGCTCTCCCGCATGTCGTCGGTTTCCGCCTTGAAGGAGAGCCCCCAGACCGCGACCTGCATGCCCCGGAGGCTCTGGCCCAGCCGGTCCTTGAGCTTGCCGAGCAGGACCAGCTTCTGGCGCTCGTTGACCGACTCCACCGCTTCCAGCAGCTCGGGCTCCATCCCGGTCTCGCGCGCGGTGCGGATCAGCGCCTTCACGTCCTTGGGAAAGCAGGAGCCGCCGTATCCCGGGCCGGGAAACAGGAAGGCGCCGCCGATCCGGCGGTCGCTGCCGATCCCCCGGCGCACCATGGCCACGTCGGCGCCCACCCGCTCGCAGAGGTCGGCCACCTGGTTCATGAACGAGATCCGGGTGGCCAGCATCGCGTTGGCGGCGTACTTGGTCACTTCGGCGGAAGGGATATCCATGAAGAGGAGCGGATTCCCGGTGCGGACGAACGGAGCGTAGAGCTCGGTCATGATCTCGCGGGCTTCCTCACTGTCCACCCCGAGCACCACCCGGTCCGGCTTCATGAAATCGTCGATGGCCGCTCCTTCCTTGAGGAACTCGGGATTGGAGCAGACGTGGAAGGGAGCCCGGGTCTCGGCCCGGATGGCCGCCCGGACCCGCTCCGCGGTCCCCACCGGGACCGTGGACTTGGTGACGATGACCTTGCACTCGTTCATGTGCTGGCCGATGGTGCGGGCCACCGACAGCACGTGCTGGAGGTCGGCGGAGCCATCCTCGTCGGGCGGGGTCCCTACCGCGACGAAAACAACCCGGCCATGCTCCACCGCGGCGCCGACATCAGTGGTGAAGCGGAGCCGACCCTCGGCCTGGTTGCGCTGCACCAGCGGCGTGAGCCCCGGCTCGTAGATCGGCAGGTCGCTCTGGGTGAGCCGGGCGATCTTCCGGGCATCCACATCGGCGCAGACGACATCGTTGCCGGTCTCGGCGAGACAGGCGCCGGCCACCAGCCCCACATAACCGCTGCCGACTACGGTCACCTTCATTTCGAGGCGGCCCGCCGGAGTGCGTTCCGGGTGTCCACGATGGCCCGCGCGTTCGCCGCGATGAGGCCGTAGTCGAGCGACGAGTGATCGGTGACGATCATCACGCAGTCCGCTTCCTTGATGGTGCCCGCGGTGAGCGGCGCCGAGGCGAAGCGGTGACCGTCCTCCTCGAAGGCCGGGACGTAGGGGTCGTGATACCCGACCTTGGCGCCCTGCTGCTCCAGCAGCCGGATGATGTCGAGGGCGGGACTCTCCCGGAGATCCTCGATGTCTTTCTTGTATGCCACGCCCACGATCAGGACCGAGGAGCCCCGCACCGCTTTGCCCAGCTCGTTGAGCGCGTCCCCGACCTTGCGGACCCAGAACACCGGCATCTCGGTATTGAGCTCGCCGGCCAGGTCGATGAAGCGGGTCTTGTAGTTGAGGCCGCGCATCTTCCAGGCGAGGTAGTGCGGATCGATCGGAATGCAGTGCCCGCCGAGCCCCGGGCCGGGGGTGAATTTCATGTAGCCGAACGGCTTGGTGGCGGCGGCGTCGATCACCTCCCACACGTCCACGCCCAGCTTGTCGCAGACGATCGCCATTTCGTTCACCAGCCCGATGTTCACGCTGCGGAAGGTGTTCTCCAGCAGCTTGACCAGCTCGGCCGCCTCGGTGGTGGAGACCGGCACCAGGGCATCGATGGCGGGCTGGTAGAGCGCGCAGACCACTCGGCGGCAGTCGTCGGTGATCCCGCCGACCACTTTGGGGGTGTTCTTGGTCTGATACACCGGATTGCCGGGGTCCACTCGCTCGGGACTGAAGGCCAGGAAGAAGTCCTTCCCGACCTTGAGCCCGGTGGACTCGAGGGCCGGCAGCATGATCTCCCGCGTGGTCCCCGGGTAGGTGGTGCTCTCCAGGATGATCGCCTGCCCCGGCCGGAGCACCTTCTTGATGGTCTCGGTCGCGGCCACGATGTAGCTGACGTCGGGGTCCTTGAACTTGGACAGCGGCGTCGGCACGCAGATCGAGATGGCGTCGGCCTCGCGAAGCCGGGAGCCGTCGGTGGTGGCGGTGAACCGGCCCGAGGCCAGGATCTCCTTGAGCTGGGCGTCGGGCACGTCCTTCACGTGGGAGTGCCCCGCCCCCAGGCCCTCCACCACCCGCTGGCTGACGTCGAAGCCCAGCACGCGGTATCCCGCATGGGCGAGCTCGACCGCGAGCGGAAGGCCCACGTAGCCGAGCCCGATGATGCCGAACAGCACGTCCCGGGATTCGGCCTTGCGGATCAGGTCTTCGGCCACCGATTTGGTTGCATTCGCCACGATCAGCCGTCCTTGGTCGTCAGGTGTAGAAGTCTCTCACGGCGTCCACCACCGCGTCCTGCTGCTCGGCGCTCACCTCCGGGTACACCGGAAGGGAGATCGCCTCCGCAGTGGCGGCTTCGCTCACCGGCAGGCTGCCGGGGCGATAGCCCAGGAACCCGAAACAGGGCTGCAGATGGAGCGCAAGCGGGTAGTACACAGCACATCCGATGCCGCGGGCCTTGAGGTGCTCCAGGAGCTGGTCCCGCCGGGGAACCCGGAGGGTATACTGGTGGAAAATGTGCTCGTTGGCCGGGTCTACCGAGGGGGTAGTGACCGCGCTCACCGACGCGAAGCGCTCGGTGTAGGCCACCGCCTTGGTCCGCCGCGCGGCGCTCCACTGCGCCAGGAACGGCAGCTTGGCCAGGAGCACCGCGGCCTGCAGGGTGTCGAGCCGGCTGTTGGTCCCCACCTCGTCGTGATGGTACTGCCGGGTCCCCCCGTGAAGCCGGAGCCGCCGGGTCCGCTCCGCCAGGGCGTCCTGCTGGGTGAGGATCATCCCGCCGTCGCCCCACCCGCCCAGATTCTTGCTCGGGAAGAACGAGAGAGTCCCGGCCCAGCCGGTTTCGCCAGCCATCCGCCAGGTTTCGCCGATCCGGCGCCGGGCCCCGATCGCCTGGGCGGCATCCTCGATCACCGGGATTCCGCGCGGCTCCGCAATGGCGAGCACCCGCTCCATCGGGGCCATCTGCCCGAACAGGTGCACCACGATGATGGCCCGGGTCCGCGGGGTGATCGCCGCCTCGATCGCTTCGGGGGTGATGTTGAAGGTCACCGGATCGATGTCCACGAACACCGGCCGTCCCCCGGCATTGTGGACCGTGCCCGCGGTCGCGAAAAAGGTGAAGGTGGGGACGATCACTTCATCCCCCGGCTCGAGATCGAGGGCCAGCAGCGGCAGCAGCAGCGCGTCGGTGCCGCTGGCGCAGCCAATGGCGTGTTTGGCGCGAGAGAGCCGGGCAATCTGCTCCTCCAGCTCCGGCACCTCGGGTCCCATGATGAACTGCTGCCGGTCGATGACCGACTGGACCCTGGCCATGACGGCGTCCCGGATGGACGCATGCTGAGCCCGAAGATCGAGCAGCGGGACGTTCACGGACTCCTCGGTGGGTTACGGGTGACGCAAGTCAATACAGGAGAGGAACTTAACCGGGATCACTTCGGCGGGTCAACCAGGGAGAGCCGGCCCGATTCCTCCCGGTACCGGGTCCCGCAGGCGCTGCAGGTCGCCGCTCCGCTGCTGGGGTCGAGGCGAACCCCGCAGCGGCACATCCAGCCGGCCTGCCGGGCGGGTACCCCGACCATGAGGGCGAACGGCGCAACGTCCCCGCGCACCACCGCTCCGGCACCGATGAAGGCATACTCCCCGATGGTGACTCCGCAGATCACCGTGGCGTTGGCGCCGATGGTCGCGCCCCGCCGGACCAGGGTGCGGCGGTACTCGTCCTTGCGGGAGACCTGGCTGCGCGGGTTCATCACGTTGGTGAACACGCAGCTGGGGCCGCAGAAGACGTCGTCCTCCAGCTCCACCCCTTCATAGATCGAGACGTTGTTCTGGATCTTGACGTTGTCGCCGATACGGGTGCCCGACATCACCACCACGTTCTGACCCAGGTTGCAGCGGGCCCCGATCACCGCCCCCGGCATGACGTGGCAGAAATGCCAGATCTTCGTGCCGGGGCCGATGGAGGCGCCGGCGTCGATGTAGCTGGATTCGTGGGCAAAGTACTCGCTCATGACAGAATTTCGGGTTGAGTGGTCAGTGGTCAGTGATCAGTGGTCAGGGGCGGTGGTCAGAGAGGCGGTCACTGACCACTGACCACTGATCACTCGTCACTGGCAAGGTACTCCCCCCTGCTCCCGATCACCTTCACCTCCGGCTCCAGCGTCACCCCGAACCGTTGGGCGACGGTGGCGCGGGCCCGGGCGATTAACCCGCGCACATCCGCGGCGGTGGCGGTGCCGGTGTTCACGAAATAGTTCGCGTGCATGGGGGAAATCTCCGCCCCGCCGATCCGGGTCCCCTTGAGCCCGGTCTCCTCGATCAGGCTCCCGGCGGTCCAGGGCCGGGACCAGGCCGCCGGCGCCGGGCCGCCCGGGTTCTTGAAGACGCTGCCGCAGCAGGGCTGATTGAATGGGGTGCCCTGCTGCCGCCAGGCGAAGAGCTGCTCGACTTCGCGGTCGAGCGCCTCCCGGGATCCCGAGCGCAACTCCACCTCCGCCTCCAGCACGATCAGCCCTTCGAGGCCGCTTCGCCGGTAGGAAAAGGGAATCTCACTAGCGGGCAGGGTCCGGATCTCGCCCGCGCGGTCCACCACCCGCACCTGGCGGGTTACGTCGCTCCACTGACCGCCGTGACAGCCGGCGTTCATGTACACCCCGCCGCCCACGGTTCCCGGTACCCCGACCATCATGTGCAGTCCCGCCCAGCCCTGCCCCGCGGTCTTGCGGGCGGCGAGCGGCGCGGGCAGCCCCGCCCCCAGCCACCAGCGCTCCCCGTCGTTGCGGGCCTGGTCGAGGCCTTTCCCCAGCCGAATGACCAGCGCGTCGAGGCCGGCGTCGGGCAGCAGCACATTGGAGCCGAGGCCCAGCGCAAAGACCGGGATGCCGGCCCGGGTCGCGAGCCCAAGCGCCGCGGCGACGTCCTCGCCCGACGCCGGCAGCACCACCGTGGCGGGTCCGCCGATCCGGTAGGTGGAATAGCGCGCCAGCGGCGCCGCCTCCTTGACGTCGCCCCGGATGGCCCGCGCCAGCTCCGCGACGAACCCCGGGTCGCGGGCGCTCATCCGCTGGACTCGGCCACCAGACTCCGGGCCAGGGCGTGCCATTCCTGGAGGGAGCGCACCTCACCGACCCGGCTCTTGACCGCGATGATGGCGTCACAGGCCGCGCTCGCCGCCGACATCGTGGTGGTATAGGGCACCCGGTGCTGCAGCGCCGCCCGGCGGAGGATGTAGTCGTCCTGCTGGGTCAGCTTGCCAAGCGGCGTGTTGATCAGCAGCTGGACCTGTCCCGAGACCACCAGGTCCACCGCGTTGGGGCGCCCTTCGTACACCTTGAGCACCCGTTCCGCGGGGATGCCGCGCTGCCGGAGATACCGGGCGGTGCCGTCGGTGGCCAGCACCTTGAACCCCAGCTCGTGGAACCGCCGGGCAATCGGGGTGACCGTCCCCTTGTCGTGATCGTTCACGGTGATGAACACCGCGCCGGAGAGCGGGAGCGGCCCGTCGGCGCTGGCCTGCGCCTTGGCGAAGGCCATCCCGAACGAGTCGGCGATACCCATGACTTCGCCGGTGGACCGCATCTCCGGCCCCAGGATCAGGTCCACCCCGGGCAGCTTGTTGAAGGGAAAGACCGCTTCCTTGACCGCCACGTAGGGCTGGGCAGTGTCGTCGGCCAGGCCGAGCTCTTCCAGGGTCTTCCCCACCATCACCGCGGCGGCCATCGACGCCAGCGACACCCCGGTGGTCTTGGACACGAAGGGCACGGTCCGGGAGGCCCGGGGATTCACCTCCAGCACGTACACCACGCCGTGCTTGATGGCGTACTGCACGTTGAGCAGGCCCACCACTCCGATCCGGTCGGCAAAGGCGCGGGTGTAGCGCCGCATCTCGTCCACCTGCTCCTCGGTGATGAGGTAGGGCGGCAGCACGCAGGCCGAGTCGCCGGAATGGATGCCGGCGTCCTCGATGTGCTGCATCACTCCGCCGATCACGCAACGCTGCCCGTCGGCGATCGCGTCCACGTCCGCCTCGAAGGCATCCTCGAGGAAATGGTCGATCAGCACCGGGTGGCCCGGCGCCACCCGCTCGGCCTGGGCGAAGAATTCCCGCATCGATTCGGCGTCGTAGGCGATCTGCATCGCGCGCCCGCCCAGGACATAGGAGGGGCGGATCAGGACCGGCCAGCCGATCTTCTCCGCCTCCCGGACCGCGTCGCCGTAGGACATCGCGGTGCCGTTGGGCGGCTGGGCGATGCCGAGCTCCCGGACGATCGCCTCGAAGCGGCCCCGGTCCTCGGCGGCGTCGATGGCCTCGGGCGGGGTGCCGAGGATGGGCACCCCTTCGGCCTCCAGGCCGCGGGCCAGGCGGAGCGGGGTCTGGCCCCCGAACTGGACGACGACGCCGAGCGGGCGCTCCAGCTCGACGATCTCGAGCACATCCTCCAGCGTGAGCGGTTCGAAGTAGAGCGCGTCGCTGATGTCGAAGTCGGTGGACACCGTCTCCGGATTGGAGTTGACCATGACGGTGCGATAGCCGAGCTGGCGGAAGGCCAGCGCGGCGCGGACGCAGCAATAGTCGAATTCGACGCCCTGCCCGATCCGGTTGGGTCCGCTTCCCAGGATGATGATGGTCCGGTCTCCCTGGGGGCCGATCTCGTTCTCCTCGTCGTAGCTGGAGTACAAATAAGGCGTGGCCGAGGGAAACTCGCCGGCGCAGGTATCCACCATCTTGTAGGCCGGCCGGATGCCGAGGGCGTGGCGCCGCTCCCGGATCTCCTGCTCGCTGATCCCCGACAGGTCGCCCAGCTGGCGGTCCGAGAAACCCATCCGCTTCATCCGGCGAATCTCCGCCCGCTCCTCGTCCTCACTTCGCGGCTTCGCGCCCTCGCGTCCCCGCGTCCACTCCACCTCCGCCTCGACCAGCTCCGACATCTGCCACACGAACCAGGGATCGATCTGGCTGCATTCGGCGATCGCGGCGACCGGGATGCCGGCCTGGAGCGCCCGCTTGACCTGAAACAGCCGCTCCGGCGTGGGGGTCCGGATGGCGGCGAGCAGTCCTTCCCGCGAGGTATCGCTCAGCCGGTCGTCCGCCGGGGTTTCGCCGGTGGTCCAGCCGGCCCGGCCGATCTCCAGCCCGCGGAATCCCTTCTGGAGCGCCTCCTTGAAGGTCCGCCCGATCGCCATCACCTCGCCGACCGACTTCATCTGGGTGGTGAGCCGCGGATCAGCGGTGGGAAACTTCTCGAACGCAAACCGGGGAATCTTGACCACCACATAATCGAGCACCGGCTCGAACGACGCCGGGGTGACCTTGGTGATGTCGTTGGGCAGCTCGTCCAGGGTGTAGCCCACCGCCACCTTGGTGCCGATCCGGGCGATCGGGAACCCGGTGGCTTTCGAGGCCAGCGCCGAGGAGCGGGAAACCCGGGGATTCATCTCGATCACCAGCTGCTCGCCGGTTTCCGGATTCACCGCGAACTGCACGTTGCAGCCGCCGGCTTCCACCCCCACTTCGCGGATGATCCGGCAGGCGGCATCGCGCATGGTCTGGTACTCGCGATCCGAGAGCGTCATCGCCGGCGCCACGGTGATCGAGTCGCCGGTGTGCACCCCCATGGGGTCGAGGTTCTCGATGGTGCAGACGATCACCACGTTGTCGGCCCCGTCCCGCATGACCTCGAGCTCGAATTCCTTCCAGCCGATGATGCTCCGCTCCACCAGCACCGAGCCCACCGGAGAGAGCTCGAGCCCCCTCCGGAGCATCTGCTCGAACTCCTCCCGGTTGTAGGCGATCCCGCCTCCCGATCCGCCCAGCGTGAACGAGGGCCGGAGAATCGCGGGATAGCCGGTATGCTCCACCGCGGTGAGCCCCTCTTCCACCGAGGTCACCGTGACCCCGGGCGGCGTCGCCAGTCCGATCCGCCGCATGGCCTGGGCGAACTCGTCCCGGTCCTCGGCGATCCGGATGGCCCGCTCATTGGCGCCGATCAGCTCCACGCCGTAACGCTCCAGCACGCCGCTCCGCTGGAGTGCCATGGCGACGTTGAGCGCGGTCTGACCTCCCATGGTGGGGAGCAGCGCGTCGGGCCGCTCCCGCTCGATGATCTTCTCCACCCACTCGGGGGTGATCGGCTCGATGTAGGTCCGGTCGGCCACCTCCGGATCGGTCATGATGGTGGCCGGGTTGGAATTCACCAGGATGACCCGGTAGCCCTCCTCCTTGAGCGCCCGGGCCGCCTGGGTGCCGGAATAATCGAACTCCGCTCCCTGCCCGATGATGATGGGCCCGGACCCGATCAGCAGGATGGAGGAGAGATCAGTCCGTCTGGGCATCGAGGAGATCCTGAAGTGTCTGGTCCAGAGGGATGCGAGGCACCCACCCCGTGGCGGCGCGAAGCTTGGAGGCGTCGCCCACCAGGTGAAGAATATCGGATCGCCGGGCAAGCGCCGGGTCGTACTCGGCGATGATCCGGGAGCCCAGCAGCCGCTGCATCCCGCTCAACAGGTCGGCCAGCCGGTGCCCCTGCCCCGACGCGATGTTGTAGGTCTCGCCGGCGCGCCCGTGACTCAGCAGGGCAAGATAGGCGGTCGCCACATCGCGGACGTCGAGGAGATCCCGAACCGGCTCCAGGTCGCCGGTGTTGATGGCGGGTGCGCCGATCCGGTGGGCAACCGTGAGACGCGCCGCCAGGGCGGGCAGCACGAACCGGCCGTCCTGGCCCGGGCCGGTGTGGGGGAAGGGTCGCGCCACGATTACCCGGAGGCCGGCGCGGCGGGCCACCTCGACCGCGGCCAGCTCGGCGCCCGCCTTGCTTGCGGCGTAGGGCGAGCAGGGGGTTACCGGATCGACCTCTCGCCGCGGCACCCCGGTCCCCTGACCGTAGACTTCGCCGGTCGAGACCAGCAGCAGCAACGGATTCCCGTCGAGCAGCGCTTCCGCGAGCCGCGCGGTTCCCGCCGCGTTCACATTCCAGGCGAGCCCGGGATCGCGGCGCGCTTCGCCGCCCGACGCCAGCGCGGCCAGGTGCACCACCGCATCCCAGGTCCCCTGCACCGCCCCGCCCACCGAGTCGGGTGCGCAGAGATCGAGCGGCCTCCAGTCGATACGCGCCTGCTCCTCCGCGGTAAGCACCCGGGAGGCTCCGCCGGCCGGTCCCCGGGTTCCACCGACCGTGTGGCCGGCGTCGAGCAGTGCCCGGGCCAGCCAGCCGCCGACGAAGCCGTCGGCCCCGGTGATCAGAACGTTCACCGGCGGCGCGCCAGCCGCTCGAGGTCGGCGTCCACCATCATCCGCACCAGCCCCGCGAAGTCGACGGTGGGCTCCCAGCCCAGCTCGGCTTTCACCCGGCGCGGATCGGCCAGCAGGAGGTCCACTTCGGCCGGCCGGATGAAGGCGGGATCGGTCACCACATACTTCCGCCAGTCGAGACCGGCGTGGCCGAAGGCGGTCTCCACCAGGTCGAGCACGCTGTGGGCGGTGCCGGTCCCGACCACGTAATCGGTCGGCACCGGGGGCTGGAGCATCCGCCACATCGCGTCCACGTAGTCGCCGGCGTAGCCCCAGTCCCGGCGGGCCTCGAGGTTGCCGAGC
>Ga0209387_1000402_pt1 | contig 11991 bp, 10 predicted proteins | sample NCControl_FD_187515 | JGI IMG/M metagenome (GOLD analysis project Ga0209387, IMG submission 187515) | Agricultural soil microbial communities from Utah to study Nitrogen management - NC Control (SPAdes) (version 2) | ecosystem: Environmental > Terrestrial > Soil > Agricultural land | place: USA...
GGGTGTGATCTGGTCCTGTTGTTGGCGCGCGATTGCTTCTGTGGTCGCGCGAGTTTCATAGCGAATCGGGTAAACGATCACGCCTTCTTCGTCGAGGTTGCGCAACGTGCCGTCAAACGTCGCCGTATCACTGTGCCAGTCCACAGCGTCGCTGAAAACGACGATCGCCTTGCGTCCCTGAATACGGCGGATGGTATTCAATGCCGATTCAAATGCGTCGTAAACTTTGCTTCCGTTGCCCGATCGCGCAGTGTTGATTGCGGTTCTCAGCGTTTCCCGATTGCTCGTAAATTCGTTTAAGTCGCGGATCTCATCGTCGAACGTGATGATCTTGACACGGTCAGCAGGTTGCAACTGTTGGACAAACACAAATGCTGCATTCTGGATTTGGCGTAGTTTGTCCTTCGTACTGCCGCTGGTATCGAGCAATAGGATTACGTGAAACGGCGCCGCGAGCTTGCCGAAGAACGCAACCTCGTGAGGTACGCCATCTTCCGCAATCTTGAATTCGTCCTTAGTCAGGTCGGTGACGTAAAGGCCGTTTCTTGACGTCACGATTACTGGGACGGTGACTAAGTTTGTGTCCGTTTTGATGGTTTCGACTTCCTGAGCCACGGACACGACGGCGCCGATTCCAATCAGGACGAATACCAAAAAGATACGTGAAGCAGAAGAAAGCATTTGGGACTCCTCACGCAAAACCGGGCAGAATCAAACTCGACTCGAAAAGAAGGAAAGCTGTGTCGGCCCTAGGATGTTCGGCACCAGCATAACGTTTCCTAATATTCGTGTCATCCGTGGTTTACAAACACGGATTTAGGCTAGAATGCGAGTCCGGTTTATCCCCAATGAGGTCCTTGTTGCTCGCAGTTTTGGCGGCGTATCTAATCGCCGCGATCCATTCCATTCTGGCGTTCGTCAATAAGCGACGATCGCTCCAGCAGGTTGCCGAATGGTCGCTGGCCGTCGGTTGGGTCTTGCACACGGGCGTGCTGATCGACGAATGGGTGGTGGACGGACACTATCCGCTGTTCGGTTCGCGCGAAACACTATCGTTTCTGGCGTGGGCACTCGTAGCGGGTTACGCGATCGTGCTTTATCGCTACGGGGCACGGGCAGTCGGTGCGTTTGCCGTACCGCTGATTTGTATTCTGACTTTCGTCGCCATGATGAGCGGTCGCGGACGTAACCCCTCGGCCGCGGCATTCTCAACAACCTGGCTCTTCCCGATCCACACGACGCTGCTCGTCTTCGCCTACGCCGCTTTTTTCATCGTGTTCATGGCGAGTGTCATGTACTTACTCCAGGAACGTGAACTCAAACTCAAAACATTCAGCGCGTTCTTTCATCGACTACCGTCACTGTCAACAGTCAACGAAATCGCGACGCACTCGGCGGCGATTGGCCTGACGCTGCTTTCGCTTGGGCTCGTCGCGGGTATGTTCTGGAATTGGTCGTTGCACGGAAAAATGTGGCGTAACGATCCGAAGGAAATCCTGGCAGTACTGACATGGGCGCTCTACTTCGGCCTCGCCATGTATCGTTCGACGGCAAACTGGCGCGGACGACGCGCAGCGTGGTTAGGCGTTCTGGGTTTCGTTCTTGTGCTTTGCACTTTTCTCGCAGCGCCACTGTTTGGGAGTTACCACGTGTTCGGGATGTTGCGTTTTTAACTGGTTTGAGGGTTTGTCTGTTTGTGCTTTGTACTTAGTGCTTTGTTCTTTGTTCGCTGGCGAAGTGGCGTATCTTGAGTTGGTCTTAAGCTAGTGAACAAAGCACAAAGCACAAAGTACGAAGCTCCAGGAAGCAAATAGCAGGTGACACAAAGTACATGTCCATAATCCTGATCGGAGTCAATCACAAGACAGCTCCGGTCGAGATCCGCGAACGCCTCGCGTTTGACGACGCGACGTGCGCGGCCGGACTGCGCACACTCGTCGATGGACAGGTGGTGCGTGAAGGATTGATCGTCTCGACTTGCAATCGTGTCGAGGTCCTGAGCGCGACGGCAAACGATCAGATCGATTTGGGCGCCGGACGTGTCACGCAGTTTCTTGATACGTCGGGAAAGTTGCCCCCTGGTTTTCTGAACGATCATCTTTACCGGCATACCGATGAAGATGCAGTCAGGCATTTGTTCCGCGTGGCTTCGTCGTTGGATTCGATGGTGGTCGGTGAGCCGCAGGTGCTGGGCCAGGTGCGTCATGCATATTCACTGGCGGTCGAAGCCGGCACGGCGGGAAGAGTTCTGAACCGGTTGGTCCATCACACGTTTCACGTTGCGAAACGAGTACGCACCGAAACCGGTATCGCGGCGACTGCTGTTTCGATCAGTTACATGGCAGTCGAGCTCGGGAAGAAGATCTTCGCCTCGCTCAAGGACAGCACCGTGATGCTGATCGGCGCCGGTGAGATGGCCGAACTCTCCGCGAAGCACCTCGTCAATGCCGGCGCTTCCCGTGTGCTAATCGCGAATCGCACCGAAGCCGCCGCACGTCAACTCGCGAACCAGATCGACAGCGCGATTACCGTTCCTTTCGATCAAATCGGCGACCATCTTCACGAAGCGGACCTGGTGATCTGTTCGACGGGCGCGCCCGATTACGTCGTGACAGAAGCGCAATTGCGGAAAGTCATTCGACGACGTCGCCGTCGGCCCACGTGCCTTATTGACATCAGTGTGCCGCGGAACATCGATCCCGCCGTGGCCAAGGTTCCGAACGTGTTCCTGTTTGACATCGACGACCTCGAACAAGTTATCACGTCAAACATTCGCGAGCGGGAGCATGAAGCGGAACGCGCCGAACTGATCGTGCAGTCGGAAGTGATGCAGTTTCAACAATCGCTGCGACTGATGGACGTCGGACCGAGTATCGGTGCGCTGCGTGAGAAGTTTCAGGACATCGCGCGTGCCGAGCTTGCGCGGCAGAGAAAGCGGTTGGGACCACTGACGAAAGAGCAGGAAACCGCTGTTGAATCGCTGCTGATGTCGACTGTCAACAAGCTTTCCCACCCGATTCTCAACCAGATGCGACGCTTTTACGGGACAAACGACGCCGAAGGTGTTCCGGGTCCGAACGATCTGTTTGATCCCGAGGAGTAGCCACGCATGTCTCGCCCGCTCGTCATCGGCTCGCGCGGTTCGAAGCTCGCCCTGTGGCAAGCGGAACAAGCAAAGGCCCGCCTGTTAGCGCTCAATCCTGAGATTGATGTTCGCGTAGAGATCATCAAGACGACTGGTGACGTTAAGACGGATCCGTTATCAGTGATTGGCGGGAAAGGTGTGTTCACAAAGGAACTGGAAGATGCACTGCTGGATGGACGGATCGATCTGGCGGTGCATTCGTTGAAAGATTTGCCGACGGTGTTGCCCGACCGTTTGATTGTCAGCGCGATTTGCCAACGCGATGATCCGCGAGATGCGTTGGTCGTTCATGACGATCTCAAAGCACGCGGCGGTTCGATACTGAATCTTCCGGAAAAGGCAGTGGTCGGTACGTCGAGTCAGCGTCGAGTGGCGCAACTGAAATCGTTGCGTGCGGACGTAGTAGTGAAGGACGTTCGCGGCAATGTTGATACGCGGCTGCGAAAGCTTGACGAGGGGCAGTACGATGCGTTGATTCTGGCGTGCGCCGGTTTGCGCCGGCTCGAGCTGGAGCACAGGATTGACGCAGCAATCTCGACTGAAGAAATGGTTCCCGCAGTCGGCCAGGGTGCGATCGCAATCGAAACGCGCGCGGATGACGAATTTACGATTGAGAAAACTAGTGCGTTGGACCATGAGGAAACGCGACTCTGTTGTTTGGCGGAGCGGGCGTTTCTTCGCAGTCTGGGTGGCGGTTGCCAGTTTCCGATTGCGGCGCATGCGATCATCGACGAGGAGATCCTAAAACTTGACGGACTGGTATCAACACCTGACGGCGCGAAGATGCTGCGCGCTCAGCACGCGGGATCACCAGATGATGCGGAGGCTATCGGATCGTCACTTGCCGCGCAGTTGATCGACCGTGGCGCCAATTCCCTGCTCAATCCATGAATCAACCGCTTGCAGGACGGACGGTTGTCGTAACTCGAGCCGCTTCGCAAGCAGGCGCTTTCATAGCCGCGCTCGAGAGTTACGGCGCGACCGTTATCTCCTGCCCCACGATTGATATCGCCGAACCGGACAGCTATGAGCGTCTAGACGAAGCGATCGATCATCTATACGGCTACGACTGGCTGATCTTCACGAGCGCAAACGGAGTCGAATACTTCCTTCGACGTTTGCAGACTCGCGGCGTTGGAGTCGAAGAACTCGACGAACTCAAAGTTTGCGCAATCGGCGATGCCACTGCCGACAAGCTCCGTGACGCACACGTTCACCTCGACCTCCTACCTTCACAAGCCAAAGCCGAAGGTGTCTTTGCGGCGTTGAGTGAGTTTGCCGGCGGCGCCGAGCAATTACACGGCCTCAACATCCTGATTCCCCGCGCCGCCGCCGGCCGCGACTATCTGCCAAAGTCGTTGGAAGAAGCAGGCGCGCGCGTCGACGTCGTCACCGCCTATCGCACCGTCCTGCCCGAGAACCTCGATCGCGGACGGTTGAGCGCGATGCTCACCGGCAGCGCCGACTGCATCGCGTTCATGAGTTCATCCAGCGTGAAGAACCTCGCCCTGCTTTTCGACACGCACGATCTCGGGGAGAAGTTGGAAGGTCTGACCATCGCCTGCATCGGCGACGTCACGGCTGCAACAGCCGCAGACCACGGCCTACACGTTGACATCCAACCGCAAGAAACAACAGCAGCCGCCCTCGCAAACGCGATCGCAGAATACTATTCAACACACAAATGAGGAAAGATGGGCTAAACTAAACACCGGATGTCGACCCCCAGTGTGCTCATCTTCGATCGAGACGCCCACAGTGCATCATCGTTGCGCGATCTCGTCGCGACGTGGGGCTACCTTCCGATCGTCGCCGACGACATTCCCGCCGCTCTAAAAGCCGTCGACGAACTAAAACCAGCCGTCGTTCTCGACAGCGGTCCGGAGCACGACGCCGGGTTGGTCCAGCAAATTCGCGAACAGAACGTCGATCTCTCTGTTGTTCCCCTCGAAAGACCTGTCGATCCCTTTAAGCTGCGAAGATTGATCGATCGCGCGCTTGAATTAGACATCGCCAGAAAAGAGAACGAACGACTTCGCCGCGAGCTTCAGGACCGCGGCGCATTTGGCGAGCTCGTCGGCAACTCTGAATCGATTCGCAAGATCTACACGCTCATCGAACAGGTTGCGCCATCAAGTGCGTCCGTACTGATCACGGGCGAATCCGGCACCGGAAAGGAACTGGTCGCGCGAACGATTCACAAAATGAGCCCGCGCCGCGATAAACCGTTCGTCGCAATCAACTGTTCGGCGATTCCCGAATCGTTAATGGAATCAGAACTGTTTGGACACGAGAAAGGATCGTTCACCGGCGCCGCTTCACGACGGCAAGGTTGTTTCGAACTCGCAGACACGGGCACGCTGCTGCTCGACGAGATCGGCGAAATGCCCCCGCTGCTCCAGGCGAAACTCCTGCGCGTGATCGAAGAGCGTGCCGTCAGACGCCTCGGCAGTCGCAAGGAGATCGAAGTCGACGTCCGGTTACTCGCGGCGACGAATCGTCATCCGCAACAGGCAGTCGCCGAGGGCAATCTCCGGAGCGATCTATTGTATCGTCTCAACGTCTTCGGCATTCATCTGCCGTCGCTGGGCGAACGAAAAGAAGACCTGCCACTGTTGGCCCAACATCTCGTCAAACAGCTCGCGGAGAAACACGGACGACCTGCTCGCTTCATGAGTCCGGCGGCACTTCAGGCGTTACAGTTTCATGCGTGGCCAGGCAACGTGCGCGAACTGCGAAACGTGATCGAGCGCGCGGTGATAATCTGTTCCGGCGAACAGATCGAACGCCATCACTTCGCACCGTATCCGATCGAACAGCGCGAACGCTTGCGTCATGAGGATACGTTGACCGTACCTGTCGGCACGCCGCTCGAAGAGGTTGAGCGCCAGATGATCATGCGTACGCTGCAAAAGACAAAGAACAACAAGACGCGCGCCGCCGAACTGCTGGGCATCAGCCTCAAGACACTGCACAACAAATTGAACCTTTATCGCGAGCGTGGGCTGTTGCATGACGAATAGTCACATAGGCTCTTTGAACTTTGTACTTGGTACTTTGTTTTGTTCCTTTTGTGCCTTTTTGTGGCTAAACCGCCGTTCCGAGTAAGGGCAACCCTGTGGCTAATAAGTCTTCGGTCCTGTTGTTCTTTATCGACGGTTTAGGAATCGGCACTCGTGGTCCTCACAATCCACTCGATAATCTCGACGGTGCTACGCCGCTCGCAGTTTTTCAAAATGAGGAGCCCGCAAGGTTCCTCGACGGCATCGTGGTTCCGACCGATCCGACTCTTGGCGTGCCGGGCCGGCCGCAGAGTGCTTCGGGTCAAACGACGATTCTCACGGGCGTAAACGCTCCCGCGCAGATCGGCTATCACAAGCAAGGATTCCCAAACCAGGCGCTGCGCGACATCATCCAAACGCATTCGATCTTTCGCCAACTTACCGAAGCGGGCGTCGCACCGATCACGTTCGCGAATGCTTACAGCCGGCGTTTCTTTGTCGAACGCCCGCGGTGGGTTTCAGCCACAACCGCCGCCGTCGAAGCCGCCGGACTGAATTTCCGCACGATTGACGACGTTAAAGCAGGCGCCGCCGTCTTCATGGACTACACCAATCGCTTCTTGATCGAGAAAGGCGAAGACGTCCTGGAGCGAACCGAGGAAGAAGCAGCAACTGTGCTCGCCTCGATCGTCGCGCAGAACCGCTTCACCTTGTACGAGTACTTCATCACCGACAAAGTCGGGCACGCTCAGGACATGGCCCTCGCCACTGTCGTTTTGACAAGCCTGGCCCATTTTATTCGCGAGCTACTAAACAGGCTTGATCTGGAACGCACTACCGTTATACTCACCAGCGACCACGGCAATATCGAAGATCTGACGTCGCGCAATCACACGCTGCACCAGGTACCGACGATCGTCTGGGGCGCTCACCGTGAGCGAATCGCAGCCCGGATTCAAACTCTAGCCGACATCACACCAGCCATTGTCAGCGAACTCGCAAATGGATAAGAACAATCCACGCGAATTGTTCGGGTGGAAGATGTACGACTGGGCCAACTCGGCCTTCTACACGACAGTCGTCGGCACGCTTTTCAGTCCTTACATCACGCGGTTGGCCCAGGCGGCCGTTGGCGAAAACGGCGTTGTGCTCGATCTTGGGCCATTAGGCGCTGTCACGGCGAAGTCGTTGCCCACGTTGTGCGTGTCGATTTCAGTCGGCGCCCAGGTGTTTCTGTTGCCGGTGCTCGGATCACTCGGAGACTACTCAAATCTCAAGAAACGCTTGATGGCCTTCTTCTGTTACATCGCCGTCATCGCTAACTGCCTGATGTTCTTCGTCAAGGGCAGCGCTTATTTGTTTGGCGGCGTGCTGTTCATCATCGCGAATGTTTGTTTCGGCGCCGCGCTGGTTTTCTACAACGCTTTTCTGCCCGAAATCACGACCGAGGATCAGGCGGACAAAGTCTCGAGCCGAGGTTTTGCGTACGGCTACCTTGGCGGCGCAATCCTCTTGGCGCTGAACCTGCTGCTCGTGCTGAGGGCGGAGGCGATAGGAATCTCGACTGAGCTCGCGGTGCGTTTATCACTGCTGTCGGCGGGCGTGTGGTGGGGCGGGTTTGCACTCATCACTTTCTTCCTGTTGAGGTCACGACCATCGAAGAAGCAACTGCCACCCGGCCAGGGCTATCTCGCGACCGGAATCTCTGAGATCTTCGCGACGTTCAAACAATTGCGGCACTTGCCGCTCACCACGCGATATTTAATCGCTTATCTGATTTATAACGACGGCATCCAGACAGTAGTTTTCGCTTCCAGCGCGTTTCTCGAACAGGAACTGTTTCCGGGCGGCAATCCGCAGTTCTTGTTACAGATTTTTTTGATGGTCCAATTTGTGGCGGTCGGCGGCGCGTTGCTGTTCGAACGGCTCGCGTATTTAATCCGCACCAAGAACGCGATCATCGTATCGCTCGTGATCTGGTCGGGCGTCGTGATCTATGCGTACCGGTTCCTCAATTCGGTTCCCGAGGCGTGGGTGATGGCCGGCGTGATCGCGATCGTACTCGGCGGATCGCAGGCGCTTTCGCGCTCGCTCTACTCGCGAATGATCCCGCCGGGTCGAGAGGCAGCGTTCTTTGGCATTTACGAGGTTTCAGAACGCGGCACGTCGTGGATGGGCCCGCTGTTGTTCAGCATCGTGATCGCGAGCACGGGCTCTTACCGGCAAGCGTTGCTATCGTTGATATTCTTTTTTGTGATTGGGCTCGTGCTGCTGTGGATCACAGACACGGATAAAGGGATTCACGAAGCGGGCCATCTTTCCCCGGAAGAAATCAAGCACTGACTAGCCGACGAGCTTCTGCTCTTTTGCGTCTGCTTTATTCGCGAGGCACTCACGCGAGCAATAGTTCGCCAAACCCGAGTTGAGTCGAAACACTCGATCCGCCGGCACCCACGTCCCACAGCTATCACAACGCACTAGTTTGTTCTTCGACGGCGATCGTTCGCGATGCGCGGTAGCGACGTCCGCGGACACGTTGAGCGCCCCCACAACTTTTCTAATTAACTGGAGGTAAGGACGCAGGCGCAGGTAAACAAAAGCAGCGACGAGACTGATGATCGTGCCGATTATCAGGTATTTCAAGCAGTACTCGTTTCAGGTCCGCGCAACAAAACGTGATTAATCGTCTCGTCCGCCAGCGACTCCGTACGGAACGTCATTCGCCCTTCGTCGCGGCATCGGATCCGAAGCTCGACGACGCGGTTGAGACTCCTTCGTCCGCCGGTCAAGACTACCGGGCGGAAGACCGCGCCCATGAACTGCCTCTTCGAGAATCCGCGTGATCTCCTGCGAGAGCGTTCGATGTTCGGCAGCCGCGCGGCGACGGAGAGATTCCTTGAGGTGGTTGGGAACGTACGCGCCTATGAAAACACCTTTCCTATTAGCCATCTATCGCCCTCTCCAAGTGTCGGGATTAACCCTGCAATAACGGAACAGGTCTGTAAGCCGAATTCTGTAAGTCAAGCTCCGCAGAGCGTGACGTGGCGATCATTCATCTAGCCCAGCCGTTGCCGGCTGGATCGAGCGACCTACCCGGAGGTCGTAGCGGATCGAAATCCGCTTCGGGCGGGCAGCCCTGGTTGACGCCTCCCTATTTGGTCTTGCACCGCGAGGAGTTTGCCTGGCCGCGCATGTCACCACACGCGCCGGTGCGCTCTTACCGCACCATTTCACCCATCACCCTTTGAGATCTGAGATCTCAAATCTAAGATCTCAAGGGCTGGTTTGTTTTCTGTTGCACTTGTCGTCGCCCGCGGGGTCAAATCTCACAATTTTCAACCGCAGACGCCCCGCCGTTAGCGGGCTCGCTGCCCTATGGTGTTCGGACTTTCCTCTCCCGGCTTTCACCGGCAGCGACCGCCCGACCTGTTCTCATGCAAGGCTGGGTGATTATACCAACAAGTGTTCAACGGGTATAGTCAGCGCGTAATTGCAACTAACCAAAGTACTTGAATCCGACGCGCAAACTGTTAATCCACTGCGGTGGGAAGAAAAGGACGACCGTTAATGAGACGAGTGCGTGCGAGAGTGCGAGCGCGAAAAGGTTTGGCGCGCGTTGATAGACCCATGCCCAGATCAGCCCACCCAAAAATGTGAGACCAAACAAAACTGGATTCGGCAGATGAACGAGGCCAAATAGTAGACCAACAATCACGATGCTCGTCCAACCTCGACCGAACACGCTCTGAACTCGGCGGTCTATGAATCCCTGCAACACATACTGTTGAAACAGGGCCCAGAGTGGAAGCAGCAAGAATCGCCAACGCAGTGGATCTTTTGGCGACATGCTTGTCGGTATGAGAACTACGATTGCGATCGCCGCGACTGTTGGCACGATCAACAGCTTCGCAGCCGCCGCAAAGTTGTCCCAACGAAATCCGATCTCGCGCAGTGTCTCACCGTACGCGCGATGCGAAATGATCATTAGCATCAAAGCCAATGCGATCGGAATTGCCAGGGCCAACTTGCTCCGGCCCACGAACGCCAGCACGACCCATTCGGCGATCAAACAGGAAACGACTACCGAGACGATCTCCCATAGCGCGAGCGTTCGTTCGTCAGTTCGAATTAACTGTTCTCCAACTGCCATCCGTGTTCACCACAAATCTGATCGGATCTCCTAACAACTGCAATGTGTAACGCGTCGCGTCGCCGCTGGCGTGTCGCGCATACACTCGCGCCTCATGATTGCCCGTCGGTAATGACGTTAATACGAAGTTGTAACCGCGCCATTCATCTTTGGCCCATCCGGCGGCAACAACGTCCGGGCGCGAAAGGTTTGCAATCTGTTGCCCGCTTGGTTTTCCATCAATGAAGAGTTCGACCTGAACCCGCTGCCATGGATCGGCGTCGTTCACGGCCCAACCCGCAATCGATCGCGACTCTACAACCGCTTCACCCCAACCATGAAACGTTGGCGGGAACGCATTCAGGTACGCGCCGACGGCGATGGCGCCAACCAGTATCGTCTCAACGATAGACTTGCCGATCAGCACGTTGACGAGTTGAGGTTTGTTCATGCCGTTGCCCAAAGAGTGGGTTTGGTACGGCTCCGCCGTCTGATGTGCGGCGGGGCTTCGCCCCGCCGTGGACTGATAAGTAAACAATCTCTCTTCCGGCGGGGTGAAGCCCCGCCGCACATCCGGCGGCAAAGCCGCTGCAAAGTGACTTTTGGGGCGATGGCCTTGTTCATGCTGACGCTTCGGGTGCTTTCGGCAGCGTGCGCGGCGTGAAGAGATCCGGCCAGCGTGTTTTGAATTCGTTCCGCACGATCTCTTCGACTTCATCAGCCGTTGCCGACTCGAGACATTGCGATGCGACTTCCCGTGCTTCCCGGGTGTCAATCAGCGCGAGTGTTGACCGGACGCGCGGGATCATCGCGGGCGTCATGCTGAGATCGACGGCGCCGAGACCGGCAAGCAAAACCGCATACGCAGGCGTGGAAGCCATTTCCCCACAAACAATTACGGGGATTTGGACGGCCGCGGCGGCTTCCAGCGTACGTTTTATTCCATAGAGCACAGCCGGGTGTAGTGTGCGAAACCAGTCGGATACTTTGTCGTTACCACGATCGACGGCCAGCGTGTATTGGACCAGATCGTTGGTGCCAAGTTCGAAGAAATCGACTTCGGCGGCGATCTTTTCAGCGGTCAAAACAGCGGACGGCACTTCGATCATCGCGCCGATCAGCACTTTCGCACACGGCGTTCCGGCAGTGTTTAGATTCTGGAGTTCGTCAGCAATCACCGTACGGGCCGATCGTACATCGGCGACGTCGCTAACCATCGGAATCACGAGACTCAACTTCCCATCAGCCGCGGCGCGAAGTATCGCACGCACCTGCGTTCGCATCACTTGCTGGTTGCGCAGGTTGAAACGTACTGCGCGTAAACCTAGCGCCGGGTTGCGCTCGCGTTCCTTTATCTCGCCACCGACCTCACCGCCAACATCAAACAATCGCACAATCGCGCCATCGCCTCCCGCCGCCTCGCCCAGTGCTTTGTAAGCCTCGTACTGTTGTTCCTCCGAATGCATCAGCCCGGGACGCGATAACAAAAACTCCGAACGGAACAGTCCCACACCGCTTGCTCCAAACTCTCGCACCGCCTGAAACTCTGTCGGCAACTCAACGTTCGCGCGCAAAACCATACTCACGCCATCGCGAGTCGTCACTGGTCCTGACTCGACAACATTCGCCACAGTCGTCGCAACTTCAGGTGCTGCGCTCGCAAATTGATACCCCTCGACTGTCGCCGTCGTCGGATGCAAAATCACTTCGCCCCT
>Ga0209387_1000403_pt1 | contig 11977 bp, 11 predicted proteins | sample NCControl_FD_187515 | JGI IMG/M metagenome (GOLD analysis project Ga0209387, IMG submission 187515) | Agricultural soil microbial communities from Utah to study Nitrogen management - NC Control (SPAdes) (version 2) | ecosystem: Environmental > Terrestrial > Soil > Agricultural land | place: USA...
GTCGTTTCAGCACGTGAGGTGTGCATTCGTCCAACAGGACTTTCATTTCATCTTAATCAGTTTGTGTAACGTCGAGCGTGAGAATTCGAGTACCTGCACCGCTTGTTCGCGGCTAACGCTGGGAAAGTTTTCGAGGAACTCATCCATCGACACACCGGCTTCGAGATTATTTAGGAGGGCATCCACCGGAACGCGCGTACCACGAAAAACGGGCGTGCCACCAAGAATCTCAGGGTCCACCGTGATTGGCAGCAAGTCAATTTCCTTTTCTTCGATTATCAACGACATCTTCACTTCGAACCGTCATCATTATAGGACAGGAGTTTAGGTAAAACACGCATTCGCCGCTCTCTTTCGCCTACTCCCGCACAATGCTAAAATCTTCCCACTGATGACGACCGCGGAGCCAATGTCGGAGGAGCAGGAAGTCTTCCTCAAACACATTCAGAAGAAAGGCCTCAAGCGCACCTCCCAGCGTGACCTGATTCTCGACGTTTTTCTACGCACCGAAGAACATCTCTCCAACGAAGATCTCTACCGGCTCGTGCAAAAAGAGGATCCCGGCGTAGGTCAAACGACCGTTTATCGCACACTCAAACTCCTGACCGAAGCAGGACTCGCGCGCGAAGTCCGGTTCGGTGACGGACGCACGCATTACGAGCATAACTACAAACATCAGCACCACGACCACATGATCTGTTCCGAGTGCGGCAAGATCATCGAGTTCTACTCCGCGGAACTGGAAGCCATCCAGGACGCGATGGCCGCCAAGCACCGGTTTCAGATCACCCAGCATCTATTGAGGATTATTGGGATCTGTGCCGACTGTAGGCGCGCCCTGAAACAGAACGCACAATCTCAGGCCTCCTGAGTTCCCGAACCCTCAACGGAATACGGATTTCGAACCCAAAAACAACTTCCTTTGCCTTTGCCTCAACTAAAGGTGTAATTTCAGGTTGATACAGCACTGCCAACACGGGGGATATGCACGATGAGTGTTTCGATCACGTTTGAACCTTCCGGACTGTCCGGAGTCGTTGCGGAGGGAACCTATCTCATCGACGCCGCGCGACGCATGGGTGTCTCTCTGGGAGAAGGCTGCACGATCGGCAAAAGCGAGTGTCCTGCCTGTCTCATAACAGTTAAGTCCGGCGCCGCGTTGCTCTCCGCACCAAGTGCCGCCGAACTGAAACAACTCGACGTCGAAGACCTGGCCCAGTCAAATCGTCTCGCCTGCCAGGTCAAACTCCAGTTCCCCGGCGAAGTAGTAGTGATGGCCACCGCGCGAAAACCGGGCAGCAGCGGCGTGCCACGCGACACAGCATCAGAACTAAGAAGAGACTTCGGCGCACTTCCACTTCGCCAAAAGCTCGCGACGCTCGTGCAGCTCGAAGCAATCACAATGTCAGAAGCTTTCGACTCGGCGATCGAGAAACCGCTTGCTTTCGGCGCCAAGACAATGGATGCGGTCCTGAACAAACGCGCACAAAGAAAAAGCAAGCACCGTAAATGACCCACGGCAAGTCTCGCGATCGGTCCCGGCACAGAAACACTCTCACTCGTGCGTGCAGCGTGCTCTGGCTGGCGCTCGTGCCATTGCTCTTTGCGGCTTGTCCAAAGAACCAGAAACCCCCGCGACAACCCCGCGTCGGGATGAAGTCCGGCTCGTCGCCCGCAACGCGACTCCCGCCAATTCCCACCGCATTTAACGGCGAACGCGCGTTGGACCACGCACGCAAGCAGATCGAGTTTGGACCACGTCCGCCGGGTAGCCCAGAACTCGAAAAGACTCGCGCTTACATCGTCGAGCAGTTGAAGTCCTTTCGTTTGAACGTCACCGTCGACGAGTTCACCGCCAAGACTCCGCAAGGCGAAAAGAAGATGGCTAACATCACGGCCGAACTTCCCGGTGAAACGAAGACCACGATCCTGATCGGCAGCCACTACGACACGAAGTTTTACAAAGACATGCATTTCGTCGGCGCCAACGATCCCGCTGCATCGGTCGGGACGCTGATCGAAATTGGACGGGTTATCGGCAGTCTGCGCGAAAAACCGAAGATCACAGTGAAGCTGGTGTTCTTCGACGGCGAAGAGGCTTTCTGCGAGGGATGGAGCGATTGTGGCAATCCTGACAATCCGGACAACACCTATGGCAGCCGGCATTACGTATCGCAGTTAAAAGCCAACAAAGAACTCGAGGAGACCTATGCGCTGATCCTGCTCGACATGATCGGTTATAAGAAACTCGAACTTGGCCGCGACTCAACGAGCACCCGCTGGCTACAAGACATCATCTGGGAAACCGGACGCGAATTGGGCCACGGAAAGATCTTCGTCGATCGCGAAGAGGGCATCGGCGGCGACGATCACGAGCCATTCCTTCGCGCCGGAGTAGATGCTGTCGATGTTATTCAACTCAATAGTTATCCACACTGGCACAAGGCGGACGATACAATCGACAAGATTTCAGCGCAGAGCATGAAGATCGTAGGCGACACGGTGTTGGCGAGTCTGCTGAAACTCGTGGCGCGTATTGAATCGGAAAAAGATACACAAAAAGGCCCAAAGGAAGAGACACAAAAAGGCACAAAAGAAGATCAAGATGAAAAGAATCGCGGTAATCCCCGGTGATGGAATCGGCCCGGAAGTCGTGCGCGAAGCTGTTCGCGTCATCCGGCATCTCCAACAGACAAAAGGCCTCGAAGTCGAGCTGGTAGATTTCGATTGGGGCGCCGACAAGTTTCTGCGCGATGGAGTGACGTTACCAGACGGCGCACTCGAAATGCTTTCAGCCGAGTTTCACGCGATCCTCGCGGGCGCATTTGGCGATCCGCGGGTGCCTACGAACAAACACGCGGAAGACATTTTGCTCGGCATGCGTCGCGGACTCGATCTCTACATCAATCTCCGTCCCGTGCGTTTGCTTCACGAACGACTAACGCCGCTCATCAATCGCAAGACTAACGAGATCGACTTCGTCGTCTTTCGTGAAAACACGGAGGGCGCGTACTGCGCGGCCGGTGGATTCTTGAAACACGGAACGGCGGACGAGATCGCGCTTCAGGATGAGATCAACACGCGACGCGGAGTGGAGCGGATCATCGTCGCGGCGTTTGAGTACGCGCGCGCAAACCACCGCACGCGCGTTACGATGGCTGACAAGTCGAACGTGCAGCGCTTCGGCGGCGATTTGTGGCAGCGCGTTTTCAAAGAGGTCGCCGCTGGTTATTCAGAGACAACTGCGAATCACCAGTACGTCGATGCGATGGCAATGCACATGGTGCTCGATCCGTCGCAGTATCAGGTGATCGTCACGAACAATTTATTTGGAGACATTTTGACCGACGTCGGCGCGGCGATTCAGGGCGGACTCGGGCTCGCTGCTTCAGGCAATATTCATCCCGGGAAAGTGTCGCTTTTCGAGCCAGTGCACGGCAGTGCGCCTCCATTGGCGGGAAAGGGAATTGCTAATCCAATTGGATCTATTCTGACTTTGGCGATGATGCTAGAATATCTGGGTTTCCAAAAGCTGAGTGACGACGTTGAAGAAGCGGTGCGGGCTGCAGTCTCGGACAACGAGACGACGCGAGATCTCGGCGGGAAACTTTCTACAGAACAAGCGGGCGCGGCGATTATCGCGCGCCTCGGGTAAAACTTCGGAAGCAATAAACCATTGGGTAGTGTCTTACGTTTGCCAGTATTCTCTGCGTCCCTCGGCGGTCTCTGCGACTCTGCGGTAAAAACCGCAAGACAGATAAAAACGCAGAGACGCGGAGGACCGCAGAGCAACGCAGAGAGAAAATTGAGACACCACCAACCATTGGCTACCTCATGAGCCGGGAAGCAATAGAAGTGGAGGCGTTATGACAAGTGCGGGAAAACTCACGACGAAGGCGATCGCGGTGATTGTGATAGTGGCGATGCTGGGTGCGGTGGGGCTTTCGCCGGTCATAATGGTGTTCTTCTTTGGAGTTATTTTGGTGATCTGGATCGTCGCCCGCCACACACAAACACGCGAAGTCGAGCGAATCTTCGACTTCTACGTCGCGGCGGACGCGATCCTGCGCGAAGAAGAACGACGCTGGTACGGGTTTGAGATCGCCGAGGTCATTGAACAAGGCGAATGCTTGCTCGAGATGATGCCGGACGCGCCGCCGTTGAATCACTTCGCAATCGGCGCGCTTTATCATCGCATGGGTAATCACCAGGCGACGGTCGAATACCTGTCGCGGTTGGTGGAAGACGAAAGTTACGACGAGGCATATCGTACCGCTCCGTCACCGCAACTGCGTCGTTACGTTTCGATGTTGCGCCAGATCGAATATCACCCGTCCACTGCGCCACAAACTTTAGCCGCCGTAAGGAGTCTCGAACGGGCGCGACAGAAGACTGCCGGCAAACTACTCATCGAAAGCCGCGGTGTACTCGAGAACGAAAGGCAAACCGTTGCGCCGCTTCGAGAAGCGGCAGCTTCGGAGAACCACGAGCCGACTCCGACTGAGACGAAGTTTGCGCCATCGGTGCCGTTGAGTTTTATCTCGCCGCCGCCGCCAATTTCGACAGTGCTGCATGACGTCTATCCCGAAGAAACGTCGGTTACGAACTAACATTTCGCCTCCGCGAGATTCGCTTGTTTGAAACCCTGACAGCCGAAATCATCGCGATCGGGTCCGAACTCCTCGCGCCCGATCGCGCCGACACCAACAGTCTCTGGCTCACCGAGAAACTCAACCGGCTCGGTATCGAAGTCAAACTCAAGACGATCGTCGGCGACGACGACGCCCGCCTCGAAGAAGCAATCAAAGATGCTGTTCGACGATCGAAAGTCGTGATCACGACCGGAGGTCTTGGACCAACCGAAGACGACATCACACGCAAGATCACTGCCCGGGCGCTTGGGCGACGGTTGTTGCTCGACGAAGTTGTGCTCGCCGAGATCCGGCAGCGATTTCAGAGTTTTGGTGTGACGATGCCGGAGCGAAACTCGCGTCAGGCGATGGTAATCGAAGACGCTGAAGTGTTGCCGAATCCGAATGGCACCGCGCCCGGAATGTTTATCGATGACCAGGGGACGGCGATTGTGTTGTTGCCAGGGCCGCCGCGTGAGATGCGTCCGATGTTTGAGAATCACGTGAGTGAGAGGCTCGCCGGGCGTGCGGGGAGTTTGCGTGTTGTGCGACGGATGCTGCGTGTTGCGGGGATGGGCGAGTCGGCTGTTGATGAAAAGATCGCACCTGTCTACACGCAGTACGATAATCCGGTGACGACGATTCTGTTCAATCAGAGTGAGATCGAGATTCATCTGACGGCGCGAGGCCGCACGGAGAAGGAAGCAACGGATCTGCTTGATCGGTTGACGGGACAGATTGAGGAGCGTTTGGGTAATTCGATCTTCTCGTTTGCTGGCGAGACGATGGAAGAAGTTGTTGGCTTGAAGTTGTCAGTTGGTGGGTACACGTTGGCGGTTGCTGAGAGTTGCACTGGCGGATTGCTCGCGCAGCGTTTGACTGAAGTTCCGGGATCGTCGAAGTACTTTATTGAAGGTGTTGTCACGTATGCCAACGACGCGAAGACGCGAACGCTGGGCGTCGAGCCGATGCTGTTGATGGAGCATGGAGCGGTGAGTGCGCCCGTTGCGGAAGCGATGGCTGAGGGTATTCGCAAACGTGCCGAGACGGATTTTGGGTTATCGATCACCGGAATTGCCGGACCCGGTGGTGGAACTGACGAAAAGCCGGTGGGAACAGTCTTCATTGCGTTGTCCGACGAAATTCAAACTCAACATCGCAAACTCCACCTGCCCGGCGACCGCCACCTCATCCGCTGGCGCGCCTCCCAAGCCGCACTGGACATGTTGCGCAGACGATTAAGTTGAGCTTCTTTAGCCTTTGCGTCTTGGCGGGATAGTTCTTGAACGAAAATCACCAAAGTCTCCCGCAAAGACGCAAAGGCGCAAAGAAGGCAATCTCAGGAGTTTCAGGTTTTAGCACGACGGAGACTGGTGTTGCTTGCGCCAGTCTTCGACGAGGATGGCCCACCGTTCGTGGTCGCGCCAGCGGCCGGAGACTTTCAGGTAACGTCGCGAGTAGCCTTCCTTCACAAAGCCTGCACGTTTCACGAGTGCAATCGACGGCGCGTTTTCCGGTTGGATGTTTGCTTCCAGTCGGTGGAGTTTTAGCGTAATGAACGCGTAACGCAGCATGAGTTGAAGTGCTTCGGTCATGTATGCCTGACGCGAGAACTCTTCTCCGATCTGATATCCGACATATGCACTGCGAAACCCACCATGAAAGATCTGACTCAACGCGATCGATCCCATCACCGCACCATCCTGCACACGGCAGATCAGAAAACACGCGCCATCCGGTTTCGAATTCCTATTCATAAACGCTTCGAACTGCTTCATCGTCGTCGGCGGCGAGGCGAGCCCGCGATGAAACTTCGCGCTGCGACGGTTCACAGGGAGAAACTCCGCGCCATCACTCGTGACCGGCAGACGCAGCACAACACGCTTGCCCTTGATTATCGTTTTTTCGTTCGAACTTGCTTCCCGCATGTGATAACGTGATCTGCCATTCACAAATCTCAAGGTGCGATCTCAGTTGCGACTGTTACTCGTCGTCATTATTGCATACCTGATCGGATCGATTCCGTTTGGTTACCTGATCGTGCGCGCCAAAGGCGGCGGCGACGTGCGCGACACCGGTTCAGGAGGCACTGGCGCCACGAACGTCTCGCGACGAGCAGGTAAAGCCGCGGGCGTAGTTACACTGATACTCGACGCCCTCAAAGGTGCGATCGCGGTCATCATCGCGCAATTAATGTTGAAAGGGGACGATACGACGTGGCTCCCGGCCGCAGCAGCGATTGCCGTGATCGTGGGCCATGTATTTCCGGTGTGGCTCAAATTCCGCGGCGGCAAAGGCGTGGCGACGGGCGTTGGTGTTTTTCTAATGCTGGCTCCTTTGGCAGTTCTGTTTGCCGGCGTGATATTTCTCGCTGTTGTTGCGCTGACGAAATACGTTTCGCTTGGATCGATCCTCGCGGCAGCGACGATCCCATTATTCGTGTGGTTGTTTGTCCTGGAAGTCGATTTGAAACCGTTGCTCGCGGCGTCGATTACAGGCGCTTTGTTGATTGTGTTCGCGCATCGCGGAAACATCGCGCGATTATTGAGCGGAACTGAGCCGCGCATTTCCGATCTGAAACGATGACAAAGCGAATAGCCATTATCGGCGCCGGTAGTTGGGGAACGGCGCTCGCGATTATTGCCGCCCGCGCCGGTCATGAGGTGACGATTTGGTCGCGCGATCCTCAGGTCGTGCACTCGATCAACGAAGAGCGCGTCAACGGCAGATACCTCACGTCAGCTTCAATCCCCGATCGAGTAACCGCAACAAACAACATCACCGCCGCACTTGATGAAGCATCGGTCGTGTTACTCGCCGCTCCTTCACACGCTGCTCGCGAACTTCTCACGCAGATGTCACCGGCGCTTGATGAATCGGCGATCATCGTGAGCGTTTCAAAAGGTATCGAGATCGAAACCGGCAAACGAATTTCAGAGATCGCGAAAGAAACGGTAGATGCTTCTCACCCGTTCGTATGTCTTTCTGGTCCATCGTTCGCGAAGGAGGTTGTAATAGGTCAGCCGACAGCCGTTGTGGCGGCGAGCAAGGACGCGATTGCGGCCCGAACAGTGCAGGCAGATCTGAGTTTTGAGAACCTGCGAATCTACACAAACACCGACGTCGTCGGAACCGAGCTTGGCGGTTCAGTGAAAAACGTAATGGCAATCGCGGCAGGCATGACTACCGGCTCAGGACTTGGCTCAAACAGCGTTGCGGCCCTCATCACGCGCGGACTCGCGGAGATCACTCGCCTGGCACGCCGCGAAGGCGCACAGATGGAAACGTTGATGGGACTCGCCGGCCTCGGCGATCTCGTGCTTACGTGCACCGGCAGTCTCTCGCGCAATCGTTTCGTCGGCGAGCAACTTGGAAAGGGAATTTCGCTGGATGAAATTTCAGCCGGCATGAACGAAGTCGCGGAAGGGATAAAGACAACGCTGGCAGTGAAGCAACTGGCGGATCGCGCTGGCCTGGAGTTGCCAATCACGAACGAAGTGAAAGCGGTGCTTTACGATGGAAAATCCGTGCCTGATGCGGTTTCTGAACTGATGAGCCGGCCATTACGCGAAGAAGTGTGAGCATTTTCCATTTTCCGTTTCTCATTTGTCATTTTCCATTCGAAAATCCGGCTTTGTTAAACGACAAATGATTAATGTCAAATGACAGATGGAAAATAAACAGGATCGCCGACGCGCACTTCACCCGGCGTTACAACGCTCGCATAGACACCAAAATTCTGCTTTGCATCTTTCACGATCGAACGCAGGATGCTCGCGTCCTTCGGCAAGTTCTTCTGCGCCTGGATCGTCATCCCACACCGCACGGTCGGAATCTCGCACCGTATTTCAACACTTCCAAGCCGAACCTTCCGCCCTCCCCATTCGCTTTCAATCAAGCCTTTAATCTGTGGTTCAGTTTCGATAAGAAAGTTTGGCCGAAAGCGTCGCACGTCCCAGGTCGCCGTCGGGTTTACGTTGCGCATGACTTCAAGCGACGAAGTAGTGAGCGCATGAATCGGAAACGCACCGAAGTAGGTGCCGGGTGGCGAGGTGAACTCGAGTATCTCGGGCGGCAACGTTGAGATATCGGGAATCGGTTCGCCGGGTTCACGACTGAACGCTTCGCGCAACTCAGCATTCGCCTTTCCGAAGCTGGTCAGCGCCGGCATCGCTGCACGAAACGCGGGGTACCGAGCTAACTTCCCAAACACCTGCGCCAATTTCGATCTACGACGGTAGAACTCGAGATTCGTCGCGGGTTGACGAGGCCACAGTGACACCGATCTCCCAAGCATCTCCGAAAGACGCGCGTTCACGTCAGTCGAGTCACTCATCAATTCGACGCCATCCGGAAAACGCATCACGACGTGAGGAATGGCGCCGTCACTCGGCGACTCGCGATATCGCGCTTCACACTCCATCAACAGCGGAATGTACTTGCCGTTGGTAACCTCGCCCGTCGTGTCGTCGCGAATCGCCCATCCACGGTCGGCGCGAAGGCCGAGCGGCCCGACACTGCATGACTCGAGCGGTTCGCCGCCCATCGTTTTCACGGCGTAACGCCAAATTTGTTTGACGGTTCCGATTCGCATTTTCTATATTCGCACGCGCAAGCCAGCGTCCACTCAGTGACAAAAGTAAAGGAGCCTACCCAAATGTTCAAGACGTGGTGCGCGTCTCGTAAGAGTGTGATTCTCTGCCTGTTCGCTCTTTCCGCGATTTCGGTCTACGCACAAAACCCCACAACGCCACCCTCCGAGTCTGAGCGACTGCGGGCTTTCCAGTATCGCAGCATTGGACCATATCGCGGCGGTCGTTCAGCCGCGGTGGCGGGAGTTCCGTCGCAACCGTTCGTTTATTACTACGGCGGGACGGGTGGCGGAGTTTGGAAAACTACAGACGGCGGCATCAATTGGGAACCGATTAGCGACGGCTCGGTATTCGGCACCGGCTCCGTCGGCGCGATCGCCGTATCTGAATCCGATCCGAACGTGATTTACGTGGGCATGGGCGAGTCGCCGATTCGCGGAAATGTTTCGCACGGCGACGGAGTTTACAAATCAACTGACGCCGGCAAGACGTGGAAACGTATCGGACTCGAAGACTCGCGGCAGATCCCGCGTATTCGCATCCACCCGAAGAACCCGGACCTGGTTTACGTCGCGGCGTTGGGCCATATTTTTGGCCCAAACGATCAGCGCGGCGTGTTTCGTTCCAAAGACGGTGGCAAGACGTGGGAAAGGGTCTTCAACCGCGGCAACAAAGCCGGCGCCATCGATCTGGTTCTCGATCCGTCGAACCCGAACACGATGTACGCGGGTTTCTGGGAAGTTTATCGAAAGCCTTGGACGCTGGAGAGCGGTGGACCAGGCAGTGGCATCTTCAAGTCGGTTGACGGCGGCGACACGTGGACCGAGTTGACGCGTAATGCCGGTTTGCCGCGCGGCATGGTAGGCAAAGTCGGTATTACTGTTTCTCCTGCAAACCCCGAACGCGTGTGGGCCATCGTCGAAGCGGAAGACGGCGGCGTGTTTCGTTCAGACAACGCCGGCCGCACATGGACCAAGGTTAACGACGAACGCCGGCTGCGCCAGCGTGCCTGGTACTACACGCGCATCTACGCCGACACCAAAAACGCCGACACGGTTTACGTTTTGAACGTCCAGTTCTTCCGATCAAACGACGGTGGACGAACATACAGCACGATCGGTGTTCCTCACGGCGACAATCACGATCTCTGGATCGCGCCGGAAGATCCGAACCGCATGGTTCAAAGCAACGACGGCGGCGCAAACGTGTCGTTCAATGGAGGCCGCAGTTGGACCGAACAAGACCAGCCAACGGCGCAGTTTTATCGCGTCGCAATCGACAACGATTTTCCTTACAACATCTACGGCGCGCAGCAGGACAACTCGACGATAAAGATCGCGAGCCGCACGATGGGCAACGGGATTGACACGAGTGACTGGCACGATGTCGGTGGCGGTGAGTCAGGCTGGATCGCGCCGTCACCAAAAGACTCAAACATCGTCTTTGCAGGTTCCTACGGCGGGCTTACGACGCGCTACGATCACCGTACGCGTCAGGAGCGCAACGTCAGTCCCTATCCGAACAACCCGATGGGTTCAGGCGCTGATGCTTTGAAGTATCGTTTTCAGTGGAACTTCCCGATCGTCTTTTCACCACACGATCCCAACACGCTTTACGCTGCCGCGAATGTGCTTTTCAAGACCACGGATGAGGGTTCGAGTTGGCAGGTGATAAGTCCTGATTTAACGCGCAATGACAAGTCGAAGCAGGGCGCGTCGGGCGGTCCGATCACGAAAGACAACACGAGCGTTGAGTACTACGCGACGATCTTTGCGCTGATGGAGTCGCCGGTGCAGGCAGGAACGATTTGGGCAGGCAGCGACGATGGGCTGGTCCATCTGTCGCGCGACGGCGGTAAGAACTGGTCAAAGGTGACTCCGCCCGAGAGCATTATGCCAGAGTGGATCCAGATTAATTCGCTCGAGGCTTCGCCACACGATCCGGGCACGGCATATCTCGCCGGCACGATGTACAAGTGGGACGACAACAAACCGTACCTCTATCGCACCAGCGACTACGGCAAGACGTGGAAGAAGATCACAAACGGCATTCCCGACACCGCTTTCACGCGCGTCATTCGCGAAGACCCGAACAAACGCGGTCTGCTTTATGCGGGAACGGAAACGGGGATGTACGTATCGTTTGATAACGGTGAACGTTGGCAGTCGTTGCAACTCAATTTGCCGGTTGTGCCGATCACGGATCTCGCGGTGCATAAGCGTGAGAAAGAGCTGGTAGTCGCGACCCAGGGAAGATCGTTCTGGATCCTCGATGATCTGCCGTTGTTGCATCAAATCGTGGACGCCGGTGGATTCAACTCCGTCTCGAAAACGCAGCTCTTCAAACCGAAAGACAGTTATCGCACGCAGGGTGGTGGTGGGTTTCCGCTGCCTGCAACGGCGACCGTCGGCAGTAACCCGGCGAATGGAGTTGTTGTCTACTATTCGTTGAAAGCGAAGCCGACGACTGATCTCGAACTGGAATTCCTCGACACGGCCGGTAAATCGATTCAGAAATATACGGCCAGATTACCGAAGCCAGGTGAGGGGGCAGCAGCGGCGCCGGCGGCGGCTGCGGGCGGCGGAGGTGGTTTTGGTCCACCAGCCACACCGCCACCGCCGACGAATGTTGGACTCAATCGTTTTGTTTGGGACATGAGATACGCGGATGCCGCTCGGTTCCCGAATCTGATCCTGTGGGCCGGCGAGATGCGCGGTCCAAAGCTGTCCCCCGGAACTTACAAGGTGAATTTGA
>Ga0209387_1000404_pt1 | contig 11968 bp, 7 predicted proteins | sample NCControl_FD_187515 | JGI IMG/M metagenome (GOLD analysis project Ga0209387, IMG submission 187515) | Agricultural soil microbial communities from Utah to study Nitrogen management - NC Control (SPAdes) (version 2) | ecosystem: Environmental > Terrestrial > Soil > Agricultural land | place: USA...
CTCAATCCGCGCCAGCGACGCCAGGATCTCGATCTGATCGCCGATGGCCTGGCGCAGAGTCATCTCCGAACCCGTCTCCGGAACGCAATTCCGGCGGGCTCGGCCATTCGTTTGTAAGGAGCGTGACCATGTCTTCCGTCCGGTACCTCGTCCTCGCCCTCTCCGCCGCACCGGTCGGCGTCCTGCCCGCGCAAACCGCGCGGACCAGGGCTCCGGTGGTGGTCCGGGTTCCCGATCTCAGCTGGCTTGGCCCGGTGGTGGCCAACGCCCAGGCCATCGCCGCGGCGTCACTCGCCCAGGCCGGGCCCGCGCTCGCCGGGATCGAGCCCGCGATGGCCCAGGCGCGGATCGGACTGCTCCACGCCGAGGCGGCGCTGGCCGCGACCGGCGCCCGGATGGGCCGATTTGGCTCCTTCGGCTTCTCCTGGAGTGAGCACGAGATCGCCGAATCGCCCCCGGCGCCCTGGCAGGATCCGGCCGATCAGATCTATCGCAATGCCCGCCAGGAGCTGAACCGGGGGCGCTACGCCACGGCCGCCGATCTGTTCGCCAGCATCTACACCAGGCATCCCCGTTCCACTTACGCGGGCGATGCCTACTACTGGCAGGCCTATGCCCTGAGCCGGCGGGACAACGACGAGTCGCTGAGCAAGGCCCTCAAGGTGCTCGAGCTCCAGAAGGAGAAGGCCCGGGGTGCCAGCACCCGGCGGGACGCCGAGCAGCTCCGGATCCGGATCTGCGGCGAGCTGGCCCGCCGGGGTGATTCCGAGTGCGCCGCGGAAATCGCCGCAGAGGCGCGCCAGGCTGGGGCCACGCCGCCTACCCCCACCACCGCCGCGACTCCGCCGACCCCACCAACCCCGCCGACGGGCCGACGCGCTCCGCGGCCGGGCCGGGAACGCTGCGACACCGAGGACGATATCCAGTCGGCGGCGCTCAACTCTCTCCTCCAGATGGACGCCGAGAGGGCGCTGCCCATTCTGAAGAAGGTGCTGGCCCGGCGGGACGACGCCTCGCTCTGCCTCCGCCGCAAGGCGGTCTTCCTGGTGTCCCAGCACGAGGGCCCCGAGACCGAGCGGATCCTGCTGGATGCGGCCCGCACCGATCCCGACGGCCAGGTGCGGGAGCAGGCGGTGCAGTGGCTCTCCCAGGTGGATACACCGGCCGCGGTGGCCGCCCTCGATTCCATTCTGCGCAGCGCCGGCGATCCCGCGTTGCAGGACAAGGCCATCTTCGCGCTGTCCCAGCAGGATTCTCCCCGGGCCCGCCAGGCGCTGCGCGACTTCGCGCTCCGCGCCGGCGTCTCCAGCGACCTCCGCCAGAAGGCCATCTTCTGGATCGGCCAGGGCGACGATCCCGACCGGGTCGGCTTCCTCAAGACCCTGTTCACCCAGCTCCGGGACAACGAGTCGCGCGACAAGATTCTCTTCTCCATGTCCCAGGTGGAGGGCCGGGAGAGCCAGCGCTGGCTGTTGCAGGTTGCCGGCGACGTCAACGAGAACATTGAGCTCCGCAAGAAGGCGCTGTTCTGGGCGGGCCAGTCGGACATCCCGGCCACCGAGCTGTTCACGCTCTACGAGAAGATGCCGAGCCGGGAGATGAAGGAGCAGCTCATCTTCGTCTACTCCCAGCGGGACGAGCGGGCCGCGGTGGACAAGCTGTTCGAGATCGCCCGGACCGAGCCCGATATGGAGCTCAAGAAGAAGGCGATCTTCTGGCTCAGTCAGTCGGACGACCCGCGGGTCGCGGCGTTCCTGGAGCGACTCCTCGAAGGCAAGCCCAACTGAGGACCCGACCATGCGACGCTACATCGGCATTACACCTCTGCTGGTCGCCTGCCTCGCCGGTTCAGCCGGCGGGCAGGCCCTCACCGACCGGATTCTGGCGGTGCGGGAGGGGACCGTGCGGCTGTCTTACAGCGTGCGGGAAGGGATCTGCGGCGACGGCGAGACCTTCATCCGGGACAACTCCCGCGGTGATGACAACATCACCACCTTCGACGACGGCAACGTCCGCTGGTCGGGCAAGGGGAGCTGGCGCAGCCGGGCCTGCGTGCCGGGCCCGGCCCGGGTGGCGATCACCAAGTCGGACGGCGAGGTCACCCGGTTTCGGCTCTATGTGGGCGGTGAGTGGACCGGCAGCTCGGGGAACATCACCGACCTGGGGATGATCTCGGCTCCGGTCGCGGCCAAGGCGCTGGTCTCCCTGGCCAGTCGGGCCTACAACGCCGACAAGGCGGTTTACGCGGCCATCATCGCCGACAGCGCCGTGGTCTGGCCCGAGCTCCTCGCCCTGGCCAAGGACAGCCGGGCCCGTACCCCCAGCCGCAAGAACGCGGTCTTCTGGCTGAGCCAGGCGGCGGGCGACGAGGCCACCAAAGGGCTCTCCGAGCTGGCCGAAGACGAGGCCGAGGATAGCGAGGTGCGGGACCAGGCGGTGTTCGCCCTTTCCCAGCTGGACCACAACGAAGGGGTACCCATCCTGATCCGGATCGCCCGGACCAATCGGGACCCCAAAATCCGCCGCAAGGCGCTCTTCTGGCTGGGGCAGTCGGACGACCCGAGAGCCCTCAAGCTGTTTGAGGAGATACTGACGAAGGGCTAGGTGCTATCAGCTAATAGCTCCCCCTCGCGAATCTCTCCCCCCGCCATTATCGTAAGTACAGGAGCTGCTGTCTGATTCCTGACCCCCGCGACGGCGCCATTCCGGTGTCCGTCGCGGCTTCGTCCTGTGGCAAGGGAGCCGTAGCATGCGCATGCGTTCGATAGCGATCGGGGGAGCCCTCCTGCTGCTCCCGCTGGCCGCCGGAGCCTTCCTCAGCCAGAGTGGCGAGAGGGCCGACGCCGCCCGTCTTTTCGCGCAGGTGCTGCAGCGCATCGAAGACAACGCGGTAGACTCGCTCTCCCGCAACGCGATCTACGAGAAGGCGGCCCGGGGGCTGATCAAGAACCTCAAGGACCCCTACGCCGAGCTGTATTCCCCCGAGGAGATTGCCTCCTTCCAGCGCAACACCCTGCGGAACAACTACGGCGGCCTGGGCATGCAGATCGAGCCCCAGGACGACCAGATCGTGGTAGCCCGGGTCTTCCCCAACAGTCCCGCCGAAGCCGGCGGGGTCCAACCCGGCGATCACATCATGGCGGTGGATTCGGTGTCGGTGGTGGGCCTCCGGCTCGACCAGGTCTCCGGCAAGCTGATAGGTCAGCCCGGGACTAAGGTGGACGTGGTGTTCCAGCGCGCCGGCGTCGCCCAGCCCATCCGGGGGCGGTTCACCCGGGCGGTGATCCGGGTCCCGGCGGTGCCCTATTCGCTGGTGCTCGACGGCGGGGTCGGCTACATCCCGCTCCAGAGCTTCAACGACTCGGCCGCCGAGGACGTGGCCAAGGCGCTGCTCGATCTCAAGCGCCGGGGGGCCCGGAGCTTCGTGCTCGACCTCCGCGGCAATGGCGGCGGGTCGCTGGATCAGGCGCTGGACATCAGCGACCTCTTCCTCAAGCCGGGCCAGGAAATCGTGGTGGTCCGCCACCGCGGCAAGACCCCCGAAGTGGCCACCGCCAGCCGGGCCTCGGTGGTGGACTCGATGCCGATCGTGGTGATGGTGGACGGCGGCAGCGCCTCGGCCTCCGAGATCGTGGCCGGCGCCCTCCAGGATCACGACCGCGGCCTGGTGGTCGGCACCACTTCCTTCGGCAAGGGACTGGTGCAGACGCTCTTCCCGATGGAAGGGGGCTGGTACATCAAGCTGACCACCGGGAAGTGGTACACCCCGAGTGGCCGCTCGATCCAGGCCGAGCATGACCGGCTGGGAGACGACCGGTTCGTGGAATACGCCCGGGATTCGGTCGCGGGCGACACGGTGAAGGCCCGCCCGGTCTTCAAGTCCGACGCGGGACGCAAGATCCTGGGCGGCGGCGGCATCACCCCCGACGTGGTGGTCACGCCCGACTCGGCCACCACCGCCGAACGGGAGCTGGCCCGGGCCCTGGCCCAGGACTTCCGCACCTGGTACGTGACCCTCTACAACTATGCCCTGGAGTCCAAGGGGAGTCTGAAGCGCGACTTCGTGGTGACCCAGGAGATGCGCGACGAGTTCTTCAACCGGCTGATGAAGGCCAAGGTGCCGGTCACCCGGGCTCAGTTCGACGCGGCCCGGCCGGTGATCGATCGCAATATCGAGGAGCGGTTCACCATCCTCGCTTTCGGCGACTCGACCTGGCTCCGCCGGGGCATCCCGCAGGACCCGCAGATGACTTCGGCGCTCGACCTGCTTCGCCGCGGCACCACCCAGCGTCAGCTGTTGGCGCTGGCGGAGCAGGTGGCGCCGAAGAAGTCCCAGGAGTAGGAGTGGGCAGTGATCAGTGGTCAGTGATCAGGGAAGACACTGACCACTGACCACTGACCACTCACCCGCCGGTCTCCCCCTTCAAGATCCCATTCCGAATCCGCGCCGCCTTGGCGCTTGCCGCCCGGTCCCACAGCAGATGCGTCTCCACGATTGTCTCCCGGCGGATCTGCATCTGCACCGTCCGCTCGGCATCGTTGCGCATGACTACTACCGGGATGGTGGTGCCCACCAGGCTGTCGTAGCGGGCCCGGAACTGGATCGCGAAGCTCTCGTCCTTGACCTCGATTGCACCGACCCGGAGCAGCTGGTCCCCGGGCTCGATGCCGGCGTCGTCCGCGGCGCTCCCCCGGGACACCGCGGTCACGAAGACCCGGGAGCTGTCCGACAGGGTGTTCACCCCGAGCCGCAGCTCCCGGGTGGTATCCGACTGGAGCCGGATCCCGGCCAGCGCCCCGACGGTATTCCAGGGAAACGGCTCCCGGCCGTCGATGTACTTCTCGGCGAATTCGGTGAAGGAGCGCCCTCCGGCCGCCCGGCTCACTTCGGCCCACCACTCGGCCGTGGTAAAGCCCTTGCCGCGCTTGAAGGTGCTCCGGTAAAGCCCGCGCATCACGTCGTCCAGTGAGCTCCGGTTGTCGCTCCCGTCCCGGATCAGGATGTCGAGCAGCAAGCCCGCCAGCGAGCCCTTGTCGTAGTAGATGTCCCCGGTGCCGTCGGTCGGATGGATCCAGGTGGTGAGCGAGGCGTCTTCCAGCGCCACCGGCACCGTCTGGTCGGTGTGCTCGCGTTTGCCCTCGGTCACTGCCAGAAACACCACCGAGTCGATGATCCCGCCCCGCACCAGCGCCAGGTCGGCGTAGTAATCGGTAATGCCTTCGCTGACCCAGAGCAGTGGAGTCGGCTGGGGCTGATCGTACCGGTAGGGCACCAGGTCCGCCGGGCGCAGCCGCTTCACGTTCCAGGCGTGAAAGATCTCGTGCGCCGTGATCGAGGCCAGCAGGGCGGTGCCGATGAATTGGGGATTGTAGATCCCGACGTGGGAATTCTGATGTTCCAGCGCGCTTCCACCTCCGAAGGTCGAGTCGAAGATGAGCAGGGTGGAGTAGTGCTTCCACGGCGTCTCGCCGAATATCTTCGACTGGGGCGGCACCATGGCGGCAATCTGCTCCCAAAGCACCCGCCGTCCCGCGGTCCGGAGCTGTCCGGAGGGATAGCTGGCGAGCCGGTGCCACACCCCTTCGACCTGGTTGCTGTCCACGTCCATTCGCCCGATGAAGAACGGCATGTCCACCAGGTCGTGATAATTCGCCGCCCGGTACCGGCCCGGGCCGCCGTCGGCGTCGAGCCCGCTCACCACCTGCCAGCCGGGCGCGGTGATCACGCTTACCCGGGCGCCGAACTCCATCCCCAGGCCCTCGGGATAGGGAAAGACATTGGTGCCGTTGACCATGAGGAAGTCGTCTTTCGACCAGGCCATGGCATTGTCGAGCGAGTCGGCCAGGAAATCGAACTCGACCGACACGGTGCCCGGGGCGACCGCGCGCACCCGCCAGGTGTCATAGTCGGTCTTGTCCCAGTCGAGCGGGCCGCCGGGTCCGCTGGCGGAGAATTTGGAGACCTTGCGGGCGTAGTTGCTGAGCTCGTAGGCCCCCGGGGTCCACGATGGCAGCGAGAGCAGAACCGGGCCCGCCCGCGCGACATCGAAGCGCATCCCGATCCGGGCGGTGCGGGTCGCGGCGGTGGCGGAATCGAAGGTGATCTGGTAGCGAAGATTGGTCGCGGGACTGGGCGGTTGTGCCGACGCCGGGAGCGAACCCAGCGCCAGCAGGACGGCCGAAGCGGTCACTGCGGTTACACGACCTGACACGGGGCATCCTTTCTTGCAGTCATTGCGAGGTCCGGAGACCGAAGCAATCCGGAAGATTGCCTCGGTCCTCGGGACCTCGCAATGACGTTCGGGAGGGTCAGGGAAGCTTGATTTCGAGAATGCGGGGCGGCGCAAGCCGCACCCCCGGCCGGAGCCGCCCTCCGTCGTCGTAGGCCTCCCATTGGCTGTTGGCGACGTAGAAATACCGCCGCTCCCACACCGTGCCGATGGTCGGTTCGGTCGCCTCGGTGAGATTCCGGTCCAGCACCGTCACCCCGGTGATCCGCTGGCCCGGCCCGTCGAGCTCGAGCCGCAGCACCCGCGAGGGAAACACGCCATTCTGGATCGCGATCAGCGAACCCTGATACCATGCCAGCCCATCGATCCCCAGCACCGTGGTGCGGGGCGGCGCGGGCAGTACGCGCACCTGCCGGGTGTTGAGATCCACCGCCAGGACGCCGTGCGAATAGTCGGCCACGTAGAGGGTGCGGCCCGACGGGTCGAGCGCGGGCCCCTGGAGCGAGCGGAACAGCGGATGGCGGAGGAACTCCTGCGCTTCGCCGGCTCCGGAGCGGATCCGCCAGATCACCGGATCCCGGCTGTCGGTGGCATACACATCGCCGTTCGCCGCCACGACCAGATCGCCCAGCAGGTGGCCGGCGGGAGAGTCGGGGATGAGGTAGCGTCCCTTGAGCCTGCCGGTGCCGAGATCGAAGGCGTACACTCCCGAGCGTCCGCTGTCGGCCGGCAGGTACCCGGCGCCCTGCGGAACCGCGGCGGTCGTCACCCACAGCGTGCTGCGGACCGGATCGGCGCGTACCCCGAGCACCGACCAGAGTCCGTCCTGCCCTTCCCGCACCAGATCCTCCGCTGCACCACCGGGAAGGATCCGGGTCACCTTGCGACGCCGGATGCTGCCGAGATACCAGGCGCCGCTCCGGGGATCGTGCGAGATCCCCTCGGGAAAGAAATCCGGCTCGGTCAGAGTAACTGCGACCGCGCTCTCCGCCATCGGGGCGGCGTTGGCCGCGAGTCGCCGGGCCACCTCGCGGAGCGCCGGCGCGTCGCGCAGCCCCGCGAAATCGGCTCGCCCGGCGAGGTCGACGGACAGGCCCAGATCGGCGAGCAGGGTCAGCGCCTCGAGGGTGGCCGCGGTGTCGAGCACCCGGGCCGAAGCCGCGGCGTAACCCGCGACATAGGCCGGCTGGGACGGCCAGGCCAGATAGGCCCGGCGCACCAGCTCGCGGGCGGCGGCGTATTCCTGGCGCCGGAACAGCGGCGCCGCCTGGCGCCAGGCCTCCCGGGCCACCCGGGCGGAGTCCATCTCGGCCTGCGCGGACAGGAGGGGAGGAAATGCCAGGCAGAAGCCGATCAGCGCGATACGGAGGGGCACTCTTTCACGACGACGGGGGCGGAAGGCCGGTTTCATACGGTCACGACACTGCCCGCCGATCGAAGGTTCGTAGCCCCACCGCCATGAAAATGGTGCTGAGCAGCACCAGCGCCCCGGCGACCACCAGGGGATTCATGTGGGGCAGCGAGGGTGTGAGCGCACTCCGCATTCCTTCCGACACGTACACCAGCGGATTCACCAGCACCAGCACCTGCACCACCGGAGTCCCCGCCAGCGCCTTCCAGGGATAGTAGGCGCAGCCGAAGAAGATCATCGGCGCCACGATCAGCCCGAACATGAGCCCGATCTGCTCTCCCCGGATCGCGGACCCCAGCACCAGGCCGAACGCCGAGAAGGTGAACGCTCCCAGCAGCGTCATCCCCGCGACCACGCCCAGATGGGCGAAGTCGAGTCCGGGAATGGGGCCCATGATGAGCCGGGCGACCGGCAGCACGAACAGCGCGGCAATCACCCCCTGGGCGGTCCCGGCGATGACCTTTTCGGCGGCGATTACCCAAGTGGGCACCGGCGCCAGCAGACGGTCCTCGATCTCCAGGGTCCAGCCGAAGTCGGCGACCATCGGAAGGGCCACCGCCTGCACGCTGGCAAAGGCCAGGCTCACGCCCAGGATCCCCGGCAGCAGCGCCCCGGTGTATCCCGGCTGCACGAAGCCCATTCGCGGCAGCAGGTAGCCGAACACGAAGGTGAACATGATCGGCTGGAGGGTGGTGCGGAGCAGGAACATCGGCAGCTCCCGCGACACCACGTGGATGTCGCGCCGCACCAGGGCCCGGAATACCATCCAGGGTGACGGGCTCACTCCAGCTTTCTTCCGGTGAGCGCCACGAACAGGGTCTCGAGGCTCGGCGGAGTGAGCCGGATGTCGAGCGGAGCCCGGCCGGCCTGCTCGATGGCCCGGAGAATCCCCGGCAGCGCTTCGCCCGGGCGATCGGCGTACACCGCGAGCTCGGCCCCCTGGGGGGCCGCCCGCGAGAGACCCGCCACCGTCTGGAGCGCGGCCGCCGCTCCCGAGGCGTCTCCATCCAGGGTCATCTGCAGCAGAGTACCGCCCGGCGCGCGCGCCTTGAGCCCGGCGGGCGTGTCCAGGGCGAGCAGCCGGCCGTGATCGATGATGGCGAGGCGCTGGCAGAGCCGGTCCGCCTCTTCCATGTAGTGGGTGGTCATGATGATGGTGCGGCCCTGCTGGTGCAGGGCACGGAGAATCTCCCACAGCGCGAGCCGGGCCTGGGGATCAAGACCCACGGTCGGCTCATCGAGAAACAGAATCTCCGGCTCGTGAATGAGCGCCCGGGCGATCATCAGCCGCTGCTGCTGTCCTCCGGAGAGCTGATCCACCCGCGCGTCGCCCCGGTCGCCGATGTCGAACTGGTCGAGCAATGCCTGGGCTCGGGGCTCCGAAACCGCCCGCGGGATGCCGAAATAGGCCGCGTGAAACAGGAGATTCTGGACCGCGGTGAGCTGGCGGTCCGGATTGGGCCGCTGGGGGACCACGCCGATCCGCTGCTTGACGGCGACCGGATTGGCCACCACATCAATCCCGGCGACTGCGGCGCTCCCGGAAGTGGGTCGAACCCGGGTGGTGAGAACCCCGATGGTGGTGGTCTTTCCCGCCCCGTTGGGCCCCAGGAGACCGAAAAACTCCCCCGGTTGGACAGCGAGATCGAGTCCGTTGAGGGCGACGATTTCCCGGGTGCCTGGAGGGGCGGACTGGGTAGGAGGCGCGCCGGGCGCCAGCTGCGGCCCACTGGGACCGCGCCGCCGCCCCGAGGGCGCCGGATAGATCTTCTCGAGCGCCCGGGTTTCGATCGCCGGTCCCATGGACGATAATCTATACCGGACGGCCTCGGGGACCAGAGGCTATCCTGTTATGATGCAACTGTTTCGGTGCTTCATACGTCAGAGAATGAGTGGCCCGCGAGCATCCGGTCAGGGGCGCCCGGACACCTGGGAGACAGCGTGACGCTACAGGATTCTCTCCAGCGGGTGCTCGGCAGTGCTTTCGCCATCGAGCGCGAGCTCGCCGGCGGAGGTATGGCGCACCTGTTCGTCGCGCGCGACACCGCCCTCAATCGCCGGGTGGTCGTCAAAGTGCTGCCTCCGGAGCGCTCCGAGGGAGTGAGCGCCGAGCGGTTCCGGGGCGAGATCCGCACGGTGGCCGCGCTCCAGCACCCCAACATCGTCGGAATTCTCGCCGCGGGTGAAGTCGAGGGTCTCCCCTACTACATCATGCCGTTCATTGACGGCGAGTCGCTCCGGTCTCTGCTGGAGCGCTCCGGCGCCATCTCGCCCCAGCAGACCGTCGCCATCCTGCGGGACGTCGCGCGGGCCTGCGCCTATGCCCACGAGCGCGGCATCATGCACCGCGACATCAAGCCCGACAACGTGCTGCTCTCCGGCGGTGCGGCGATGATCACCGACTTCGGGATCGCCAAGGCCCTCAGCGTGGCCCAGCGTCCGCCCCGCGGGGGGACGCTCACCCGCGAGGGCTATACGGTGGGGACCCCGATGTACATGGCGCCCGAGCAGCTGGCCGGCGATCCCGATATGGATTTCCGGGCCGACTTCTATGCCATCGGCGTGATGGCCTACGAGATGCTGGCCGGCCGGGTTCCCTTCGCGCAGACCACCCCGCGGGCGCTGCTCGCCGCCCAGCTCAGCGAGCCGCCCGACCCGCTGGAATCGATCCGTCCCGATGTTCCGGTCCGGCTGGCCCGACTGGTGACCGCCTGCCTTCAGAAGGAGCCGGTCGACCGTCCCGCCGATGCCGGGGTGATTCTCGCGACCCTCGACGACCCCGCGCTGCTGAGCGACGAGCATGCGGTGGGCCGCCGGATTACACCCACGGTCCCGCTCCGGGCCGAGCGGCGGCGGCGCCGGTTCGCCGCCTTTGGCATCGTCGCAGTGGGTCTGGCGCTGCTGGCGGTGATCGTCCTCCTGCTGAGGCCGGGGAACGGGTCCCCCCCGGGAGACGGATCGGGCGGCGCGTCGCTGGTGGTGCTCCCCTTTACCGATGCAAGCCCCGACAGCAGCGGAGCATACCTGGCCGAGGGACTGACCAGCGGAATCACCGGCATGCTGGCCAGCATCCCGACGCTCAGAGTTACTCCCCGCAGCGGAGCCGAGCGCTACCGGAGCCAGCGGCCCGCCACCGAAGAGATCGGCCGCGAGCTCAACGTGACCACCCTGCTCGAAGGCCGGGTCACCCGGAGCGCTTCCGAATTCACCACGGAGGTATCCCTGGTCGATGCCGGCAACGGGAAAAAGCTCTATTCCAGAACGTTGAGCGGACCGCTCCGGGACCTGGTGGGAATGCAGGAAACCATCGCCAACGAGACCGCCCAGGCGCTGGCCAAGCGCTTCGGCCGGCTCTCCACCACCAGCCTCCGCTCGGTCGCCGGATTTCGGAACCCGGAGGCATATGATCTCTACCTTCAGGGCATGCACGCCTTCCGGCGCCGGGGCGACGGATTGCAGATCGCACTCCAGCGGTTCCAGGAAGCGGCGGCGCTCGACTCGCTCGCGGCGCCGGTCTTTGCCAGTCTGGCCGACGTCTATGCGGTCATGCCGCTGTACTCGGGGATGGCGCCGGAGGCGGCGCTCAGCCGGGCGCTGCCGTTCGCCGAGCGGGCAGTAGCGCTGGATTCGATGTCGGCGGTGGCGCGAGCCTCGCGCGGGAACGTGTATGACGAGCTCTGGCGCTGGGCAGACGGCGCGGCGGACCTCCAGCGCGCCGTCGCCATGGACTCGGATTTCGCGCTGGCCCGGCAATGGTACGGGGAGAATCTGCTGCTCAACGGCGATTTCGAGGGTGCGGCCCGGGAGCTCGGCACCGCCGCCCGGCTGGAGCCCCACTCGGCCATCGTGGCCGGACTGCATGGATTGGTTCTGGTGCTGTCGGGGCAGGTGGACAGCGGCATCACCATCGCCCGACGGGCCGTGGATCTGGAGCCGGGTCAGGCAGCCCTCCGCCTGATCCTCGGCGCCGCGTATCTGTACGCCGAGCGTCCCTTCGACGCGGTGTTCTCGCTCGCCGGTGCCCTCGAGCTGGAGCCCGCCAATCCCCAGGTGATCGGGATGCTGGGCTATTCACACGCCGTGCTGGGACAGACGCCCAAGGCGCGCGCCCTGTTGACCCGGCTGCTGCGCGACAGCGGACGTCCGGGAGCCCAGGCCGCGATCGCCCGGATCTACATCGGGCTGGGCGACCCCGACGAAGCCATGAATCGGCTGGAGGCGGCCGCGCGGGAGCACGATCCGATGTTCTCCTCGGAGCCGCTGCTGACTCCGATCTTCGACCCGCTCAGGCAGCATCCCCGCTTCGCCCGGCTGGTGCGGGGGATTG
>Ga0209387_1000407_pt1 | contig 11909 bp, 7 predicted proteins | sample NCControl_FD_187515 | JGI IMG/M metagenome (GOLD analysis project Ga0209387, IMG submission 187515) | Agricultural soil microbial communities from Utah to study Nitrogen management - NC Control (SPAdes) (version 2) | ecosystem: Environmental > Terrestrial > Soil > Agricultural land | place: USA...
GCCGTTCACCAGCATTCTGGCGAACATCAGATAGTCATCGACAGTGGAAACAAGACCCGCGTCGCCCGCTGGAAAGACCGGCGGTTTGGCATAAACGCTTTGCGCGCCGTCCTGGTCTATGCGCGTCTTTCCTCCCGGTTCGGTGAATTCTCCGCAGCCCGCGTAGCGTCCGAGCTTGTCCAACGGCACGAAGAACCCGGTATCTTTCATGCCCAGCGGCTCGAAGATGCGCTCGCGCATGAACGCATCCAGGTCCTTACCTGAAGCGCGCCGCACCAGCAGACCTTGAATCACACTGCCCGCCGTGTACAGCCATGCCTCACCCGGCTGATGCATCAGTGGCAGAGTGGCGAAACGCTTAATCCATTCGTCGGGTGAATGTGGCGTTAGCGGCACCGGCTTTCCAATCACCAACTGCAATTCGTCGACACGCTGCTGAATTGGTGGATTGGGGATGTTGAACGGCATGCCGAAACCCAATGTGTTAGCGAGAAGATCGCGCACCGTAATATCGCGCTTGGCCGGAACAGTATCGTCGAGTGGTCCATCGATACGTCGGAGTACGCGGCGGTTGGCCAGTTCAGGAAGCCAGCGATGAACCGGTGCATCAAGCTCAACTTTTCCCTCGTCGATCAACATCATCACGCAGGCCGCCGTAACCGGCTTGGTCATTGACGCGATGCGAAAGATCGTGTCGCGTTGCATCGGGGCGGTTCCGCCGATCGCCTGCGCACCGATCATGTCGACAGCCACATCATCACCCTGGGCCACAAGCCAAACGGCGCCTGGAAACAGCCCACCGGCGCGCTGCGTTTCCATAAACGCGCGTAGATTTCCGAGTTTCGTTGCGAGCGAGGAAGATGGTGATTTATCCGCGTGGCACCCGACGAGAAGAACACCCAGGGCCGCGGCTGAAGACTGGAGAAAGTGACGTCGCGAAATGTTTGCAGCGCTATTGTTAACTGACGATATTTCCATCTGGACCACCACGAATTTCATCGCGAAGTGTAGGACCAGACTTTGTCGCTGCGATTACGATTTTCTATTTATCTGTTGAACGGAAACTCGTTTATCCAATGGAAACCTCGATCGGTCAGCAAAAATTTTTGCTCCTCCCCTCGGCGCAATCGCGCCGTCATTTGTGATCCGTCAAGGACGCCCGTAAGCGTTAGCACGTCGGGACCCACGTGTTTGTAGGTTAGGACTGTATTCCAGCCCGGATCGTCCCTCTTGCGCAAAGTGAGTGTTTGCTTTCCATCGTCAAACTGCGAACCTAAACGTTCATGAGGATCCGTCTCTGTTTGCACAACTACGCGACCAGGTGAGTCAAAAATTATGCGCCGCCAACGCGGAGCAGGCGCTGTTGACGACGGCTGGGCCAGGGTAAATTCCTCAACCTCCCAGATCCCATAAAATGGCGAACGCTCGCGGGTTATGAAGCGTCGACGCTGATCGTAGGATTGATACAAGGACGTACCAACAACGGCAATCAGGAAGAGACTCGCAACCACGAGCGCCCCTCGATGCCAAAGTGGGCGACGAAACAAAGGTAGCACGCTGATGTACTCAGTTGGGCGGTTCAAAATGAAGAAGTTCAGGAGTCGACGCGCGTCCGGTAACATCACAAAAATAGCCATCGCCAATAGATGCGAAGAGTAAAGTTTTACTGGAACGTCGTAACTGAAATTAAGCGCGACGACGTTGCTTAAAACGCCAATCGACATCAGCGCCCCGAGTGTTGACGTCTTACGTGGGAACAACAAAATGCCGGAAATCATCTCTGCAAATCCGACAAACATCGTATAGGGTTCGGAAGCACCCATGAATGTCCACAGCAATCCCATCGGTGAGGATTCGCCATAGGGCTGCATCAGTCGATCGAGAGTCGGTGGTCCAAACTGACTGCTGATCACCTTGAATGCGCCGTAGCCAATCATGGTCGAACCCAAAGCGAAACGCACATAAAGGTTCAACCATCGGTACAGCGTTGGGTACCCAGGTCGCTTGCGATCGAAGAACGTCCAAATAACGGCGACGACCAACGACATGAGAAGCAGAACTGCAACCAGAAGGTAATCGTAGGTCCGATCGCCGCTACCGTTGAATACGGTAGCGACCTCTCTATTCAAGACAGCCTTTGCGAGACGCGGCACGATCCAGGTCCAAAACGAGCTGTACCACTCGGCTGCCTTGTCGACGTAGGGAAACGCAGTCAATGGAAACGGCAGGTTGTAAAGCAAGAGGTAGACGAACGCGAAGCGAAACGCTGTGCGAGTGAACGGGTGCCAACGCTGTTGAGGTTGTTCGTTGATAACGGACATTTAGTTGTCCTCCGGGAGATGGGAGACCGCATGATAGCACTACTTTTCGAGGTCGCATGCGCTCCGAAATCGTGGCCTTGTGAGATCCAAGTACCAGTGGGAAAATCCAAAAATGGGAACGACAAACTGGTCTCCGGATCCAAACGCCCTTCGAGGTCGCATCGCGGTGGTTGCGGGAGCTACGCGAGGGGCTGGTCGTGGAATCGCGACTGCGCTCGGTGAAGCGGGCGCCACGGTTTACTGTAGCGGTCGCAGCAGCCGCAGTCGCGCTTTGAAATCCGATTATGACCGCCAGGAGACGATCGAGGAAACCGCTGAACTCGTGACATCATTGGGAGGCAAAGGCATTCCCATCGTTGCTGACCATCTCAACCCGGACCACGTCAGGAGCTTGTCCAAGCAGATTCGCGATGCGCATGGGCACATCGACATTTTGGTCAACGACATCTGGGGCGCAGAGAAACTTAAAGGTGGACCAGCCGATTGGAACACGCCCATTTGGCAACTCGATCTTGATAAAGGACTCAGGATTCTTCGCCTCGCCATCGACACGCACCTCATAACGTCCCACTACCTGCTGCCGCTAGTGGTTAACCGTCCCGGAGGCCTTCTAGTCGAAGTTACCGACGGAACGGTGGAATACAACTCGTCGCACTATCGACTGTCGGTGTTTTACGATCTAGCGAAGGTGGCCGTGAATCGACTCGCGTTCTCTCAAGGGCACGAGTTAGCGCCGCATCAGGCAACGGCTGTAGCGATCACTCCGGGATGGCTTCGATCAGAGATGATGCTCGAGGCCTATAACGTCACTGAAGAAAACTGGCGAACGGCAGCGGCTCCGCCGGGGTTCGCTGTATCTGAGTCGCCTCGCTATGTGGGGCGTGCGATCGTGGCTATCGCAAACGATCCTGAGCGGGCGCGATGGAACCAACGCTCTGTCACGTCCGGTCAGCTTGCGGCCGAATACGTTTTCACGGATGTCGATGGTTCGCGTCCGGACGTGTGGCGATATGAGCGCGATGTCGAGGAAGGACGTCAGGGCGTCAATCCGAACGACTACCGGTAACGGTTTAAAGAATACGCGCTCGCCCGCTCTGATTTTTCTCAAAAACGATCTGATTCTCCCAAATTTTTCTAATACTGGGAAAGACCAAGCACGCCGTGACTCGGTGCAGGACGATCCTCCGTGCGGACCACGACCTCTTGCGGTCTGATTGCGTCATCGCGTTCTTCAACGATCTCTCTTCGGATCGGCTCGTTGGTGGAGTGACGCAGTCCGTCCAAATTCGAGGCATACCTGATTGAAGCGAGTTCGGCGTGAATGCCAAAAAGCACCACCCACAGTTCGCAGAAAACGCGCCACACGAGATTGCCCAGGATCACCAGCGCAACGCCGGCCGCCACGTATCGCCACCCAAGGTCTCTTGCTATGGTCGCATCGTTCAACTTCATTCCTGCCCACACTGCAAGTCCGACACCTGCGGCAGTGATCGCGATGAAACCAATAAAGTACAACGCCTTCACAAACGTGGTAGTGATCATTCTGTCGAATGAAAAGTAACCCATCGACTTAGTCTCCTCACGAAAGTTTTCACCGTAAATTAGACCAAAGGCGTTGGACCTTTTCGTCGTGCTTTGGAAATATTTAGATTCTAATCAGGTGCTATTTTGTGGTTCACTAGTGGCATCTATGTACAGAATTCCTCATCCTCCACATCTACGAACGCGACCCAACAGCACGCGTGGGACGTGACAGGTTTGATTCCAGACAAGCCTTCCAACTGGGATTATGGATACGTCATAAACCGACAAATGGTTGGACCACTCGCGAGCAGTTAATCGAGTTGTTCGTAAAGCATGGATCAGAAATCAGCTTTGTCTGGACATCCGAACCTCAACTGGTCACTTCTCGAGAATTGTGGAACAAACTCTGCACCGCTCTTTTGTGCCGTTGGTATTCCTGATCAGTGGAGCAGTGCTTAGCTTTGCCCTAAAGTCGGGAATACCGCTCTTCCCGTGTAACCTCTGTGTTCTCTGTGTGCTCCGTGGTTCACTATTTGTTAGAAAAAACAACCACAGAGGCACAGAGCACTCAGAGGTTACACAGAGATGAGTCGAGTAAATGACTTTTGGGGCAAAGCTCTCTTAGCTTTGGTGGTTATTGCGGTGTACGCGGTTTACCGAATGTTCGGTTAGTCAAAATCACTGCTGGGGCAGAATGGTAGTGTCGTTCTTCAACGATCCGGGCGCCGAGTTCTTGAAGGTTTGCGGAGAGAGTACGATCTGGTCGATCGAGAGGCCGTCTTCTCGCACCTGGATTCGGATTGTGTGCGTACCTGACGTCGCAAACCGGATCAATGGACCAAGCACACCGACTCCCCAGCCATTGTCCTGCCAACCCCATCCCGACAATCCGCAACCCGAACAGTCTTCGAGGTTCATTTCCGTAGCGCTGGTGCTGCCGATTCGGAATACAGCGGCACCGCTGCTATTCACACTGTCAGAAAACTGTATGAAGACCGAGTCGTTGCCCCAGAAGTCGTTGAGCGCCCTGCCACGAATCCACAGACGGTAATCGACGCCGGCTGTTGCATTGAAGGTCATTTCGAAATAGTTAGCCGGATTAGCGAGTGGCGCTGTTAGCTTTGCCGCTCCCGCATCAGGATTCGAAATTCGCTTACCACCGGCAGCAGTTCCGTCGGCGACTACTGACCACGCGCCGACTCGAACCGGCGCCTCTGCCGCCCATAGGACCACGTTGCCCGACGGAAGCGGCGTTGGCGTAGGAGTAGGCGTAGGAGTGGGCCCTGCGCCGCAAGGATCAACAGTTCCGATCGGCGTATATCCAGCGCCGGTCCAGCGCCACCACTGCGAGTCCGTGCCGAACACGTACACGATGCGATTGCAGTAAAGGATTTGAGAGCCGCGGCCACCGTTGTCTACACCGTTGCGGAAGATCACTCCACTTGAATTACGTGTCCAGACAGCTCCGCTGCTATCGACAATTTGCGTAGCTGGAGGCACGCGCGTGTTATTCGCAGACTCCTGGCTGGGTGGTGTTGGAGTTGGTGTAGGTGTGGGAGTTGATGCACTGCATGGATCGACAGTACCTACCGGTGCCCAGCTACCGTTCCACCTCCACCATCGGTTATCCAGTCCGAACACATAGACCAGGCGAGTGCAATACAGAAGTGGAGTGCCGCGGCCGCCTGTGTCTACACCATCGCGCAGAACGATTTGACCCGACAGCGTCCACACGGCGCCGGCACTGTCCACGATCTGAGTACCCGGTGGCACGCGTGTGTTATTCGGAGACTCAGCGCCGGGTGTTGGCGTTGGCGTCGGAGTCGGAGTTGGATTCGGCGTCGAACCTGAGGTTGTAAAACTCCAGGTAGGTCCATTGGCGGTCTTATTCGCCATCGTCTTGCCGACAACGCGCCAGAAATAAGTCGTGCCGGGTTGAAGGGTAGTTCGTATCGTATAACTTTCAACGTGACCATCATCAACAGAACCGCTATCAAGCAACGGTTGCCCACTGGTCGCGCCGCTCTGAGCCGTACTGGCGTCGGCAACGAGCAGCGGCGGATTCGATGATGTTCCAAAGAAGATGTCGTATTTGTGAGACCAGGGGCCACCTTCCCAACGCAAAGTGATCGGAGTCACCTGCGCAGTTGCACCGTTCGCAGGAAACTCGTTGACCGGAATTGCTGGATCAAGCGGAACGAACGGAACGTTCTCGGCGGTTGCGTTCCACTTGCGCTCAAACTGATTCACAAACCATTGGAAGAAAAACGATTTGGTCGTGAAGTAGTTGTGCTCTTCCTGAGAGTTTGAAGATGGACCAGTCCAGTTGGACGAACCGAAAATCGTCATTCCTCTACCGTAGAGCAACACGGACTTCTGGTGGTTCAATCCCAGATGCTTGCGCATCTTGATCTGCACGCCAGCCATGTGCATCCGATCGATATTCCATGAGTCCCACTGCCGCGCGGGATTTCGATACTCATTAGGCTCGTGAATCAGGCGCACGGGCACACCGCGCTGTATCGCGGCGATCGTGGTATCGGTAAACCTCTGGTTGGTAATCCGATACATGATGATGTCGATCTTTTGCGCCTCCGAATTCATGTTCAGCGCGGTGCGGTTGTAGTAATCCTCGGTGCCGTCCGGGCTCGGCGGAAAATTGAGCTCCGAATTAATTGCAAAGGTCGGATACTTGCGCTGGAGCGACCCGGTGATGTTGCCGTAGTTTGAGTAGTTAATCGTGTCGGTCCAAATATTGTCGTACTTGGTCTTGAAGCTATTGATTAGCGACTGGTCGCTCGTGAAATAGATCGCTTCATCGATGTAGTTAGCATTAGGTGACGTCGGTACAAAGAAAGCCGGACCGTAATTTGCGCCGCTAAACTGGAGTCTGTTCTGCCCGACGAACAGCATCATTTTCCAGTGCAGGATGCCGCCGCCGTTCTTGAACCGCATCGGGATGCCGGCCGCTTTCAACTGGTTCAGGATCTGTTCGTTGCCGGCGTTTGAAGGATTGGCGCGTGGGTCGACGAGGATTCGGATCGGAACGCCCGCCTGGTGACGGGCGACGATCTTGTTCGCGATCGAAGTGTCCTGCATGAACCAGAAGGCGATATCGATGCCCACCGTTTCGCCGTCGATTAATGCCCACAACGGTGCCCGACAATCTTCAAACGCGGTATCACACAGACGGTCCTGCGCCCTTGATGACGTCGCAAGCGACGCCAACAATATGAATGTTATCCCTACGTAGAAAAACTTCCTGCGCATAGAAACAGAACAATCCAAGACCGGTCTTTAGCCCTTCCGGTGTCGGTCGCGAGGAGAGCGATAAAGACGGAATGCAAATAAATCAGTCAGCGCGCCCACGCTTAAGCCAGGCGGCGAATGTCGGGTGATCCCTCCAATGCAACGTTTGGGCCAACGGCTAACGGGTACATTGATTGCAGCCTGGAATCGGCCTTGTTGTGGTTTGGCCGAAAAATGAACACGCGGAGGAAGCAGCTAACTAATATTGTGAAATGGACGCCCACGACAAGATTCCCATCCGCTACCCAAGCTATATCTCGTTAGACCGTTTTATTGACGTCGAACGATTAAAATCTCTCGACGGCTATATCACCCAACGACTCGAGAAGCATCTTAATTCCCACAACGATCTTCAGTTCTACACTGGGCCGTATCGCTTACAGGAAAACGTGCCCGACCGACCGGGTTCACGAATGATTTACCTCGCGGAATCCAGCCAACCGGATAGTTATTTCGATCTGAACAAATCGGAATTGTGGCACGCGACCGAGGCGACGAGTGAGTTTTCGCTGCTGATGGATTTCATAGCGACCTTACCATTCAAGTCAACGGGCAGGATGCTTATCATGTATGACAACGTAAATCGGCCTGTCAGTGCTCATCGAGACCATGTCGCGGCCGACATTTGTCATGAATTCGTCTGGTTTAGAACTAACTTGAAAAAGCCGTTTTATTTGCTGAATCCGACTACGAATGAAAAGACGTATGTCGAGTCGTACAGTGCGTGGTTCGACACCGTAAATCAATTTCACGGAAGTGACGCCGGAGATGGTTTAACTTTCAGTATAAGAGTCGATGGCATTTTCACGGACGACTTCAAGAAACAAATTCCAGTCGCTGGTCCCGACAATATCGCAGCTACGCCCTCTCTTTGGGCGGCTCTTGAGTCGAGAAAGCAATATGTATCCAAGCTATAAATCGTTTGACGAATTCATCGACATTGAGCGCCTAAAATCGTTAGACGAATACCTGGTAGAACGACTTTACGAACACAAGGCGACAGGTTCGAACGACCTGTTTTTGAACGAGCATCGCCTGGATCCAGCGACGCCGCATCAACCGGGAGCGCGCGAAGTTTGGCTGACGCGAACGAAGCCCGAGACTCCATACAATTATCTTGATCTCAACAAACCGGAATTATGGGAGCCAACGCCGTGGGCAACAAAATTTGCCCGGCTAATGGACTTCATTCAGACGTTACCGTTTGAAGCTACCGGACGAATGCTGATCATCTATGACGATCAGGGGTTGGAAGTTCCAGCGCACCGCGATCACTTAGAGAAAGACGTGTGTCACGACTTTATCTGGTTTCGCACGAATCTGGTTAAACCTTTCTACATGTACAATCAGGACTCCGGTGAAAAGCTATATGTGGAGTCGCACAGCGCCTGGTTCGATACTGTAAATCAATTTCACGGCAGCGATCCGGCACCCGGTCTGTCCTTTAGCATTCGAGTTGATGGAATTTTCAGCAGAGAGCTTCGGAGAAGCATTCCCGCACCGACTACTAATATGGCCTCTACACCATCCTTATGGGCCGCGCAGTGCGAGGCCGCCTGAGGAAAAATCTTCCTTGCGTCCCACCTCTTTGATCGCTACCGAACAGACCAGCCCGCGGCACCCTGATATTTAATTATTATTCGCTCTAATTTCCCCCGGCGAATGCCCCCAAACGAACAAGCAGGGTAGATTGTGCTCTCCAGCGCACCAAGCGCACTACTCTAACCCGGCGTTTAATTAGTCAAAGACCCCGACGGTTGCGGCCATGACGGTCGTGCGTAGAAGGACTGCGTGCGCGAAGCGAAGAAGGGGACGATGAAGATTTTCATTAGTGGTCTATATAGTGGAACTAATCCACAGCCAGGTGTAGGGATCGCTCGCTCATTGCGTGCTGCCTATCCATCCGCGAAGTTGGTCGGCGTCGAATATTCGAATCGTTGCTCAGGAATACACTGGGAAGATCTCGACGATGTGTGGCTACAACCAGCCTGGGAACACATCGATTTCGACATGTACTCGCGTCGGATCGAGGATCAGTTAAACGAAGGCGCCTGGTGGATTTCCGGTGTGGATTTGGAAATTATGTGGCTGGCGTCCGCTTTCCCGAATGGGCATGTGAATTTGCTCACCCCGCCGGCGTCAGCCCTAAGAAAAATAAGCAAACCGGCAGTCGAAGCGCATCGCGGGTTACCGCTGAACATCCCGGAATTCATTTCAACCGAGCAACCGGACTGGGACCTTCACGCCTTTTTCCGCGAGCATGGCTGGAAGGTTTGGTTGAAAGGACCGTACTACGAAGCTGTTCGCACAGGTAGCTGGGACGTGTTCGAACGGGTGCGCGCGATACTGACCAACGCCTGGTCCACCGAACGGTTATTCCTACAGGCACATGTCACAGGCTACGAAGAATCGGTTTGTTTCTGTGCTTATCGGGGAGAGATTGTTGAATCCGTCTACATGCGCAAACGTGAATTGACTGGGGAGGGTAAGACATGGGCGGGCGAGGTGACTGGTGTGCCTGAGGACTTCGCCGCACCATTGCGAAAAATAGTTCGCGAATTGAATTGGACTGGCGGAGCGGAGTTGGAAATGGTTCGCGATGCAGAAGGGAAACTTTGGCTGCTCGAATGTAACCCGCGATTTCCCGCGTGGATTCATGGGTCGACCATAACAGGACGAAATCTGCCGGCTGCCCTGATCGAGCACGCTTCTCAGATCAAAGCAAAGAAGCAGCAAGCATTAAGCGATGAATTCACTCGCGTCGTGCTGGAGATTCCGGTGCGGAACGAATTTCCATTGCCAAGCCTGGCCGAGCCGTATCCGGGCGGCGTCGGTCATTCGTTGAAACATCCATCCGGTACGCTAGCTCTCGCGGAACGGCTTCAAAAATTACACATCATCGAAGGACGAGGTAACAATGATGAAGATCATCCTCGTAAACCAACTCGTTCCCAGAACAATGGCAATGGCAACGGCAACCGGTTCACTGATCGTGCTGAACGCTTGAAGTACTCGGAAGTTCCGACGACGTTTATCACCGACCTGACAAACATCGATCTTGATTCGACCCCTACACCATCGTGGCTCTTCCTTGAAAATACTGCGACCGCGGCCTTCGAACGTGCGTCACAAATGGCTACTAACCTCAGCACTGCGCGCGTCAAAGTAACAAACGGATACAGCATCAAAACGAATCCGGATGAACGGCTAATTGGTCTGGCACGGGACACCGGATTTTTGGCGGAGGCGATCAGTTTATCGGAATTGCAGAAAGCGCTCGATCTTGGATTCAGTCCGGAGCAGGTGGTGTTAAATGGTCCAGGTAAATGGTGGCCTGATATTTCGCGGCCGGGTTTGCCGCTCCATGCGGTTTTCAGTGATTCGCTTAATGATCTCTCTTACACATTGCGAAGTCTCGAATCGCATGCGATACAGGCGACAGTCGCCGGCGTTCGACTTCGTCCACCCGGCACCGGCTCCCGCTTTGGCATTTCGCTCGAAACTCCCGAAGAGCTTATGAAGTTGGTAGACATGATAAAGGCGCTCCCGCGCAAGTACATCTTTGGAGTGCATTTCCACCTCGCGAGCAGCAACATCGGAGTCAGACAATGGTGGCGGCTCTACGAATCGATGCTGACGTGGTGTCGCTCAATTGAACGGCTGTCGCAGCGCTCGATCGAGTGTCTGGATATAGGCGGTGGTTGGTTTCCCGATGACTGGCATGACAAGTCTCCTGACAAACTCAAAAACGCGATCGATCTTGCGCACAACTCTTTGCCGAATCTTCAAGAGATCATTTCAGAGCCGGGAAAGGCGTTGGCCCAGCCGACTATGGCGTTGGCAATACGACTTCTGGAAGTCGCGGAACATAAAGACGCTATTTGCGACGTGGTTGTAGACGGGTCAATTGCAGAATTGCCGATGCACTTCGTCCAACCGCATCGAATACTCCATCGAACGACCACCGGAGAGTGGCAACCGCTTCGACGAGGAAAAACGCGTCTGCTCGGCCGGCTGTGTATGGAACACGATGTGGTCGCCGCGAACGTGGAGCTTCCACCGAGCGTGCGTAAGGGAGACCTTCTGATTGTTTGTGATGCAGGAGCCTACGATAGGAGCATGTCTTATGAATTTGGTCGTGGATAACCAACCAGTTCGAATGGAGAACGTTACTGATATCGACCTCCGCGCAGCGCTCGCGCGATGGCGCTATTCTTCTCCATCCGTAATTGCCCACCATGGCAAACCGTGTTGCGCTACCGCACGCGAATGGCTCTTTGCAACAGACCATTCCCAACTCAACGGCAACCATAAGCTTATGGGCCCACGATGGTTGCGCCGAAAGTACAACTGGGGTCCTTCACAATGGCCGATGACCTGGTGTCATGCCGTAGAACAAGACGATCTTGACTGTGGAGCGCTCGCAGCAATAAGCCGAGAGATCTTTACTGCCAGGAGTGTTGTTTGCCATTCCGTGCAACTGGTTCAACAGTATTCAGAAGATACGACCAGCCACTGGTCAGCCAAGTGGACCAATCATCCCGCTTCGGCTCATTGGATTTCCGGCGGCATGATTTATCACGAAGCATGCGGTGTCCAAATCAGTTCAAGCGAAATGAGGATCTGGGATCCAAGCGCGGCTTGCTGGGTCAATCCAAAACAATTTGGCGGATACGGTTCAATCTTAGCGCTGCGATTAACCCTGGATACCGCGGGGGTCGCTGGACCGTTTACGTGGGGACATCGCGAGGTTCC
>Ga0209387_1000408_pt1 | contig 11907 bp, 10 predicted proteins | sample NCControl_FD_187515 | JGI IMG/M metagenome (GOLD analysis project Ga0209387, IMG submission 187515) | Agricultural soil microbial communities from Utah to study Nitrogen management - NC Control (SPAdes) (version 2) | ecosystem: Environmental > Terrestrial > Soil > Agricultural land | place: USA...
CTATCGGCCACGGCGCCCGACCTTTGTAGGAATTGCGAATTGCGAACTTTCCGGACATTCGAAATTCGCAATTCGAAATTCGCAATTCGAAATCACTCAATCGTTACTTTTTCCATTCGCACATCCTGGATCGGACGATCGCCCGGACCCGTCGCCGTCGTCGCGATCGCGTTCACCACATCCTGACCTTCCGTGACTCGTCCGAAAATTGTGTAACTCGGCGGCAACGGATAGTCGACGTGCATGATGAAGAACTGCGATCCATTTGTGTTTGGACCAGCGTTCGCCATCGCCATCGTTCCCGCCTTGTAACCCCTCTGATACACGGCCGAGCTGCTATTGATCTCGTCGTTGAAACGTCCGCCCCACGCTGATTCGCCGCCGCGTCCGGTGCCGGTCGGATCGCCGCCCTGGATCATGAAGCCTTTGATCACGCGGTGAAAGATAATGCCGTCGTAGTATCCGCGTTGGGCCAGGGTAATGAAGTTTTCAGTCGTCTTGGGCGCGTCCTCTTCCAACAGCTCGACCCGAATCGTGCCTTTGTTTGTTTCAATCACCGCCGTTCGATTTGCCATGTTGTCTCCTCAGGTTGAGTTTCCCGCAAAGGCGCAAAGACGCAAAGAAAGGGCCCCCCTTCATCCAGCCCCTTGCCTTTTCCTTGGCGTCTTTGCGCCTTTGCGGGAAAAGATTCATGTGTTGCCAATAATGAACTGTTCAATCGCGAGCGCGACACCGTCTTCAGTGTTTGCCGCCGTCGGATGCAGACCACCAATCTCGCGCAATGAAAGGGGGGCGTTGGCCATCACCACACCGGTGCCGGCAAACAACAACATTTCCAGATCGTTGTAGTTGTCGCCGATGGCCATGATTTCGTCGGGACTGACGCCCAGTTCGGTTGCGGTCGCTGCTACGCCCGCACCTTTTGAAGCGGCCGGGTTTACGATGTCGATCAGAGTGAAATCCTGTTCCGGATACTTCGTGCCGAGCACCTTCACCTTCGATCCCATCTCTGCGTGCAGGGTCTCTTCGAGCGCGTCCATCTTGCTACACACACCTGAGAAAGCGAGATGGATTGGATCGTGGTCCAGGTACTCTTCGAGCGAGTTCACCTGCTGCACAGCACGCCGGCCTTCTTCTTCGCCGTGAAGTCTTCGCGCCCAGGCCACGTACTTGTGAACTGCTGCATTCTCACCACTGAGACGATCGTAGACCAGCACTCCCAAACCTTCGTGATCGTCACTCAGCAACGGGTCGGCGTTCGCCGCGCGTCCGATTTTCAACGCCGCTTGGGCCGCCGCAAGCGGCAGCGGCAACACCGAAACTGTTTGCAAAGTCTCGGCGTGCTTGGTCAACGCACCGTTGTGCGAGATCACTGGAACATCGAGTCCAAGCTCCAAAGCTACAGGGCGCGAATCGCGAAATCGCCGCCCGGTAACGAGTGCAACGTGGACGCCGTTGGCGCGCGCATTATCGATCGCTGTCCGATTGCGATCTGAAATCTGACCACGGCCATTGAGGAGTGTGCCGTCGAGATCCAGAGCCAGCAGCCTTATCGTCATAAAGTGAGGAACAAGTTAAAGGAAGCGCGAACAGAAGGCAAAGGTAGCCACAAAAATGGACTGAACCCTAATTGAGACACTAGACTCTTCACACTAAGGCGAGTGATCAAGATGACAACAACTTCGGTTCGACTGCTCTTGTCTGTGATGGCTTTGGTGGTGACCTGCGAGGGCCATGCAGCAAAGGCGGCTATGTGCGACCAGACTAAGAAAGCACAGCGCAGCTCAACTGCAGCCGCCGCGAATAGATCGAAAAAAGTACGAGAACTGGTCCAGGCGGCCGCTGCCGGCAACACGAAGAAGGTACTTCAAATGCTAAACGCAGGGCGTCAATGTAAACGCCACGTTTGAACGAGGCGAGTCAGACTCGTCAGGCATGACTGCGTTGATGGTCGCGGCCTCACGCGGTTACTCAGGTTTGGTTGAGGAGTTAACCAAGCGTGGAGCGGATGTTAACCAAAAGCATTTTTCGGGCGAGACTGCCCTAATGTTTGCAGCCGACACCAATGACACGACGACAATCAAAGCATTACTTCGCGCCGGAGAGCACAAATGAATTCTGACTTTGGGTGCTTCTTTGCGGGCCAAATCCCGCAATTAGCGCTGCCTTTGTGGCTCTCCTGTGATATCATTCGCCCCCCTAAAGAAGCAGAACAAAATCACTGGAGGTAAAAGGGATGCGAAGAGTTGCATTGTCCATTGCCGTAGCGGCATTGGTGTCGGCCTCAACGGTTGTGTGGGCGCAGGGTTTCAAGAAAATCAGTGAGTTGCTGACTGGATACGAGGAAGTTCCGTCGGTCTCCACCACCGGAACCGGCGATTTTAATGCTCGAATCAGTAATGATGGCTCGAGAATCGACTGGGAACTCAGCTATGCCGATCTCGAAGGCGCGGTACAACAGGCGCACATCCATTTCGGACAGAAGGGTGTGAACGGCGGCATCAGCGTGTTCCTATGCACAAACCTCGGTAACGGTCCCGCTGGAACTCAGCCTTGCCCGGCACCACCGGCAACGATCTCGGGAACGATTGTCGCGGCAGACGTCAGTCCCAACATCCCTGCGACTGCGGCCGCGAGGACTCAGGGCATCAACACCGGTGAAATCGACGAGTTGATCAAGGCTATCCGCGCGGGCGCCACCTACGTGAACGTCCACAGCACGCTCTGGCCGGGCGGCGAGATTCGCAGCCAGATTAACGGCAACAGCGGCCACCAGCACTAAAACCGCCGGAATTGTAGAAACTTACTCCGAACGTAAGAGGTTTACTGCACCCAGCCGTAAACCTCTTGCCAGCGAATACCTCACGTGCGGCAAGTCATAGATCTGCTTCCCGTTACCTCCGATCCCCATTTCTATCGCATACTGCACCAGTACGCCCTAATTCACGCATTACGAGGACACGCCGGTAATGAATGTCACTCATCTTGAGTGTGCCTTGTGCGGCCAGAAGCACGAGGCACGTCGGTTGCTCAACTTATGCTCCGCATGCGGCAAACCTCTGTTGGTTCGTTACGACCTGGAGCGCGCCAAAGCCACTTTGACAAAAGAATCATTGGCGACCCGGCGATCCGACATGTGGCGCTACCGGGAGGTGCTCCCCGTCGACAGCGACGACAACATCGTCACCTTCGGCGAAGGCTGGACTCCGCTGCTGCCAGCGCGGCAACTCGGCAAGAAAATCGGAATCAAAGAGCTTTACATCAAGGACGAGGGGCAGAACCCGACGCAGAGTTTTAAAGCCCGCGGTATGGCCGCTGCCGTGTCGATGGCAAAGGAATTAGGAGCGACGAAACTGGCCGTTCCATCCGCGGGAAACGCAGCCGGCGCACTCGCCGCCTACGCAGCTCGTGCCGGACTGGAGTCGTTCATCTTTATGCCGCGCGACACGCCCCGAGCGAACGTTGTCGAGTGCGAGCAAACCGGCGCGCACGTAACGCTGATGGAGGGACTCATAACGGACTGCGGCGCGGAAGTCGGACGTCGCAAAGAAGCGGAAGGCTGGTTTGACGTCTCCACGTTGAAGGAACCATATCGCGTCGAAGGAAAAAAGACGCTCGGATACGAGGTCGCGGAACAGATGAATTGGGAACTGCCGGACGTGATCGTCTACCCGACCGGCGGTGGAACCGGATTAATCGGAATGTGGAAAGCGTTTGATGAGATGGAGCGGATGGGTTGGATCGGCAGCCGCCGTCCGCGAATGGTAACGGTCCAGGCAGCGGGTTGCGCGCCGATTGTGCGTGCGTTCGAACGAGGGCAACGGTTTGCGGAGGAGTTTCCGAACGCTGCGACCACTGCTTCCGGTTTGCGCGTACCCAAAGCGATAGGCGACTTTTTGATCCTCGATGCTTTGCGCGAATCAGGCGGAACGGCGGTGGCGGTCACGGATGAAGAGTTGATCGCGGCGACGTTAGAGATTGGTGCTGCTGAAGGAGTGTTCTGTGCACCTGAAGGCGCTGCTTGTCTTCCAGCGCTAAGGAAGTTGATTGAAACCGGCGACGTGAAACCCGGCGAACGAGTTGTGTTGTTCAATACCGGCTCCGGTATCAAGTACATGGAGTCTTTTGAAAACACGGATTAGATACATTCTGGGGAGGTAGTTAAGTGAAAGTTTTTGGTGTTCTTGTTTTGTTACTGGCGGCCGCATTTACCGCCACGGCACAACAACCATGGTTAACTGACGCAGAGCGCGCGCGCTTTGAAGAACTGCGGCGCAGCGGTCTCGACGCTCTTTACAATATCGAATACGACAAGGCGGAACGAGACTTCAAAGAGATCGTCAAACTACTCCCCAATCATCCCGGCGGTTATCAACTCCTGGCGGCGCGCGTTTGGATCAAGACGCTTTACGAATCGCGCCGTCTGCAATCATCTCTCTACAGTTCAGAAGGGTTCTACGCCAGTGGCGACGACAAAGTCGATCCGAAGATCGTGACCGAATTTCGCAATCACACACGCGAGGCCCGCCGGCTCGCCGAAGCGAAACTCAAGCAGGAACCTAAGAACATCGAAGCTCTCGACTTCCTCGCCAACACTGAAGGTCTAAAAGCCGCGTTTGAGGAAGCGGTTGAACGAAAACACTTCTCGGCGCTCCGTAACGGCAACGATGCCGTCAGTCATCATCGCGAGGTGTTGAAACTCGATCCGAAGTACATCGACGCGCAGATCACGATCGGTCTTTACGAATACGTCGTTGGTTCATTACCACTGCCGATCAAGATACTCGCCGGCGCGACCGGCTATCGCGGTTCGAAGAAGCGTGGTCTCGCGATGCTCGAGCAGGTTGCGAAGGAAGGCCGTTGGGCGCGGGACGACGCGAAGTCAGTCCTGATCGTGCTTTACACACGCGAGAAGCGATATGCCGACGTGCTGCCATTCACACGCGAGTTGAGTGCGAAGTATCCGCGCAACTATTTGTTGCGACTCGAAACCGCTGACGCGCTCGTCGCGCTCGCCGGCGTGAAACGAAAAGAAAAAGATCTGGCGGCGGCCGTGCAGTTGGAAAACGAAGCGTTCGCCACGTTTGACGAACTGCTGCGCGATCGTAACGCGCGCGACGCGGCGGCGCGAGCACTCGATCTGATCCACTTCAAGTACGGCGAAGTGCTTTTGATGGCGGGATATCACGATCGAGCGGCGAAAGAGTTTTTGTCCGCCACCAAAGTCGATCACGCGGAGGCGGGAATCGTGACGATGGCCCACCTTTTTGCGGCCCGTGCGTACGACGTCGGCGGGAAGCGCGAAGAAGCGCTTGCTCAATACAAGGCCGTGTTGGCGCGTCCGAATATCTACGGCGCGCACGACGAAGCGAAACGTGGGTTGCAAAAGGCCTACAGATCGGAGGCGCTTTGACTCACGTAAATGAATCCACGAAAAAGATCCCCCAAACACGCCCACGCAGGTTGTTACTGTGCCTCGACGGCGTACCTCACAAACTGATCGTCGCCGCAAAAGAGCGGGGACTGTTCGACGCCTTTGGTCCGCCAACGCGGTTGCTGTCGCCATTTCCGACGATGACAAACGTCGCGCTCTCCGCGATGTTTACGGCCACCCCGCCCGCGGGTTACGAAAGTCTGTACTTCGATCGAAGCGCCGGCGAATTGCGCGGCGGAATTCGGAAGTATCTCGGGCGCCGCACGCCCGACAAAATTCCTTCGTCTTACATGGACGAACTCGATTACCAGGAACCACTGGCATTCGAATTCTTAATCTACGTCGCTCCTGAGCGCGTCTGGCGTACAGACATGCAGCGCTTTCGCGAACGCTTCCGCGCCGCGCCGCAAAATCGCGATTACTTCGCTTTCCTCAAAGCGACAGACGGGCTGCTCCATGCCCAGGGCCCGTCGCGATTGAATGTGGCGCTTGAATCGCTCGACAAGATCCTCACCGAGATCCGCAAATACTGCGGAGCCGAAACCGAGATCGTTTTGTTCTCGGACCACGGTATGAATCTCGAAGAGAATCGTCGCAGCCCGCTCACCTCGGAACTTCAGCGACGCGGTTTTAAAGTCGGCCCACGACTCGCAAATGGCAATGGGCGTGCGCTTTCAATCCCGGCGTTTGGCTTGTGCAGCTACGCTGCTGTGTATTGCGGCAGTGAAGAATTTGTAGCCGGCGCGGCGCGAGCGATCGTCGAAGTCGAAGGTGTGGATTTTGTGGTCTACCGCGACGGTTCCGCCGTGGCTGTCGAAGGTCAATCGGGCAGTGCGCGAATCGATCGCCGCGATAATTCTTATCGCTACGTCAACAAGAAGGGCGATCCACTTGAGTTGGCATCCGTGATCAAAACGGACGGATTCGTAGATGATGCGGTGCTGTTCGACAGCACTAACAAGCATCGCTACCCGGACGTGCTGACGAATCTCTACAAATCATTATTCACCCCACGCGTTGAGCACACTGCGGACATCCTCATCAGTCTAAAAGATGGTTACTATTACGGCTGGTCGCCGTTTGGCCGCCTCGTTCGCCTTGCTGCGACCCACGGCAACGCGCTGCAATCGAGCTCCAACGCTTTCCTCATGAGCACGCACCGCAATCTGCCCGAGTGCGTGCGGGCGGACAACGCTCGGGAAATATTGGTGCTTTGAACTTTGTACTTTGAACTTTGAATTTTGTACCTTACAGTTTATCGAAGTGCGTTCAGCCCACGACGCACAAGCACAAAGATCAAAGCACGAAGTTACAAAACTCAATGAAACTAAAACTCCCCCTTCTCCTTGTCCTCGTACTCTGCTGCGCCGGGGCTGTCTCGCCTCAGGCACAGCAAAACAATTGTCTGCCTGCACCTGTCGCCGCTACGACGTCCGAGCCAAATATCTTCAACGAGGAACAGGAAATCTTTCTCGGTGAAGCCATTGCCGAACAGATTCAGAAGGAGTACTCGATCATCGAGGACAAGGCGCTGATTAATTACCTGAGCGCGATGGGCGAACGACTGGGGCGACATCTCCCGCTGAAACAGACGAAGTTACGCTTTTTTCTGGTGGATCTGCCGGATGCAAATGCGTTCGTCCTGCCGGGCGGGCGGATCTACGTTTCACGAAAGCTGGTCGGACTGGCCCAAAACGAAGATGAGCTGGCCAGCGTTATCTCGCACGAGTTGGGCCACCTGGCCGCGCGTGAGACCGCAATCGAGATGACACGTCGATTCCGAGAAGTACTCGGCGTTACCAGCGTCACGGATCGCCGCGACATTTTTGAACGTTACAACCAACTGATTGACAACGTGATGCGCAAGCCCTCTGCTTTCAAAGAACGCGATCGCGAAAGAGGACAGTTGGTGGCCGATCAGATCGGATTCAACGCGCTGGTCAATGCCGGTTACGACCCGAAAGCAGCAGCCCGCCTTTGGGATCGCGTCAACGAGGTGAAAGGCAAAACCGGAAGCTGGTTTTCAGATTTGTTCGGCGCGACACGTCCGGAACAACGCCGGTTGCGAGAAATGCTGAAGGCGCTTTTCTCGTTGCCGGCCGGGTGCTTTCAGGAACATACCGCGAGCGCTAGTGATGAGTTCAAGCAATGGCAGGGGACGGTTGTCGCCTACACGGGTCCAGGACGCAACGAGTCGCTCCGGCACCTGATAGCGAAACTCGAATTGTCGCCGCCGCTGAGAAGCGACATTACGCATATCAAATTCAGTCCGGACGGAAAACATCTGTTGGTCCAGGATGAATCCATCATCAATGTGATGACTCGCGAACCGTTCGTACCGATCTTCCGGATCGAAGCGCCGGATGCTTACCACGCGCACTTCACCCCCGACTCGCAAAGCATCATCTTCCATACGAAGAACCTGCGCGTGGAAAAGTGGAGTGTTCCGGAGAAGAAGATGACCGACGTGCGCGAGATCGTCGTCACCAAGGGTTGTCTGCAAGCGCATCTCGCTCCCGACGGGCAATGGCTCGTCTGCGTGACACCGAGACTCGATTTGCGAGTGATCGAAGTTAATTCCGGAAAGGTGGCGTTTGAAAAGAAAGAATTCTTCGTTCCGAACTACGAAGTCATTTCGATGACCACAGGCCGAGTGATGCTGCGCATGAATAGCGTTGACTTGGGACTGGCGATACTCAACATGCGCTTCTCGCCAAGCGGTCGGTACTTCGCGGCTGGTTACTATGAGCGCAGAGTCGGCGGCGGAGAGACGACGCTGATCCTTGAGCTTCCGGGTATGAACAAGGTTTCTGTGCCGGATAACGTTAAAAGTGCAATCGCAAATGGCTTTACCTTCATGACCGACAATCGCCTCGTTGGAATCAATCGTGACAACACAGAGAAATCCCCCCTCATGACGTTTCCGGAGGGCAAGGTCCTGGGCGAGTACGCGTTGTGGCGCAAGAACATGGTGCCCGCCGCGCATGGCGACTATTTAATAATTCGCCCGGTACGAGGCTACGCCGCCGGCGTTGTGGACCTGAAGACCAAGACCATCATCAAGGTCAACGAGCATCCGGCACTCGATATTTATGACGACGTTCTCGCGGTTGAGATGCGCAACGGCGAGGTTGGTCTTTACCAGATGGAAGGTAACAAAGTGTTGGCGACGGCCGTGTTGCCGCCGTCGAGTCTCGGCGGGTTAGTTGCCGCGGAGTTGTCTCCCAAAGCCGACTACGTGGTCCTATCGAGTCGATCTCGCGGCGGCGTGTGGGACTTGCGTACTGGCAAAGCGGTGTTGTACCTGCGTGGGTTCAGCGGTGGTTACGTCAGCCCGGACGGCCACCTGTACGCGGACTTTCCGAAGTACGAAACTGCCGAAAGAAACATTGCCAGGCTTAATTTCAACACGGGCGAGATTGTGCCCGGCAAGAAGCTGGAACACCCGAATACTGCGCAGATTGGACCATACGTCCTGGTCATCAGATCGGCAAAGATGATCGCTTTGAAAAACTATGACGAGAACGTGATCGTTGACGTGCACGAAGCGGCAACCATGAAACTGTTGTGGTCCAGGTCGTATCCAAAAGAAGCACCACAGGCGTGGATCGATTACCGCAAACATACGGCGAGCCTGTTGTGGGACATCACCACCGAAGCTGCGGGCGACGAAATCAAGAACGATCCCGCGTTGAGTCAAAAATTGAGCAACCTTAAAGACAAGTCTGCTGACTATTTGGTGAAGGTCCTCAACATGCGCGACGGCTCCGAAATCGGCAAACTCGTGATCGAGACCGGCAAGGGTTCGTTTCGACTGGAGCAGGTTTATGCTGCCGGTGATTTGGTCCTGGTGGCCGACTCAGAGAATCGCATACTCCTTTACTCGCTCAAAACCGGTGAACTGAAGGGACGCGTCTTCGGCGACTATGGTACCGTCTCTCCGAATGGGAAGCTTCTTTGTGTTACGAATGAAAGCGGCAAGTTGAATATCTATGACCTCGCGACGATGCAGAACCTCGAACAGTTTGTGTTCACTGGCTCAGTAACTTTGGTCGAGTTCAGTGAAGACGGGAAAAAGCTGATCGTGCTTACTTCGAATCAAACGGCGCACGTTTTCGACATCTCGTCGTTGTAGATCACTGGGCGCATGACCGAATCTCCGGCAGTTGAAACCTTTTCCCTCGTGAAGCAGTTTGGCGATTTTGTCGCCGTCGATCACATCAATCTTCAAGTCAATCGCGGAAGTTTCTTCGGTTTCCTTGGACCAAACGGCGCCGGGAAGTCGACGACGATCAAAATGCTCACGGGACTGCTTGGACCGACGGGCGGCAAGCTGCGTGTGCTTGGTATCGACATCAGCGAACAACCGCTGGAAGTTAAGCGACGGATCGGGGTCGTGCCTGAAGACCTGAACCTGTTCGAGCGACTGACCGGCGCCGAGATGCTGTCGTTTACCGGACGCATGTACGGTTTACGAAGCGACGAGATCGCGCATCGTTCGACAGAGTTGCTTGACTTGATGGAGTTGCAGGAAGAGCCGAAGAAACTGATCGTCGAATACTCGCACGGCATGAAGAAGAAACTTTCGCTTGCGTGTGCGTTGATTCACCGGCCCGAGATACTTTTCCTTGACGAACCGTTCGAAGGTGTCGACGCGATCGCCTCGCGCACGTTGAAGGACTTGTTGATGCGACTGACGGCAAGAGGCTTGACGGTGTTTCTAACGTCGCATGTGCTGGAGATCGTCGAACGCTTGTGCAGCGACATCGCGATCATCGCGCAGGGTAAGTTACTCGCTTCCGGATCGCTTGATGAGTTGCGCAAGGGAATCCGCATGGAAGGCGACGGGCAAGGACCAATCTCGCTCGAAGAGTATTTCATTCAGATCGTGGGCGGTGACCGTGGCTCCACAAATGACGAAATGCTCGATTGGTTGGTGTGATGAAAAAATTTATCGATTCGCATCGCGAATATCGCGCCGCAAAGGCAAAAAGCAAAGCCTACAAGATCGTTGGATCCGTGTTCCTGCTAATCGCGGCAGTATTCGTGTTTCTGCTGGTCTATCCGCAAGTTTTGTTCGCCCATGAAGTTCGCTGTTGAAGATCTCTTCAATCGCGACATCGATCAGGAACACGAGGAGGCCAGGGTCTTCAGCACGCTTTAGCCACAAAAAGGCACAAAAGGAAGAAAAATGGTAAGTGTGCGAGTGTGCCGAGTTCCATCCGTCTGTGTCATCTCTTTTGTGCTTTTTTGTGGCTAAAAAAAGTCTTGGCCTCGCCCGTCCGCGTCGGCTAGAATCGGTGTGGCAAAACCCCTCACTCGCCCGCAAGCTTTTCGATTTTCACTCGTGTTTTGAGTTCCTCCTACTCGTTATTCCCAGAAACGAGGTCGGCCCTGTATGGATTCGAATGTTGGTTTCCTTGCTCCGTGTATATCCGTCTTTTCCCTTACGTTAATGGCAATATTCATGCGGTCGTCAATCAGAAGCCGCCGCGAAGTCGAACAGTCAAACCGGCAGTTGCGCGAGGCGCGCGACAAGCTCGAGCTGTTGGCCCAGATGGACCCCCTGACAGAAGCATTGAACCGGCATGCGTTTCATTCGCTGCTGCGCGGTCCCGAAGACGGCATGCAATTGGATACGTCGGGCAGCGTTGCCGTCATCGACATCGACAATCTCAAACCAATCAACGACACGTGGGGTCACTCCACGGGCGACAAAGCGATCCGCGTCGTTGCGCGTTCGATGCGTTCTCTGATTCGCGCCGACGACATGCTGTTTCGCTGGGGCGGAGATGAGTTTCTTATGTTGATGTTCAATCTGTCAGAGGAAGAGACGAGCCGGCGCATGACGAAGCTCAACGCCATCCTGGAAGAGAATTGTCGTAAGTGGCCGGAAATGCCGGTGACGGTGACGATTTCACACGGCGTCGCCGGGTTCGATTCACTAACGCAATTGGGTCATGCGATTGAACTGGCCGATCAGGCGATGTACGCCGCGCGCAACGAATTGCGTGGAGCTTTGGTTTCGAAGGCCAAGCTATTTCAAGACGTTGACCGTAACACGTGACCGGTTATTGCCGGATCGATAAATACGCTGCGTTGCTTTCTGAAAATCCGATTCCGTCGCGCGATTGATATCGACAAACTTCTGCGGGTTGCGATCGATCAGCGGAAACCAGGAACTCTGAATCTGAATCATGATCCGGTGGCCACGTAAGAAAGCGTGGTTCACGTCAGGCAAAGTAAACTCGATTTTCGTAACTTTGCCGGGCGTCATCGGTTCAGGTGTTGAGTAACTGTTGCGGAATTTTGCGCGCATGGGTTCGCCGCGCACGAGCATTTGATAGCCGCCCATCCGCACGCCAGTTGGATTCGGATCCGGATCGGCTGTGCTATTCGGAAACACATCGATCAACTTCACGATGAAATCAGAATCGGTTCCGGTGGTTGTAACGAAGAGCGTCGCTCTTATT
>Ga0209387_1000416_pt1 | contig 11664 bp, 4 predicted proteins | sample NCControl_FD_187515 | JGI IMG/M metagenome (GOLD analysis project Ga0209387, IMG submission 187515) | Agricultural soil microbial communities from Utah to study Nitrogen management - NC Control (SPAdes) (version 2) | ecosystem: Environmental > Terrestrial > Soil > Agricultural land | place: USA...
GTGCAGAATGGCGCCAATCACATCGAGTGCGTTCTCTCCCTGGAAAGCACGCTGTCCTGTGACCATTTCATACATGACGATGCCGAAGCTGAAGATATCACTCTGGGTACTCACATCCTTCCCGCGCGCCTGTTCGGGTGACATGTAGTTGGCGGTTCCGATAATTACACCCGGATTCGTCTTTGGTGACTGGGAGATGGGGACATTTGGAGTGGCCGCGATTAGTGTTTGCTGATCTTCGCCGCTTCTCCCCGTCCCCCTGTCTCCGCTTCGCTCAACGGTCAGCTTGGCGATACCGAAATCAAGAATCTTCACTAAACCATCAGGACGAATCATCACGTTTTCAGGTTTGATATCCCGATGAATAATTCCTGCTTTGTGAGCAGCGTTTAATGCGGACGCGACCTGGATGGCAATATCGAGCGACGTCTTAAGATCGAGTGAACCCTGTCGGAGTCGATTGTGAAGCGTGTCGCCCTGAACATATTCGGATGTGATGAAGTGCGTGCCGTCTATGTTTCCAATCTCGTGAATCGTGATGATGTTCGGATGGTTCAGTGCTGATGCGGATTTAGCCTCGCGAACAAATCGGTTCATTCGATCGCTATCGTTGGCAAATTCCGGAGGCAAGATCTTGAGCGCTACCTGGCGATCAAGTTTTCTGTCTTGGGCCAGGTAAACTTCGCCCATGCCTCCAGAGCCAATCTTCGAGATGATGGTGTAGTGAGCGAGTGGGGTGTTGGGGGAGAGTGACATCTGTCGATTTCTAATTGGGCACGAAGTGTTCTTTCAGATCGTGGAATTTTTAGAACCTGATCACGAACGAATACTCAGATTCGCATAGTCCAACGTTAACGAATCATAGGTAAGCGACATCCCCTCCAACTCAGGTCGCGCAAACCGATACGCCTGCTCGTGAAACAGTGGGATCATTTGTCGCTCACGAACAATGATGTCTTCAATCTGCCGGTACACAGCATGACGCGCCGCTGGTGACGCCTCCGAACGCCCTCGCTCAATCAGTCGATCCACTTCACTTAGACCACTCACAGATCCCAGCAGCCCCTCCTTGGTGGCGAGGATGCTGGCAAAAGAGTCGGGATCGGGAAAGTCCGCGACCCAGCGACCCAAAACAACATCAACTGAACCCTCAGAAGCTGCATCGAGCCATTCTTCCATCGTCTTGTTTACGATTTTCACAGTGACATTGTGTTCACGGATCGAGCGAGCAATTTCTCGAGTGAACGCTGCGTACTCTCCGAAGAACACTGGATTCACAACGGCAGTCAGTTCTATGACGCTATCTGATTTTGTCGTATTCGGTGCCGGTAATTCCTGAGTCCGTTTGGTGAAGCTAGAATCATGACCCAGTAGACCAGGCGGTATCAGTCCTTGAGCCGGAACGGCAACTCGTCCGAGTGTCTGTCGAACAATGCTTGCGACGTCTATCGTCTGTGCCAATTTCTGGCGCAAACTTTTGTCCTTTAAAGGTCCTCGATGAACGTTGAATGCGAGGTAATAGGTCGTGAGCTTGGGAATTTCATGATAGCCCGAAGCAAATTCAGGTTCCCTGCGAAGTGCTTCTGCATCGGCCGGCAATAAGTCTGACGCAATTGAAAATCTACCTAGCCGAAATTGCGAAAGAATCTCAGTGGGCGATACAGCGAAGTTGAATGTAATGCCTTCGCTCTTTGGATATCCCTGCCGCCAGTAGGTCTTATTTCGCTCCAACTCAAGCCGTACGCCAGGTTCGAATTTCACTACGCGAAAAGGTCCGGTACCAACACTGCCTTCCTGCCAACTTGGTCCAAATCTGTGGCTGCCTTCAGGAACGACCGCGGCAGCGTGATAAGAGAGCAGCGCGGGGAAGAACGACATCGGTTCTTCGAGTTCAATTGTGAACTCCTCGGCGGAGTAAATCTTCAGTCCAGCCAGATCATGTAGCTCGCCATTGAGCAAAGCCTTGGCGCCTCGGATTGACGAGTAGAAAAAGCGACTACTGGAGTTTTCCTTGTTCAGCAGAAGTCGTTCGAGCGAATAGCGAACATCGCGAGCTGTAACCTTACGGCCATCATGAAAACGCACATCGTCGCGCAGACGGAAGCGAAATCTTTTGCCTCCTTGTTCCGACGTGAAGCTCTCCGCCAGCCATGGCCCAATCCGCGCGCCACCGAGATCGCGTGTTAATGTCTCGAAAATACTTGGCAGAACTTCGGCATCTTCAACCGTGCCCGCAAACGATGGATCGAGGTTGAATAACGTGCCCGTGATCGGAACTTGAAGAACTCCGCCACCGGCTCTCAAACTATCACTTGCTTTCGCGCTCGATTCCAATTTACCCATCTGGGAGTAGTTGACATACGGAGCACTGCCGCGAAGATTCAGGCCAAGGACTTTTGCGTTGGCGAGCCGATAGTCCACGTCGTGAAACAGCGGCAGCACCATGCCGGTATCCTGGAGAAAAGTTTCATACTTTCGGTATAGCAGCGAACGAACGCCAGGCCGACTCTCTGTGCGAGCTTCCTCGAGAATCTGATCACCATCCGCGGATGAGACATACGTGCGGTAAAGACCTACGCGCGAGTGAAAGAGCCCGTAAGTAAAGTCATCAGGATCGTCATAATCGACATTCCAGCGTCCAATAAACAGATCAATATTTGTGCTGTTTTGAAATGCTTCAAGATAAGAAGCCATTGTTGGAGTGACCACTTCCACCTTGACTCCAAGGTCTTCCCAGATTGATAAGACACTCGTTAGTAGTGCCTTATACCGATCTAGTAAGAGTGGATGGACGGCGGCGCGAAGACTCACTTGATCGACACCCGCTGCACGCAACATCGCCGCGGCTTCGTCTCGAGTAATAGTTTGACGTCGTCTTCCCGGATCGTAGCCCAGCATCCCGGGAGGAATCAGACAGACCGCAGGCTGCGCAAACCGACCTAATGTTTGCCAGACTACATCGTGAGTTCTGACCACACCTGAAAGAGCGCGACGAAGATCTGCATTCGCCGCAAGAGACCCGGAAGTGCAATTAAAGATTACGAAATAGGTGTTCTTACGCGGCGACTCTACAAAACCGCTTCGGATACGTACATCACGCAAAAACTCTTCGAGATCTTGCGGCGAAAGGTCGCGAGCGAGATCAATCTCTCCTGAACGCAATCCCGAAGATATTTCCGAGGCACTTAGACCAGCCCGAAACTCAACTTCATCGAGATGTGCGAGCGTTCCTTTCCAATAGTTCTGATTTCGCTCGATCACGATGTTGTCAGGTCGGTAAGAGATCAATCTAAAAGGTCCCGTACCAATTGGCATCGGCCCGTCCGCACTTTGAGTAACGCCGGTCTTGAAGTCTGTTAACAATGCGGGATAGATCGACAGCGGTTCTGTCAATTGGATTTCCAACTTAAAGTCGCTCTTAACCACGATACTGGCGAGGTTCGTCTCGCCACTCTTTGCAAAGTCGGCCGTTCCTTTGATTGCCGCAAACCCAGGTGGCAGTTCGCGAGCAACTCGAATACTCCGTTCAAACGAGTCCTTAACCGATTGAGCAGTCATCGGCTGTTCATTCTGAAAACGAACGTTTTCACGGAGCGTGAAGGAAACGGATTCGCCTCCGTCTGACACTTCCCATTTTTCACAAAGCGAAGGAATCAGGTTGCCTTCAAGATCCGTGGCCAGCAAAGTTTCAAAAACGTTCGCAAGAATCTCCTGTTCCTCGATGAGTTCCATGTTTACCGGATCGATCTCGCCTAATGGTGTGGCAATGCCGACCACTAATCTGCCGCCGTTTGGAATCTCTTTTTGAGGCTCGGTTTTGACGACGGGGGCCAGTGAGGTGGCTTCTTCGAGATACTGGTTGGCTTGTTCATACTCACCACGTAGGTTAGCCAGCGTCGCCGCGAGAGTGAGCATATGACAAAGGCTTTCGGGCTTTTCTGCAGCGCGTGCAGCCTCGGTGGCCTGGTGGACCAGTCGAGTGGTTTCAATTACCTTGCGAGCTTGCCATGCTGTTTCCGTTGCGAAGAGAAGAGCGTCGACCGTTTTCGCTTTTTGATTCTGTCGCTCAAAGATTCTTCCAGCGCTTTCTGACTCTTTCAGGGCAGCGTCAATCTCACCATTCATGCGATACGCCTGGGCCAGCAACATTCGCGCATCACCTTCAAGTTGAGGATCGCCTTCCCATTCATCATCGAGAAACTCGAGTACAGTCTTGGCAGCGCGAGCAGACTCTTCAGGACTGAACGCGTCTAACGCAGCTTTCGACATACGCAGTCCGTATTCGACTGTCTTGTCGGGAACGTCACCTTGAGAGAAGTGGTGGACTAGTTGTGGATAGACGCGCTCGAGTCGACCGCGATGTCGCTTTTCGATCTCTTCAGCATATTTGCGATGGAGTGACCGCCGCTTTCGTCTCGAGATGGCGCCATAAAGCACATCGCGGACGACACCGCTGGCAAAGGTCATTCGATCGCCACGCGATTCACGCTCTTCTTCAAGCAATCCTTCTTCAACGAGGTGATCGATCGATTCTTCAACGTCCTTATCACCCGCTAGTGCTTCGAGATCGCGAAAGTCGAAAGACTTGCCGATTACGGACGCGAGTGAAAGTACCTCTCGCAACTCTTCAGGCAGACGCTCGATGCGCTTCTCTACTGCTTGTTGAATTGTGGCTGGTAACTCACCGGCGGAAAGATCAGTACTTGCACCCAGGCTCCACGCTCCAGTTTGGTCCTTGGCTATCCCGCCTGAGTCGAGCAACGAACGGACGAGCTCTTTCGTAAAAAACGGATTGCCTTCAGTCGCTTCGAACAGTTTCTCAACGAGGTTATCTGCTAGCTTGGGACCTCCGATCAATGTTTCAAGAAAGAGTCGATGCTCGGTTGCCGAGAATGGTCCAAGGGCAATCGCCGCAAAGCGTCGATCGCCACGGAACGTGTCGAGCATTCGAACCAGTGGATGGTGTCGATCATCAACTTCGCTTGACCGGTAAGTTCCGACGATCAATGTCGGTGTCGGTCCGAGTCGCCGAACGATGTATTGCAACGCTTCAATCGAGATTTCAGCCGCGTGCAGATCCTCAAGGTAGAGAATCAGTGGCTGACCACTAGCCAATCGCGTAATAGTCCTGGCTAGTAGTTCGAAAATCTGAGTACGGTTTTCAGGTCCTTGTTGACCACCCACATGAGACAGCTTTGAGTCACCGGTTGCAGCACTACGAATCTCGCTGATTTCACTAAGCATTGGAAACAAAGTGATCAGATCAGCGGCAACATCGGAAAAGTCCACACGATTGTTTGGTGAACTAATCGTGTCCTTGATTCGGAAGTACTCCTGTATTGCTTCGCAGAAACCCTGGTAAGGAAAGGCGCCACCCTGCTCGATTGTGCGTCCATGTAGTACTAACACTTTTCGTGCTCGCGCCAGATTTTCTATTTCATCGAGTAGCCGAGTTTTTCCAGCTCCAGGTTCTCCGGACACCACCACAAACTGACATTCGCCACTGATTGCAACGTTGAGTCGCTTCTGTAATTCAGCCAGCTCCTTCTCCCGGCCGATGAATGGCGAGAGCGCCACGCGAGGCATCATCATCGTCTTGGTCATTACCACTGACTTCACAAGATCACTCTGATGGAGCCGCGTTAGCGACCGGCGCAAAGAGTCAGCTACCTCAGCTGCACGTTGCGGTCTTTTCGATGGATCCTTTGCAATACATGCAAGGATGGCTTGCTCCAGATCTTCGCTGATGTCAGCGCCCATTGCTCTCGGTGATTGAGGGATTTCATGCACGATCCTGTAAAGGACCGACTGAAGCTCGCCGGCGAATGGAGGTTCGCCAGTCATGCATTCATAGAGGACAGTGCCGAGTGAGTAAATATCAGTACGATTGTCGATGTTGCTGCCGGCAACTTGTTCAGGGCTCATGTAAGACAGTGTGCCAGCAATAGTTCCTGTCTTAGTAATTCGACTTTCAGCAGCACCACGCGCCAAACCAAAGTCCATGATCCTCACGCGCAATCGTGAGTCTTCGCGGACTACCATGACGTTCTCAGGTTTGATATCGCGATGACTCACACCACGCGAGTGACTGTATTCAAGTGCTTCTGCTACCTGAATTCCGATGTCTATGACTTCACCCAACGTGAGTGTGGCATCGCGGTGGAACCACCTCAGATTGGTCCCTTCAACGACAGGCATTACGAAGAAGAGCGACCCTTCGTGTTTGCCGTAATCGAAGATCGGCACCACTGCTGGATGGTCCATTTGAGCGACCAGTTGTGCTTCTCGTTGAAAGCGCTGTTCAGTCTCAGGATTGAGAAGTGTCGGAGGGATGAGCTTGATGGCGACATCACGATTCAGGAGCGGATCGCTGGCACGGTAGACTACGCCCATTCCACCACGACCCAACTCTGACTTGATACTATAGCGATTAGATAAATTTTGCCCGATCATGTTCTACCCTTTTGTATGAAAACTTCGTACTGTGCTCGAAACCTAAGGATCCTAATGTTTACAACGTAAAAACTGGTGTCAGCGGGTCATCCAAAATGCAGGAGTTGCCGACCACCGACACAATAGCCAGGGTCCGATACGCTTCAGAGGCTCTATTCAAAACAGGACAGTGCCTCTGATGAGAAATCGAAGAAATCTATTTTCGAACAGTGCTGTCAACCAGGAGTACCAAGTCTGGGCATTGTGATTTTTCAGGAGCCACTAGTGTGTCGGACATTGATTCACTACCTACGCACATTCTTTATCACCACCACATCTCGATTGCGTGACCCACGTGCGACTGCCAGGCGAGTACCGTCCGGATTCAGCGCAAAAGCCGCTATCTGAAACTCCTTGAAGTCCGTCAACTGCTTTGGCTTTTCACCGTTGATAGGTTGCGTCCAGACGTTTGACGTCGTGCCCTGGGTGTTCACGAAGAGTATTCCATTACCTGCTTTGTTCCAACTAAGGCCGGCGCCGATATTGGTTGTGACTGGTAAGTCGATAACTTTAAGTGGCTCACCACCATCAATCGATACAACCCCGAGTTGCACCGGTTTACTCTTTTCACGGATAAAGTAGGCGACGGATTTACCATCGTGGGAAATCGACGGAGAAATCGAATCGATATTCGTCAACTGCACTGCGGCACCACCCTTGAGAGGCACTCGCCAGATTCGAAACTTGCCGTCAGCCCTGCTTGTGTAGACTAGCCAATCTGCGTTCACTGACGCGGCTGCAAATGCTGCATCGCCCTTCTGAACCACCCTACGCATGTTTTGCCCATCTGAATCCATCTGATAGAACGCGTTCCCCGGAAGTAACTCCTTTGTGGACAGGTTGACTTCTCGACTCAAGAAAGTTATTGAGTCGCCGTCTAGTGAAAGTGACGGTAACAACTTTCCGTATGAATATTCCCTGGTTAATGGCTTTGGATTACCGCCGTCGGCGTCCATACGCCAGATGTTCTGGGCGCCACCTTCACTCGAAACAAACACAATCTTCCCGTCCCGGGTCCAGCAGATCCCTCGTTCACCGTCGTCCGCCGCAGTTTTTGAGTTGATGCCTACTGAATTTGAGAAGTCATTTTCCGTCGTGAGCCAGATGCCCATCGAATACTGACGCTGAACCGCAACGATGGTTTGCGAGTCCGCTGTCATATTGAAGTCTTCATAGCTGGAAAGATCATTAGTCACGTTCTGGACTTCACCGCTGGGATACGACGCGTATCTAATCTGGTAGCGTTGGCCCATGTCCGCGGCATAGGGTGTGTAGACCAGGCCCTTTCCATCCTTTGTCCACGCGATCTTACTAATGCGAAGCAGCTTTTCTTCTTTCAATGGAATTGGCGATTCGATACCAGTAGCCACATCGACCACTGCCATTCCACCAGCGTATGTTGCGCCGCGGGTTAACGTCGGTACTGCGATCAGTTTTCCATCGGGCGACCACGAAACTTCATCTCCATAAACCTTCGGATATTTGCGCGTCACCAGGATTCGTTCGTTTAGACCCTGTTCGTTGGCGATGATGATCGAGTTATCGCCTTCCAACACTCTGATGAATGCGATGTTGGTTCCATCCGGCGAGAATGAGATTTGACTATCAACTCCGGTAATCAATTTACGGCGATTGAGTCCCAGCGTTGTTATCTGAAAAAGCGAAGAAGGTTGGCCTACAGCTTCGGTCCCCACAAAGTAGAGAAAATTCCCATCGCTCGAGAATTTTAAGTAATCGTACTTGGTTTCACCGGCTGGTACGATTTGCGTATCACCTGCACTCGCAGTTTGTCTTAGCCAGAGACTGTGTTTGCCATCCTCATCTTTTACATACGCAATGATTTTTCCGTCTGGCGAAATTGCAACCGCCCTCGTAAGGCCATGGGCGGTCAGTACATCTAGTTTGACGGACTGAAAATTCGTGTCGCTAGCAGGCTCCTGGCGGAAATATCTCCAGTAGACACCAGCGGTTAAACCCAGGATCAAAAGCGGGGCGACAAACCAGAGCAACGACCGGCGTGATTTAGTCGCGGGAGCTTCTGTCGTCTTGATTGCGGGAATATTAAGCCGGGTAACTGCACTATCTAATGAACCCGTTTGCGAGTCGTGCAGAATTGTTTTTAGATCGGCACGCAGTTCCGATATGCTCGCATATCGTTTTTCAACATCCTTCGCCATCGCGCACTTAACGATTTGGTCCAACTCGGGCGGGATTTCTTTTTTCAGTTCGCTGAGTGCTGGTGGAACTTTGTTGAGAGTTGCGTTGTAGATCGCCGCGTCGCTAACGCCCTGGAATGGCGTCCCGCCTGACAACATCTCGTACAGGACCACACCGAAACTAAAAATATCCGTTCGTTCATCAACGCGCTCGCCAAGAATCTGTTCGGGCGACATGTAGTTGATAGTGCCCATCACCCGATGAGGAGCTGTGTGCTCTCGAGTTTCAGGGTTCACCGAGTCACGTGCCATCAGTTTAGCCAGGCCGAAATCCAATACTTTCACAATCCCATCCTGTCGGATCATGATGTTTGCTGGTTTGATGTCGCGGTGAATGATTCCGACTGAGTGGGCTGACTTGAGAGCGCGGGTGATTTGGAGAGCAATCTTGACAGCTTCCTGCCATGAGATTGGTCCAGATGCGATTCGTTCGCGGAGAGTTTGTCCTTCAATGAACTCGGTCGCGATGAAGTTGCCGGCCTCAGTTTCTTCAATCGCGTAAATGGTGATGATGTTTGGATGGTTTAGTGCAGAGACTGCGCGAGCCTCTCTCTTGAAGCGTTCGATTCGCTCTACGTCAGTTTCAAACTCTGCCTTGACAATCTTCAGAGCGATCTGGCGATGGAGCTTTGTGTCTTCGGCCAGGTAGACGTCGCCCATACCTCCTGAACCGAGGAGGCTTATGATTTTGTAGTGACTGATCTGTTTACCGATTAAGCTCGCTTTCTTTGCCTTCTCAGCGAACATCTCGGCAGCTAGAGAGAGCGGTGTTTGTTCGAAGAAGTTGTTCGACTCCTTCTTGATAGCGAGAAGTGATCCCAGTTCACGACGCAACTCGTGATCGTCACCGCAGCTCTTATTAAGGAACGCTTCGCGAGCGTCCGGCGAAAGCTCCAGCGCGGAGTGATAGAGATCTTCGATTTGGTTCAAGCGTTGACGATCCATTCAGTGGGGGTCCTGATCGCTTCCACCGTGTTCGTTTAGGGAAATAGGAGAACCTTTTTTACTGCAAATGGAAACTCTTTGATTCTTTGTGCCTTCGTGACTTTGTGTTTACCGACTCGTTCATCATCACAGTTTGGAGACATAGAGGATCACGGAGGGGACCTACCGTTCGAGTTCGCGTAACAACCAGGTCTGGGCAAAACTCCAATCTCGTTTGACTGTCTCTGGGGAAACCTTTAATACGCCCGCGATCTCTGCCACATTCAATCCGCCGAAAAACTTCATTTCGACAACCCGAACTTTTCTTTCGTCCAGTGCTGCCAACCGGTTGAGAGCATCATCGAGTGCGACGATTTCTTCTGACGATTGGTTTGTGACTCGCATGTTTTCCTCAAGCGTGACTCTCTCCTGCCACCCACCTCGTTTCTGATTGTTCTTCGACCGTGCGTAATCCACCAGGATGTGCCGCATCGCCTTTGCTGCCACTCCGAAGAAATGGTTGCGACTTTGCCAGTGTCTCACTTCGCCGCCCGCAATCTTCAGATAGGTCTCGTGAATCAGGTCGGTAGTTTGAAAAGTATGGCCTGAAGGCTGACCGCGCATATGCTTTCGAGCCATCAGTCGAAGCTCGTGGTAGACCAGCGGCATCAACTGCTCTAAAGCGTAGTCATCGCCCTTACTCCAATCAATCAGCAGAAGTGAAATCTGATGCGAGTTATTGTCTAGCGTCATCTGGGTCGAGAAGTTGGCGCGAATTATACACCACGCCCCGGAAAAACTCTTTGCTGAGCATGACACTTTCCAGCTCCGAATCTCGTGTAGTGAGGTAAGCACACAGTTTGAGAATTAGTTAAATCGGAAAACTCTCTTACCAATCAATCCCCGAGGACGATATGAACAACAACATATCCCCAGTCAAGTCGAAGATAGCTAAGCTTTTGGCCCTCCTAGTCACGGTTCTTGCTCTTTTGGTGTGTTCAGCACCGGCAGCAACTCAAAGCCCGCTACGACCTGGGTCTGGAAAACGGAAAACGACTGGAAAGAAACTTTTCGAATTCTCATCGTCACACATAACGACTGCACGGATCACTTTGCCAAGTTCAAGTTCAAATAGATCACTCGAACACGACAGTAGAACTCTATTCATCAATTTATCAGCGCCCGCGTGGGCATCGGGAGAGCGCAACAGATCAAGAAAGGAGAACGAAAACGAGAAAGGTCATTTTAGCAAACAGAACTTTAGCTGATTGCGTCACAATTGACCGAAGCAAGAATTCAGTTTTCTTCGAGTCGTCAACGGACGTGGGCTTAAAGATCCAGACCCATCGAGTGGCCAAAACCAACGTCTATCAGTCGCAACCCAATGTAGCACCCGGCGAACGTGAGTCGTCCATACTTCCACCCCAGAGGAGAAACTTTATGAAACGCAATCGCATGTTAGTTAGCTCGCTGATCGTTTTGCTTTTAATGGTTAGCGTCGTCGTCGTAGCCCAGGTCAATCGTCCTTTCCGCAGCGGATCTGTTTGGTCCGTCAGTTTCATCAGGATGAAACCCGGCATGGAGAACGCTTATCTGAATTATATCGCCAGCGAATGGAAGCGGGAGCAGGAGGCGTTCAAAAAGGATGGACAGATCCTTTCCTACAAGGTGATCACTACCGAAGCCCATGGTTCGAATGATTGGAACATCATGCTGATGACCGAATACAAGGATCTGGCAACTATGGAGGCTAACGAAACCAAAGCGGATAACCTGGCCCAGACCGTTTCTGGCAACGATGAAAAGCAGATGCAGGGATACCGAGACCGTCTGCAAATTCGAGAAGTTCTGGATGTTCGCACTGCACGCGAAATCGTACTGGAACCACGTCGATAACCGGAACGGAGGTTGGGAGCGCAGGCGTCCGCGACTGGTCCGCAAACTCAGTGATACGAACGATGCAGGCGAGGACGCCTACGCTCCCAGCGCTAAACGGGGTTCCATACTTCGACTGGTATTCGCTGTTCCTTCG
>Ga0209387_1000418_pt1 | contig 11638 bp, 11 predicted proteins | sample NCControl_FD_187515 | JGI IMG/M metagenome (GOLD analysis project Ga0209387, IMG submission 187515) | Agricultural soil microbial communities from Utah to study Nitrogen management - NC Control (SPAdes) (version 2) | ecosystem: Environmental > Terrestrial > Soil > Agricultural land | place: USA...
CCCGACCAGGGTGGCGGCCACCGCGCCGGCGGCGTGGGAGAGCGCCACCCACTGGGGCATGGCGGTCATCGGGACCGTGATGAACAGCGGCCGGCCGATGACCACGCCGATGAAGCTCCCGATCAGCAGCCCGGCGATGATCCAGTCGTAGCGGACGATGTCGGCGTGCAGCAGGGTGCCGACCACGGCGAGCAGCATGCCCGCCGAGGCAAGCGCCATTCCGCCCCGGGCTTTCTCGGGACCGGAGAGCCCCCGGAGACCAAGGATGAAAAAGACCGAGCTGACCAGGTAGATGGCCTGGATGACCAGCTCGCGGGCGGGGAGTTCTCCGTTCACGACCGCTTCCGGGTGTCTCGTCGGAACATCTTGAGCATCCGGTCGGTGATCAGGAAGCCGCCTACCACGTTCACGGTGGCGCAGATGACCGCGATGAAGCCCAGGATGTTGCTGAGCCGGCCGTGATCGGCGCCCGCGGCGACCAGCGAGCCCACCAGCGAGATGCCGGTGATGGCGTTGGCCGCCGACATCAGCGGGGTGTGGAGCAGCGGGGGAACCCGGCTGATGACCTGGTATCCCACGACGCCCGCCAGGACGAAGACGTAGATCTGGATGACAATTGTCAGGCTCATGAGGGCAGGGGGATGGGGACTGGGGACTGGGGACTGGGGACCGCCCGGCCCCCATGGGCGAGCAGCATTGGGCCGGTGATTGGATCGTCCGGGGAGATGATCAGTGCCCCGTCTTTGGCCAGGTACTCCAGCAGATTCTGGATATTCCGGCTGAACATCACGCTGGCGTGCTGGGCGATCTGGCTGGGCAGATTGATCGGCCCCAGGATGGTGACTCCCGACGTGACTACCGTCTCACCGGGGCGGGAAAGCTCGCAGTTCCCTCCGGTCTCGACCGCGCAATCCACGATCACCGAGCCGGGCTTCATGGAGGCCACCATCGCCGCGGTGATCAGCCGGGGCGCCGGCTTGCCGGGAATCGCCGCGGTGGTGATCACCAGGTCCATGGCGGGGAGATGAGCACCTATCGCCGCCAGCACCCTGGCCTGCTGATCCTGGGCCAGCTCGCGGGCATATCCGCCGGTGGCTTCGGCGGCGACGTCGCCGGCTTCGACGAAGCTGGCGCCCAGGCTCTGGACCTGCTCCTTCACCACCGCACGCACGTCGAACGCGCTCACCACCGCGCCGAGCCGGCGCGCGGTGGCGATGGCCTGGAGCCCGGCAACCCCGGCGCCCAGGACGAATGCCTTTCCCGGAGGAATGGTGCCGGCCGCGGTGGTGAGCATCGGAAGGAGCCGGGCGCAGTGGCTGGCGCCGAGCAGCACCGCCTGGTAACCCGCGACCGTGGCCTGGGAGGAGAGCACGTCCATGGTCTGGGCCTTGGTGGTTCGGGGCACCAGCTCCATGGCCAGCACGCTCACCCCGCGCGCGGCGGCGGCCGCAAGGAATTCTCCCGCCCCGGCGGGCTGGATCAGCGCGACCACCGCGGCGCCGCTCCTAAGCTGGGCGAGATCGCCGGCCGGGGGACGTTGCACCCCGAGCGCCACATCGCATTCCGAAAGCAGCGTCGCCCGCGAGCCGACGATGGTCGCCCCTGCCGACAAATACTCCGGATCGGGAAAGCTGGCGCTTACCCCGGCTCCCGCCTCCACCGCCACGGCGTGACCGGCCGCGACCAGGCGCTTGGCCGACGCCGGGACCAGGGACACACGATGCTCGTGCGGGGCGGACTCCCGGAGTACTCCGATTTGCATGGCTGTGAGGTCAGGGGGCTAGGGAGCTAGGAGCTAGGGACTAGAGAACCAGGAACCAGCAACCAGTATCCAGAAACCAGGTTCCAGCCTGTCCCGGCGACCGTCGAAAGTATACAATCCGCCGATGCCCGCACAGGTCCGAGTCTATGCGCCCGGCTCCATCGGCAATCTGGGGCCGGGGTTGGATATCCTCGGCCTCGCGATCGACGGGGCGGGCGACGTCGTCACCGCGGAGCGAAGCGGGCCGGGCGTGGTGATCGACCAGCCGGGCGACCCCGCCCTGCCTCGCGATCCCACCCTGCACAGCAGCGGGATCGCCGCGCTGGCGGTGCTCCGGATGGCGGGGGCGAACTTCGGGGTTCGCCTCCGGGTGGAGAAGGGACTCCCGCTCTCCGGCGGCCAGGGCGGAAGCGCCGCGTCGGCGGTGGCCGGTGCCGTCGCGGCCAACCTGCTCCTCGATGTTCCCCTGACCCGGTCGGCCCTCCTCCAGGCCGCACTCGAGGCCGAGACCGTGGTGGCCGGGGCCCACGCCGACAACATCGCGCCGATTCTGCTCGGCGGACTGGTGCTGATCCGTGCCACCCAGCCGCTCGATGTGGTCCGTCTCCCGGTGCCGGCCCGGCTTTGCCTGGTGCTGGCCAAGCCGGATCGTTCGCTGAGTACACGGGAAGGAAGGGCCCTGTTGCCGGAGACGGTCACTCGCGAAATCGCGCTGCACCAGGCAGCCCAGGTGGCCGCGATCGTCGCGGCCGCGGCCAGCGGCGACCTTGCCCTCCTGGGCCGCGCGATCGACGACCGCATCGCCGAACCGGCCCGGGCACCGGCGCTGCCCGGCTTCCTCGCAGCCAAGGCCGCGGCACTCGAGGCCGGGGCGCTGGGCTGCTCGATCTCGGGGAGCGGCCCCACTGCCTTTGCGGTGGTGAGTGACGAGGCCTCGGGGGAGCGGGTCGCCCGGGCCATGGCGCAGGCCTATCGCGATGCCGGCATCGGGTGCGCCACCCGGCTGGTACACCCCGACCTCCAGGGGGCGCGGGCGCTGTGAAGTTCTCGGTCGACCGGCCGGCCTGCTGGCAGGAGTGCGAGGCCTGCGGCGATGAGACCGTGGACAAGGACTCCGCGATCCGGTGCCGCAAATGCGGGGGTCTGCTGGCGGTCCGCCATCGCGCGCCCGGTCCCGCTGGCCACGAGCTCCAGGAGCTCTTCGATTCCCGCACGCCCGACTCCTGGGGGTCAGGGGTCTGGCGATTCGGTGAGCTGATCATGCCCGGGGCCGGCCCTGAGCCGGTGAGCTACCCGGAGGGTCACACGCCGGTGCTCTACCGCGAGGCGCTGGCGCGCTGGGCCGGAGTACCCGACCTCCTGCTCAAGCACGAGGGCCAGAACCCCACCGGATCGTTCAAGGACCGGGGGATGACCGTGGGGATGACCCAGGCCCGGCGGGTCGGCGCCCGGGGAGTGGTGTGCGCCTCCACCGGTAACACCTCGGCGTCGCTGGCGGCCTATGCCGCGCTGGCGGGGATTCCCGCATTCGTCCTGGTGCCCGAGGGCCAGGTGGCGCTGGGGAAGCTGGCCCAGAGCATCGGCTACGGCGCCCGGGTGCTCGTGGTGCGGGGAGACTTCGACGCCTGCCTGGCGCTGGTGGAGAGCGCCAGCGAATCGCTGGGGCTTTATCTGCTGAACAGCGTCAATCCCTGGCGGCTCGAAGGGCAGAAGACCATCGTGCTGGAGATGCTCCAGCAGCTCGCCTGGGACCCGCCCGAATGGATCGCGCTGCCGGGGGGCAACCTGGGCAACACCTCGGCGTTCGGGAAGGCGCTGGAGGAGGCGGTCGAGTGGGGTCTGCTCACCCGGGTGCCCCGGCTGCTGGTGGTTCAGGCCGAGGGGGCGGCGCCCTTCGCGCAAGGATTTGCAGCCGGATTTCGGGAGCGGGTCCGGGTGCCGGCCCGGACCGTCGCCACCGCCATCAAGATCGGGGACCCGGCCTCCTGGGACCGCGCGGTACGGGCTGTGCGGTTCACCCGGGGCGTCGTGCTGAGCGTGCCCGACGAGGAAATCCTGGAAGCCAAGCGAGCGATTGACCGGGCGGGGGTCGGTTGCGAACCCGCCAGCGCGGCGAGCCTGGCCGGCGTGCGCCGGCATGCCGCCTCGGGCGCCATCGCGCCACAGGACCGGGTGGTCGCGGTGCTGACCGGGCACATGCTCAAGGATCCGGAGATCCTGACCGGCGGACCGCAGGGAGAGCAGGCCCGGCTCAGCACCATCGAGCCCACGGTGCAGGCGCTGGAGGAAGCCATGGAGTCCACCTCAAACTTGGATATATTGCCACGATGATGTACCTCGGACCCGACACCGCCATGCCCCTGGCGTCCGCCTTCGCGGCGATCGTCGGCATAGCTGTGCTCTTCTGGCACAAGACCGTCGCCGCCGCCAAGGGAGTTGCCCGGTTCGTGGGCAGGCAGTTCTCCCGCCTGACCCAGCGGCACTAGACCCTCGTGGGGCGTGTTCGCCGCGTCCTGGTCCTGGGCCTGGACGGTCTTTCCCCTGATCTGGCCGAACCGATGCTGGCGCGGGGTGACCTTCCCGCGATGGCGCGGATCCAGGCAGCCGGAGGGTACGGGAGGGTAGCCACCAGCTTCCCGGCCCAGACCCCGGTGGCGTGGTCCAGCTTCGCGACCGGAACCAATCCCGGTGGACACGGAATCTTCGATTTCCTGCGCCGGGACCCGGCGACCTACCTCCCCGATCTCTCGCTCAATCGCTACGAACAGAAGAACGCGTTCGTCCCCCCCAAGGCGGTGAACCTGCGGGGCGGCGTGCCGCTGTGGGACCTGCTCGCCGAGGCCGGGATTCCTTCAACGGTGTTGCGCTGCCCCTGCACCTATCCGGCCGAAAAGATGAAGGGGCGCTTGCTGGCTGGAATGGGGGTCCCCGACCTCCGGGGCGGACTGGGGACGCCCACCTGGTACACCACCGAGCCGGGAGTCGCCGCGGGGGAGAGCGAGCGGGTCACCCAGATTACCCTCACGGGCAATCGGGCCACCATGCCGCTGGTGGGTCCACGGCTGCCGAAGGGGGGCGACGCGTCGGTGGATCTGGCCCTGGAGCTCGATGCCGACCGGACCCGGGTCACCATCCGGGCTGGTGGAAGCGCGGTCGAGGTCCGCCGGGGCGAGTGGAGCGGCTGGCTCAAGGTCAAGTTCAAGCTCGGCATGCTCCAGGGCGTGGCCGGCGCGGTGCGATTCTTCCTTCCGGGTCCGGTCGGCGGGTTCGCGCTCTACTCTTCACCGGTCAACTTCACTCCCGATTCCCCGCCCTTCCCCATCAGCGCGCCGTGGGACTACGCCGGCGAGCTGGAGAAGGTGGTGGGGACCTATTACACCACCGGCATGGTGGAGGATCACACCGGGGTGGTGAACGGAAGGATCGATGAGGAGGCCTTCCTCACCCAGTGCGATCTGGTGATGAGGGAACGGGAGGCGATGCTGGAGCACGAGCTGGCCCGGTTCAGCGAGGGATTCCTCTTCTGCCTCTTCGACACCCCGGACCGGCTGCAGCATCTCTTCTGGCGATTCCGGGAGCCCGATCATCCGGCCAATCGCCCCGGCGACGCGGGCCGGTTCGCGAGCACCATCGAGGAGCACTACCGCCGCTGCGACGCGGTGGTGGAGCGGGTGCTGGCCCGCGCCGACGAGGAGACCCTGGTGATCGTGATGAGCGATCACGGGTTCACCAGCTTCCGGCGCGGGGTGCACCTCAACGGCTGGCTCCGGGAGCAGGGATTTCTCACCCTCAAGAACGGGGTCGAGCCCGCCGAGGCGGGAGAATTCTTCCGCGGGGTGGACTGGAGCCGGACCAAGGCATACGCGCTCGGGCTGGGAGGGATCTATCTCAACCGGCGGCAACGGGAGGGCGAAGGGATTCTTTCGGCCGAGGACGCCGACAGCACCGCGGCGGAGATCCAGGCGGCGCTGCCGGGACTCCGGGACCCGGCGAGCGAAGTCCTGCCGGTGCGGGGGGTGCGCCGCAAGGAAGAGATCTACAGCGGCCCCTTCACCGCCGAGGCCCCTGACCTGCTGGCGCTGTTCGAGCGGGGTTACCGGGCTTCCTGGACGACCGGGCTCGGCGGAATCGGCGCCGGCGTGCTGGAGGACAACACCCGGCGCTGGGGCGGCGACCACATCGTGGATCCCGCGCTGGTTCCCGGGGTGCTGTTCATGAATCGCCCCTTTCGCACCGCGAATCCCCGCCTGGTCGATCTCGCGCCCACGATCCTCGCAGCCTTCGGGGTGCCGCGGGGCGCCACCATGGAAGGAAATGATCTGCTGACATGAAGCTCCTGGTCATCGGACTCGATTGCGCAGCGCCGGAGCTGCTGCTGGGCGACGAGCGCCTGGTCAACCTGCGGCGGCTGATGGCCGCCGGCGCCTACGGCCGGCTGGAAAGCGTGATTCCCCCGATCACGGTTCCGGCCTGGATGTGCATGGCCACCAGTCAGGACCCCGGCACCCTCGGCGTCTACGGATTCCGCAACCGCACCGACCACAGCTATGCCGGGTTAGGGATCGCCAATTCCCGCTCCATCCAGGAGCTGGCGATCTGGGACCAGCTGGCCCGGGAGGGCAAGCGCTCGGTGATCATCGGGGTGCCGCCGTCGTTCCCGCCCCGCAAGGTGAACGGCATCTGCGTGGGCTGCTTCCTGACGCCGAGCACCACGAACGACGACTACACCTGGCCGGTGTCGGTCAAGGCGGAGATCGCGTCGCTGGTGGGCGAGTACGAGGTGGACGTCAAGGGATTCCGCACCGATCAGAAGGCCTGGCTCCGCGACTCGGTGTTCCGGATGAGCCGGAAGCTGTTCCAGGTGGTGCGGCACTACCTGGCCAGCACCGAGTGGGACTACTTCCAGTTCGTGGACATCGGGCTCGACCGGGTCCACCACGGGTTCTGGCGCTATCACGACCCCGAGCACGTGCTGCACGAGCCGGGCAGCGAGTTCGAGAACGTCATCCGGGACTACTACCTCCATCTCGACCAGGAAATCGGCCGGCTGCTGGAAGGCCTGGACGACGAAACCGTGGTGCTGGTGACGTCCGATCATGGCGCCAGGCGGCTGGACGGCGGCTTCTGCGTCAACGAGTGGCTGGTCCGGGAGAAGCTGCTGACGCTCAACGAATATCCCAAGTCGGTGACGCCCTTCGGCAAGCTGTCGGTGGACTGGGGCAGGACCCGGGTGTGGAGCGAGGGCGGCTATTACGCCCGGGTGTTCTTCAATGTCCAGGGACGAGAGCCCGAGGGCACCATCCCGGCCGCGGAGTACGAGACCTTCCGGGACGAGATGAAAGCCCGGCTGGAAGCCACCATACCGGGGACGCTGGTGTTCAAGCCGGAGGAGATCTACCGCACCGTACGCAACGTGGCGCCGGACCTGATCGTGCACTTCGGCGGGCTGTCCTACCGCTCGGTGGGGGGGGTCGGATATCCGGAGCTCATCGTGGTGGAGAACGACACCGGCCCCGACGACTGCAACCATGCCCAGCACGGATCGTTCATTCTGGCGGGGCCGCGCTTTCCCGCGGTGGGCGAGCTCTCGGGGGTCAGGCTGCTCGACATCGCACCCACCCTGCTCGAGCTGGGCGGTTACGATGTGCCTTCATCGATGCAGGGGCGGTCGCTGGCGGGGGGTACGAAGGCGGTGGAGGGACTCAGCGAGGATGGCGAGCGGATAATTCGGGATCGGCTCAGCGGATTAGGCTATCTCGGATAGCGGATAGCGGGTAGCGGATAGAGGGAAGCGGGACCCGCCCCATAAGGCTGGTCCCGCTCTCCGCTTCCCGCTCTCCGCTTCCCCTTGCTATCCGCTATCCGCCGGACACGCGCTTCACCGCGTCGGCGAGCTCGGTATACGCCATGGGATCCACCTCCCGGAACGGCGCCATCACGTGCGCGATCTTGCCGGCCGGATCGATGATGAACAGGGTCCGGTTGTCGAGCACCATGCCGTTGGGCAGGGCCCGGATCGATCCGTACCTGGTTCCCACCACCGCGCCCACGTCGCTCAGGAAGGTGACCGGATACTTCCCTTCCTTGGCCCACGCCGCCAGCATCGTGTCGGGATCGACGCTGATGGCAAATACCTTGACCTTGCTGGTGTCGCCGAAGAGCTTCGCGTACTGATCACGGTACGCGTCCATTTGGACGGTTCAGCCCTTGGTCCGGGCCCTGAAGAAAAAGGCCAGCACCACGGTCTTGCCGCGATAGTCGCTCAGCTTTACCGGCCCGGTCACCCCGGCCATGGTCGCGGCCGAGAGGGTGAAATCGGGCGCCTCGGTGCCCACCGCAAGCGGTGTCGGAGCGGGCGGAGGGGGCGGAGCCGGCTGCTGGGCGGCCAGGGGTGCCCCCATCAGCGCCAGCGCCGCTATTGCTGTCTTGCCAGTCAGGTGCATGATGCCTCCAGGTTATCCTCTCCTCTTCGCTACTCGCTACTCGCTACCCCCTCGATAGAACACCCGCCAGATCTTCCCCTCCCTGTCTGCCCCAATATACAGTGACCCGTCGGGACCCACGGCCAGACCGGTCGGCCGAATCGAGATCGGATCTCCCGAAGGCGCGGCAAAGGTCTCGTAGGTTCCCACCGCTTTCCCGTCCTTGAACGGGGCAAAAGCCACCCGGAAGCCCTGCTGGGGAGCGGGCGCCCGGTTCCACGATCCATGGAAGGCCACGAACAATCCGTTGCGGTACGCGGCGGGGAACTGGGTCCCGCTATAGAACATGGTGCCGTTGGGCGCCCAGTGGGCCGGGAATGCCACCGCCGGCATCGCCTTGCTCCCGCAGTCGCCCGCCTTGGTACCGTCTCCGCCGTATTCGGGAGTCAGAAGGTTCTTCTTGGTGGTGGGATCGAAGTAGCAGTAGGGCCAACCGCCATCGGTCCCCTCCGGAAGCGCGAAGACGACCTCGGCCGGATTCTCCCGGCCTGCCTCCGCGGGCCAGCCCCAGTTCTCGGTGAGCTGATCCCGTCCGTGCACCCCGGCGTAGAGGGTGCCGGTGGTCGGCTCAATTGACACCGCCATCGGATTGCGGAGGCCGGTGGCGACCCGCGCGCCCAGATGGGCCGCCTGCCCCTCGACCTTGGGATCGAAGCGCCAGATTCCGGCCCGCTGTTCCAGCTCGAGGCAGGGCTGGTGTCCCGCGGAGCGATTCTGCCGGTCCCGCATCTGGCAGCTGTTGGTGAGCGACCCGATCGAGACGTAGAGCCGGCCGTCCTTCCCGATCGCGATGCCCTTCGAGGCATGGCCGCCCACCGGGAGGCCCCGCACGATCACTTGCGGCACCGAATCGGGCTCCGCTTTCCCCGCGGGCCAGGCGAACCGGAGCACCTGGTCGTTGGACGCGAAATACAGCGCGTCGCCGGCCAGCGCGATTCCGCTCCCCGCCGCACCCTGCCGAGGGCCCCAGAATCGCTTCACCAGGTCGTGCTTGCCGTCTCCGTTGGTATCGCGAATCAGCACCAGGCCGCCCTCGGCGCCGTTTCGCGCGGCCCACAGGTCGCCGTTGGGCGCCACGACCAGGTGGCGAACCGGTCCCAGGCTCTCGGCCACTACCGTGGCGCAAAAGCCCCGGGGCAGGGTGAGGCCGCCGTTGTCGGGGGCGCAGGCGGGAGACTGGGCTGACGCGGACCCGGAAGCCACCGACAGGCCGAGCGCCGCAAGGAGGGACAGGTGTCGCATGGGAATCCTCGGAGATTGGAAGAACCTGCCGGGCAACCGGGCCCGCGAATTCTGGAGACGAATCTAGTTACTGTTGTTTCACCACCCCACAGCGACGGATCCGTGACTGCAGCACCCGATCGCACCGAAGCAGCGGAATACTACTTCCGATACATCGATCTGGTCCCCGCCGGCGATATTTGCGATCAGCTTGTTGCCCAGGGCAAGAAGACCCTGGCGCTGCTGCGGGGCATCGATGCCGAGCGATCGCTTTCCCGGTACGCGCCGGACAAGTGGAGCATCCGCGAGGTGCTCAACCACCTCAACGATACCGAGCGGCTCTTCGCCTTCCGGGCGTTCTGGTTCGCCCGGGGATTCGACAGCCCCCTGCCCAGCTTCGACCAGGATGTGGCCGCTGCATCAGCCGCCGCGGATGAGCGCAGCTGGATCAGCCTGGTGGAAGAATTTGCCGCGGTCCGAGCCGCCACCGTAACGTTTTTCCAGACCCTCCCCGCGGAGGCCTGGACCCGCCGGGGCATCGCCAGCGGGAATCCCTTCAGCGTGCGGGCCCTGGCCTTCCTTTCGGCGGGGCATGTCACCCACCACGTCGCGATTCTGCGGGAACGTTACCTCCGCTAGCTTTCCGCAAGACATCTCACCGGACCGACCGATGACCGTTCTGCTCCCGCTGTTGCTGCTGGTCAGCGCGCCCCCCGCCGATACCGTGGACGTGCTGCTCTTGGGAGGCACGGTCCATGACGGCAAGGGCGGCGCAACCCGGCGGGCGGATCTCGGCATCCGGGGAGAGCGGATCGTCTTTCTGGGCGATGCGGCCCGGGCCGGCATCGTGGCCGGTCGAACCATCGAGGCGGCGGGATTCATCGTGGCCCCGGGGTTCATCGACCCCCACACCCATTCGTTCGAAGGGCTGCCGGCCCTCAACGAAGAGCGCCGCCGCAATATCGGGGCGCTCATGCAGGGTGTGACCACGGTGGTGACCGGCGCCGACGGCCGAGGCCCGCTCGAGGTCGCCGCGGTGCTGACCGCGGCCGAGAGGCTGGGGATCGGGGTCAACACCTACGCACTCACCGGATTCGGGAGCGCGCGAGTCAAGGTGATGGGCAGCTCCTCCGCCCCGGCGACCCCGGCGCAAATCGACTCGATGAAATCGCTGATCGCCAAGGCGATGCGCGAGGGCGCGTTCGGGGTGGGCTCGGGGCTCTTCTACGCCCCGCAGAGCTACGCCAGTACCGAGGAGGTCATCGCGGTGCTCAAGGGCGCCACGCCCTACGGCGGGGTCTACGACACCCACCAGCGGGACGAGAGCTCCTACACCATCGGGCTGCTCAACTCGGTGCGGGAAGCGATCCGGATCGGGCGGGAGACCGGTCTCACCACCAACCTGGGCCACGTGAAGGCGCTGGGGGTGGACGTGTGGGGCAAGGCGGACAGCGTGCTCCTGCTGATGCGGGAGGCCCGGGCCTCGGGCCACATGGTGGTGGCCGATCAGTACCCCTGGACCGCCAGCGGCACCGGGCTCGGCTCCTCGTTGCTTCCCCGCTGGTCGCAGGCGGGAGGAAGAGATTCCCTGTTGCTGCGGATCGCCGATCCGGCCACTCGCGAAAGAATCCTGGTCGAGATGCGCGACAATCTCCGCCGCCGCGGGGGAGACAGCACGCTCCTCCTCACCGGCGGCGGCGCCGCGGCGCAGCCGTACAAGGGAAAGACGCTGAAGCAGGTCGCCGCGGAGAAGGGCGCGGGCGCGGTGGAGACGGCGCTGGAGCTGATCCGCACCGTGGGAGACATCGGGGTCGCTTCCTTCAACATGAATGAGCGGGACATCGAGACCTTCATGAAGGATCCCTACGTGATGACCGGGTCCGACGGCTCGGGCGGACATCCCCGGCTCTACGGGACCTATCCCCGGAAGATCCGCCGCTACGTCCTCGACAAGCCGGTGATCACCATGGAGCGGATGATCCGGGCCTCCTCGGGACAGGTGGCGGAGGTCTACGGCATTCCCGACCGGGGAACCCTCGAGGTGGGCCGCTTTGCCGATGTCATCGTGTTCGATCCGAAGACGATTCGCGAGGAAGCGACCTACGTGGAGCCGGAAAAGCTCTCCACCGGGATGCGCTGGGTGTTCGTGAACGGGAAGGCCGCCGTGGCCGAC
>Ga0209387_1000421_pt1 | contig 11559 bp, 14 predicted proteins | sample NCControl_FD_187515 | JGI IMG/M metagenome (GOLD analysis project Ga0209387, IMG submission 187515) | Agricultural soil microbial communities from Utah to study Nitrogen management - NC Control (SPAdes) (version 2) | ecosystem: Environmental > Terrestrial > Soil > Agricultural land | place: USA...
GGTTCCCGAAACAAAACGCGCATCGTCGATCGATTCGAACGACGATGCGTGCGACGTGCTGGATTTTGGAGTTTCGAGCTTGCGAGTAACGTCGTCGTCGCGCATTTGCCCGAAAGATTACACAGATCCGTTCAATCTGTGGAGCCCATTTTGTTAATGATGTTGCCCTCGGCGTCGTAGATGGTTACCTCACCGAAAGGCGTCACCTGGTCCTTGACCTTGTCCCAGTCGCCGACGATCACGATCGCCGCGCGATAAGTGTCGAAGTATTTGGCGGCAGCTTTCTGAATGTCAGCCGCGGTTAACGCCTCGATCCTCGGCCGGAAATCGTTGATAAAACTCTTGTCCAGATCGAAGGTGTAGACGGTGTTGATGCGGCCTGCGAGACCAAACTGGCTCGCCAGTTCCACGGAGAAATTGCCGGTGCTGTATTCCTTCGCGGCGCTTAGTTCTTCGTCCGTCACTGGCAGGACGCGCATGCGATCGAGCTCGTAGAAGATCTCGAGCAGGGTTGGACCAGTGACTTCATTGCGCACGAAAGCGCCGGCAAGAAACGCGCCTGTCTTCGCGCGTGTGTTCGACGAACTGAACGGCGAATAGGTGTAGCCCTTGGTCTCGCGAATGTTGCGTGTCAGACGCGAGTAAAAAGAGCCACCGTAAATCGTGTCGGCGGTGCGAAGCGCGAAGTAGTCTTTGTCCTTTCGCGGAATGCTTACGTTGCCGATGTAGATCGCCGACTGGATCGAGCCGGGACGGTTAACGAAATAGATCTGCCGTTTGTCTCGTTTCGGCACTGGTGGGTTTTCGTCCGGCGGCGCATCACCGCTCTTCCAGCTACCGAATGCTCTCTCGATCTGGGCGAACGTCTTGTCGACGTCGATATCACCGACGACGATCAGGTGCGACGTGTTCGGGATGTAATACTTCGCGACAAACGCACGCAGATCTGTCGGCGTTAACGCGCTGATCGACTTCTCGTCAGGAACGACGAAGCTGTACGGGTGATCGCCGTAGATCGCTTTCTGAAAACGTTCGTTAACGAGGAAACCGGGTTCTGCGCGGCCTGCGCGGATCTGCTGAATCGTGTTCCCCTGGGCCAACTTCACTTCACTCTCCGGGAATGAAGGATGTTGTGCCACGTCGCTCATCAGTTCGAACAGCTTCGCGGAGAACTCGGAGAGTGACGAAGCCGACATCGTCGTCGAGTCAGCGTCGCTACCGAGAGACAGACTGCCCCCGATCGAACGCAGTTCTTCCTTGAGTTGCTTGCTGGTCCGTGTGTCGGTGCCTTCGTTGGCGACGCTCGCGGCGATCTGCGCGATGCCGGGACGTGCCTTTCGGTCACTCGCGGTTGTAGCGGAGCGAAACGTCAGGATCGACGAAATCTTGGGTACGTTTGGCAACGGCGCGAGAACGACCGTCAAACCGTTCGGGAGTTTCTTTTCAGTGATCTTCCGTAGGTTCAACGGCCGAGCCGGACCTGGCGGTGGCGGAGTCTTTTGCGCAAGTGCGGGAGTAAGCGCGAGCGTAAGCGTGATTAATGCGAGTGTGATTTTCATTAGTTTGTGCCTTTCTTCTCAGGGACGCGATCGATCACTGTGCGATTCGTCGGCACGAGATACTTCGCCGCAGCTGATTTGACTTGCGCGGCGGTGACGTTCTCAAACGGCGTTAACAGCGAGTTGATCTGTTGCGGATCGTCGCGGAAGAGGGCGAGCGCAGAGAGTAGATGCGCCTTGCCGAAGCTGCCCTCGAGCTGGCTGTAGAAGTTTGAACGATACTGTACTTTCGCGTTCGCGAGTTCTTTGTCGGTGATGCCTTTGCTTGTGATGTCAGCGATCACCGCATCCATCTCGCGCAGAACTTCGTCGGCGGTGTGGCCCGGCTTATAAGTCGTGCGCGTGGTCATGATCATCGGACCGGTGTAGTCAAACTCGTTACCGAAGTAGTTGAGGCCGCCGCTGAGATCGAGAGTCAACTCTTTTTCTTTCACGAGCCGTTGATACCAGCGCGAGCCTTCACCCGCTTGAAGAATCTGGACCAGCAAAGCCATCGCCGGGAAGTCGGCTGAGTTCTGCGGTGGCAGATGATATCCGGTTGCGAGTGCCGGGAGATTCGCGAGTTTGTCTGTTTGCGAAACGCGCTTTTCTTTTGTCTGCGGAGGCTCGGTGAGATCTGCGCGCTTCGGCGCCGGTTGCGAGGGGATGCCCGCGTAGTACTTCTCGACCATCTTCTTCACTTCGTTTACGTCGACGTCGCCGACGACCGTTAGCACTGCGTTGTTCGGCGCGTAGTACGTCTTGAAGAAGCTGCGCACGTCTTCGATCGTTGCGGCGTTGATCTCAGCCAGTTCGCCGTAACCGTTGTGCGAGTTGTTCCAGTTCGTGAATGCGTTCTCCCACAGACTGATCCATTCGAATAATTGGTATGGCTGGTTGAGCACGTTGACGCGCACCTCTTCGCTAACGACGGCTTGCTGGTTCTTCAGGTTCTCTTCGCTGATGTCGAGTGAGCGCATGCGATCTGATTCGAGCCACAGGCCGAGCTCGACACGGTTGCTGGGCAGCGTTTGGTAATAGTTTGTGTAGTCGAAGTCAGTGTGGCCGTTCAAACTGCCTCCGTTTGCTTCGACAAACTTGGCATGTTCAAACTTCTTCACGTTCGCCGAGCCCTGAAACATCATGTGCTCGAACAGGTGGGCGAAGCCGGTGCGGCCTTTAGGTTCGAGTCGAAAGCCGACGTTGTAATAGACGGCAACCGTTACGACCGGCGCCATGTGATCTTCGGAGATCACCACTTTGAGTCCGTTGGGAAGTTTGTAATAGACCACCGGCACGTTCAGCGGTTTGGGAGTCGTGGCCGCGAAGGCAGTGGTTGCCAAAAGCGCCACGGCAATGGATGTAGCTACATATCGTCGCATCGATGGGTGTCCTCGCTTTATTTGATCGGTGTTGAGGTGAGCCTACGCAGAATTGAGGTGTTACGCGGTGATTATAAACAAAGTTTCGATCTAAGCTACAATGCGCGACGAAATGCGCGTTATCCATATTCTTGTTGTTTTCTTCCTGATTTCGTGTGCGGGCGTGGCTGACATGCAACGAATTCCGATTGGTGTTTGGGGCGGCGAGCATATAAATATCGACGTCGCAGAGAAGTCGGCGTCGATTGAGTACGATTGTGCGCACGGAGTGATTGACGGGCCGCTCGTGGTTGACGCGAACGGCCGGTTCAAGTTGCGCGGGACGCACACGCCCGAGCGCGGTGGGCCAATCCGCGCCGACGAGCAGCCGCGATCGCATCCGGCGAACTATGTTGGGTCGATCAGTGGAAACAAGATGACGTTGACGTTGAAGCTTGAAGGCGCAGATGACGAGACGTTTATGCTCGAGAAGGGTAAGCAGGGAGAGCTTTTCAAGTGCAAGTAGCGCGAAAGTTTTTCATAAAGGGAGAAGTGCAGGGAGTCGGGTATCGTTTCTTCGCGCAACGCGCTGCTGCGCGACATCAGATTGTCGGTTACGTACGCAACTGCCCTGATGGAACAGTAGAAGCATTGGCTGAAGGCCCGCCGAACAGTGTGGAAGCGTTCAAGCATGATCTCGCGACTGGCCCGCAGTGGGCGGTCGTAAATCAAGTCGAAGAAATAAATCTCGATCCAACGGGCACCTATTCTGCGTTTCGCATTGAAAGATAGACTTCATGGCTTCAATTAACTCAACATGGACCATCTCAAATCTCTAATCCGCGAAGTGCCGGACTTTCCCAAGCCCGGCATCAATTTCTACGACATCACCACGCTTTTAAAAAATCCCGACGGCTTGCGCAGCACCGTTGATGCGCTGGCTGCGGAGTTTGAGGGTGAGAAGATCGACTCGGTGATCGGTGTCGAAGCGCGTGGCTTCATCTTCGCGCCGGCGTTGGCATATCACCTGGGCGCCGGATTCGTCCCGGTGCGCAAGCCGCGCAAACTTCCGGCCGAGTGCGCCGAGATCTCATACGATCTCGAGTACGGACAAGACACGCTTCAGATCCACCGCGACGCAGTCGGCGACGGTCATCGCGTAATCATCGCCGACGACTTGCTTGCGACTGGCGGGACGGCGCGCGCTGTTGTCGATCTGGTTGAACAACTCGGCGGAACTGTGGTTGGGTTGGTGTTCGTCGTCGAACTCTCATTCCTGCCCGGGCGTGAGAAGTTGACGGGTTACGACGTTCGTTCCCTCATTAAATATCAGAGCTAATTTGTGTTAATGTCGGCTCTCGTGCTCCCGTAGCTCAGCTGCATAGAGCGTCCGCCTCCTAAGCGGAAGGTCGCGCGTTGGAATCGCGCCGGGGGCACCAGTTTTCCTGCTCCGCACACACATTCATCGCTGAACCTTCCGGTCCGGAGTCCGATCACCCACTCTGGAACTCGGAACTCAACTGAATCCGCGCCTCGAGAATCCAGTCTGCAATTAGATGAAAACAAAACTGCCCATTCAAAGCATAAGTCTTAGATATGCATGAATGTTAGTGGGCAGGCGCCCCGACGAGCGGCCTGCTCGGAAATCGGCAGGATGAATCGATGAAAAACGCACTTCTGACTTTTGCTTTTGCACTTACGCTGATAACCGTTTGCTGTGGTACGAGTGTGATGGGCCAAACCTATTTATCGTCCACGGAGGAGTTCTATTTGACAAACAAGCTGTCGAACAAAGTGATGGATGTACGAGGCAACAGTAAGATACCCGGCACAGAAATCTGGCAGCACAACATCAACTACACCGAGGCGCAGACCTTCCGGCTTTTTCGTCAGACCACCTATGGAAATGACACTTACACCGTCGTGCCGACCGTATTCGCCAGCCCCAGCTTGCGTCTTTCGTTGAAACACAATCTGGGCTCAAATGCCCCAGCAAAACCGGACTCAGACGTCGTTGGAGAACTGCCTACCGTGGTTCTGGGAAACCCGCAAATCGAGACGAACGGAACTGAGAGCAACACCTTTAAGGTGATTCAGGATATTGAGTACAGAATCAAACCGATTTTCACTGCCGTGTCACCCTTAAGCTCCCAGCCCAGGTATCAAATCTGGAGATTTATTCCGGTTCCGAATGAGCAAGATACATACATTATCGAGAGCGCAGCTTTTACCGAAAGAATGGTGTTGCAGCCCGTGGGAACGACGTCCGGCTCACCGCTGAGAATATCAAGATTCACCGGGGGCGACATTCAGAAGTGGATCGTGCGGCGGACGACACCCGAACGTCCTACCAACGTGGTACTTCGGGACTTTGTGTGGAAGGACAAGAGCTTTTTATGGTTCAGCAGAGGAAAGTTAAAAGGCGGTTTGGAGTGGGCCGACAACTCCTCGAACGAAGATGGATTTAGAATCCATGCGAAACGAAAGGACGACGGGGTCTTCCGCAAACAGTGGGTCATGGCCGACCTTGGGCCGAACACCGTAACGTACGTTATGAACGAAAGCAGTAGGTATGGTAACGGCAAGGAGCACTGCTTTAGAGTCGTTGCTTACAACAAGTGGGGCTCTGCGAGCTCTGACGAGACATGCGCGATTCCCTCCGTCAATCAACCGCCGCCGCCGCCCCCTCCTCCTCCCGCTGGCGTCGAGTCGATAGCAATTTTCAATTGTCATTCGGAGCGCAAGACGGTCCGTATCTGGACTTATGATCTGACGGTCAATAATGGCTCTTGGGAAGATCGAGGAACAGTTTCCAGCAGTTGGGTGGGTTCCAGTTGTCCTGAAAACTCTCTTCCCTTGAAATTCTCTTTGACTGACGGACATTCGTATAACGTCAAAGCTATCGACTGCGGAGATGAACCACCTAATCTAACTGACGGCACTTGCCATAAGGCCACTTATGGTTTGCCCATTCTGGGAAGACCTGGAGGTGGCACAAAAGTTTTGATTGTTAACGCATGCTTTGATGTCAACTGTCCTGTCGTACCATAGTCCCATTAGTGGTTTTGTTTTATGAAAGAGCCCAATCCCAATGCGGCTGACGGTCGCAACGCGCACGGGAGTGGACTGTCTGGCCCATCGCCAATCTGTTTCATCACCGCGACCATACTCGCCAGTGGTGAAAAGTTCACCGGGGGTTGCAGCGCTCGCACCGATTGCGTCGATGACGAGCTGTTGGAACTGATGGCCAGCGCCGGATGCACCGGAATCTTTTTTGGTATCGAGACGGGGTGCTCAGCGATTGCAACACGTCATCAACAAGAAGTGGCGACTTATTGAAGGTTTTTGAGCATTGGCAAAAATGGCGAGTGGAAAGAAGACCCAGCGAGTCTAAATCGGGTTGACGCCCACGTCATTCGAGCCCTGGATTATCCCATCGTGGCGGTAGTTGCGACTGCCGCATCCATATTCGTCATGACGATAAGGTAACACCCCAGCGTCACCATTAAAGGCAGTTCATCCATGACGGCCCCGGGGTGAATCTCGACCCTTACCGATAAACGAAGCAGTCCGCTTTGTTCAAACTCAATCAACTTCGCCCGATTCAGTCTCGAATCCAATTTTGTTTGCCAGAAATTGGTGGTTGCCTGGAACATTCTTACCGCGCCAGGTCAGATATTCTTCTCATCTAATTAGTAATATTCTTGTGGTACTTAGACAGGAATAGTATAAGGACTAATCTTCCGTAAGTCTCTTAAAACGCGGGTTTCCTGAGGAGCTATGAAACGATTACTCGCCACGATCCTTCTGATCGTCAACATCGTCCAACTTTGCGCTTTCGCTCAGACGACCACTGACACGCAAATCAAAGGTGTCGAGCAGGGTCTGTTGCCGGTCGTGCTGATCAAAGGTGATCCAAGCTGGTCCATTGCCGAGCGGATGAAGTTTCACAAGGCTCCGGCATTGAGTGTCGCGGTCATTAAAGATTTCAAGATCGAGTGGGCGAAGGCGTACGGGCTGAAAGATCTCGAGACTGGCGAACCCGCAACCACAGAAACATTGTTCCAGGCAGGCTCCATCAGCAAATCTGTCAATGCGATGGTAGCGATGAAGAAGGTTGACCAAGGGAGAATCTCACTCGACGAGGACATCAACGCCAAACTCACTTCATGGAAACTCCCTGACAACGAATTCACTGCCAAAAAGAAGGTCACGTTACGCAATCTCCTGAGCCACACCGCTGGGACGACGGTCCACGGCTTTCCCGGCTACGCGGTGACTGAGAAGGTCCCGACTTTGCAACAGATCCTCGATGGAACTGCGCCCGCCAATACTGCGGCTGTGCGAGTGGACTTTGAGCCCGGCAGCCGCTTTCGTTACTCCGGTGGCGGCACGACCGTCTCGCAACTCGCACTCATGGATATCGAAAAGAAACCGTATCCGGACATCGCGAAAGAAACTGTCCTTGCGCCACTCGGCATGAGCAACAGCACCTACAGCCAACCGCTTCCCCCTGATTGGAGAAAGAAAGCTGCGACTGGTTACCGCTCCAACGGATTAGAAGTCACTGGGAAAATTCATGTCTATCCCGAGATGGCGGCCGCGGGTTTGTGGACCACGCCGACGGACCTCGCCAAATTTGCTATTGAGCTGCAACTGTCCCTGGCTGGTAAATCGAATAAGGTTCTAACAAAACAATCTGTCGAGACGATGACCACGTCTTACAAGGATGATGTTGGCCTCGGGTTTTTCATCGAACGACACGGCAACGCACTCTATTTCGGCCATGGTGGCGCCGATGAAGGCTTCCGCGCCGAGTTGGTTGTGAGTCGAGATAAAGGTTACGGCGTCGCTGTGATGGTCAACTCCGATAATGGTCAGATACTGCGAGAGGTTATTCGCGGTGTTGCACGTGAGTATGGTTGGGATGAGTTTTTGCCGGCTCCGGTAGAAATCATCTCCTTAGACGCCTCGAAGGTTGCAGATTTTGCCGGCCGCTTCCAGGTCAATCCTGATCGTGTGTTAACAATCACGCCCGTCACTGCCGGCTCCAAGACTGTCTTGCAAGCAAAACCAACCGGCGATCCCGCGTTCGAACTGCTGCCAATTTCAGAGACAACTTTTATCAGGCGCGATGCGAATATTAAATACAATTTCGTTCGTCCGACCGGCGCGACGACAAACGGATCCTTCCCACCTGCTGACATGGAAATAGTCGGCCAGGCTGGATCAACTCCAACAAAGCGTCTAACCGCTGAGCAGCTAGTGCCATTCGAAATGTTATTGGCGGGAAAGATCTCGGAAGCGATCGAAGGTTACCGGAAGATTTTCAAAGAGACACCCCGCAACGTAACCGTGTCAGAAAATCGGCTGAACGTTCTCGGTTATCGCCTTCTCGAGCAGAAGAAAGTGCCGGAGGCGATTGCGCTCCTTAAACTCAATGTGGAGTTTTATCCGAACTCCTGGAACGTATACGACAGCCTGGCCGACGCATATGCGGCAAATAGCGAGAAGGATCTGGCGATTACAAACTACAAGAAGTCACTGGAGCTGAATCCGCAGAATGAGAAAGGCCGAGAGAAGTTGAAAAAGCTGGGCCAATAACAAGTCCAGAAAGAGAAAGCCACCGGGTTTCTGACAATGTACCAGTCGCTGTTTGTGGCCCACCCGAATTGGACGGCGGGCCGGCTCTACCACAACACAGCATTCGGTGAGGAGAATCATCAACGCGTGCCACGCGCTTGCTATTGAGCAGAATCTCGTTCTGAAAGACAGCGAGGAACGGCGACCGGGCGAGGTTTCTTATCTCAACTAGCTCGTTACTGCTGGTTGACTAGATTGAAGTAATAGTCTTCGAGAACTGGTGTTGCCGGCGTGAACTCTTCGCTCGGTCGCACTCCGTTTGCGATCACTCTCAGGCGCGCTTGTCCGCCAATCATTTGCGAAGAGATCACCTGATAGCGAGTCTTCAAAGCGGCGACCTGTTCGCGCGGAACAGTAGCTTCCCAGACTGAATCCCTGAGTTGATCGACTGCTTGCTGGGGCGTGATTGACGCGAGGATTGCGCCTCGTCGAATGACCGCCATTTGACTGCAAAGGCTCGAAATGTCAGAGACAATATGAGTTGACAGAATTACCACTGCGTCTTCGCCCGCCGTTTCAGCCAGCAGATTATGAAAACGATTTCGTTCTTCGGGATCCAGGCCTGCGGTGGGTTCATCGACAATGATCAGTTGCGGTTGTCCGATCAGGGCTTGTGCAATCCCTAAACGCTGGCGCATGCCGCCTGAAAATCCGCCGAGTCGCTGGTTGCGCGCGCTTGAAAGGTTCACTCGTTCGAACAGGGCATCAATCAAAGTTTTGCGCTCCTTCGCATCCGTGACGCCCTTGAGTTTCGCGAAGTAGTTGAGCATCTGCTCGGCTGTTAACGTCGGGTATAGACCAAAGTCCTGGGGCAAGTAACCGAGAAGTCTCCGCGCTTTGTCTTTTCGTGTGATTAAGTCGAAGCCATTCATCTCAGCAGTGCCGGCGTCGGGTTCAAGCAACGTAGCCAGTATTTTCATCAATGTTGTCTTGCCGGCGCCGTTAGGCCCAAGCAGTCCGAACACTCCTGGAGATACATCAAGGCTGACCCCTTTTAGAGCCTGAATGCCGCTACCGTAAGTTTTGGTCAATTCTCTAATCGTGAGCATAGTTTGTCCGCGAAGACACGGTTATAGCGACTCCGAAAAGACCGATTGTTTTAGGTTTTCTTGACTAAAGATTGTCTGCGTCGAAAAGACTAGTCGGCGCCTTATACGTGCTGTTCAACATCAGCGGCGACGATGTATCAGATTTCTGCCGGAAGACCGCCGGCTTTAGGCCGCGTACATACAGAAACAAACGACCCATGACCCCAATCGCAATCAGCATCTGGCCCACACGGTCGACATGAAGTTCATCGCTGAAAATGCGCACGAGAATGCCGGCGAGAAAAAGCAGAATGAAGAAAGATTTCAGTGCGCGCATGAACGCGCGACTCCTTTTACTGATTTCGACACACTCATCTTTCACTTGCTCGACGTCGCCAAAGCGACTTAATGCGGAAGCTCTCGCTTCTTCAAGTGTGTCAGCGTGCTGAAGATGTTGCTCCGTCAATAAGTCAAGATGAAACTGCAACTCTTCCTTGACCTCGCGCTCAATTGCTTCGCTGCCGATAGGACTAAACAATCTGCGTTTTAGATCTTTCATCGTGGTCCTCTTTAAGCAGTTTGCAGAACTTTTGTAACGGCGCGAGAGATGCGGTCCCAGTTAGCGCGTTCCGCGTCGAGATGTTTACGACCGGCTCTGGTTAGTTTGTAGAACTTGGCGCGACGATTGTTTTCTGAAACGCCCCACTCAGACGCGATCCAGCCGCGTTCTTCCATGCGATAGAGTGCCGGGTAGAGTGAGCCGTCCTCGATTTTCAGCAGATCATCGACGGACTGGTGTATACGCTGTGCGATGCCATAACCGTGCATGGTGTCATGCGACAGGGTTTTGAGAATCAAGAGCTCAAGCGTGCCCTGCATCAAATCTGTCCGGTCTTTTGCCATCGAAGGAGTCTCCTAGATTATCTAGGGAGTAGAGTACAGTCCATTCCCTAGACAGTCAAGGGAAGCTTCGGAAACTCGCCAATGAACCTGCTGGGTTTGATGCCCGATTACCTTTTCCAGGAAACGGAAGCGCGGAGTGGCCCGGTGGCATACTACCCATACCAACCTCGATCAATCCCGCGCAAGGTTATTTAGCGAACTGGAACAACAAGCCATCTGTTGATTACGACAACGCAGACAATCAAATCTTTGGCAAGCAGTTTCGCAATTTGGACATTGACGATCGCCTGGCTACTGGAGTTATTTCGCTTGAAGACATGCGAGATATTCCGAAAGATATAGCGAGAGTGAAAGCCTTGGTCGCGAGGCGCGCTTTCTAAAACCACATCTCCTTATGGCGCTATCCGATGTGTCTCCGGTACATCCACTCGGTGCTCAAGCGAAATCTATCATCGAAGCGTGGGATGGCAACGCATTTGCCGACGCAGTGACCAGCACCAGTCTTCATTCCGGTGAAGTCATCTTCTCAACGTGGTTAACTTTGATGCTGACTAATACCTTCGGCGACGAGCTAGGTGCCAGGGTTGGCGAAGCGAGTTCGAACATGCTGATCCACGCGCTCGATTTTGCGTTAACTGGCGATTCGGGTGTTCCGCCAAGTCGAGACTACTTCAACGGAATTAATCCGAAAGTTGTTATTTCGGCCGCGTTCGATCAAACATTGGCTGTGCCGCGGGGCTCGATTACATTCTCGCATCCGCTCCTCGGTGTCGTAGCGAGCGTCCCAAACTCAAATCGCGCCACTTATGGACAGATCATCGTGCTCGGCCGCCCCGCGATAACTGGGGAAAGTATTTTTACTTTGGGCCAAAGCGGGTTCTTGCAGTTGGTCTTACCGTCGAGCTTCGCGTTCGATCCACATTTCATGGACCAGCTCGGGCTCTTTAGGAACTTCGAGCACAAACCGATGAAGTTCTTCAAAAACGCGCAGCTCCAGGAATGACAGGGCGTCCTTCGGATCTCGTTGAGAGCGCGTTAGCTTCACGTGTCATGTATGCGGTGTTTGCGGCCGCGTCGCCGCACTTT
>Ga0209387_1000434_pt1 | contig 11327 bp, 9 predicted proteins | sample NCControl_FD_187515 | JGI IMG/M metagenome (GOLD analysis project Ga0209387, IMG submission 187515) | Agricultural soil microbial communities from Utah to study Nitrogen management - NC Control (SPAdes) (version 2) | ecosystem: Environmental > Terrestrial > Soil > Agricultural land | place: USA...
GCCCAGGCGGAGGAGCGCGCGGTCTTTGCGGTGGTGCAACAGCTCTTCGACGGCATGCGGAGCCGCGACACCGCCCGGATGCGTGCCGCCTTGCACCCGGAGGCCCGGCTGGTGAGTCCCGCCCTGCGGGATGGGGTGCCCGGCGTGCGGGTGGAATCGCCCTCCGGCTGGCTGGCCCAGGTGGCCCGCTCCACCGGCGCCCCGGTGGACGAACGGCTCCGCAATCCAGTGGTCCGGGTGGACGGCACGCTCGCCTCGGTGTGGGTGGAGTACTCCCTCTTCGTGGGGGATCGATTCGTCCACTGCGGGGTGGACGCGTTCCACCTGGTGCGCACAGCCGAGGGTTGGCGGATCATCGATCTCGCCGACACCCGCCGGCGCGAAGGATGCCCGGAGGGTTCCGATTCGCTCCGCGACCGGGTGCAATCCTTCATGGACTCACTGCGCCAGGCGGCCCGGTTTCCCGGGGCGACGGTGGGCATCGCGCTGCCCGACGGGAGAGTGATCGGCGTGGCCACCGGGGAATCGGACACCGCCCGGGATGTCCGGCTGGGCGCGGAGGATCTGCTGCTGGCCGGCAGCGTCGGGAAGACCTTCTTCGCGGCGCTGGCGCTCTCCCTGATCGGGGAAGGCCGACTCGCCCTGGATACTCCGATCGCCCACTGGCTGGGGCGGGAGCCCTGGTTTTCCCGCTTACCCAACGGCGCGAGCATCACGGTACGTCACCTGATGAACCACACCAGCGGGCTGGTGCGCTACGAATTCAAAGACGCCTTCACCCGGGACCTGAGCGCCGATCCCGACCGGGTCTGGCGCCCCGAGGAGCTGATCGGGTACATCCTCGATACCCCGGCGCCGTTCGAAGCGGGCAAGGGGTGGGACTACTCCGACACCAACTACATCGTGTTGGGGATGATCCTGGAACGGATCACCGGCACCCGGGCCTACGACGAGATCGCCCGGCGCTATCTCGGTCCCCTCGGGCTGACCCATGTGGTGCCCTCCACCGACCGGCGGATTCCCGGTCTGGTCCAGGGCTATGCGGGCCCCGACAATCCGTTCGGCGGAAGGGATGCGATGATCGCCGACGGACGGCTCGCCATCAATCCGCAATTCGAGTGGGCCGGCGGCGGCTTCGCGACCAGCGCGCCCGACCTGGCGCGCTGGGCCCGGGCCCTGTACGGCGGGGTGGTGGTGGACAGCGCGGTGCTGCGCCAGGCCTTCGAAGGAGTTCCCGCACGGCTGGGTCCGAATGTGCGGTACGGCTTGGGTGTCATCCTCTGGCCGGGCGAGTCGGGCGCCGCAGTGGGACACAGCGGCTTCTTTCCCGGCTACCTGACCGAAATGCGTTACTTCCCCGCTGACCGATTCGCGATCGCGGTCCAGTTCAATACCAGCGCGCCGCGCGCGCTGGGCCGGTCCCCCGGTTCCATCGTCAACGCCCTGGCGGCCATCATCCGGTCACATCGCCCCTGAGCTTGCCGCGTGTCCGCCCTTCCCGGGTCAGACGTCGTTACAGACATCACAGGGGAAGTGGACGATATGGAGTCGGGCTCGGAGCAAAGCACCTCGATCTGGATGGCGGAGTCGCCGCCGGCGAATCCGCCGCCCGCCGGACATCTCGAGGCGGATGTCTGCGTGGTCGGCGCGGGCATCGCCGGCCTCACCACAGCGTACCTGTTGAGCCGCGCCGGTCGCTCCGTGGTGGTCCTGGATCGCGGGCCGGTCGGCGGCGGGCAGACCGAGCGGACCACCGCCCATCTGACCAACGCGATCGACGATCGCTATCTCACCATCGAGCGGCTGCACGGGGAAACCGGATCCCGGCTGGCGGCGGCGAGCCATACCGCGGCAATCGACTGCATCGAGCGGATCGTGCGCAACGAACGGATCGCCTGCGAGTTCGAGCGGATCGACGGGTACCTGCTCCCCGGCAACGAGGGCGCCGGGGAGTTGCTGACCCGCGAGCTGGACGCCGCACGGCGCGCCGGCCTCCGCGGCGTCGTGCGGCTGGATCGCGCCCCGATTCCGGGGTTCGATACCGGTCCCTGCCTCCGGTTCCCCCGCCAGGGACAGTTTCATCCGCTCAAATATCTCAGTGGCCTCGCCCGCTCGATCGAGCAGGACAGCGGCCGGATCTTCGGCGGAGCGACGGTCGAGGAGATCGCGGGAGGATCACCGGCCCGGATTCGCACCGCGGAGGGCGCCACGGTGACGGCCGGCGCGGTGGTCGTGGCCACCAACACCCCGATCAACGACCTGGTGGCGATCCACACCAAGCAGGCGGCCTACCTGACCTACGTCGTCGGACTGGCGGTGCCCGGGGGAACGATCGGCCGGGCGCTGTTCTGGGATACCGCGGATCCGTACCATTACGTGCGGGTGGCCAGCGACGCGGACGGCGGGGACATCCTGATCGTCGGGGGCGAGGATCACAAGACCGGTCAGCGGGACGACGCGGAGGCGCGATATGCCCGGCTCGAGGCCTGGGCCCGGGAGCGCTTCCAGGGCCTAGGCGGGGTGCGCTACCGGTGGTCGGGACAGGTCATGGAAACGATCGACGGCCTCGCCTTCCTGGGACGCAACCCGATGGATGCCGACAACGTCTTCGTGGCCACCGGCGACTCGGGGCAGGGCATGACCCATGGCACCATCGCCGGGATGCTGATCTCCGATCTGATTCTGGGCCGGTCCAATCCCTGGAGCGCGCTCTACGATCCGTCGCGCAAGACCCTCCGTGCGGCGGGAGAATTCCTGAAGGAAGCCGCCAACATGGCCTGGCAGTACACCGACTGGCTCAAGCCCGGCGATGAATCCTCGGTGGAGGCGATTGCCCCGGGAACCGGCGCGGTGCTGCGGCGGGGTCTGACCAAGGTGGCGGTCTATCGGGATCCGGAGGGCATGCTGCACGAGATGTCGGCGGTCTGTCCCCATCTCGGCTGCATCGTCGACTGGAATTCTTCGGAGCACACCTGGGATTGTCCCTGTCATGGATCGCGGTTCGATCAATACGGCCAGGTCCTCAATGGTCCGGCGATCGACTCGCTGAAGCCGCTTCGGCAGCTGACGGGCGACCGAGTCTGATCCGGCCGACCACCCGCGCGGTGATGGCGTCGGCCGGAACCGCGTAGAGCTCGGCGTTCAGCCCCACCGCCGCGGTGGCGCTCCAGGTAAATCCCGCGAAGATCGCACCCCGGTCGAGATCCACGGACACCCGGCGCCGGTCGGTTTCGCCGAACTGATCGGTGAAACCGACCTGGAACCTCGGCGCGAGACGATTGTACCCGGCGCCCAGATAGGGACGCACCGAGCGTCCCAGCTGCCATCCCACCGCGGCTTCCACCCCCACCACGTTGGGCTTGAACGAATCGTCGGAGCGGGTCCCCTGGTAACAGATGCTGGTCGCGTCCTGGAGGGCGGCGTCATTGCAGGTGACCGGCGCCTTGATCACACCGAAGCTGGCGTGGACCCGGATGCCCAGCACCGCGCCGTGCCGGGGCAGGGCCGTGGCGCGCGACAGGGCGAGACCGAAAAGATTCGCCTTCACTTCGGCGACCCGGATCGGGGGGGCCCAGCTCGCTTCCACCTGGAATCCGGCCGGCAGGGAGAGCCAGGCGCGGGGCCTGGGCATGGCGAAGAGCAGATCGGTATTCTCGGGACCCTTGTCGGGCCGGCAGAACGTGGGCGTCGCGGTTTCGGGATCCACATTGGGCACCGTGCTCACCTCGAGGCCGAAGTGAAGCCGTCCCGTCGGCGCGCGGACCGGAGCCGCCGAACCGCTGAAGGCCAGCGGCACGGCGAAGATCGCCATGGTTCGCGCTTCGTTGGAGTTGGGGCCCGGGAAGCATTCGGCCGTCGTTTGCGCCGCCGCCCCCCGAGCCCCCACCACCCAGCTCACCACCATCAAGGTGAGCCTCGACCTGCTCACGGAACGACCGTGATGGTGCCGTGCATCCCGGAGTCGGGAGCGCCGTGGGCGGTGCAGAAGAACTTGAAGGTCCCCACCGTCGGAAACGTTGTATCGAACGTGAAGGGCGCGGAGTGCACTCCCGGAGGCGACGGGTTACTGGACACGGGAATGGTATTGGGGGCCACGGGTGAGACGTTGTGCCCGTTGGCCCCGGCTGCCCAGGTGAAGGTGACGACACCTCCCGCCTTCAACTGAAAGGTGGCGGGCTGGAAGGCGTCATTGATGACCTGGACAGTTACGAGAGTGCCGGGAGGTCCCGGTGGCGGCGGCGGCGGTGGCGGTGGCGCAGGAGGGTTAGGTGGCGGCGCAGGGGGAGGTGTCGAGGTGGCACCGCCACCTCCGCACCCCGATGCCAGCAGGATCATGGCTACGAGTCCGCAGCCGGCCCGCGAAAGGTTTGACATTGGTGCACCTCCATAATAGGGGACGTGGTCAGGGCCTGAGGGCGGCAATCGCCGCGCTGGCCGCCGCGCGAATCTCCGGCGCTTCGTCCCGTTCCAGTGATCCCATGATGTCCACCGCCGCGGGCCCCGCAAGGGTCAGTGCCTTGACCGCGACCAGCCGCACCGCGAGGGGTTTTCTTCCCAGGAGTTTTCCGCCCGGCTGGGCCCATTCCCGGAGCTGGACCAGGGCATCCGGCGTGGCGATTCTGCCCAGCGCGAGGAGGGCCTCGTGCTGGACGTCGGTATTCTCCTCGGTGCGAAGCAGCTCGGCCAGCACCGGCGGCATGCCGCGGGCGCCCCGTCCGCTGAGGTTGGCCACCGCCTTGAGCCGGACCGCGGGCGAAGGATCGGACATCAGCTGGCGAAGCGGCTCCATGGCCTGCGGGGTGCCGATCTTGCCCAACGCCTCGGCGACCGCCTTGCGCACCCGCTCGTCCGGATGGGAGAGCTGCCGGGCCAGCTCGGGCACGGCGTCGGTGAGCCCCATTTCACCGCAGAGGTCCGCCGCGTTCCGCACCACGTACCACTGATGATGACCGAGGTGCTGCATCACCGCCTCGGAGCCCTCGCTCATCTGGGTGATGGCGGAGTAGTAGCCCCGGCGCTCGCCGATGGTCATGGCCTGGATGAGCAGGTCCATGAGGATCTCGGTGGAGTCGGCGCCGAAACGGCGCAGCAGCGCGATCGCATCCTGTTTCCGTTCGCCCTGGAGGAACCGGGCGATCATCGCCAGGTGCTTGCGGGTCATCAGCCGCTTCAGCTCGATCCGGTAGGTGCTGCTGGCCAGCTCCGAGGGCGCTTCGCTTTCCCCTTCCGCGATCAGGAGGGCCACCTCGAGCAACCCACCCCAGTCTTCCCGCTCGATCGCGTCGCGGCCATGGCTGATCAGCGCTTCGAGCGGAGGCCGGGTCCGGTCCACCGGCCCCGCAGAAGCGGGGGCAGTCTCACGGCTGAGGTCGTCATCGAGGACCAGCTCCTGAAACCGCTGGTACTCCGAGGTAGCCTCTCCCTGAATCCGGGGCACGTCGAGCCGGGACGTTTCGGCTTCGTCGGTTCCATACACGCCCCGCGGCCGCCAGGGCATCGACCGGAACACCTCGAAATCGTTCGCCCCCTGGGTCAGGGTGAGGCGGCCGGCGGAGGTGCCCAGCGCGTCCACGACCTGCGCATAGGAATCGTAGGTTCCCGGAAAGGCGCCGAGCACCGTCGCGAACCGGATGAGATCGGCCTCACTCGCGTCGGGATGCACTCGCAGCGACCGTACTCCGTGCAGGTACATCTGCTCGAACAGCATGGTCGCTCCCGGCGACTCCAGCATGACCGGCATTCCGTCGATCACCAGGGACTCCGGCTCGATCTCGATGCGCAGCTCACCGGGCCCGTGCGAAGCGCGCAGCGCCGCCGCCAGCGCCGCATGGTGCTCGGTGGCTCCGGGTTCGTGGCGCACCAGGAAGAAGAGGGCACCGAAGAGGGAGCTGACTGGATAGGGACTCGCCATCGTGGTTCAAGATATGTTTAAGTTCCGGGCCGGGCAATCGAACCGGGCCCTTTCCGCGGAGACGAAGACCGATGGCGGTGCTCATGGGCGACAAGATCGTCGCGGCGCTTCGAGGCGCGTTTACCCGGGACCTCAGCCGGGACGAGCTGCTGGAGCTGGCGGCGCGCCGGATTCAGGCCGCCGGTCCGCCCTATACCTCGGTGTACCTCTACATGCTGCACGGCGACGAGCTGGTGCTCGAGGCGCATGCAGGCCGGGACACCGAACACCAGCGGATTCCGGTCGGGAAGGGCGTCTGCGGCACCGCGGTTGTGACCGGACGCGACCAGAATGTGGGCGACGTCCGGGCCGTCGAGAACTACCTCGCCTGCAACCTGTTTACCCGGTCCGAGCTGGTGGTGCTGATCCGGCGGGGCGAGCTCATCCTGGGCCAGATCGACGTGGATTCGGATGTGGACGATCCGTTCACCCCGGAGGAAGTCGCCGAGGTCAGGAAAGTGGCCGACGCCCTGGCGGTGTTGCTTTGAGACCCGCCGCCCTCAGCCTTCAGCCTTCAGCCCTCAGTGCGCGCCCTCACCGACTGATGGCTGAGGGCTGAGGACTGTTCGGCATGCGGGCCTGGACTCCGGCGCGGTTCGCGGTCCCCCTGCCGCCGGGGCACCGCTTTCCCATGGCCAAGTACGCCATGATCGCGGAGGGCGTGGTCGCGCGGGGCATCGTGCCGCGGGAGCGTCTGGCCGAGCCGTCCCGGGCACGGCGGGATGCTCTCACCCGGGTGCACGACGCGGGTTATGTGGACGCGGTGCTGGAGAACGGCCTCACCGAGGCCGAGCAGCGCCGGCTGGGCTTTCCCTGGCGTCCCGAGCTGGTGGAGCGGAGTCTGCGCACCGTGCAGGGGACCATCGAGGCGACCCGGGATGCGCTGGACTGCGGCATCGGACTCAATCTGGCCGGCGGGACCCATCACGCCTTTCCCGGACACGGCGAAGGTTTCTGCGTCTTCAACGACGTGGCGATCGCGATCCGCGCGCTCCAGTCCGAAGGCCGGATCCGCCGCGCGGTCGTGGTCGATCTCGACGTCCACCAGGGCAACGGCACCGCCAGGATCTTCGCGGACGATCCCGGCGTCTTCACCTTTTCGATGCATGGCGCCGGCAACTATCCCTTCCGGAAGGAACGGAGCCGGCTCGATCTGGAGCTCCCCGACCGGACCGGCGATGAAGCCTATCTCGAGCTGCTGATCCGCCATCTCGACGGCGTACTGGAGGAGGCCAGGGCCGACCTGGCGGTGTTCATCGCGGGCGCCGACCCCTATCGGTTCGACCGGCTGGGCCGCCTCTCGCTCTCGATCACGGGATTGGAGCAGCGGGACGTGGCGGTCCTCGCCGCCTGCCGCCGGCGCGGGCTGCCGGTGGCGGTGGTGCTGGGAGGAGGCTACGCCGCCGATCTCGAGGACGTGGTCACCATCCACGCCAACACCTGCGCCCTGCTCTCGGCCTGTCATGCCTGAGCAGACGCTCCCGCGCCAAGTCCGGGGCATCACCCTGTTCGAGCGCCGAAAGGGGGCCGGTCCGCCCACGGTGGTGCTCCATGGGGGTCCAGGCGCGCATCACGATTACCTGCTTCCCGGATTCGACCGGCTCGCCCATCGCCGGCTCCTCATCTATTACGACCAGCGGGGCGGGGGGCGGTCTCCGGTCCCCCGGGAGACTCCGACCGGCTGGCGCGAGCAGGTGGCGGACCTCGAGGCGCTGCGGGCGATCTGGGACATTCCCCGGCTTTCCCTGGCCGGCTATTCCTGGGGGAGCCTGCTGGCGCTGCTGTACGCCCTGGAACACCCCGACCGGGTGGCCAGCCTCGCCCTGGTGTCGCCGGCTCCGGCCTGGCGGGAGGGCCGGGTGGAGTTCGAGCGCCGACTCGCGGCCCGAAACGCCAATCCCGAGGTGCAGGCCGCGCGGGCCGCGGTCCAGGCCGGGGGCCTCCGGGAGCGGAGTCCCGAAGAGTACCGGCGCAAAATGTTCGAGCTCTCGGTGGCCGGGTACTTCCACGACTGGAGAAAATCCGCCGAGCTCACCCCGTTCCGGATCACCGGCCGCACCCAGCAGGAAGTATGGGAAAGCCTGGGCGACTTCGATCTGCGACCCCGGATCCCGTCGCTCCAGGTCCCCGCGCTGGTGCTGCACGGCGAAGAGGATCCGATCCCCGCGGAGACGGCGCGGGAGCTGGCCGGGCTGCTTCGGGCCCGGTTGGTGCTCCTGCCCGACTGCGGGCATGTGCCCTACGTCGAATCACCGGAGCTTTTCACTCGCGCACTGGACGATTTTCTGCCGCGGGAAGCATGACCATCACCGTGCGGCCCACACCGTTTTCGCTGGCCTTCGGCGATCTGGCCCCCGAGCGATTCCCCGCGATCGACCAGGCCCTCGGCGCGTCCGGCACCGACCCGGGGGACCGGGACGCCTTCCTGCTGCAGCGCGAGGTCAGCCAGTTGCTGCGTGAGCTCCGGCCCGACGAGGGACTCGGTGAGGGGGTCGAGGCCCTCGCCGCCCTGGTGCACGCGGCGTACCTCTTCCACCGGGGCGGCGAGCGCATCATTGCGGTGGACGACGACACCCTTCGCCTCGTCGTGCAAGAGGCCCCGAGCGCCCGTCCCGCTCCGGCAGCTCCGCCCGAGCCCGCCTACGTGCAGCTTCCTCCGCTCCGGGTCTGGGGTATCGCGGTGCAGGGAGCACCCGCCGAGCCGCTGGATGGGTGGTTCGTGACCGGGGGAAAGACCGGTCTTTCGCTGGTCGCGGTGTTTGGCATGCACCCGGGCCGGGAGGGCTTCACCGTGGTCGAAGCCTCAGGCCAGCGTCCGGACGAGCTGCGCCGTCCCGACGGCACGGCGCTGTTCGCCCCGATGCTCGCCGGCGGGGCGACCGCGGGACTGGCCTCGCTCTCGGGCGCGGAGGAATTGCTGGAGCTGGCCTGGCGGGTCGAGGACCTGCGATGAGTATGGATCGCACCGCGGTGGCGCGGGTGCTGGAGCAGATCGCCGCCTACCTCGAGTTTCAGGAAGCGAACCCGTTCAAGGTCCGGGCCATGCGGACCGCAGCCAAGGCCATCCGGGGACTGGCCACCGAACCGGAGGCGGCGCTCGCCGACGGAACCCTCAAAGCGACTCGCGGTGTCGGTCCGGCAACGCTCGCCATCGTGCGGGAGCTGGTCACCACCGGACGCTCCGAAATGCTGGAGGAACTCCGGCGCGAAGTCCCCCCGGGGCTGCTCGAGCTGCTGGGACTCTCCGGACTCGGCGTCGCGCGGATCAAGGCCATCCACCAGAAGCTCGGGGTCGAGTCGCTGGCCGACCTCGAAGCCGCCGCGCGGGACGGACGGCTCGCCGGACTCCCCGGGTTCGGTCCCCGGACGGTGGAGACCCTGCTCAAGCGCATCGGGATGAAGCGGCGAGTGGTGGGTCTGCGTCTCTCCCATCATGCGGCCGAAGAAGCCGAGCTGCTGCGCGCCGCGCTGGCCCGGGTACCGGGCGTGCAGGAAGCCATCGTGGCGGGAGAGGTGCGCCGGCGATGTGAAGTGGTGCGGGAGGTCGTGCAGGTCGTGGTATCGGAAGCGCCGGCCGAAGAGATCTTCCGGGCCCTGGCCCACTTTCCCGGCATGGAAGAAGTCAGCGGCGAGGACGAGCGCCGGGTGACCTTGTTGACGCCGGGAGAGATGGCCGCGCGAGTGGTGGTGACGCCGCCGCGGAACCTCGGCGCGGTGCTGGTGCAGGCCACCGGCAGCGAGTCGCACCTGGCGCGGCTGGCGGATCACGCCGCGGCCCGCGGGATGGCGTTCACCGGCGCCGCGCTCTGGAAGGGCAGCGAGTTCGTGCCCACACCAGACGAGGCTTCGCTCTACCGCGCGCTCGGGCTCGCGGAAATCCCCCCGGAGCTCCGGGAGGGGGGCGACGAAGTGGCCCGGGCGGCCCGGGGGCCGCTGCCCGAGCTGCTGACGGAGTCGGAGCTGCGAGGATTCCTCCACTGCCACTCCAGTTATTCGGACGGCACCATCGCCATCGAAGCGCTCGCCCTGGCGTGCCGAGACGCGGGTTATGACTACGTCGGCCTAACCGATCACAGCCGAGCGGCGGCCTACGCCGGCGGCCTGTCGGTGGAGGAGCTCCGCCTTCAGTGGGCGGAGATCGACGGCTTGAACGCGCGGCTGTCCGGCATCCGGGTGCTCAAGGGGATCGAGTCGGACATCCTGGCGGACGGACGGCTGGACTACGAGGACGAGGTGCTGGCGAAATTCGACTTCGTGATCGGCTCGATTCATTCCCGCTTCGCGATGACCGAGCCGGAAATGACCGCGCGGGTGCTCCGCGCGCTCGACAATCCCTACCTCACCATCCTGGGCCACCCGACCGGCCGGCTGCTCCTCTCCCGGGATCCCTACCCGCTGGACCTCGAGCAGGTGTTCCGGAGCGCGGCGCGGAACGGCGTGGCCCTCGAGATCAACGCGGATCCGCACCGGCTGGACCTCGATTGGCGGGTGGTTGGCCGGGCGCACGAGATGGGCGTCCTGATCTCCATCGGCGCCGACGCGCACAGCCGCGGCGGGATCGGCTATATGCCGTTCGGAGTCGGGATGGCGCGGAAAGGCGGTCTCACCCGGGCGGACGTGCTGAATACCCGATCGGCCGAAGAGTTCCTGACCTTCGCCCGGGCCCGGCGGGCCCGATGAAACAGCGAAGATCGGCCCCTTCGCGGGCGAAGCCCGCTCAGGGTGACACGCGGAAGGTGAAGCCCGCTCCGGCGGACCTGCGCCGGCGCACCGCAAAGATCATCGCCCTGCTCAAGCGGGAGTATCCCGACGCCCATTGCGAGCTCGACTACCGGACGCCGTTCGAGCTGCTGGTCGCCACCATCCTTTCGGCCCAATGCACCGACGCGCGGGTCAACCTGGTGACCCCGGCCCTCTTTGCCCGGTATCCCACCCCGGCCGCGCTGGCCGCCGCGCGCCAGGAGGATGTCGAGACGCTGATCCGTTCCACCGGATTCTTCCGGAACAAGGCCAAGAGCCTGATCGGCATGGCCCAGGCGATCGGTGCCGGGCACGCCGGGTCGGTGCCGAGTACCATGGCCGAGCTCCAGGTGCTCCCCGGCGTCGGACGGAAGACCGCCAACGTGATCCTGGGCAACGCCTACGGCAAGAACGAAGGGATCACGGTGGATACCCATGTGACGCGCCTGGCGAACCTGCTCGGCCTGACCCGCCAGACCACCCCGGAGAAGATCGAGCAGGATCTGATGGCATTGGTGCCGCGGAAGGACTGGACCCTGATTTCCCACCTGCTGATCTGGCACGGGCGCCGGGTCTGCATCGCCCGGCGGCCGCGCTGCGAAGTGTGTGTGCTGAACCGGATTTGCCCGAGCGCGTT
>Ga0209387_1000435_pt1 | contig 11280 bp, 9 predicted proteins | sample NCControl_FD_187515 | JGI IMG/M metagenome (GOLD analysis project Ga0209387, IMG submission 187515) | Agricultural soil microbial communities from Utah to study Nitrogen management - NC Control (SPAdes) (version 2) | ecosystem: Environmental > Terrestrial > Soil > Agricultural land | place: USA...
GGGGGGGGGGGGGGGGCAAACCCCATGCCTCGCAGAAAGGCTTCACGGAGCCGCAACACCCCGGCCCAGTCGGCTCCGGAGCCGCCGGAAACCACTCCGGCGCCGGCTCCCCCGTCCGATAACCAGGACCGGCAGGCGCCCAGTCTTCCCTTTCCAGTCGTCGGGATCGGCGCCTCGGCGGGAGGACTCGAGGCCTTCCAGCAGTTTCTCCGGGCGCTGCCGGTGGACACCGGCATGGCCTTCGTGGTGGTGCAGCATCTCCATCCCGGGCATGCCAGCCTCCTCTCCGAAATCCTGAGCCGCTCCACCCCACTCCAGGTCACCGAAGTAATCGATGGCATGCAGCTGGCGCCGGATCAAGTCTACGTGATCCCGCCGGGGCAGTTCATGGTTTTGGCTGGGGGAACGCTGTCGCTTTCCCCCCGGAACGATGGGGCCGGGGGTCAGCGGGTGATCGACGGCTTCCTGGCCTCGCTGGCGGTAGACCAGGGGCATCTGGCCATCGGGGTGATTCTCTCGGGCACCGCGAACGACGGCACCCAGGGCCTGGCCGAGATCAAGGCATCCGGGGGGATCACCTTCGCCCAGGACGATACCGCGCAGCACAGCGGCATGCCGCGGAGCGCGATCACCGCCGGGGTGGTGGATTTCGTCCTCCCGCCCGATCAGCTGGCGCGGGAGATTGCCCAGATCAGCCGGCATCCGCATGTCCACCCCGACGGGGAAGAGTCCGGGAGACTTTCCTCGGCGAACCTCGCAAGCGTCCTTCGGCTGCTGCGCAGCGGCAAGGGGGTCGACTTCGGGCACTACAAGCCCAACACCCTGCAGCGCCGGATCAGCCGGCGCATGGCGCTCTACAAGACCGACGGCATCAGGGAATACCTCCGCCTGCTGGCGGGCAATCCTGGGGAAATCGATGCCCTGTACCAGGACATCCTGATCAACGTCACCAGCTTCTTCCGGGACCCGGAGGTGTTCGAGACTCTCAAGTCCGACATCTATCCCCGGTTGACCAGGGGCCGGTCCCGGGACCAATCGGTGCGGATATGGGTGGTCGGGTGCTCCACCGGCGAGGAAGCCTATTCCCTCGCTATGGCGTACGAGGAATACTGCGACAGCGTGGAGTGCGATGTGCCGCTTCAGATCTTCGCCAGCGATCTCAACGCCGCGGGCCTGGAGAAAGCGCGGGCCGGAGTCTATCTGAAGACGATCGTCCAGGACGTTTCTCCCGATCGGCTGGAGCGTTTCTTCGTCGAGAGCGACGGCAGCTACCGCATCGTCAAGCGGATCCGGGACATGATGGTCTTCGCCCGCCACAACGTGATCACCGATCCGCCGTTTTCGCGGATCGACCTGGTGAGCTGCCGAAACCTGCTGATCTACATGGACCAGCTGCTCCAATCCCGGGTGCTCTCCCTGCTCCACTACGCCCTCAATCCCGGCGGCTACCTGCTGCTGGGCGGTTCGGAGACTATCGGAACCCATCGCGCGCTCTTCGACCTGCCCCATCCCCAGCACAAGATCTACGCCCGGCGCATCGCGGCTTCCGGGAGCGTGCCGCTCGCTCAATCCAGGATGCATCCCACCGATCCAGGCGGGCTGGTGGCCCAATCGGCCCGAGACCATGACCACCGGGGGGAGCCGGAGATTCGGCTCGAGCGGGACATGGACCGCCTGCTGCTATCCCACTACGCCCCGGTCGGCGTCCTGATCGATGCCGGCATGCAGGTCCTCCATTTCCGGGGCGATACGGGACCCTATCTCTCCGCCACGCCCGGTCGCGCGACGCTCAATCTGCTCAAGATGCTCCGGCCGGGACTTCTGATCCCGGTCCGCAGCGCGATCCAGAAGGCCCTGAAGGACCGGACGCTGGTCCGCCACCCCAACATTTCGGTTCGCGGGGGAGCGGTCCAGCGGAGGGTGGATGTGGAAGTCCTTCCGGTTCCGGCCCCCCGGGGGCAGCCGGAGACTCTCCTGGTGCTCTTCGACGAGGGCGCTGCGCCCCGCGCGGTGCCGAAAACCCCCGGACGCCCAGCCAAAGCGAGTGGAACGGTCCCCAAAGGCCGCTTCAGCCTCCGGGAAGAAAACGCCCGGCTCGAGGAGGAGCTGGCGGCAGCCCGGGAATACCTGCAATCGGTGATCGAGCAGCAGGAGGCGGCCAACGAGGAGCTGCAATCCGCCAATGAGGAAGCCCAGTCGGCCAACGAAGAGCTCCAGAGTATCAACGAAGAGCTGGAGACCTCGAAGGAAGAAGTCCAGTCCACCAACGAAGAGCTGGCGACCGTCAACCAGGAACTGAACACCCGTAATCAGGAGCTGGGCCAGACCAACAACGACCTGAACAACCTGCTCGCCAGCGTCCAGATGGCAATCCTGATGCTGGGGCCCGATCTCCGGATCCGCCGGTTCACCCCCGCCGCGGAAAAGACGCTGAACCTGATCGGGAGTGACGTGGGCCGCCCCGTCAGCGACATCGCCCTGAACATCGGCCTGCCCGACCTGGAAGACCGGATCCAGGAGGTCATGGCCACGCAGAGCCTCAAGGAAGTGGAAGTGCAGGATAAGAAGGGCCGCTGGTACTCGCTCAGGATCCGGCCCTATCACACCACCGATAACGGGATCGACGGAGCGGTACTGGTCCTGGTGGACGTGGACGCGCTCAAGCGGGTGGAGGTGGCCATCCGCGCCAGCGAGGCCCGTTTCCAGCTGCTGGCCGACACCGCGCCGGTGCTGATCTGGGTGCACGATCTCAACGGCTGCCAGCTGGTCAACCGCGCCTACCTGGAATACCTGGGGGTCGAGCAGGTCGCGGTGGACGGCGACGGGTGGGAGTCCTTCGTCCATCCCGACGACCGGGAAATTTATCTGGCGGTGTATCGGGATGCCCTGGCGCGGCGGGCCACCTTCGAAGTCCAGGCCCGGATCCGGCGGCGGGACGGGCTGTACCGCTGGATGAAGTCGGTGGGGCGGCCCCGGTTCTCAGCCGGAGGAGAGTTCCTCGGCTACGTCGGCTGGAGCTTCGACGTCACCGATCTCAAGACCGCCGAGACCGCGCTCCGGGAAGCCGATCGCAGCAAGAATCAGTTTCTGGCCATGCTGGCCCATGAGCTGCGCGGCCCGCTGGCGCCGCTCCGCAACGCGGTCCACCTGCTGAGCGCCACCAGGCTCGACGAATCCCAGCTCCAGTGGGCCAACGAAACCATGGAGCGGCAGATCACCCATATCTCCCGGATGATCGACGATCTGCTCGACGTGGCGCGGATCACCCAGGGCAAGATCCAGCTCCGCAAGGAGACCGTGGACCTGGGAAGCGTGCTGGCCGGGGCGGTCGAGCAGGTGGGCCCGATGATCACAGCTCGCCGGCAACAGCTCTCGGTGGGCGCGCCGCCCCTGCCGATCTATCTCGAAGGGGACCCGGTCCGGCTGGAGCAGATCATCGGCAACCTGCTCACCAATGCCTCCAAGTTCACCCCTCCGGAAGGGCGACTCGAGGTGAGCGCCGGCATGGCGGAGCCGGCCGTCGCACCCGGCATGGCTGAGATCCGGGTCGCCGACAACGGCAACGGCATCAGCACCGAGATGCTGCCCCGGGTGTTTGACCTCTTCGCTCAGGCTGACAGCTCGCTGGAACGGTCCCAGGGGGGATTGGGGATCGGGCTCACCCTGGTCCACAAACTGGTGGACCTGCATGGCGGCACCATTCAGGCCCGGAGCGAGGGCCCGGGTCGGGGCAGTGAATTCGTGGTCCGGCTGCCGGCCGTGGGGGTGGCCTCGCCCCGCGCGCCCCGAGGGGATGGCAGGCGACAGCCGCGCCCGTCGGACGGTTCGGCGTGGCGGGTGATGGTGGTGGACGACAACGTGGACGCCGGCGACACCCTCGCGATGCTGCTCAAGGTCTGGGGCCACGAGGTGCGGGTGGAGCGTGACGGCGAGGCGGCCATCGCCGCGGCGGCGGAGTTCCGGCCCGACATCGTGCTGCTCGACATCGGGCTGCCCCGGAAGGACGGATTCGAGGTGGCCCGGGCGCTGCAGGAGATCCCCGGGGTCCGGCGTCCGATCCTGGCGGCGATCAGCGGGTACGGGCACGAGGAGGACCAGCGCCGCGCCCGGGAGGCGGGGTTCAATCAGCACTTCGTCAAGCCGGTGGATCCCGAGGTGCTCCAGGAATTCCTGGGGCGGACCACCTGGGGCGACGTAATGGCGGAGGAGGTCTAACCCGCTATCCCCGCCGCGTCCGGCGGGACGCCCTGCTTTTGGGCGGCATATCCCATGGCCCGGAGCCGGGCCAGCCGGAGCCGCATCGGCGGGTGGGAGGCGAAGAGGTCTCCCAGCGCACCTTCCCGGTTGGAAATCTTCCGCTCCGCCGGATCCACGATGCACAGGTGCGCCGCGCCATGGGCGATGGCCCGGGTGGCCGTAGGCGCCGAGTCGATCTTCTCGAGCGCGCTCGCCAGGGCCAGCGGGTTCCGGGTGAACTGCGCCGCGGTGGCGTCGGCCAGGTACTCCCGCTTCCGGCTCACCGCCATGGACAAGAGCCGGGAGATGATCGGCGCCAGCACCAGGGTCACCAGCCAGATCACCAGCACGATGATGGCGACCGGATTGCCCTTGTCCCGGCCGCCGCTGCGCCGGCCTCCCCGCCCACCGAAGCGGAGGAAGTTCCGGGCCAGATCGGACATCAGCGCGATGGAGCCGACCATCGCCGCGAGCAGGGTCATCAGGCGGATGTCGAAATTCCTGATGTGGGACATCTCGTGGGCCACCACTGCCTGGAGCTCGTCGCGGTCCAGTGCCGCCAGCAGACCCTCGGTGACCGCGATGTGGGCGGTGAAGGGGTCCCGCCCGGTGGCGAACGCGTTGGGGTCGGGATCGGGCACGATCCAGATCTTGGGCTTGGGCACCCCCGACGCGATGGCCATCTCCTCCACCACGTTGTCGAGCCGCTGCAGCTCCGGGGTGGCGGGGGTGATCAGCTCCTGAGCGCCGCTGGCGTTGAGCACGCGCTTGGCGCCGGTGCGCCAGGCCGACCAGGAGGTGCCCGCGGCGACCAGCAGCGCCAGCAGGCCGATGAACGGAACGACGTGGTGATAGCGCTCAGGGGGCAGTGACCTGGTCTGGAGATACCAGGCCAGGTCACCGCCAAACCCGATCCAGGCGAAGAACAGCACGAACCCCGCGACCAGCCAGGCGGACTTCCGTTTGTTGGCCTCCTGCTGCGCGAAGAGATTCGCTTCGGTCACGCCGTCGGCTTATTGAGGGAGAGGTCCACCTTGGGCACCGCCCGCTCGGCGGCGTCCTCGATCTCCCAGAGGTCGGCGGGCGAGGCCTTGGCCAGTCCGGCCACCAGATTAGTGGGGAACTGCATCTGTTTGGTGTTGTACTGGGTGGCCACGTCGTTGTAGAGCTGACGGGCGAACCCGATCTTGTTCTCGGTGCTGGTCAGCTCCTCCTGGAGCTGGAGCACGTTCTGAGAGCTCTTGAGCTCGGGATACGCTTCGGTCAGCGCGAACAGCCGCCCCAGCGCCTGGGTCAGCTCGCCCTCCGCCCTGGCCGTGGCCGCCACGCCCTGGGCCGAGACCGCTTTGTTGCGGGCCGAGATCACGGCGTCGAGGGTGGAGCGCTCGAAGTCCATGGCGCCCTTGACCGTGTTCACCAGGTTGGGAATCAGGTCGTGACGGCGCTTGAGCTGGACGTCGATCTGCTTCCAGGCGTTGACCACCTGGTTCTTGAGGGAGATGAGCGCGTTGTAGGCGCCCATGACCCAGAGGGCCACGACGACCAGGACAACCAGTAGGATCCACTGCACGGCGAGCTCCGGTGGTAGACGGGGGGAATATAGTGGGCAGTGGGCAGTGGGCAGCGGGCAGCGGGCGGGCCTGACGGATAGCGGATAGCGGATAGCGGATAGCGGCAGAAATACAGCACCAACCCGCGGCAAAACGCTGACGCCCGCTGGGACGCCAGCCCCCACCTTGCACCCATGCGACGCGGAGTCACGCTCTTCGAGCTGCTGGCGGTGCTGGCGATCATCGGAGTGATCGCGGGGGTCGCGGTCCCCGGCGCCTCCGCCCTGGCCGACCGTCTCGCGGTAGAGCACGAGGCGGCGCGGATCATGATGGCCTACCGTTCCGCCTGGCTCGCGGCCCGCCGGGAACACCGGCTGTCCCTGCTCCGGATCACCCCCGATTCGCTGGCTATCCGCACGGTACCCTCGGCGGGCGCGCCGGACACCGCGCTTTACTCCGTCTCTCCCGGTCCGGCACTGGCCGGTGTCGTCCTCGCCAGCCCTCCGCACACCACGGTGTTTGCTCCCGACGGCGTCGCCATGGGACTCTCCAACGCCACGCACGTGCTTCGCAAAGGGGGAGCCCAGCGGCGGGTGGTGGTGTCGAGATTGGGGAGGGTGAGGATTAGTCCGTAGGGGCTAGGGAGCTAGGGAACTGGGGAATGCGGGTTTTGCCCTAGCTCCCTAGCTCCCTAACTCGCTAGCCCCTAAACCACACGTCCAGGTGCATCACGATGTCCCGATTCATCTTGAACACCAGAAACCGGGTCAGCTTGTCGATCTTGTAGTCGTGGAGATCCATCGGAATCCCGGTGGCCTGCACCCGGATTCCTTCGGCCGACCGCACCACGGTCGCGGGAATCCGTTCGGCCCGGGTCACCCCGTGGATCACGAAGTTCCCGGCCAGCACCACGCCGGCGCTGTCGCCCCGCTCCCACTCCGGCGTCACCCCGGTCAGCTCGAAGCGGATGGTGGGGAAGATTTCGGCATCCATCGTCTTGACCAGGTCGCGATCCCTGCGGTCGTTGCCGGTCTTGAGCGTCGAAACCGGCGACTCCACCCAGCCTCGTACATCGGCCAGGGTGGCGCCGCCGGTCATCTGTCCCCGAAGGGTGCTCGTGGTACCGGTGAAATCGCCCAGGGTGGATTTCCCGTCGAAACTCAGGGTCCCCCGGGCAACCTCGGCGTCAGGCCAGCTCCGCTGCGCTTCGCCGGAGCCGGCCATGGTCGTCAACAGTATTGCGGTGATGGCGCCGAGGCGCACTAGGCTTCCGATTCCGCCGGGGCTTCGAGACCGTACCGCCGGATCTTCGCGAGCAGCGTGGAGCGGGCCAGACCCAGAAGCTGGGCCGCCTTTCTCCGGTTACCCGAGGTATAACGGAGCATGGCCGCAATCTGCCGGCGCTCCACCACCTCCAGTGATTCGGGAGCCGGTTCGGTTTCTCCCAGGGCTTCCCGGAGCCGATGCAGGTCGAGCTCGGGAAGGTCCAAGTCCACCACCAGCGTCCCCGGCCCGCCCTCACCGACTCCGGCGAGTTCGGCGGCCTTGGCTCCCCGCGGCTCGATCGTAACTGTCGCGCCCCCGGTCCTTAATGTTTCGGCCAACCGAGCCGCTCGTTCCGGGTCGGCACTGACTACCAGCACAGGCCTGGATTCGGTCTCAGTCATGGCTCTTCCCCGCCCCTCGTCTGTATATGCTTGCCCCATAGACGGATCGGACTCGCGGTGAGTACGCCCCCAGCTTCTTGCTTCCGCCTTTGGACCGGCATTGGATGTTTGCGACACTCTGACCTCCCGGCTAATGCCTGGCGAACGTGTCCAGGATCCGTTCCTTGTCCTCGAGGTGGAGACGACGGAGGGGATGATCCGCACACTATGTCGGGGCCCGGGATTTGGGCTCGAGGGGGCGAGACCGCTCCAAATGAGACGCAATTTTTGTCTGAATTTGAATCAATCGGGGAGGGAGTAGCGAGCAGCGAGGAGGGTGAGGGGACTACGACTTCGCTCTTCCTATTCGCTCTTCGCTACTCGCTATCCGCTATCCGCTATTCGCTGGTATAAAAACAGGAACGGCCGCACAGCTTTCGCTGTCACGGCCGTCCCAACATGGACCGGCTGGAGTCGGAGCTTACGCCGCCGTTCTTCTCTCTCCTTGCCACCGTTTGGCTGATCGCCGTTCGGGAGGGCGAAGAGAGGCCCCAGTGTTGATTCCCAGGCCGGATGGCCGTCCCACCTGGTTCGTCCACGTAAGCGCTGCGAGTCGGATCGGGTCGCGGACCGACCCTTCGCACTGCGCTCCGAGGCGCTACGTCGGAGCGGGTGGCGCACGCGACTGGCTCCACCTGTTCGGACCGGGTGATCACCAGGTTCAGCGATGTCCGGAGCGAGCGAGCGCCCCGATCATCTCCCCTGCCGAGTAGTCCGAACTGTCGCCGCCTTACAGTAGCCCCTTTGGGGAGGCTGCCACGAAGCGACGGCTCCAAGATATGGTCCTCGGAAAATCGCGCAAGTGCCTGATTTTATTCGGTTTACGCTATCTGGGAGTGGGGATAATGTGGAGACGGAAGTGGCGTGGAATAAGGGGTAACGAGGGGTCCGACACAGGGTGTGGAAATGTGGATCAACAAAGCGGTCAGCTTTCCAGCCCAACCTCGATATACCGGTAGCTCTGCTCTTCCTCGTCCATCCCGCCGAACAGCGCGCCGGCCGAGCTGGCGGCGAACCACCCGCCGATCAGGAGGTGCTCCGAGCCGAGCGCCTGCACGATGGGGCGGAACCAGCGGCGAAGGTGGCGGATCTCGGGAGCCCGCCGTCCGAGCAAAGCCATCAAGGCACCGCTCCCCGAGGTGGCCCGGAGAAAGTGGGCCAGGGCGTGGGCCCGTTGGGAGAACTCCACCGCCTTGACCCCCGGCTCATCGAACAGCACCCGGCCCTCGAAGACGTCCATCGGTGGCGCATCGAGCCGGGGTCCCAGATAGACGAACTGGCGGCCGCCATCGGCCAGCTTGCGCTCCACCACCGCGGCGGCGGTTTCGCTGGTCAGCCGGGCCGCGTGGAGCAGGTCATCGTCGGGAAGGAGCCCCACCGCCGCGGTCCATTCCAGGGCCGCGAGCGCCGTTTCCACCGGACAACCCGCCATATCGTCGAAGGCGAGCAGGCGGGGCGCCTGATCGGCTCGAAGAATCAGGTGCGACAGCCCCTCGGTCCGATCGAGGAAGGTACGGACGGTCAGCGTGCCCGGGGTGGCCATGGCCGAAGCTTAAGGTCCGGAATGGATATTGACAAATGCCGGTCCGCGCGGAACCTTCTCCGAATCATGGTCGGCGTGCCCCGGGGTGGCGGACCCGGCGCCGTACCACGTTCTCCCCGAGCCGCGAGGCTCCCAGCTGATGAGGTCGTGGCAATGGCGAAGGGCACGGTGAAGTGGTTCAACGATGCGAAGGGCTTCGGATTCATCGCGCAGGACGGCGGCAAGGATGTGTTCGTCCACCACACTGCCATCGTCGCCGATGGCTTCCGCTCACTCAGCGAAGGGGACGCGGTGGAGTTCGAAATCGTTGACGGACCCAAGGGGCTTCAGGCGTCGAACGTGAAGCGGGTCTGATCGCGAGAGAAGTCCGCAGCACAACGACCGCCGGGACGGGGATGCTGTTCTCCCCCACCGGCGGTCGTGGTTTGTTAGCTTCCGCCCCATGGGAACTCCCGTCTGGCTCGCGGTGCTCGCCGCCCTCACCCAGGAGCTTCCGCCGCTCAGCTTCTTCGGCTTCCGGGCCGGGATGCCGGTGACCCAGGCGAGCGCTTACATCCGATCGAATCACGGGACCCTCACCTGCCGGAATTCGAGCGACCCCCGGATCCGGGAGTGCACCGGCTCCCTGCCCCACGAGGGGCTGACCGGGGCGCTCGAGGTGCTGATCTCCTCGGTGCATGACTCCGCCGCGGTGATCGTGCTCTCGGGAAAGCCGCCGGCCGAGCTGGCCCGAACCTGGATCGAAGACCTCACCCTGGACTTCGGACGCCCCAACCATGTGGCGGTTCCGGCGTCACAGCACACCTGGCAATGGATCAGGCGGGGGAGGATGCTTCGGGTGATCGTACGGATTCCGCGGGATTCGGTGGAGGCCTCGGTGGTACTGACCCACGGCCCCCTGCTCGACGGCCTCAGGAAGGACTAGCGCTTCTTCTTTCCCGGCTTGGGGTGCGGCTTGCCCTTGGCCTTCTTCATCGCCTTGACCTTCGGCTTGGCCTTGGGCTTGGGCGCCGGCTTCTTCGGCTTGTCACGCTCCAGTGCGCGGTCGGCCCGCCGCTGCACGATGGCCCGGGCCTCGGCCAGAACCCGCTCACTCTCCTCTTGCGCCATCAAGTTCCGCCGCACCGCGAACTTGAGCATCTCGTCCGCATCGGCGAGATCGAACTCCCGGACTCGGCAGGCGGCGCGAATCAGGTTGACGATCGCATCAGCCACGGGGCTCCGGAGGACCTGGGCGATCCCCGGCAGTACCTCCATGAGTGAGCTGATCTGGGTACCACCCAACTCGGTTGCCACCTGACGCCTCTCGGTCCCGGGGGGATTTTTCTGGCCGCAACGTATTGGGCGAGGGGGACCGCGTCAAGAAAGCGTCCTGCCAGCCTGGCTGCAGGATTGGCATGTCGTGGTAGTAGCTATGGAGTCCAACGAAGAAATGCCGAAAAAAACCACCCGTCGAGATCAACTTCGTTTCCAGCCGGATCCCTGATTTCACCGCGGTCGAATCGCATCGCCGGGGAAAAGCTGACCGACTGTCCCAATTGAAGCCGGACCCCCGCGCCACCTCCCAATATGCTTGCACTTCCGGCCTGGGGGTTGGACCGCCGCCCCACGAGGGTAGGCTCGAACGCGATCCAGTGGGCGAGCGGAATGGAAAGCAGCGCCTCCCCGCCGGTAAGGTTCTCCCGGTTCCGCGCCGAGCTGCCGGTGCTGTCCCCGGCGCTGCGGCGGAAATGCCAGGCCGAAAGCTCGAGGGTGCTCGAGCCGATGGGGGCGAGGAGCGCCGCTTCGGCCAGCCAGCGGGGCCCGGGCCGGTATTCACCTCGCAGCGCACCCGATTGACCGAAGTGATCGTCGCCGAAAGTGCTGTAGGTGACGCCGGCGGAAAGCCTGGACTGACCGATCAAACCGTCCACCCCGGCGCGCATTCTTCCCTCGACGCCGGGCTTGTAGGTGATCGGACCTTCGGCATCGGCATAAGGGGTGAACTCGCTGCCCAGGCGGAAGCTGGCCGCGAGACCCATGCTCCAGTTTCCGCTCTGGACCGCTCCGGCGAGTCCGCTGGTCACCGAAAATCCGCTGGCATATGAGGCCACCGGGAAGCCGAGCAGGCTGGGTGAGATCGCGCCGATGACGGTGTAGTCCTTGGGCGAGGCGCGGTCGAGTCCGGTGGGGAGATTCACCAGCACCGTGGCGACGGCGACGTCGCGTCCGATGACCACCGCGCCACGAACCTGGGCATCAGTGA
>Ga0209387_1000437_pt1 | contig 11259 bp, 9 predicted proteins | sample NCControl_FD_187515 | JGI IMG/M metagenome (GOLD analysis project Ga0209387, IMG submission 187515) | Agricultural soil microbial communities from Utah to study Nitrogen management - NC Control (SPAdes) (version 2) | ecosystem: Environmental > Terrestrial > Soil > Agricultural land | place: USA...
ATAATCAATACCGCCACCGCATTGATGAGCGCGTAAGTTAGTTGCGGCTCCGGTCCAATCGTGGCCCACACGATGAAGGTTGCAATCGCTATCACGATAACGGCAGGAACAAAGTAAGCGGAAACTCGATCAGCAAGTTTTTGAATGGGCGCGCGACTACGCTGTGCCTCTGCGACCATCTGTACAATCTGAGCCAACAAAGTCTCAGCCCCAACACGTTCGGCTCTCATTACAAATGATCCGGTAGCATTAACTGTCGCTCCAATTACTTTGTCATCAGGTCCCTTTTCGACGGGAATGGGCTCACCGGTAACCATCGATTCGTCTACAGAACTTTTTCCCTCTACCACCACGCCATCAACGGGAATCTTTTCCCCCGGGCGCACGCGCAACAGATCTCCGACCTGAACTTGGTCCAGCGGAACATCCTGCTCGCTACCATCGGGTGCGATCCGTCGCGCCGTTTTCGGCGCCAGTCCCAGCAGCGCTTTGATTGCGGTGCTCGTCTGGCTGCGCGCTTTCAATTCCAAAACCTGGCCCAACAAAACGAGAGTGGTGATTACAGCCGCGACTTCGTAATAGACGGGAACACTCCCACCATGTCCGCGAAAGGAATGAGGAAAAATATCGGGGAAAACCGTGGCGATAACGCTGTAAGTGTAAGAAACGCCCACGCCAAGTCCAATCAGCGTGAACATGTTCGGACTGCGATGCAGAATGGATTGCCAGAACCGGACGAAGAATGGCCAACCTCCCCAGAGGATCACGGGTGACGCAATCACTAACTGCAACCACGCGGATGCGCTCGGCGGGATTACGCGTTGCAACGGCGCGCCGGGAATAAGATCGCTCATTCCGATCACCAATGCGGGAACCGTGAGGACAGCGCTTACCCAGAAGCGGTGTCGCATGTCCTTAAGTTCTTCATTCTCCTCTTCAGCAAGACTGACGGTACGCGGCTCTAGCGCCATTCCACAGATCGGACAGTTGCCTGGAGCATCTCGAACTATCTGAGGATGCATAGGACACGTGTACTCAATCTTCTCTTTTGGAGCGGAAACCGTAATCGGTTCCAGAGCCATTCCACACTTGGGACAGGCGCCGGGCCCTTCCTGCGCGACCTCCGGATGCATTGGACATGTGTATCCCGCTTGTGACGGCTTCTTTGGCTGATTCGCGGGTAGCTCGATTGCAGTTTCGGTTGACTCTTTTAAGAAACTCTCCGGATCCTGTCGAAATTTGTTCAGGCAATGAGCGCTGCAGAAGGAGTACTTTTGTCCCTTGTATTCATAAGAGCCCGCAGCACTCTCTGGATTAACGGTCATGCCACAAACAGGATCCACGCTCGCTTGGCTGGCCCTACCGTGATGTGTTGCATCATCAAATCCGCGATCTATTTTCACAACTGATTTCATTCGTTTTTCTCCTCAGACGCACACTGTGACCGCTACGTCTATTCAGCTCCGTTTCTTACTTGTACTGAAGCGGCGTCGTGTTGGATCCTCGTGCTCAATCTTCGTTCCCTCGATTAGGCCACAAATGTGCCCGTCAAGTTCGCCTGTCTCTTCCCACTTTTGAAAGGCAGAGCCCAGTTCGCGACGATGTTTCCGCATTTCCCTCAGTCTCTCATCAAGTTCATCGAGTCGGCGGCGCACTATCTCCCGAACCTCTCGACACGGACTCTTGCCGGCTTCCTTGTCGGCAATGATTCGCTTTATTTCATCGAGTGAAAAACCAAGCATCTGTGAGCGTTTGATAAAGTCCAGACGCTGCAGTACACCCGAGTCATAAAGGCGGTAGCCGCTTTGAGTACGAGGGGGACGGCCCAGAAGCCCGCTTTTCTCATAGAATCTGAGGGCCTCGATACCAATTCCGCTCAGCTTCGCTACTTCGCCGATTTTTAGCTGTGGCCGCGCCTCACCCGGTATTTCTCGTTTGCTTTTGAGTACTGTCGTTTCTTTCATATGTAACCGGCCAACAACTAAGTTCGGAAACATTCTAAACTCCGTAGTCGAGTACAGAGTCAAGAGCTCAGCCAAATATTTTTCGCGCCGACCGCTAAGTCGACTCGACCTATGAAGAGACAGATGTAGCTTCAGAAATGCGACTTGGGTGCTAAATGCCAACCAATTGTGGTTGCCATCGAGAACGAACGGACACTCTAAGGTGTCGGACTAGCGTTCGCATTCCTGTTGCGATTCGCATTCATGTTCATGTTCGCATGTTCGCTTGCGTTCATGTTGCCGTGCACATTAGCGTTCGCATTCGCCGCACTCGCAGCAGGACTTGGTGAAGCGGTAACTGTCGCATTGGTATTGGCGTTGTTTGTGTTCTGAGTAGTACCGCATCCAGTTCCGATAAAAACCAAAACCAGAAGAGCTGTGAAAGCTGTAGTTCTTCGCATCTTTAATTCCTCCTGTGTCAAAACAATGATTGTCGCGGGGCTACGAAACTTGACGACTCGCCAACCTGAACACCTTCTAATTGGTTATTTCGAGTTCCGACCAGTTTCAATCAGGCCTTGGCGCTGGCGCAGCGGGCGCGCGACGTGGGGCACTAGAGTGCCAATGGACGATCCTCCAATCGTCTCCACGTTTCTCGAGCACGGCTGTGCCGAGGCCTGCACCGTCGACGTGACGCGTTCCGATATCCGCAGAAATCGCGTACTTGAATGTGGCCCAGGCGGTATTTCCTGAAACCTTTACCCTGACGTCGGAGAGTGTATACTTCGTGTTTTTCATCTCCTTCATCTCAGGACCAAGATGCCGATCGCGGTAATCGGCCCAACCATAGTTCGCATGACCACTCTCGAACACGACTACCGATTCATCGTTGGCCCAGAGTTTTTCCAATGCTGCCATATCTCCCTTTTCGAACGCAGCAGCACTCTGCATGAGCACCTCACGCACGGACCTCTCATTGTCTTGAGCACTCGCCGATAAGCCGACCAAAAATATTGTTAACGCTGCGAACGCAAAAGCGGCGACGATCCGGCTTGTATGTCTATTGAGTCGGTTCGGCATTGGTTCCTCCTCGGGAATGTGATGATTCATCTTGCCAATTGATCAAGTTTTGCTTTCATCCGGTCAATTTCTGCCTGCTGGCCAGCGATGCTCACGGATGCTTGTGTCCAGCAGGTGCCGCCGGAGCTTCAACGATCCCCGCCTTTATTCGTCGTTGGACCTCGTCGTACATGTTGGGAGGCAGTACTCGTATGAGCGTCATCATTCCCATCATTGAGGCGGTCCAGCCTGGCGGCAGGCCATACGTGTGTGGCTTCGCAACTTCTTTGTCCATGATCATGATCATGTCCTGAGGAAAGCCCGGGACTCTCTTCTTCATTGCCTCCTGCTGCGCATTCATCTGGCCCTGCTGGCTACTTGGTCCAACAATGTTCGACGTGTTCTTTTCCTGCTGGGTGCTCTCGCCCATTCCACGCCCGAACTTCGGTGCGAGGTCTTCTGAAAGCGCATGATCCTGGCGAACAATCCCCATTCCCTCTTCCATACCGCCGCCCGTTTGCATTCCGTGACCGGCATGTCCCATTGGTCCAACCATCGATACCATTTGATTCATCATGTGATGTGGCAGGTGGCAGTGCAGCATCCAATCGCCGGGATAGACCGCATCAAACTCGATGTCCCGAGCCTGCGCTACACCGACGAGTACTGTGTTACCCGGAAACCATCCCGTCTCTGGAATACGACCGCCCTCAGTTCCTGTGACATAAAACTGGTTCCCATGAACGTGCATCGGATGGTGGTCCATACCGAGATTGACCATCCGTATGCGGACTCGTTCCCCTTGCTTAACAATCATCGGAGTCGTGTCAGGACCAGCTTTCCCATTTATTGTTAACCAGTTGAATTCCATGGCCAGCGAATTTGGCACCAGGTTGTTGGGTAGTAGGGCCCATTCCTGAAGAATCAACCCGAAGTCCTTGTGACAGTGCGGCGTGTGCGGTTTTTTGGGATGGATAATAAACAGGCCAATCATTCCCATCATCTCTTGCATAGCGCCGTGCGAGTGATAAAAGAACGTGCCGTTTTGGTGGAGCGTGAATTCATAGGTGAATGTCCCGCCCGGCTCGACCGGTGGTTGGCTGATGAACGGTGCGCCGTCCATGTTGAGCGGCACTTCCAAACCGTGCCAGTGAATCGTCGTCGGCTCCGGCAACTTGTTGTGCAGGATTATTCGCACGCGATCGCCTTCGTTTATCTCGATAGTTGGACCAGGCACACTGCCGTTGTAACCCCAGCCATACATTTCCCTCCCCGGAAGAAGCGTAGTCTTCACAACTTCCGCAGTCAGGTGAAAGACCTTGACTCCGTTATCCAAAGTCCAGGGAAGCTTGGCTACGTCCGGCGTCTCGACGAGGACGTTTCCTCCGCCGTTGCGCTGTGGCACTTCCTTCTTGGCTGGTGTCTGAGGCTGCTGCGGCATGTGTCCCTGGTGCTGGCCCGAGGCCACGCTGCGGCCGGTTAGTATCCCTGCTCCTAACAGCCCAGATTTCTTCAAAAAATTGCGTCTGCTATTACTCATTTGTCCTAGTCTCCGTTTCGACTTGCCTTTCTTTCAATATTCAACTCACCTGTTGTCTGAATCGCCAGTCGCCTCGCTGGGCGCTCTCAACTTAAATCCCTCGGTGCTCTCTCCCGGCCGGCTCAACGGATCGAGACCACCGTCCAACAAAAAGCCGCGGAGCCTAACCGTCGTCTCACGCAACTGCACCAGAGCCCGTGCATACTCGACCTCGACTTGGAATAGCGTTCGTTGCGCGATCAGCACTTGTGGGTAGGCCGCGGCCATCTGACGAAAGTTCGCGAGGTACATCCGATAAGCCTCGCGCGCTCGTGGAACGACTGCCGTCCGATATCGTTCGACCATCTGTACGGCGTTGCGATACTCACGGAAATTCGACGCGAATTGAGACCGAAGAACGAGTTGCAATCTCTCTAGATCGCGCTCGGCTATCGCAAGTTCCGCTTCCGCAGCCGCAATTCCGCCCTGGTTCCGATTGAATATGGGAACGGTAACGCCAACCTCCAGACGTCCCTCCAATCCTTTGCGCTGTCCCGCAACTGAAGGTGTGACTGGTTCAAAGCGTTCGTAGTTGTAACCAAGACCGCCGCGGAGGAAGAGATCCGGAACGCGTTCGGCACGCGCGCGGGCGAGTACAGCGCGCGCGCGCTCAACACCAGCTTGTGCGACTCGAATGTCAGGGCTCTGGCTAACCAAAGTCTCCAACAACTGAGTTTCGTTAAGAGCTGCCAAATCTTCTTCCGGGCTTCCGGCAAGACGTGCCGGAGGTAAGCTCGGATTTCCCACCATCGCCGCGAGTGTCTGCCACGATCGCATCCAGTCGTTCTGCGCTCGGAGAAAATCGATCTCAGCACGCTCCGATTCGATCTCAATTTCCAACTGATCAGGTCGATCGGCCTGCCCCACGTTGGAGAGCTCCTTGGTTATGTCAACTGCTTCACGCGCTAGCTGTGACAGATCATCGCGCAACTCAACGAGTCGTTGTGCGCCAAGCGTTTCGTAGTACAGAACTCGAATGGAGTTGGTAACTCGAAGGCGTTGTGCTTCAGCAAGGATCGTCGCTTGATCTCTTTCGAGTGCGAATACACGTTGTGCCTTGCTCAACTTGCCGCCGAGCGGAATCGTCTGCTCAATAAATGCTCCCTGTTCCGCAGTTTCACCTGGCGCGCGAAATGCGAATTCTTCCAGGAAGTACCCTGCGACTGGATTAGGAAACAGTCCGGCTTGCCGTCGCCGACCTTCCGCAACACGGATCGCGGCCTCAGCTTGGGCCAAAGTAGGATTGCGCTGTGTCGCCATAACTTCCAGAGCTTCCAAAGTCATGATTGGACCAGCGGGAACGACCTGGCGCCGCGGTCGTTGGATATCCGCTATCGGGCGCGCTGGTGACGGCGATGCTGTCGGCATCTGCATGCCCGGTGTCATTACATGCCCTGGACTGGGCGATGGCGACGCCGCTGGCATTTGCATGCTCGGCGTCATCACATGCGGAGTCGGAGTCGGCGACGCTGTCGGCATCTGCATTCCCGGCGTCATCACGTGCGGACTCGGTGATGGCGAAGGTCTGGGCTTTGCGGTTCTTCGGGTCGTTGTTCGCCTCGGACGCGGAGTTCTCTTCTTCGGAGTAGCACGCCTCGCCTTGGGTGTTGCAGCCTTCGGTTTCGGCATGACATGCCCCTCATGTTGCGGTAAGGCAGGGCTATTGAGCGCGAACACAATTACAAGAGAGCTAAATGCCCGTAGCATTCTTTTTGGATCAACGGACCAGTTCATTTTTACCCCCGTGTGGAGATCGCGAATGCGAGATCCCACAGTGCTATTCGGACTGCTTGAATAAATAGGAGACACGCAGGCTTATGCCCGCGCATTAAGAACCGATTTGTGATGGGTACTAAATGCGGAAGACGCTTATGAGGATATACCTTGTAGTTGACGCGCCAGGCGGTCCGTGTGCTCTTGAATTCAACACCGCAGCGGGACCAACGATAACCGGAGCAACTATGGAAAAATCGAGAGGAATACTCAAATCAGCGAAGCGCCTCGGTGCCTCGGTCACCCTGAACGAAGCGGGACTTGGATTTTTAACCGTATGAACTACGCAGTGTGAACACGGCTCATTATGGAGACCTACAGCAACGGCATTCGGATCGGGGTTGAATGCAGATGCGTGGCCCGAAGCGGCGTGCCCCATGTCTTCATGCGACAGTGTGGTTTCAGCAGGCGGAGCCTCACAGGACACCGGTTCCGATCGAACATGCGGACAGAGCGCGGCAACGAGGAAGTTGCCTCCCTGGCTGAAAAGCAAAGCTGCTGCCAGAACAGTCGTTGCTAAGAACCGCATATCCATCTTCGGGTGCTCTGCATTCTCTTAAACTGTTAGGGGTGACTCAATATAGCACGGCAGTAATGTGCGGCCAAACAGTGAATTAATCCGTTAGTGATCTGAGAACAAAAAGAAACGAGCCCGCAAGGGCTCGCTGTTCTCGCTGCGTCGGTAAGTCTCCCCTTCGGCACCATACCTTATCCTACGGTTTTCACGACTTCCATCAACTTAGCTCCTGGATGCTCTCAACCCCAAAAGTAACGATGGGCTCAGTATCACGGTTTCCAGTTTTGAGAAGAACCGAGAGGAAAAGAGCTTGTGAGTAATAAGGCCGGAAAGTTCTGCAACCTCCCGGCCTGGGAATCGGTTCCGCAACAGGGCCGGGGGTCACTGACAGCACAGGCGCTCAACTTGGAGGTTGGGGTTGGGATGTATTCTTGTTGGGGCCATAATCCACATATCGACGTCTTTAGCTGAACCGCCCCAGTTGAGGACATTGAGCGGATCTTATTAGCCGCAGCCAGTGCAATTTAATCTTTAGGCAGAGATCCTTGGTTACCGAGACGTTAAAATCCGTGTTTCCTTCAAAATGGAAGCTCACGCTCCACCCAAAAGAAAACACGGATCAATACCTAACACGCTTGGGACGACCTAGTTACTGCTAGTTTCGCCTTTCTCGCCGCGGCCCTGTCCTTTCTTCGCCGCCTTTGAAGCTGCCGGGATCGGCAACCCGACGCCACCGGAGAAAGATTCGCTCGTCGCTTCCGCAGCTTCAGCTTGCGGCATCTGATCGTGAATCAACGCGCCACCCGAACTCTTCGAGAAGACCAGGCGGTTCTTGATTCCATCAACGTCGACGTGTACGAGATCACCCAATCCGATCTGACCTGTCGCGACCAGATTCGAGAGCGGGTAGACGAGGAAGCGCTCGACGGCTCGCTTCAAGTGACGCGCACCGTATTTGTAATCGAGACCTTCCTTGAGCAGCATGTCCTTCGCGGTCTCAGAACACTGAAACACAAACTTGGTACCGGCCGATTGCATGATGCGATCCTGCACGGCCTGCAACTCGAGGTCGAGAATCTGCCGCAGGTGATGTTCTTTCAACGAGCGGAAGACCACCACCTTATCTATGCGGTTCATAAACTCAGGTGAGAACTTCCGGCGCGCCGCTTCAACCGCGGTGCGATAGATCTTTTGGTCCACTTCGGTATCGTTTGGTGTCTTCGAACCCTTGCCAGGAGCGAAACCGATACCGCCCGAGATCAACTCCGACATCTCGCGCGCGCCAAGGTTCGACGTCATGATCACCATCGCCTTCGAGAAGTCGACGCGACGGTTATCGCCCAACGTCAGTGTCGCCTTGTCGAGAATACCCAACAGCAATTGCCACAGACTGTCAGACGCCTTTTCGATCTCGTCGAACAGCACGAGGGAGACCTTCATGTCGTCGGTGTGCATGCGATCGAGGTTCTCCTGCGTGAGCATCGGCGAAGTTTCGCGATGACCGAGGTAGCCTGGAGGCGAACCGATCAGCTTGGCGATTTCGTGTGAATGTTGAAACTCGGCGCAGTCGATTTTCACGACAGCGTTCGGATCGCCGTAGAGAACCTCCGCTGCCGCTTCGATGACGCGCGTCTTTCCGGAACCGGTCGGTCCTAGAAACAGCATCGTCCCGATGGGCCGATTGGGCGGGTTCATCCCGGCGAGAAAAATCTGGTAGAGGCCGCTCATGCGGCGAACAGCGCGCTCTTGACCCACAATGCGTGCGGTTAATCGCTCTTCAAAATCCTGAGCGCGGGGGCTTTTCTGATCGGGGTCCAGGAAAACCGTTCCTGAGTTGTTCATGTCTCGTGTTTTTGTCACTTCTATCTCAGCTAACATCGGCGTTGCTCCTTGCCAGTTGCCCGAGGCGTTCACAAGAGCGCACGGGCCTTTAAAAACCTACTGGCCCACCCTCTACAAGCAAGGAACGATCCGCACATTAAATTGATGCAGTCAAACGCGGCTAAGGTTCGCCGAACGGAGCTTCTAGCGGGATCGGCTCCGCTGACCGGATGCTATATATACAACTCCGGCGCAAATGTCACCACAAAATATTGCATGGCGGGTTTCGTTGCCCGCAATGCTTCTAGTTAGCGTGACATTTCCTGTCAAAGGATAACTGACATTTAATTGTAGTTAGCGCAATCCGTGTATGCGAACACGGATTGGTAAGTCGCGGGTCGCACTTAGTCGTAATACTCGAGGCCGAGGTGCGTAATCAGGTCTTCACCTCGCAGATGGCGCAGTGTATTTTTCAGCTTCATTAACTGAATGAAGATGTCGTGTTCCGGATAGAGACCGGGTGCTGTCTGCGGAGATTTGAAGTAGAAGGAGAGCCACTCCTGCACGCCTTTCATCGCGCAACGCTGTGCGAGATCGAGAAACAGCGCGAGGTCGAGCACGATCGGTGCGGCGAGAATTGAATCGCGGCAGAGGAAGTCGATCTTTATCTGCATCGGGTAGCCGAGCCAGCCGAAGATGTCGATGTTGTCCCAGCCTTCTTTGTTGTCACCGCGCGGTGGGTAGTAGTTGATGCGGACGACGTGTGAAAAGTCCTTGTAGAGAGCGGGATAGACTTCGGGTTGCAGGATGTACTCGAGCACCGAGAGCTTCGACTCTTCTTTTGTCTTGAACGAGTCGGGATCGTCGAGCACTTCGCCGTCGCGATTACCGAGAATGTTCGTCGAGTACCAGCCATGAAGACCGAGCATGCGCGACTTCAATCCGGGAGCGATGATCGTCTTCATCAACGTCTGACCGGTCTTGAAATCCTTGCCGCAGATCGCGAGCTTGTTCTTGTCGGCGAGTGTCATCAGCGCGGGAATGTCGACGGTCAGGTTCGGCGCGCCGTTCGCGAAAGGCACACCACACTTGAGCGCGGCGTAGGCGTAGAGCATCGACGGCGCGATCGCTTTGTGGTTTTCGCGCATCGCTTTCTCAAACGACTCGAGCGTCTTGTGGACCGCGTGCGGTTTGAGAAAGATTTCCGTCGATGCCGCCCAGATCATCACCAGTCGCGAGCACTTGTTCTTCTTTTTCCAAGCGTTGATTTCGTCGATGAGCTGTTGGGCCAGGTCAAACTTCGTCTTGCCTGTCTTCACGTTTGTTCCGCTCAGACGCTTTACGTAGGCTTGATCGAAGACGGCTTTCATAGGGCGGATCTTCTTCAGAGGCTCTTTGAGTTGCGCGAGCAGTTCTTTCTCGAGCACGCCGGCGTTCAGGGCGGCGTCGTAAGCAGAATCGGGAAAGATGTCCCAGGCGCCGAAGACGAGATCTTTCAACTGGGCCAACGGGACAAAGTCTTTGATTAGCGGCACCCGGTTGTCGGTTCGTTTACCGAGACGGACAGTGCCCATCTGCGTCAGACTGCCGATCGGTTGGGCGAAACCTTTTTTGATTGCCTCGACACCGGCGATGAAAGTGGTGCTGACAGCGCCGAGTCCGACTAATAAGACTCCGAGTTTTCCTTCGGCGGGAGCGATCTGTGTTTGTTTTTCAACTGGCATGATTTAAGGATGATACCGAGGAAAGCTGAAGACGAACCGCCGAATCTTGCTCATTATTGGCGACGCCTTGCGACGTCGTTGTTATTGGTGGAGATCAGGCCTTTGCGAAATTCGCGGGGGGTCGTGCCGGTGGCAAGTCTAAATGCTTTGGTGAAGTGACTGGCGCTCAAGTATCCGACTTGTGCACCAACCTCAGTTATGGAAAGTTCAGTATCAGCGAGTAGCAATTGTGCACGCGTCGCGCGAATGCCCGCGAGGTAGTTGTGCGGTGTTGAGCCGGTCAGCTTTTTGAAGAGCCGAGCAAAGTGAAACGGTGAAAGATACGATTCGGCCGCGAGGGTTCGCAGCGTCAGATCCTGATCGAGTTGCGTGTGCATCAACTCGATGGACCGGCGAATGCGACGATCGACTAATCCGACTCGCGACAGTTCGAGTTGATCGGACAGTCGAGGCTGCGAGTAGTTGCGCAAGATGTGGACCAGCACCTGTTCGACAAGTGCGCGCATGACGATCTCTCTGCCCGGCTTGTCCGTGGCAAGTTCGACGGCGAACTCCGCGAGCAAAGAATCGAGCCTTTGATCGGCGGTTAGTTCACCGCGGGCGAATGTGACGGTCGACTTTGGTGGAATCAATCGCATGGTCGCGGCGTGCTGGAGGACCAGCGACGCTGAGAACGTGAGAAAGAGAAGCTCCGCGTTGGTGCCGGTCGCGGTGATGTTAACGTTGGGCTCGAAGACGACTGACTGCGAGCGAGTCAAAGAGTTCTTTGTGCCGTCGACCGTGTGTTCAAGTTCTCCCTCGAGAACCGTTAGCAGCGAGTAGCCCGCAATTGCCTGATTCTGC
>Ga0209387_1000442_pt1 | contig 11215 bp, 12 predicted proteins | sample NCControl_FD_187515 | JGI IMG/M metagenome (GOLD analysis project Ga0209387, IMG submission 187515) | Agricultural soil microbial communities from Utah to study Nitrogen management - NC Control (SPAdes) (version 2) | ecosystem: Environmental > Terrestrial > Soil > Agricultural land | place: USA...
TCTCGCGACGCTGACGGGACCCGCGCTACCGAGCACGCCCGCTCCCAGCGGGAGGAACTGCGCGCGAATGCGAATCGGCACATTGCTGTCGAGCCGCGCGGACCAGATGGCAGCCGCATGCTCGAAAGCGAATAGCCGTTGTTGGCCCAACGTCGTGCCAGGATTTCCACCGACGGGGGCCCTCGGCGTGGGATCGTTGAAGCCGACACCCGGGGCGTTAATGTTGACGATTACGAACTGTGCCGGTCCGGCAAAGCTGGTTTGCGCGGAGAGACCGACGATAGAAAAAGCGAAAATGATAAGCGTGAGTTTAGTGAATGCTGTTCGCATTGTCGGGCCTCCTATTCCGCGGAAGTGTCTTCAACCAATCCAAGAAACTCGGCGCCTTCTTCAAAGGTGAAGACGCACCTGGTTTCGAAACTTCCATCGTCTGCGGGGCGGCCCACCAGAACACCGTTGTATCCGCCTCCCAAATCAACGAGCTCACCGCCGCTGGCGCTTTCCGTAGATGGCAAGTTCTCAGGACGATTCGCGAGTTGAGAGAGATTAACGACAACTTCGTCGATCTCTTCCTGTGTGGGCATACGGCGTTGGCCGGTTTCCTTGTCGATGACGATTTCGCGCGTCGCCTTGTACTTCTTTTCAGAAGCATTCGAGGATTTGGTGCCGGTTAGAAACGCTACGGCAGCGACAACTGCGATCACTGCAAATAGCATCACCAGCTTTAGCCCAGAGAAACCAGCAGGACCCTGCCCCGGAGATCTTCTGGCCTTGTGTAATCTACTCATTTCAGTCCTCCGTCAGATATTGGTGCATGTAGGCAGGGTACTGCCGGGGTGCACTGTTGAAGTTTTTCTGGGCGTAAGTGAGGGTCGGGGAAACGTTTTGGTGCGAAAACTTAAGCGCACAGCAAGGTTTGTGTCAAGCAATTTGCAGAGACAGCGAGAGACGATACCTGAAAAATACCTACTGTTTACGAGTATCCGTGTTCGCTCTGACGGCGAATTAGGTCATGCTAATATGCAAGCTCTAATGAAAGTCGGGTTACAACTGCCTTCATTTACCGGTGCCACAGACTGGCTGAACCTCGAACGTCCTAACGCGACGAACCACGATCGTCTTGAAGCTCTCAAGCGTGAATCAAAAGGCCGGCCGATTCTGCTCCATTTTTGGTCACTGAGCGCTGACACTGCGAACATCAACCTTGCGCAGATTGCCGACTGGCGCGATCGACGGAAGCGTGAAGGTCTGCGCGTGATCGCGGTCCACTCGCCGCAATCGGAAACGGAAAAGAAGCAGCGTGCAGTGCGCGATGCTGTGGAGAGATTTAACCTGATCGAACCCTGCGCGCTCGATAACGAACACAAGATTCGCGCTGAAGTCGGTGACGAAGCAAAGTCTTTGCCTGCGTATTTTCTATTCGACATCGACGGCACGCTGCGCTATTCATCAGGCGGCGTGGAAAGTCTGGAGCGCCTCGAAGATGAACTGGATGAATTGCTGAACGAACTGCGCGGCAAACATCCGTTTTGCCCGCAGTGTGAGATGTTTCTCAAGCGGGGAGCAATGTTTTGTGCCGAGTGTGGTTTGCCGCTAAGTCTTCCTGATTCGTCCGGCCCGCATCCGTACTACGAAAACCATTACCACGCGTCGTTGCCGACGATCCGGCTCGTGAATCCCGATCCGTTGATCGGGCGAGTCATCGACGGCAAGTACGAACTTAACGCACAACTCGGCAAAGGCGGCATGAGTGTGGTCTATCGCGCGCGCCGCTTGCGCATCGGAGATGATGTTGCGGTCAAGATCCTGCTCGGTAAGTTTGTTACTGACGATGCTGCGCTGGCACGATTCCGTCGCGAAGCGCGAGCGGCCGCGATGCTGCACCATCCAAACGTGATCACGATTCATGATTTTGGCGAGACGGATGACGAGCTTGCTCCGGCGTTTATTGTGATGGAGTTTGTGCGAGGAACACCGCTGCGCGATCTGTTAAGCAGCGAAGGACGCTTTCCGGTCGAGCGGGCTATTCGCATGATGCGCGGCATCTGTGCTGGAGTCGGCGCGGCGCACCGCCGGCGCGTGGTCCATCGCGATCTCAAGCCGGAAAATATACTGGTCGTTGCTCCCGATGACGATTACGAATTTGAGAGTGTGCGTGTCGTCGATTTTGGTCTGGCGAAGTTGCTCGCCGACGCCGACTCGGCAAACAAAAGTGGAGTCGTGTTGGGAACACCGTTCTACATGTCGCCGGAACAATGCATGGGTGAACCGCTCGACACTCGTTCGGACGTTTATAGTCTCGGTGCGATGTTCTACGAGATGGTTTCCGGCGAGCGGCCTTTCGGTGGAGAGACCGTTTCCGGTGTCATCAGCAAACATCTGTATGAAGACCCGCCACCACTGCCGGCCTCGTTGGGACTGCCTCGTCGAATCTCGGCCGCGATCATGCAGGCTCTCTCGAAAGATCCCGACGAGCGCCCGCAGTCTGCAACCGATTTCGCGCGTCTGTTGCAATACGCCGGAGGCACAGCTGCTTGAGTCTTGAGTTGGATCCCGTTTGTGGGATGACCGTGGATCCGAATAGGGCCGGCGGGGTCTTACGAATACAAAGGCAAAACGTACTACTTCTGTAGCCCACACTGCGTGCATCGCTTCCGGGAAGACCCGGAAAGCTTTCTTCACAAATCCGCCGTACCTGTATAAATCGGTGCGTAAGCCAGTTTAAGATCGAGTCTAAGCCAGGTCAAAAGTACACATGCCCGATGCACCCGGAAATTATCCGCGATGCACCGGAAGCTGTCCGATCTGCGGCATGGCGCTCGAACCCGTTACGGTGTCACTCGACGACGAAGAGAACCCTGAACTCGTCGATATGAATCGGCGGTTCTGGGTGTGCCTGGTGTTGACGATTCGCTCGGCCTCGCCCCGCAATGAGCTTCAGTTCTGCATCCGTGATCGCCAACGCGTTACGCTTGCGAAGCGCGCGGATTTAGCCCTGATCAAAACAAACGATGACCGAGTAGCCGGCTACCGGAGGCGACGTACATCACGCCGAACACTTCGTCGGTAACGAAGCGATCGTCGAGATCTGACAATCGTATCTCGCGTTCGGTGCGACCGTTGTTGACGTTTACGCCTGCCAGCCCGTTCCCGTCGCGGCCCTTGAGGTCGGTGTAGAAGTACATCCACTGGCCGCGCAACGCTGCAAGTCGCTCACGATGCCAGAAGAAGCGCGAGAGACGTTCGAGTTGATGTGCGGGATCGATTCGCTTTACGAACGGGTCGACCCTGTCAAATCGCGAACCGCGATTACGTCGCGACGTCGTCGTAGCGAGCGCTTGCAAATTCGAGATCGACGAGCGCGACCAACTCAAGCCGCTCACCGTGCGCGCCACTTGAATGCCGCGAAACGCGGTCATCGCTGTGCCTCCGTAACGGAAATATAGCGATCCAGCGCGAGCGGCGATCGCGGCTACAGTGCGGAAGATGCCGCGACCCGGGGGCGTGTGCCGTGCGCGCCACACTTGCCGGCTGCCACTCGCATCGAACGCGACAATCTCGGATTGCCCGCCGATTACGATGTCACCGGTTTCATTGATCAAACCAAACGCGGCGCGCTCGATCTTGTGTGAAACACGAGACGTGCGTTTACCCGTCGTCGCGTCGATCGTGATCAAGTCGTCGCGATCGGCGATAGCAATCGTATTGCGTGCGGAAAACAGAAGATTGGTGATGCCTTTGTCGGCGCCTTTGTAACGCCACAGAACCTTTCCGGAACGCGAGTCGATCGCGCTCACGCCGTATGGACCACGCTCAACCGTCTCACCATTATTGATCCGTGTGAACTGTCCTCCAGTCCGCACGTAGAGGACGTCGTTAAAGAGAACCATCTCGGGCGTAAGTCCGAGATCTTTGGCTTCCCACTCGGTGTCTCCAGTTTCCCGCGAAACGGCACGGACTCGCCCATGACCTGAAACATAAATAACGTTCTCAGCGAAGATCGGCTCGGCTTCAGTCAGCGCAAGTCCTTCTTCATTGACGCGATACTTCTCGCGCAAACGTCCCCTGCCATCTCGGGCTTCGAACGATGTTACGCCTTCGTAGAATACGTACAGCCGATTGCCCACGAACACCGGCGGATAATAATTGTCCAGCGTGTAATCGACTTCCTTGCCATCGTCTTCCGGCCAGCGTGACGGCATTAGTTCCACTTCGCCGACTTCGTACTTCCACAACTCGTCGCCCGACTTCAGATCGAGAACATGGACCAGCGGACGGCGCTTGAACCCGTCGCGAGCGCGGTTCTTCGGATCCTTCACCAGCACTACGGCCAGCAGACTTCGCTCCGGATCGACCGTCATCTGCATTACCGCACCTTTGATCTTCTCGCTGCGCCAGATCGAGTTTCCGGTCAACAGATCGACCGCTTCGATCCGCGACTTCTCACTCTTCTCAAAATTGAGTAGCAGCAGCTCGGTGGCTGGCACCGGAGCGACGTCTGTTTCATCGAGCGAGACATCTTTGCGCCGCCAGAGCGTGTCGCCGGTCGAGCCGTCAATCGCATAAAGCGACTTCTCAGTTCCCACGACAACCACCCCGAGCTCGGTTGGTTGATAAAAGCGGATGTCTTTATCGAGTTTAGCCGTCCAGGATTGCGCCAAAGCGGGCAAGGAAGAGAACAACACGAACGACAGCGAAAGCAGAGCGGTACGACTTAACTTCATGCGACTAGGATAACCCAAATCTGATATGCTTTGCGGCGCCATGGTACCGGCTTTTAAGAGTTTTCTCCCGCAGGGACGCCAAGACGCAAAGACAATTCACCCAAAGTTAAGAACTTTGCGACATTGCGCCTTAGCGGGAAAGCTCTTTGTGCTTCTGTGGCTGACTGCGACAGTGTCAGTCGGGCAGTCGGTTGACGTCGGTTCGCCAACACCTGTTCGATCGAATAGCGTCAACGGCAAGATTGCCGCACGCGATCTGGGCGACTCGCGTCTGACTGATCACTACTACGCCTTCACCGGCACTCCCGGCGACCTTCTGATCACAATCCAGAGCAGTAATTTAAACGGGGATCTCGACGTGTTCACAGCTGTCACGTTGCGACCGTTGTTGAAACTGACTCTGTACGCGGAGAGCACGTCGCCGGTTACGAAAGGAATCTACTTACGCAAGCGTGAAGATCTGATCCTGCGTGTAGAGGCTCGTAGTCCGAATGACGATCCGGGAACTTATCGTCTCTACTTCGGTGGAGCGTTCGAGCCGCTTCCGGGCGGACCTGAGATCGCCGAAGCCGAATCAGCGGAAACGAAAAAAGAAGAACCCACCACCGTGGCCGGGAGAAACACGAAACGTGTGTCATCTGTAGGTGCGCGAATTGAAGAACCCGAACCGCCGGTGAAGGAGGTCGCGGCAGCGCCGACGCCTGAGCCTACACCTGAACCTACGCCTGAGGCGAAAGCAGTCGAAGTACCCAAGCCAGTCGAAGCTGAGAAATCGACGGCTGAAGCGGAAGCTCCGCCACGTCCATCTGCGCGCAACACACGCGGACGCCGGCCGACCTCACGCCGTCCACCGCCAACAAGAGAAACTCCACCCGCCGCGGCTGAAGAGCCAAAGCCCGTACCTCCTGCATCCGAACCTGAAGTGGAAGTTGGACCACGACTGATCATCGAAACGAACGATGGAACTTTAATCAATCGCTCGATGAGCACAGTCAAACGAGTGAATATCGAAAATGGGCAGGTCGTGGTGACGGGTAAAGACGGGAAGATTAGTCGCGTGCTCTTGATAAATGTGGTGAGGATGACTATCGCGCCTTAAATACCGATCCGGGTTTTATTTGGCCTTCAACTTATCTAACTGCTCTTTAACCTGAGCGTCGTCGGGCTTCATTTTGAGCGCCGCTGTTAACCATTTTTCTGCGGGTTCATTATGTCCGGCTTGCATGTTCACCATCCCCAGACTAACGACAGTGTCGTAGTCGGTTGGCCTCAACTGGTTTGCTTTCAGCAGAAACTCAATCGCCTGATCGAAGCGACCGATGCGGTAAAAGAGCTCCGCGGCTTTGACTTGCGCGTCGAAGTTGTTCGGCTCGTTCCGGGCTTTCTCGATATCAGCAGTAACTTGCGCGCGCACCGCTTCCGGATTGCCGCCACCGGCCTGTGAGCCAACGGCTGGATGATCCGCCGGCATGTTTTGCGACACCGTTGAGGCCGTCTGCATTCTCTGGCTCATTGAACTCGCAAACATGAAGCCTACGATGAAACCGAGCAATATTCCGATGATTCCAAAAAGTATGTTTTCTCTCGACATGATGGGGCTGTTATTTGTTGCCGGCCAGGGTTTTCGCTTCGTCGATTCTTGACTGAATCGCTCTTGTAACATCGGAGTCGGGCGGAATCTTTTTCAACGCCCGTTGCCAATACTCGATCGCCTTCGTGTAATCCTTCGCCTGAAACGCAGCGAGGCCCGCAAGTTCGAGGGCCTTCACGTTTTCCGGATCAAGTTTCAACGCCTGATTTAGTAGCTCGGTTGGCTGGCCCGCCAGTCGCTGACTATTCGCCATGGCACTAACAAACGCATAGTCGGCCAACAAGTCCGCGTCGTTGGGCTTGAGCTCCGTCGCCTTCGCGTAGGCCCCGGCGGCTTCGCCGTACCGCTCCATTGAACGATACGAGCGGCCAAGCATAATCCAGCCCTGCACGTCGTTGGGATTAGATTGCAGTCGCTTCGCTAGCTCGGCAACCCTCCCCTCGATCTGTTCCTGCGTAGGTTCATTGGTCTGGGCCGCGGGCGGCGATGGCGACTCAACGCGCGGCGCTCCGGTAATGCTGTCGGGAGTACCGACTTGAAAATATAAAATCACCGCTGCGAGCGGCAGTCCGAAGGCGATCGCGTACGCAGTGTTTCGATTCGCGGCTGGAACAGTTGCAGTTGCCCCCTTGCGTTTTGCGGGCGCCGCGCCGGACGTGTCTTCAAGCAGACGCCGTTCGATCTCATCGCGATCCTGCGGGTATTGCTCTTCGCTGACGATACCGTTTTTCACGTCAGCTTCCAGTTCCGAAAGCTGATCGCGATAGATCGCAATGTTCGCCAGTTTTCTTTCGTCGGCGACGGCGCGTTGCGATTTATCGTTGCGTTGCAGCGCCGTGGGCAACACGAAGGCGAACGCGATGACGATCAGTAATGCGCATACGAGCCAGAAGAGAATCATGACCGCAACATCTCCTCGGCGCGCCGGCGTTCGTCAGCGGTCAGCGGCTGCTCGGTGATCGCATCCCGCCGCTGTTTGACGTAGCGGAATAGCACTATCAAGCCGCCGATCAATAAGAGAAACGGCCCAAACCATAAGATGTAAGTCGTCGGGGTTACGCGTGGTTTATACAGAATGAAATCGCCGTACCGCTGTGTGAGAAATGCGGTGATTTCCTTGTCACTCTTACCGGCCTTGATTTGTTCGCGTATCTCACGACGGAGATCCGCGGCAATGCTTGAGGGTGATTCGGCGAGGGTTTGATTCTGACACTTGAGACAACGAAGTTCGTGCGACAGTTTCGCCAGTCGGTGCTCGACGACGGGATCGTCACTGGGTTTGTCTTCGACCGGAACCTGCGCCGTCGTCATCGAAGGCAACAAGCACAGCAGTAATAATGGGAGCAAGAGCGAACGAGTCATCTGGTTTTCACTGACGATTTAATTCCTGGATCAATGGCAGAAAATCTTTGGTCCAAGCTTCTTCCGTCACCGGGCCGACGTGTTTGTGACGTATCGTGCCACCTTTATCGATGAGATATGTTTCCGGCGCACCGTAAACTCCGTAATCCATCCCCACACGTCCCTCGAGATCGCTAACACTCAACACGTAAGGATCGCCCAGCTCTCCCAACCATGAGCGTGCATCCTCAGGTCTGTCTTTGTAGTTGAGTCCATAAACCGGGACAGTCTTCGCCATCTCGAAGAAGCCTGGATGTTCATAACGGCACTCCACACACCACGACGCCCAAACATTCAACATCCAAACCTTCCCGCGCATGTCCTCAGCGGAAAATGTCTTGTCGGGATCCTTCAGCTGCGGCAGACGAAACGCCGGCGCCGGCTTGTTGAGCAGGGCAGACGGAAGCTTGCCGGGATCACGCGGATCGCGCGAGTACAACCCGATCGCCAGAAAGGCCACGAGTACGATAAATAGACCAAGTGGAATTAAGTAACGCACAGTTTCACACCACAGATGGCACGGATGAAACAGCGGGCTCGGGTTCCGCGCCGGGCAGTTTCTGTTTTTCTAAAGCTTTCTTTCTCGCCAACGCATAACGCCGATCCGTAAGCGCGAGACCGCCGCCGAGCGCCATCAAAACTGCGCCGCCCCAGATCCAACCGACAAACGGCTTGTAGTACACGCGAACGCTCCAGGCGCCGCCCGCAACCGGCTCGCCAAGCGAAACGTAAAGATCACGAAACAGCCCGCTATCGATCGCCGTCTCAGTCATTACGTCGCCACGGGCAGTGTAAGTGCGCTTCTCGGGATACATTCGTTCGATCTCTCTGCCGTTGCGACTTACCAGTATCTCAGCGCGTGACGCCACGTAGTTTGGACCAGCCACATCCGATACGGATATAAACCGAAACACATAACCACCGGCGCTGATTGCGCTGCCGGGCTCCATGCGCACGTCCTGCTCGGACTCATAACCGCTCACCATCGTCACGCCGACGATGAAAACAGCGACGCCAAGATGCGCGAGTTGCATCCCGTAGTAACTACGACTCTGTGTGCGAAGCTTTTGAAAGGTGCTCACCTGACCCGAAATCACGCGCACGCGCTCCCAAACGTTCACTCCAATAGTCGCCACGATCCAGATCGCCAGCAACAAGCCGATACTTACCAGCGGCTTCCACCCGCCGAAAACAAACGGAAGCACCGCTGCACAAGCGACGCTAATAACGAACGCCCAACGCAGTCTGACCGCAAGTTCAGGAACGCTCGCCTTTTTCCAACGCGCGATCGGTCCCACACCCATCAAGAAGATCGCCGGCGCCATTAACGGCACGAAGACGAGATTGAAATAAGGTGGACCAACCGACAATTTCCCGCCGCCAAGCGCGTCGACGATCAGCGGATAAAGTGTTCCAAGCAGGATCGAACCGGCTGCGACCGTCAGCAAAACGTTATTGGCAAGCAACAACGATTCACGCGATACGACGTCGAACTTTCCACCGAGTCCCACCTGCCTCGCGCGCCATGCGTACAATATCAGCGAGCCACCAATCACAACTCCCAGGAAAACAAGAATGAAGATGCCTCGTTCAGGATCAACAGCAAAAGCGTGCACTGAAGTCAGCACACCGGAACGAACCAGGAACGTTCCCAACAAACTCAACGAAAACGCCGCGATCGCAAGTAGAACGGTCCAACTCTTGAACCCGCCGCGTTTTTCAGTCACAGCCAGCGAATGGATCAGTGCGGTTCCCACCAACCACGGCATGAACGAAGCGTTTTCAACCGGATCCCAGAACCACCAGCCGCCCCAACCGAGTTCGTAATACGCCCAAAAACTGCCGAGCGCGATACCACACGTGAGAAACATCCACGCGACGGTGGTCCATGGACGCGACCAACGCGCCCACGTCGCATCGAGCCGTCCGCCGATCAACGCCGCGATCGCAAATGCGAACGCAACTGAGAACCCGACGTAGCCCATGTAAAGCATCGGAGGATGCGCGACCATCGCCGGATCCTGAAGCAGCGGGTTTAGATCGCGTCCATCAGGCGGCACCGGGAACAGACGATTGAACGGGTTCGAGGTCAGTAGCATGAACAACAAAAACCCGACGCTGATGATCCCCATAACGCTCAACACACGCGCCGTCATCTCCTCCGGCAAATGACGGCTGAAAAGCGATACCGCGACCGTCCACAACGCGAGCATCAACGTCCAGAGCAGCAGCGAGCCTTCGTGCGATCCCCACGATGCCGCGAGACGATAGTGCAACGGCAGTTGTGAATTTGAATTGCTGGCGACGTTGAGCACTGAGAAGTCGTTAGTGATAAACGAATAGGCCAAACACGCGAACGCGATGACGACGAAGACGAACTGCGCTTGTCCTAAGGGCGCTGCCAGCGCAATCCACGTAGGGTTGCCGCTTGACGCGCCGTAAAGAGGCAGTACCGCCTGCGTCAACGCAAGAAACAACGCGATGATGAGTGCAAACTGACCAATCTCAGGGATCATTCTCTTAAGACTCTCCCGCAAAGGCGCTAAGGCGCAAAGTTAAACGTCAGAATTAACCTTTCAACGCTGGCCATAATATTTGGGTCTTACCTTTGCGCCTTTGCGGGAGCTTTTAGTTAGTAAACCACAGACTTGGAAGCTTCTTTAGCGTGCTTCGCTTTATCGATTGCTTCGCCCGCCTCGGGAGGCATGTAGTTCTCGTCGTGTTTGGCCAACACTTCTTCGGCTTGGAACACGCCGTCGTTGCCGAGCCGTCCCTGCGCGACGCAGCCGCGTCCTTCCTTAAAAAGATCGGGAAGTATTCCTTTGTAAACCACGGGAATGCTCGCTGCCGTGTCGGTGACAGTAAAGCGAACGGTCAAACCGTCGCCGTCGCGTTTGAGCGTGCCTTCCTCGACGAGGCCGCCAATGCGAAACGTCCGGTTGACCGGAGCTTCCTTGGCAGCTACTTGCGTGGGACTGAAAAAGAAGACGAGATTATTCTGAAAAGCACTTAACGCGAGAAATGCCGCAAGACTGAGCCCAGCCAGCCCGGCAACAATGATTCCGATCCTTTTATGACGTCGTTTCATTGGCGCTCCCAGTCAAAACCGAAGGAGAAACAGAGCTCGACATTTGCTGTTGATGCTCGTTTTGCTGTTGCCTGAGTGTTTTCTTGCGCTGCTTCAGGCTAAAGACTTCCCCGACGATTAAGATCAGCGCAAAGATATATGATCCCCAAACATAAAAACCATAGCCGCCCATCGAGAGATCTGGCCAGTTCATCAGGCGTTCACCTCCGCGAAGCGAGAAGCATTTTGTTCTCGTTCAAGAATAATGCAACGCAGCCGGATGAGCACGACGGCAACCGAGTAAAGCCAGCACGCCGCCAGCACGATCAGCATCGCTGCGAGCATCGGCGCCGCAATAGTTGGTTTGCCGAGTATGCGAATGGATGCGCCCTGGTGCAGTGTATTCCACCATTGCACGGAAAAGTAAATGAT
>Ga0209387_1000445_pt1 | contig 11164 bp, 9 predicted proteins | sample NCControl_FD_187515 | JGI IMG/M metagenome (GOLD analysis project Ga0209387, IMG submission 187515) | Agricultural soil microbial communities from Utah to study Nitrogen management - NC Control (SPAdes) (version 2) | ecosystem: Environmental > Terrestrial > Soil > Agricultural land | place: USA...
AACGGTTCAGGCGGAAGACTCACAGGAACGTCTGTTCGACTTACCGGTTGAGGCAACGGCTCGGGCGAAGAACTTCCGCTGGATGTCGCAGGTGACGGCGCGCCTCCCCGATACGCTTGGCGGTGCAGGCGAGTTGAAGGTGAGTGTTCAAGTTCGCGGCCTGGTGAGTAACAAAGCCTCAATCCGCGTTGAATAAGTTCGTTGGTCTAAGCCGGTGAGTGATCCCGAAATCCAATCGCAAATCGAAGCCGCTGGCGCATACGAAGCACTATTCGTGCCTGCGCTTGTAGGGCAATTCGCTTCAAAAGTCGCGGACGTTGCGATGGTCGTGGAAGGTGAACGAGTACTGGATGTCGCGTGCGGCACCGGAGTACTTGCGCGTGAAATTCTGAACCGTGTTGGCGCAAATGGAAGTGTGACGGGAATTGATGCTGTTCCCGGAATGATCGCGGTTGCTCAACAAATCACGCCAGACGTCGAATGGCGACAAGGTAAAGCAGAGTCGTTACCGTTTTCTGATGAGTCCTTTGACATAGTCGTTAGCCAGTTTGGCCTGATGTTCATGGACCACGTACAAGCGATCAGCGAGATGTTGCGTGTACTGACTTCCCGAGGTCGCCTGGCGGTAGCTGTTTGGAATTCACTTGAGAAAATTCCGGCGTACGCAGCAGGAGCTGAACTGTTTGAACGGATTGGAGGTCAACAGGCCGCCCATGCGTTGAGAGCTCCATTCGTGCTTGGTGACGCAGATGAGTTATGCAAAATGTTTTCCAACGCTGGCGCGTATTCGATTGAAGTCACAACGCATTCCGGGACGGCCCTGTTTCCCAGTATTCGGGTGATGGTTGAAGCCGATCTCAGAGGCTGGTTGCCAGTGATGGGAGTCAACTTGTCTGAAGTACAAATCAGACAGATTCTGGACGAGGCCGAATGTGTACTCAGCTCTTACACGACCAGCGATGGCCACGTTCGGTTTGACGTATCAGCACACATTGTTACTGCAAAGAAGAGCCAGTAAGTTAACGGCGCTCAGTTCTGTTTTTCCTGTAACCGTAAACTGGCGACTGCGTAAGGAATGTAGACCAGGCCGAGCGGATTTCCCTGGCGTAGGAGTTCCAGACGTGCGCCACGAACCGCTTTTCCGATCGGCATTTTCTCTTTATGTGGCGGGGCTCCGATGAATCGCTTGAAACACTCCTCCGCAAACTTCACCGCCAGTGGTTCGAATATCGTTATCTCCGTCCCGATCACACCAGAGGCCCCGCTGTCCCGCACAAAGGAGCTAACGAAGTCGAGTGTGACCTCGGGATTTAGCGACGTCGTGTGACAGCCGTTGATGAACACCAGCGGATTCGGTCCGGACCATTCAATGCCCTCGCCTCCCCAGTTGTTCGGGTCGAGTTCATCCTTCTCGCCGATCTGGAGAAAGGGATTATTCGAACCTGCCTTCACTCCTCCGTGGCAGTAGAAGTAAATGATCTGAGGTACGGCCGGCGCCTTCAGACGCAGGATGAACGGATCGTAACCATCGTCGCGTTCAAACTTGAGTCCCTGTAGCGCTTTGAGCCTGTCGAGATGCGGATCGCGTTCTTCGAAATCCTTATCCGTCGAAACGCACGCGAACATCTGAAGCGAGTCCTTAAACTCGATCACCGGCGAAATGTCAGTGTTCGCTTCACCGCCGAGCGTCAGCGGCAGACCCAACAGATGACGATAACCCCAGAACCCGCTCGGACAGATGATCGGACCAAGAGCGTTCAGCGTTTTTGTTTTCACGATCTCCCTGGTCATCGCCTTGAGCTCGCAACCGCCCTTGAAACAAACGCAGTCCTCCAACGGTGGTCCACCATTGCGAGCTTCGTTCAGCGCCTTCGAAAAACTCGGGCACAGTTCGAAAGTTGTGTTGGGAAAACTAAATTGGTTTGGATTCCAGGCGTAGTCGTAAACAACTGCCGCTGGAAGCACTGCTCGAGGTGAAAACTTGAGTGCGATTTGGATCAACCCGGTGTTCGCCAATAGCGCTTCGAGCTCGCTGCGCTTCTTGCGCAGGTTAGATTGAAAGCCGCTGTAAATGCGCGATCCTGCGCGAGCCAGGTACGCGAGGTCTTTCGCCAGCTTCTTCTCATCGAACTCTTTTGTGTTCTGATACCTGTAAGACTTTCCTTTTTTCTCGTCCCACTCTTCCTCATCATCCCACGAGACTTTACGCAAAGCGGCGCGGGCCTGTTGGAGAAATCCGGCGAGCTGTTGACCATCGATGGGTGCGTCGTCTTTGTATGGGTCCCCACCATCCGAACCAAAAAAGCGAAAAGTGCTTGAGCCGTCGCCGTTGTCGTTCACCATCAGACTCAGAAGGTGTGGCTCTTCCGTCATGCTGGCGAGGTGGCTCGCGCTCAGAGATTCAGACAGGACGTAGTCGAGCCGCTGTGTGCATGCTTCGGAAACCGGGTCGGACGTGCTTTTGACGTTCGCGGATACAACGTAGGATTGGACCAGCACCTGCTCGCAGTAGATATTGCACCGCAGACGATGCGTCGCTTCCTTATCAGGAACGCTGATCGGGAACACAAGATGACGCTCGAGAAAATCGGCGCCCGCATTTGCCGATAACGAAATCGATTCTTTTTCGACTGGCTGAAGCTGCACCTTCACCTTGCCGTCCTTTTGGATCTTCAACTCGCCAACGTCCGCATCCGGCGTGATCTCTAGTTCGTTTTCGAAATTGAAGATGGCGACCGTGAGTACGGCTTCGGCGGGAAGTAGCTCGAAATCGATCTTCTGCGGCGTTCCGATCGCGGCTTCGTCCACTTCTTTACCGATGTTCAGCCAGAAGTAATAAGACTGACGCCGTTGCAGTGGTTCGTTCTTCTGTAATTTCTTGTCGGCAGCGTCCTTTTGGGAGAAGCCGAGGTTGACGACGTCGGGTTTTGACTGGAGTCCGTCGTCAACAGCCTCGAATCCGTCGTCAACAGCTTGAGGCAGCGGTTCATCCACCGACTCAAACCCGTCGTCGACACCCTCAAACCCACCCGCCGACTCGGCATCGCTGCCACCGACATTTTCCGGCGGATCGATCGCTGCAACACCACCAAAATCGTAATCGATCGATTTGGTCTCCTGCGGACGACGGCTTTGTTTATGGAGACGGAACGCGGGTTCTATAGCGGCGAACATTTGATCGAAAACTTTGTATCGCTCTTCCTCGGAAAGTTTCTCGATCAACCGCTGAGCTTCTTTGCCTTCCGGAACCGAAACGTCATCCACCGACATGCCGGCGAAAGCCGGATACTGGTCCTCCAGTTGGTTCCGCTTACTTCGGGAGGGCAAACGTTCTGCGAGCGCGTGAACGAGACACACTCGCAGTGCACGGTCGCTCGCGTTTTCCGCGAGCGAGATCGCCCTCTGGAGCAGGCTTTCGGGCACTAACGCTGTGAGATCCAACATGAGGGCGAGCGGGTCGACCCTCGTTTCAGACAGAAAGAGTTGAACCCGCTCTAAGGGATCTTGCGACATGACGAAACCTCTTGCGGAAGAAATACGAACTTAGTCTTCGACCTGTGGCGTGCTACCCATGCCTTTGCCACCGACGATCGCCTGGTCTTTACTAAGCGCGGGCCCTCGTCCATCGATGAACCACCCGGAATTGAAGCCCGGTGCTTTGTTGACCAGGATCACCAGAATAGAGAAATACAGGAAAAACCCGGAAGCGAGACCGATACCGTAAGCGCCAAACAGATCGGTCTTTTCGGGGAAGAGGGCGAGTACCGCAGCGCCACCGACAGCCCCAATCAGCGTAACGATGTCACTCAACTGCACATCGTCCTTGCGCCACCGATTGATGTAGTAAACATACCAGCCGACTACTGCTCCGAAAGCGCCCGCGCCAATCTTTTGCAGCATTGTGGCGACTTCGGCGGCGGGTTGAGCGGCTTCTTGCAGCATGAGTTTCTCCTTTAAGTGTTGGTTGACTTCGGATAGCGTTTGCGAAGTTCGCTACGCCATTGTGTATGCACCCACAGAGCTGTGAGCGCGGCCACGGAAAATGGCGCTGTGGCTGAGAGGCCACCGAGCCAGGTTGTTACGCCGGCTCCCACAATGGAGGCGCCGGATAGTGCTGTTATAGCGGTCGGTAGTTTTTCAGGTCGAATGTCATAGAGACCGAGTAACCATCCAAACACCAGGCCAAAGCCGATGGAGCCGAGGGTAACAAGCACTGTGACACCTCGAATGAGATATGCGTGGACCTACGTCGAGCATTCGATCCACATACAAATGCGGTTAGTCGGAAAAAACGTTACAAACTGGACGCGCGCGAGCGGCAGCCAGACGTGGAGCAACGGTTAACGACGAAGGGCGCCCATGACTTTGGCGTCGCCGAAAACGAACGCGATATTTGGTTCGTTGTGGTGTGGTACCTCGCACGGTTCGAGGGTGTAGTCAGATACAGCTTCGCTGCACACTGTGGCGGCGACGGGCGAGAAGTAAACGATCCAACGATCCTCATGATCGCCTTTTCCAGGGCCTTCCGTCGCGTGAAACATCGCAAAGCCCTCGGGTTGTTTCTCCTGGCGATAAACTTCCTGGGCCCGTTTCCCAATTTCCACGATATCCGGGCTAATTTCAGTAGTAAAAGGAAGCACAATTCGTTGCCATGACATGGTTCGCAGGTCCTTGTATTTCTGATTAATTTGAGTTTGTCGAGGACTCGCGCATTGATCTACTAAACCCATTTGTGTCTGTCAAGGCCAAGGTTGTCGTGATTCAGGCAACGTGCTGAAAATCTGTGTTCTGTACGGGTTACGGCTTTGGGATCGTCCCATCTGGGCGTAGAATACGGGAACCGTCATGAAATTCGATAAAGAACAAGGAATTCGGGTATTGAAGCGCGCTCTGAAGCTGCGTTGTCCGGCATGTGGCGAGAGCTCAATCGTAGAACGCCCTTTTCATATCCGGCATCATTGTCCCGTTTGCCTCGCGCTCTACAAACGTGAAGACGGCTTTTTCGTCGGGGCAATCCTGGCGAATGTGGTGATAACCGAACTGGTAATCCTAGCGTTCTGCTTCTTTTGTTTGCTGGTGATTGGCGCTAAATACGAGAGTGTATTGGTGGTGTTGTTTATCGTCGCGCTGATCTTCCCGGTCGCTTTTTATCACCACAGTTGGAGCTTATGGCTCGGTTTTGATTACCTCGTCGAGTCGTTGCCGAAGTACCGGCAGTACCGCAATCAGAACTGAAATGACGAGTCAGTTGTCCGTGGTCAGTGGTCCGTTTTAGATTTAACTCCGATCCACTAGTTACTAACTACTAACAGCTTGGCACGAAAAGTACCTCTGCGGAGGAGATCGTCTCCCGCAAAGGCGCCAAGGCGCAAAGAAATCCTTTAAAAACGCGGTAGCGCTTTGCGCCTTTGCGTCTTTGCGGGAGACATAAGTCAGAAAAAGAGGTCTTTTCGTGCAAAGCCACTACTAACCTACTAACCACTGACAACTGACCACCGACTTTCACAGATGTTTCGCGGATCTGCGTCGTCTGCTATACTCCACCCAGCCCCGCCCCGCTTTTTCAGGCGCTTAGGTCAAAATAAGACTCGAGGAATGCAGGGAAGCTGTAGTGCTTCTGGCACTTAACTGGCGAGGCCCGGTTTTATAATCGTCTGTAAGACGGTTTAGATTAACTTCGGTTGCAGCCGCTGACCTGGCCTTTGGCCAAGCTCAACTAGGCGCGTAAAGGACCTCAAAAATCCCAAGCGGCTCCGCGAGATCTAACCAGGTTCAGAGCAGACAGCAGCAAGCCAGTCGACCTTTGGTCCACTGCGCTGCCAATGCTCCCGGTCAGTCATCTCCGGCCCTGAGCGCCCTGCGGCTAGTCAGGTTTTCTGTTGAGAGAAAGAATTTTCCGTCGTGCTGCGGAGCCATTTAGTCCGCCGCCGACGAGAATTGTGCGCCGGTCGGCGTGCGGTTCCAAAACTATCCACAAACGGCCGGATGTGAACTACTCCTTCCTCGGCCAAACTTCGTTTCATCATTTTCATGGCGACTCAGTTACTCGTGTCGCCGATCCTGTGCAGAGCAACTGCCTCGCCCGCGCGCGCACGCGCCCTCGGCTTGCAGGCAAGCTCTGCCGTCAACAATTCTGAGAAAAGGCTGGTAATGGCAAAACAACTAATCGTTAGCGTCAACGGAAAAGAAAAGAAGATAGCGATCATTGAAGACGACAAGGTCGCGGAGTTCTACATCGAGCGTGGAGAACAACATCAGGGAATCGTCGGCAACATTTACAAGGGACGCGTCATGCGCGTTCTACCCGGCATGCAGTCGGCTTTCGTCGACATCGGACTCGAACGCGATGCGTTCCTTTACGTCTCCGACTTTTTCGATGAGGAAGAAGAGTTTGAACGGATCGTCATCGACAAGTCGAAGAAGGGCGCGCCGGAGCCCGAACATGCAGCGGCTGAAGAAGTCGCACTCAACCGCGTCGAGCGCGAGCAACAGATTGAAGCAACACAGGAACGAATCGAGGCGGAAGCAGGCGAAGCCGGACTCGCCGAACTCCCCGAAGAAACACCGGAGGCGACCGACGGAGGAAAACGTCGCAGCCGCCGTGGCCGTCGTCGAGGCCGTTGGGAAAGAGGCGAGGAGGGAGCTCCGCAAGCACCGCCGTCACCGAGGTTCGAAGTTCCCGACACACCCTTTGTCGCTGCCGATCCTTCAATCGAGCGCATCGTCGACGAAGAAGAGTCCGCCGCAGTCAACGGCGAGATGTTCAAGGACGCGCGAATTCAGGAACGCATTTTCGATCAGATTCACGCTGTTGAATTCAACATCGAGGACGACTTCAGTTCCGCTGAAGTTGGTTCGTTGCTTTCGAGTGGCTTTGGCAGTGAGACATTTGAACGGGTCGACGATGGCGTAAGCGACGACGAGCCGATGGTGCGCGAAGGACAACGTCCGCGTGAGGCCCACGTCTCCACTTTTGTCGACGACCTTTCCAGTGCGCCTTTGAGCAGCGCAGGTTTTGAACGCATCAGCGACGACGAAGAAGAAGCTGCGCAGGCGATCGAGGCTGAAGCGCCGGCGGGTAAGAAAGCGCGAAAGTCCGCCACGAAGAAACGACCCAAGTCGACCCCGACCACCAAAGCTGCTTCGAAGAAGAAAGCATCGAGCAAGAAGCCTTCCAGGAAGCGAGCCGCATCGCCTGAAGGCGAAGACTCCGAGCAGCAAACGGAACTTTACGCAGATTCCAAGGCGAGCGTGAGTGAGAGTCCGTCGCGTGGAGAGTTCGCGACGCGTCGCGGTGGCCGCAGACGCCGCCGTCCGAGCAAGAACAAAGGCGGAGCCGCTACAGTTGAAGCCGAGGCTTCACCAGCGGATGGTCAGGACGACGAAGTAGAGCAAACGCCGGCGATCGAGATTCAGGAAGAAGTCGTCGTCGCTGCGCCCGAACGACGGCCACGCGATCAGCGTGAAGGGCGCCGCGATCAACGTGGTCATCGCGGACAGGCGCGACGCGAACGTTATCAACCTGCGATCACCGATCTGCTGAGCGAAGGTCAGGAAATCCTGGTCCAGATCGCGAAGGAACCGATCGCCAAGAAAGGCGCCCGCATCACTTCGCATATCGCGTTACCGGGCCGTTTTCTGGTCTACATGCCGACCGTCGAACACGTGGGCGTTTCACGGAAGATCGAGTCGGACAGCGAACGACATCGCCTGCGAAAGCTGATCCAAACGATTCGCGCTGAAGAAGATATACCGTCCGGTGGTTTTATCGTGCGCACGGCGGGAGTCGGCATCAACGAAAAAGATTTGCGTGAAGACGTTCGATACCTGGTCCGCACCTGGCTCGACATCCGCGGCGCGGCAGAGAAGTCGAAAGCACCGGCGCTGGTCCATAAGGATCTGGATTTGGTCCAACGACTGCTGCGCGATCAGTTGTCAGACGATTTTGAAACGATTCGAGTCGACTCCGAAGAGGAGTACCAGGCGATTGTCGAATTTGTGAATCGCATTCAGCCGAAACTGGTGCGACGTGTAAAGCTTTATACGAAGGACCAGCCCATCCTCGAAGCCTATGGCGTGCAGGCTGAGATCGATAAAGCGATAAAGCCGCGTGTGTGGCTGAAGTCGGGCGGCTATCTCGTGATCAATCAGACGGAAGCGCTGGTGGCGATCGACGTCAACACCGGCAAGTTCGTGGGTCGCGGCAGCGGTCGCCTGGAAGACACGATCACGCGCACCAATCTCGAGGCGGTCGACGAGATCGTACGGCAGATTCGTTTACGCGATCTTGGCGGCATCATCGTGCTCGACTTAATCGACATGGAGGAGCGTCGTAACCGGCAGAAGGTGATGCAGGCGTTGCAGGAAGCTTTGCGCAACGATAAGTCACCAACGAAGGTGCTTTCGTTCAACGACTTCGGACTGGTGATCATGACTCGCAAGCGCGTGAAGCAGTCGCTCGAAAGAACGCTTTGCTCGCCGTGCCAATACTGTCAGGGTGCGGGGTTGATCAAGTCGCCGCAAACGATCTGCTATGAACTGCTCGAAGAAGCGCGACGACTCGCGAAAGGGATGAACGGCGATAGCGAGAACAAGCAAATCACGCTGCGCATCAATCCGGAAGTCGCGAAAACCCTGCGATCGAGCGAGCGCGACGTGCTGGTAGAAATCGAGGATTATCTGGGTCCAATCGAAATCACCAGCGACGTGACGATTCACCAGGAACAATATGACTTCGCGATCATCTGAAGCGACTAACCGGGACGGGGAGACGCGGGGAAGCGGGGACGCGGGGAGCCAAGGCCTCCGATTATTTCTGCGCGTCGGTTTTTCTCCGGGTCGCCGCTTCTCCGCGTCTCCCTTTCTCCTGGAACAACAATGGGCAAGCTAGGAAATTGGTGGAAAACACTGCTCGCCGGTGGCGCGGGCGTCGCGGCCCTCGCTGCCGTCAACGCTTCGATCCAGCGTAACGCCCTCGAGCCTGACGACAGCGCGCTCGGCGGCGAAGCAAAACTGTTTACCTGGAAGTACGGCCAAATCTTCTACAAGGAAGCCGGAGTCAATAATCCCGGCCTTCCGATCGTCTTCATTCACGGTATCGACGCGGGCGTGTCGAGCTTCATGTGGCGCAAGAACTTCGATGAGCTCGCGCAGAACTTTCGCGTCCTCGCGTTCGATCTACTTGGCTTTGGTTTTTCCGATAAACCTCCGGCGGCGCCCTATTCAGCCGATCTCTACGTCGAACTGATTTCCGATTTCATCCGCGAAGTGGCAGGCGGTCGCGCGAATGTCGTCGCGAGCTCACTTGGCGCGTCGTACGCCGTGCGCGTGGCGGACGAACATCCGGAACTGATCAACGCGATGATTCTCAACGCGCCCGCCGGCTACGACACGATGAACCGTCGACCGCGAATGGCGGGTGCCGCGTTTTATGGACTGCTGCAATCGCCGGTTCTGGGCACGTCGTTCTATAACGTTATGTCGAGCGAAAGAAGCATTCGCGACTACGCTCGCCGCACGCTCTTTTATGACTATCGTCGCGTTACCGATCGACTCGTTGCCCATCTTTACGCCACGAGTCATCAGCCGGGTGCGCAATACGCGATCGCCGCGTTCATGTCAGGCTATCTCAATTGCGACATGAGCGCCGCGTTTTCTCGCCTGGTCCAACCGATTGTCCTGGTGTGCGGCAAACAAGACGTCAGTACGCCTGTTTCGAAAGCGGTTGCTATGTTGGATTTGAATCCGCGTGCGCGATTGGAGATTTTTGATTTCTGTCGCGTGATGCCCGAACAGGAACACCCGGAGAAGTTCAATGGTCTGGTGCGCGAATCGTTTCGTGCACGCGCCGCGCATGGTTAAAAGAAACCCTAATGAGACGCGGGGACGGGGAGACCCGGGGACGCGGGGATCGCAGAGTTCTCCTTTCTCCGCGTCTCCGCGTCTCCCCGTCCCCCGTTCCGATAAACGTGCTGGTACAAAATATCTCGTTGCTGGGGAATGAAGCCCGCCTCACGAATCAGAAATTGCAGCATCTGCTCATCGGCACGATTGTGAGCGCCCGCCGCTGACACCACGTTTTCCTCGATCATAATCGAACCCATGTCGTTTGCGCCGTAGCGCAACGCGACCTGCCCGAGACGCAACCCCTGCGTCAACCATGACGACTGAAAGTTTTCGATGTTGTCGAGGAAGAGTCGCGAGACGGCGAGCATCTTCAGGTAATCGATACCAGTCGGCTCGTCTTTGATCCTGCGGCCGAGGGCCGTGTTCTCACGTTGAAAAGTCCACGGGATGAACGCCGTGAAGCCACCGGTTTCGTCCTGTAGATCGCGAATGCGTTGCAGGTGTCTCACACGATGCTCGATGCGGTCGCCGATACCGAACATCATCGTCGCCGTCGATCGCAGGCCGACGCGATGCACCGCGCGCATCACGTCGAGCCATTCGTCAGTCGTGCACTTCGTGGAAACTCGTTTGCGAACCTCGTCGTCGAGAATTTCCCCGCCTCCGCCGGGCAGACTGTAAAGACCCGCCTCTTTCAAACGTGCCATGATCGTTTCGTAATCGAGTTTCGAGATGAGATGAAGGTTGTGTATTTCCGGTGGTGAGAAGCAATGCAACTGGAAACCAGGATACTTCGCGCGCAATGAGCGCAGCAGATCTTCGTACCACTCGAGGCCGAAGTCGGGATGAAGTCCGCCCTGCATCAGCACACCGGTGCCGCCGAGCGCGATCGTCTCGTCGATCTTCTGGCAGATCTCGTCGAACGTCCGAACATACGTGTCCGGCGCGCCGGGCCGGCGATAGAACGCGCAGAAGGTGCAGACCACGTTGCAGACGTTCGTGTAGTTGATGTTTCGATCGATGATGTACGTGACCACGTTTCCGGGATGACGGCGGGCACGAATCTCATCCGCGGCGACACCCATGCGGGCGATGTCGTGCGACTCGAGCAGCGTCGTGCATTCTTCAACGGACATGCGTTCGCCCGCGAGCACTCGATCGAGAATCGGTTGAATACTATTCATGAGTACCTTAAATGTATCGTAACGGCTTTACTCGTTCAATCAGTCCATGCTTGTCAGCCAGTTCGAAATAGAGTTCGAGACCGCGCTGCATGGATTCATCGATACGATAGACGATGTTCTCAGTTAAGTACTTT